>Ga0209368_1000698_pt1 | contig 22197 bp, 15 predicted proteins | sample EBPBio242008_DNA_FD_185862 | JGI IMG/M metagenome (GOLD analysis project Ga0209368, IMG submission 185862) | Wastewater treatment Type I Accumulibacter community from EBPR Bioreactor in Madison, WI, USA - Reactor 1_4/24/2008_ DNA (SPAdes)... | ecosystem: Engineered > Bioreactor > EBPR >...
TCATTTCTTCAGGGCTGTGAACAAATCTTCACAACCTGGCCGTGAACGCGCCCGCCAAGCGGGAGAGGCTGCGGTGTAGGCAGGCGGCAGGCCGTTGAAGAGCCCTCCTCGGCCTCGGCGAGATGCGCCTTTCCTGGTCGCTTTTCGAATCCCGCTGGGGCGACCGTTTCCATAGCATCAGGTGCACTGGCGGCGCACTGAACACGCGAAGGAACGTTGAACGCTCCTCCTGTGTGCCTGCAGGTTTCCTGCAGTGCGTCTGCCAGGCTTCGCTGCCCACTCCCGGCGCGCTGTTCAATGACGTGACTCAGGAGAAAACCTGACATGACAGTTCTCGGAATCGATATCGGCTATTCCAATCTCAAGTTGGCCTGCGGAGACCCCGGTGGCGAACCCCGGGTTGTGCTGCGACCGGCCGGCGCTGCACCGGCCGACCGGCTCGGAGAAAAGATTGCCACCAACGGCGAGGAAGATTTTTTGCGCGTGCTGGTGAACGGGGAACCGTTTGTCGCCGGTCTATCGCCGGATCGTGCCGAGCTATGGAGTCGCGAGTTGCACGAGGACTACCCGTCGACGGACTCTTATCGCGCCCTCTTCCATGCAGGGCTTCTGCTTGCCGAATTGGACCAGATCGACCGGCTTGTGACCGGACTTCCGGTCACTCAATATCTCAACCCTGAGTTGCGCCAGCGCTTGGCCGGGCAGATGCGGGGAGAGCACCAGATCACGCCGCGGCGGAAGGTCACGGTGAGCGAGGTCAAGGTCGTCCCGCAGCCCGTGGGAGGCTTCGTCGACTACGTCTGGGGATTGCCGGATGCCACGGAAATCGAAGACAGCCGGGTGCTGGTGGTCGACCCCGGCTTTTTCTCGGTCGACTGGGTTCTGATCAGTAACGGCGAACTGAGGCGCCAGTCGTGTGGCACGAGCCTGGAGGCGTCTTCGGTGATCCTGGATGAAGCCGTTCGCCTGATCGCGCAGGATTTTGGGGGCAATGTCGGCAGAGAACGTCTGGAGCACACGCTCCGCAAGGGACACGCGCAGGTCCGGCTTCTCGGCGAGCGGGTCGAAGTCGCGCCCTACCTGAAGAAGGCTGCCGACAGGGTCGGGCCGATCGTCACCACCCGCTTGCGAGAATCGCTGCGGAAGGAGAACGCAAGTGCTGACCTGGTGCTGCTGGTGGGCGGCGGCGCGGGGTTCTTTGAGGAGGCGATCAAGGACGCGTTCCCGCAGCTCAAGGTGTCGACGCCGGAGGCGCCGGTTTTTGCGAACGTGCGCGGGTTCTGGCGGATGGGCGCTTGAGATGTCGTCGCTGCGCATTGTGGTGAAGATCCCGACGGGCACCTACCCGGAGTTGCTTGCCGATCTTGGTACCGTGGCGACACGAGCGCGGGCGGAACGGCTCAGAGTTCTGGCGATGGTCGGCTTGAGGGACTTGCGTCAGGGTTCGTCGCGGGGTCAGGCGGTATCGAACTCGCAGGACCCGACGGAGGAAGGCGCAACCGATCGGAAGGCGTCAGCGAACACGATCATTCGCAAGCTGAGTCAGGGGCTGTAATCCCCAAAAAGATCAAGGCATTCTGCGGCGATGAGCGGCTAAAAGGAGGCCTCGATGCGGCCGTCGGCGCCTGAACTGCACCGAGCTCCCGCAGGCTTTCGAGTTCTGGCGCAGGACGTGTTGTCCACGCTTCTCGACCGACCCAACGCGTTGTTCGCTGCTGGCAACGCCTCATTCTTGGGCAACGGAGAGTTTCCCTTGCCGGAGGCCCGTCGAAGGCAGCTTTCCACCGCTTGTCCACCGCTTACCCACAGGGTTGCCAGCGCATTCTGTGGACAGGGACGGAGTGTTCCAGCTCTTGCCCAACAAAAGGTCCCACGGACGTTCGCCGCGTGGCGCGGCAAGCCTTGTGTGAAGGTGGGTCTGCCACTGAAGTGCTGTCAGCGATGTTTATCCGATCATTCCGGAAGCGCGCTCGTCGATTGCCTTGATTCCACCGCACTTCGGAAAAGCTGTGCATCCCAAGAACGCGCCTCCGGCGTTTGATCCTTGTTTCGCAATCCGCTTCACCATTGGGCCGCCACAACGGGGACATGTCGGCTCTGCTGAAGGCGTGGGAGTTGGTGCGGATGCCTGCGCGCTGGCTGGAACTCGTCCGGGCAGCGCCATCGCGGGCCGGGCGGCACGGACCCTGTCAATCATGGCTTTGAGTGCTGCGCCATCAATGTGTCGGCACTCCGGCGTAGAATCGCCGCAGCGAACCCGACGGCGACAACAATGAGAAAGAAGACCCCGAACGAACGCGACAGCGATCGTGTCATCTCCCAGGAGAGCGTGACCAGAGGTGGACGATGTCCCGCGGCGAAGCGGGCCCCGTTGGCCGGTCAAATTCCCCCACCTTTGGTCACTTCAAAATCCCCCACCCTGAAGGTCGCGTGACGGAGCAATAGGGCCCCGTTTTTTGGCGCTTTCGGAGTACCCCCGGCAGGACGTTATCTTCCCCCTTCGATTGTTGAAGGGAGTCTGGAGTGAACGTCTTGAAGCCACATCTGCAAAGCACGGTCTTCACCCTGCTGGCCGCCGGAAAGAGCCAGCGCGAAATTGCCCGCATCACCGAAATCGATCGCAAGACGATCCGCAGCCTGGCGCGGCATTTTGCGAGCGAACCGTCAACTTCCCCCGGGGTGGCCACCGGCCCTCCCGGTCAAATTCCCCCACCCCGGCCACCGGCGCCGAGCCGGCCATCAATTTCCGCCTGCGAGCCGCATCGCGCCTTCATAGAGGCGCAGTTACAGCTTCGCCGCAACTTCACGGCGATCTACCAGGATCTCGTCGATCAGTTCGGCTTTACCGCCAGCTATAACAGCGTCAAGCGCTTTGCCGGGACGCTGATCGAGCACGAGCCGGCGCAGTTTGACCGACTGGAATTCGCTCCCGGCGAAGAGGCGCAGGTCGACTATGGCGAGGGGGCGATGACGCTTTACCCTGGCTCCGAGCGCTATCGTCGGCCGCGTTTGTTTGTCATGACCCTGCGCTATTCGCGACGCAGCTTTCGGCGGGTGGTCTGGAAGTCCAGCCAGGAAGCCTGGGCCAGACTGCATGAGCAGGCGTGGCGGTATTTCGGCGGCAGCAGCCAGTACGTGGTGCTCGACAACCTGAAGGAAGGGGTCATCAAGCCCGACCTGTACGAGCCGCAGCTCAACCCGGTCTACGCGGCCGTGCTCGCGCATTACGGCGTCGTGGCCGATCCCGCGCGGGTCCGGGATCCGAATCGCAAAGGCAGCGTCGAGAATGCCATCCAGCATACCCAGAACACGGCGCTCAAGGGCCGACGCTTCGCATCGATCGAGGAGCAGAACGCGTTCCTCGAACAGTGGGAGACGCGCTGGGCGGCGCAACGCATTCACGGCAGCGCCAAACGCCAGGTCGAGGCGATGTTCCAGGAGGAACGCCCGCTGCTCAAGCACTTGCCTTTGCAGGGGTTCGCGTATTTCACCGAGTCGCTACGCACGGTCTGCGACGACAGCTGCGTACGCGTCGACCACAGCAGCTACGCCGCCCGTCCGGCGCGTATCGGCAGCCGCGTCCTGCTCCGCCTGTTCGACCAGCACCTCGAGATCCGCGATTTCCAGTCGCAGGCCTTGCTGCGCACCCACCCCCGGGCGGCCAAGCCGGGCAGCGTGATCTTGCCCGACGAGGAGCGCCCCTTCAATCCGTCACGGGAAACGCGGCGCATCTTGCGCGAGGCCAGGGCCATCGGTCCGGCCACCGAACAGCTGTGCCAGCGCCTCTTTGATCAAGAGGGTCGCGTCGGTCAGCGCCGCCTGTGGGGCATCGTCAGCCTGGCCAGGCGCTACCCCCGTACGCTGATCGACCGTGCCTGCGCGATGGCCATGCACGATGGCGTGTGCAGCCATCAACAGATCAAAGCACTCACCGAGCGCCTGCTCAACGAGGCTCTCGCCGATATCGACACCCCGGTTCAGGGCGAGCTGGCACTGACCCAGGACGACCGCTTGATTCGCGCCACCGAGGACTACGCGGACCTGTTCTCTCTGGGCGCTCGTAACAGCGCTGCTTTGTCACTTCCCCTGGAGGATTCCAAATGAGCATGACCATGAACGAAATCGAACGTGCGCTGCGCGACCTGCGCCTGTCCGGCATTCGCGCCACCCTGGAGACTCGCGTACTGCAAGCGCAGGCAAACCAGGCGCCTTTCCTGGAGACTTTCTCGATGATTCTGCAGGATGAACTGGACCGCCGCCGTTCGCGTTTGCTGGACCGTCGTTACCAGCAGTCTGGTCTGGACGAGCGTGCGACCTTGACGGACTTTGACTGGCGCTTCAATCCGAAGCTGCCGCGCCAGGCGTGCTTCGAGCTGCATACGCTGAAATTCATCGCTGAAGGCCAGAACGCGCTGATCATCGGCAAACCCGGCACGGGCAAAAGCCGGATCGCCAAGGCGGTTGCCTACCAGGCGACGCTGCAAGGCCTGGATGTGCGGGTACTCGAAGCCGACAGTGTCTTTGCGTATTACGGGCTGTGTAGCGGTGCCGATCAGCAGCGGCAGCTGCGTCCCTGGCTCGACGCCGACCTGCTGGTACTGGACGATCTCTTCCTGGCCAGGCGCATTAGCGACAGTGCGGGCGAGTTGCTGCAAACGCTGGTCCATCAGCGCTACAAGGCGCGCCGCAGCCTGGTGGTGACCTCCAACCGGGTGGTCCAGGACTGGGGCAAATATCTGGGCGATAACACGATGGCCAGCACGATTCTCGACCGCCTGATGCATCGCTCGCATCTGCTTGAGTTCGAGGGCCGCAGCTACCGTCTCAAGGAGGCCGCGACGCGCTTCGCACAGCAGCCTTCAGACAGCTGATGCGCCGCTTCGAACCCACGGCCAGCGCTTGGCTTGGCGACCCTTTGCGCTCATCCGCCACGCCTTGGGGCGCTGCCCCAAACCCCGCGTTCGCCACGGGGCAGCCGCCGGGGATGATCAAACCATCCCCGGCAACCGCCAGGAGCGTTGGGTCGCTACGCGCTGTCAAGTGGCTTTCGCGGCATAAACGGGCGGCACGCCGCCCATTTATTCCACGTCCACTGGACAGCGCTGCGCTCCGTTCGGCCAGGATCAACATCACCAATGCGAACCCCTTCCCGTTGAACTCACCACAGCGTTACGCAGTAACGACGCACAAAGCCGTTACTGCGTAACGCACTCTCTGGAGCCACAAATGGCCAAGACAGCCGCTCAAAGACAAGCCGCTTACCGCACCCGTCGCCCTCATGCCGGCGACGACGGCAACGGCGAACGCCGTCTCAATCTGTGGATCAGTACCCGCACCGCTTTGGCCATCGACCGATTGGCCCGTCGTTACTGCGTAACGAAACGCGAGCTCATCGAGCGCTTGCTCCTCGCCGAGGATGATCGCCTCATAGCCACCCTCGATATGGATTCGCCCGACTGGGATCAGTACTTCAACCGCGCTTCCGTTACTGCGTAACGGCCTGGTAATCGATCAAGAACGGCGGGTCAAAAAACCGACCCGCCGTGACCGACTGCATTACAATTTCTACGGTCCTGCCTGGGGGAATTTGGGTGACCATAAGTGGGGGATTTTGAAGTGACCAACGGGGAAGCGGGTCCTTAAGTTCTTCCCCTCCACGCCTCTGTCAGTGGAAGCCAAGACCGTGGCCGCAGATGCCTGACGCCGATCTCGACAGCCTCATGCGCTTGGCGGCCTTCGAGCACGTGGGAAAGCTCAGCGAAGTTCACGATCACCTAACTGCGGTTCATCTCGTGCCGGGCTTCATCTTTCAAGGCGAACGCATCCCACTCGTTAACCCACAGCGCGGCATCTTCAAACCAAGACAGATGCGCTTCCTGTTATCGATCAAGACCGTATTTCCGAGGCCGGGCGGTCGGATCTGGTACGACGACCAGCGCGAGGTACATCGGCAGATTTTCGAAGGTGATGATGCGATTGACTACGCGTTCATGGGCGAGAATCCGGACGCGGCCGACAACCGCTGGCTCCGTGAGGCGTTCGAGAGCCAGGTGCCGGTCATCTACTTCCTCGGTATCGCGCCTGGTCGCTACCAGGCGGTATTCCCGGCCTTCGTTTCCGGTTGGGACGCTAGCGCATTGAAGGCGCGCGTCGCCTTCGGCGTGCCAGATCAGGAATCGCTCGCGCCACCCGCGAATGCTTTAGAACGTCGCTATGCGCTGCGCGCAGTAAAGCAGAGGCTGCATCAGGCCTCGTTCCGCGAAGCGGTCATCACGGCTTATGGTGGCCGCTGCGCGTTGTCCGGCTTGCCCGAATCATTGCTCCTGGACGCCGCCCACATCGTCGCTGACAAGGACCAGCGCTTTGGTCAGCCGATAGTGCCCAACGGCATTCCGCTATCGAAGATTCACCATGCAGCGTTCGACGCCCATCTGATTGGCATCGACCCCGATTACCGGCTCCATGTCTCCGAAAGACTACTGATCCAGCATGACGGTCCGATGCTCGAAGCCCTAAAACGGCTGAACGGCGGGACGATCCACCTGCCAAGTCGCCTCGAAGATCGACCCGACCGAGACCGGCTAGCCCTACGATACGAGCGCTTCAAAGCGGCGGCTTGAACTGGCGGACACGGCGTGCTCCCCCGCCAAACAGAAATTTCGCGTGACGTAGCTCTCTCAACCCAATCACACGCCGCAAACCGCCATCCAGCCCAAGTCATTTTATCCAGCAGAAGACAATGGCTTGATAGCTCTGCACTAAATTCGCGAAGTCACGAGGTTTCGAGAGAGCGCTCCGTAAGAACGCAGAAATGACATTTGTGTGGTAGCGAGGTCAACAAGTATAAACGACAAACCCCGCGGAACATGGCGTTCAGCGGGGTGTCCGTTTTTTGTCGCAGAGCTTTGCTGCGACGTTCCTGGCGGGCCAGAACGTACGCAAACCAAAACACTCTGGTGTGGGGGTGTCTTGGTGCTGCTTCCCATTTGTGGCCCCTTCGGCCGGCGGGTAGCGTGGTCGAGCAAGCGTCGATTGATGGCGCCGACAGGGCTGTGAGCTACCGCCGATTACCCATCGGTCACCCAAAATAGGACGATGGCAGAAGCCGCCGTCGGCGATCAAAAAAATCTCCAATTGGAAAGCGGCCCTTCCCCTTGCTACGCCCTTGCTGTTCTGCTAGATAAGTTGTACGTTTCGTCATAATAAGAAATAAGAATTGGGGAGGGCGGTACCGTGCGGGAGGTAAGGCGACCAGCGTCTCGCCCATCGCGTCTTGGTGCAGCTGCTTACCTTGGTGCGTGCCCCGAGTTTACGGCGACTATCGTGCGTGACCTTTTGCCACGATTCCTCCGGCTTCAGTTTCCCTCTCCGATTGCAGCCTTTTGTCTTTGGCGCCCACCTCTCGCCACCGATTGCTCGCGGCCCCCTCTTTACGGCTGCTCGTTGTGGAGCCAAACGCGTTTAAGCACTGCCTCAGTGAAACGGTGCGAGCGTGCAAGTTCGCATCGTGAGAGACGCGAATGACCGTGCAGAATAACGAGGCGCTGCGCCTCTGGCTCTGGCTTACACAGGCAGAAAAAGGCGTAAGAAAGGCCATCCGGCAGAGCGATGCCCCCTTCCTTGGCCTGTTAGGCGAGACGCTCACCGAGGGAATACGATCTGCGATCACGAAGGCACTGGTGGCCAACCCTGGCGTGGAGGGCTATGTCCAACAACTTGCCAAGTATCCCGCACTGTTCGCGGTTAATCTGACGTCGTGTGTGATGTGCGGCATGGGACAGGGCGGGCACTTTGCACTCTATCCCCACATCCGCAGTGCTTTGGGCATGCACCGAGAACCAAGCCAAGCGGAGCGTGAATGGCTTTGGCGGGCTTTCCGCAAAGCCATCATCTCCTTGGGTCTGGAACCTTCACCGCGCACCTCTGGCTCACACTTTATGGTGGACGAGTATCTCCGCCAGGCAGGGGTGCCGCTTGAGTGGGTCGAAAGTCTGGCGGAGCGGATGCTCCGTTTCGCGAAGAGACTGGGCTTGCCGGATGACGATGATCCTGAGGAGATCACTAATTGGCAGAATGCGCTGGATACATGGCTGGGAGCGCCGTTCAGCCAGACCGCGCGCAAGGCCTTGGCTCTGGATCGACAGGGCTATTACATCAGGGCATTCCTACGGGTGCAGACGGCCGGCGGCCAGCCAGCAGATCCCGGAAACAGTCTTGAAAGGAGGATGGCCAACGCCTTCGCGCATGGCGATTTACTCCCGAGGCGCCGTGCCGGTTTGCCACATGTCTTGCTCCACAATGGATTTCTCGGAGTGTTTCTTCCATGTGCCGAAGAGCAGGAATGGTCGATAGACGTCGACGACGTCGCGCGCTTGTATCGAACCGATGCGGAAGATCGATTCATTCCCATACGTGAGGTGTTGCCCCGCGAGTTGAATGTTCGCGCTGTGGCCACAGGTCAAAAGTTCCGCGTGTGCTTGTGGGAAGATGACAAACGCAATCGCCTGCTGTTCTTCGCGGATACTGGACGATTGGCAGGGCGGGGTCAGCTTATGCAGACAGAGCCGCTGTTACTGCCGCCTGGAGGTTATACGGTATTGGCTCGTTTTGCGCCTTCCGGGGTGGAAGTAGAAGAGCTTGTCGACGACCCGCGAGTGGTCTCGTTCCACCTCCTGCTTGAGCCTGGTAAGACCTGTGCCCTCACCAACGGCCCGGCGCGCTTGGACGTCCATGCGGAATGCGTTCCTCTCATTCGCTGGATGGGTGGTTTTCGCACCAGTCGGGAGGGTGTGGACTTTTGGTATGGCTCGGTCGATGTAATGGTCGAGCTGCCCGGTGAATGGCTCGGCGAAGGTGTCACCTATGAGTTGACGATGAGTCCTGGTGAGAGCGGTGTGTCGCAAGTGGTTCCGCTCAAGTTTGATCGCTCCGGTCAGTGCAAAGTCAGTGTGACAGATCAGGCAGTGCCCGCCGCTTGGAAGCCCGGGCTCATGCGTTTGGTATTGGAACTCAAGCGTTCCGGTGAGGCACGGATTCTGTTCCGCACAGCGACATTGGTGTGGCTCGGTTTGCGGGAAATCCGCGGGGGGCTGCGCTTTCGCTGCACGGAGTGGCCAGAAAACCTGAAACTCGACTTTGGTGAGAACCTTGAACGCCGCGGAACCGACTTGGTCGTCAAGGATGCCTCAGCGCGCGGTGTTCGTCTGGTGTTTTCGATGACGAAGACCCGCCAGCAAAGCCTGACCTGGAACGTGCCCGGCGTGTTCGTGGAGGTGGAGACGGTCACCGAAGGTGGTGTGAGCAACCGCGCTCGGCGCCCCCTGGGTAGTACTGAAGCCGTGTCTCTCACGACAGCCAAGCAGATCGTCGTGATCGCCAGTGAGCCCGGTATTTTGCGTTTGGGCGAGTGGTTTCAATGGAGGGATTTCTCACGCAAGTCGACCAGTCTATTGCCCGCAGCGTTTCTGGCGAGTCGCCTGACGCCCCAGTCGAATACGCTGGTGTACGAGAACGAGATTACCGGTACGTCGCTGGAATTACTGCGCCTGACGCAGCCGCACGAGGTGAGCGAATTCTGCGCTCGGGTGCAGGGAGGGCAGTTCGTAATCCGGCTGCATATGTCCGAGCCTGTCGATGCCGTCTCTGTGCGGGCGATGGAGCTTCTGTCCAATGACGATGACTGTTTCACCTTGCAAGCCAGCGCCAGCGAATTGGTAAGCACCCGCTTTGGCCGTGCTCGGCTGATGGTGCTTGATGGGAGCGAAGGTGGTTATACGGCCTTTATCTTTCTCAACCTTGACTACTGGCCGAGAGGCGCCTGGCTGTTCAATCTGGATGCCCAGATCAGAGGCGTCTGGGGACACCTACAGAATAGCCGACAGGACCTGTTTGCTGCGGGCTTGTTATTGGCGCAAGGCGGTCAAGAGCTTTCCTCAAGGGCCTGGCTGGAGGAGCTCGATATCCTTGGAGACCGGCAAGCGCGCGATCTCCTGATGGGGATCCATGCCGCGCTGCAGACTTGTTATGCGCAGGAAGCTTGGAACGGAATCACTTGGCTAGGGGACGCATGGAGATCTCTCGCCCTGCGCTGGAAGGGGCGCGAGAAGGAAGTCTTGCCTACCTTGGTGGACATGACGACGATGCGTCCACCAGAAGATTCGTCACCAAGCTGGTTACCGCAGTTGTACATTGCTGCTGCCTTGCCTGGCCTTTTCGCCTTGTCGGCGAGGGAATACACACGGGTGAATGAGAAGCCATACCCCATCCCCCGGGCACTGCGAGCGATGGGGGAGATTGCCGCTCAGTGGCCGGCTGTTTTTCCCGACCTGTTGCACATTTCTGCTGCCGCCGCGTGTGCCAACTTCCCCGCAGTCGTGGGACAGGGAGCAAGGCCGCTGGGGTTCGATCCGCGGCGATATGTCGAAGCGATGCACGCCGTGCCAGAGATTGAGTACATCTATAAGTTGGGGGACGAAGACGTGGTTCCTGGGTCTGGAGACTATCTGGGGCCATACCATTACCGGTATGCCTGGCGCTCACTGGAAGCCGTCTACGACCGTACGTTGGTCGGCAATGACATCTGCCGCGGCCAGGGAATCGGGTTGGCGCAACACGTCCATCGGGCAATGCCAGTTTTGCACGGAGAACGAGTTCCGACTGCTTGGCGTGGCAAGTCTCCACACATCGACGCATGGGCAACCAATCCCGATGCGATCGTTGAAGATCACGTGCTCCAGAGACGAGAAAACCTCAACCATATTGCCCACCTTCTGGCGGGATTGGCTCTTGCTTGCCGTCGGGAAGCCCGTATTCCCGGGGCGCTGGAGAGTTACTTGAATCAACTGCACCAAGCCGGCATCCCGCTAGGAGCGCCGCTGACCTTTCTGTGTCAGATTGGCGAAGCGTTGTTCGCCTACTACCTGTTGTTATGGCAAGTGGTTCTAAAGACTGAACACTGAACCTGCAGGAAAAAGAATATGAGCGAAGCCAATCCTATTACCTTGGTTGACGAACTTAAGGCGGTGCTGGAACGCTATATCGCCACCACACTGCCGATCAGCCGCCGCTACCCTCGCCTGGCTGTGCGTTTTCGCGACGAGCTGGCTAAGCAGCACTTGGTTGAAGGTCCCTATGTGGAGGCCTTACCAGATTTCGAGAAGGGCCAAACTCTCGCAGAACTGACACGGGGACAGGGCGGCTTCCTCCACAATGCCCTTGCCACCTTGCCGACCGCCGCGCGTCGTCTGCACCTGCACCAGCAACGCGCCTTGGAATTCGCCGTGCGCGATCGGAAAAACCTCTTGGTGGCCACTGGTACCGGCAGCGGCAAGACCGAGACCTTCCTTTTTCCGATTGCCGATGCCTTGCTTTCCGATCCAGAATCGGACCGGCCGGGGGTGCGGGCGCTACTTATCTACCCGATGAACGCGCTAGCAAACGACCAGCTTTACTATCGTATTGCGCCGCTATTCGGTGGGTATTTGAAGGACCATGGCATCACGTTCGGGCGGTACACGGGCCAGGTAAAGGCGCGAACCACCCGAAACGAAGAAGAAAACCGTTTGTGCAACAACCAAAAGCTGATGCGTGCATTGGGGGACCCTGACCGTATCCCGGCCAACTGGCGCCTTACCCGCGAGGAGATGCTAAACGATCCGCCGAAGGTGCTGATCACCAACTACGCCATGCTTGAACACCTGCTTTTGTTGCCACGCAATGCCCGGCTGTTTTCCGCCGATGCCTTGCAATCCATCGTCCTGGATGAGATTCACACCTATAGCGGTGCGCAGGCGACGGAAGTCGCTTTCCTGCTACGTAAACTGAAAACCCGGCTCAGTATTGAAAGACCGTTGCAGGTTTTTGGCACCAGTGCAAGTTTGGCGGAGGGAACAGACGATGCGGGGCGGCTTAAGATCGAACAAGCGCTTAAGCTTTTCGCCCGCAGTCTGTTCGCCGAAGAAGTACATGAGGTCGTGCGCGGCAAGCGGATTGTCCATGAGCGTTTGCAGCGGCCTGTCGCGGACGAGTTTTCACTGTCGAGTGCTGATTGGATTTCGCTTGGGAACGTACTGGAAGAGGTGTCGCGCCTGCACGAACACCAGCGCTCCACAGATACCTGGAATGACTATCTGGCTGCACATGCGCTGTTGCGTCCGGAATTGACGGGCATCGCTGGTCTCGCTCTTGGCCCGTTTCTCGAACGGTGTTTTTCGTCAAACCTGGAAGTGCGCCGAGTGGCCACAGTACTTGATCAAGCTGGGGTCAAAGACTTCCGCGAATTGTCGAAGCGCGTGTTCAATTCGCCGGTCGAGCCCTCGAATGATGTTGAGCGTTACAAGGCGCTTAGTGCGGTAATTCGCATGGGCATGTTGGCGCGTGCCGATGATGACAGCTTCCCCTTGCTACCCGGGCGTTATCACATCGCTGTGAACGGTATAGAAGGTATCGCCATTCGCCCCAGTAACGAGGATGAAGGCTGGCAGGACATTAGGGTTGCTCGGCACCATCATGACGACCGACATGGCTACTTCTATCCTTTGCTGGTCTGCCGCAAGTGCGGCCAACCCTTTATGGAAGGTTTCGAGGAGGGTGGGCGGTTACACCATCGGCGTCCAGACCAGGCAGACGCCAAAACTGAGCGGCGCGTGTTCTGGCTGGGCAGACCCACCGGTCACGTGGATGACGAGGAGGATGAAGCCGACGAGGCAGCATCTGACCAATACCTGCGTTTTTGGTTGGACCCCCTTACAGGGGTGTTAGCAGCCGGTGACGGTGCCATAGCTATCTATGCCATCCAGACCGACAAAGACGAAGAAGAGAAAACGTGGTACGTGAGCAAGTGCCCGGCCTGTGGTGGCCGAGTTTCCGGGGCAGAGGCCGAGATTGTGACGCGCATGCATCCAGGAAATGAAGCCCTGGGCAGCGTGGTGACGCAGCGGGTTCTCGAAGCCCTGCCTGGCCACGAGGTTGACCACAGTGACCCACGCCCAGCGCAAGGGCGCAGCCTGCTTTCGTTCTCCGACAACCGCCAGGATGCAGCCTTCTTTGCCCCATATTTTGAGCGCACGGCGGCCGACCTGGCCTTGCGCAGCACTATTCGACAGGTGCTGAAGGAACGTGAGCACCCTCTGGATGCCCGTGGCATGGCCGATCAAGTTTTTCAGCACTGGCAACGGGATGGGCGCCAACCCCTTCTCCTTGATGCCAATGGAGAGCTAAGGACCGATCGCCAGGACGTGGTGAACTTGTTGCTCGGGGCCATAGGCGCTGAGTTTTGTACCCCTGCTGGTAGGCGCAATTCGCTGGAGTCCTTAGGCGTCGCACGGGTCACGTATGAGCCCGGCCGTCTTCGCGCTTTGCACCAGAGAGTGCTTTCTTTTTGGCCAGAATCCCTTCCCAAAGACGATGCCAGCGTCGAGGCTCTGATCCACCTTCTGCTAGAGAATATCCGTCGGGAAAAAGCACTCGCCAAGTTCTATGGTGTGGACCTCACGGATGTGTTCATCTGGGGTAACTACAACCAGCACCGCAGTTTCGATATTCAAGGGGGGGATGCGGCGGTCAGGTTCAAGTGGTTGCCGCCCCAGAACCAGAAGCGACATAACCGGCGTACTTGGTACCTGATCGAACAATTGGGGCTGGAACGGGAGCCGGCGTTTACGTTTCTGCGCCAGTTTTGGGAGGCCCTGCTCAAACCCGGCGTAATGTTATTGTCAAGGTATAACCCTGGCTTTGCTTTGGACGGGGAGGCAATACGGATAGCCAGCGGCGGCACACGAGCGCTTTTTGTATGCAAGAGCTGTGGCTTACGCCAGGCGCATGTTCTGAAGGGGAAATGTTCGGCATTCCATTGTTGCGGAGAAGTTGACGAGATCGGTGCGCAGGAGCGGGATACGATGCGCCAACGCAATCACTATCTGGCTTCTTACGAGGAGGATAACCACGTCACAGTCCGGGCGCGTGAGCATACTGCCTCGCTGTCAACGGACCTGCGCGAGTCGATCGAGAAGGAGTTCTCAGAGGGGCGAATTAATGTGCTCTCTTGTACAACAACGATGGAAATGGGTGTAGACCTCGGAGACCTGGAAGCGGTAATCAACCTCAACGTGCCGCCAGGGATTGCAAATTATCAGCAGCGCACGGGCCGTGCTGGGCGCCGCGCCCAGGCGGCGCCGTTCTGCGTCACATCTGCTCGTAACACCAACTATGATCAGTCCGTGTTTTGGGATTTCAGTCGCTATCTAGGGTCTCAACCTGGCACCCCGTTTATTCACCTCGACAACCCGGAACTGTTCTGGCGTCACCAGCAATCGGTGCTCTTGGCGCACTACCTGCGGCAGAAGATCGTTGACCAGGAGATCAACGCGCCCTCCTTGGAACACTTGTTTGGAAAGGCATTCGGCACGGCTGAACTAAGCGCATTCACAGATGAGCTCATGCATTGGATGGAAAGCGATGCGGGTAGGCAGGCGGCGAAGGAGGCAGAAGCCTTGCGACTTCGGCTGCCGGAAACGCTGAGACATATCGGGGCCAGTGGCGAGGAGTTGGCGCAGCGGTTCCTCTCCAACCTGCGGGAGTTTGCCGAAGTCGTCAAAGAACGTTTCGAAAAATACACTGAACGAATGACAGAATCTGCAGCGGGGGGGGATTTCACGAAGGCAGGGTATTGGCAGCGAATGCGTGAAGACTACATTGGCCAGTTGCTAGTAAACCAACTCTCAAGTCGCGGGTTAATCCCAACGTACAGCTTCCCGGTGCATTCGCTAAGCCTGGAAGTGACCCAGGAACGCCAACAGCAAGGATGGGGCGTCACAGATGTCGCACTCTCTCGAGATGCCAGCCAAGGCATCAGCGAGTACGCGCCGGGCGCCGAGGTGGTGGCGAATGGACGAATCTGGACCAGCCGCGGCCTGGCACATTATCCCAAGGCCTTCATGCCGGAACGCTGGTACATGGCTTGTCCCGAATGCTTTCATGTGGACATTGCGGATTCCAAGGAAGAGCTACCGCCCGCTTGTTCCAATTGCGGGTTGGTCGAAGGACGGCGCAAACGAATATTCATTGAGCCGCATGGGTTCGTCACGAGCTATGCCGAACGCAAGGGGCGCGATCCTGGTAGCAGCCGGCGCAGGGTGAAAGCAGCAGATGAGGCACGGCTCATCGCATCGCCGCGCGACGATGCCTTTGGGAAGACTGAACTACCCTTCCTGCGTACCGCATTGCTGAACGCGCACGAGCGAGAAGCTGATTCTCTTCGGGGGACAATGTTTATTGCGAACCGAGGAGTGTATGGCGAGGGCTATTTCCGTTGCAAACTGTGCAACTTTTCAGAACCGAGAAAACCTTCTGTCAACCCCAGGCCGGCGCGAGGGAGAAGAGCGGCGAACGCGGGCAATGGCCTGACGAACAAGCATGAGGATCCAATGACGGGGTTGCGTTGCCGGAATGAGCAGATGTCTCGCTTTGGCCTCGATTTCGTTCACCGCTTTGACACCGATGTTCGCTTGTTCAGGTTCCTTCAATCATTGCCCAATCCGAAAGACGTTGAAGTTACCCCGCGCCGTTTCCACGAACGCATAGCGCGTACGATCTCCGAAGCATTACGATTGGCGGTAATCAATCTCTTGCAGCTTCAGCCCGGAGAGGTGCGCGCCACCTATCGGCTTTATGGCACGGTCGGCAATACGCTGGAAGTTGTTCTGTACGATGCAGTACCCGGTGGTGCGGGCTACTGTGCACGCATTGGAGAAGCGGGGTTTTCGTTTGACGCACTGCTTCGCAAGGCAGGTGAACGACTCGATTGCCCGGTTCAATGCGATAGCGGTTGTCGGTCATGTCTATGCGACTACGGTAATCAACGCTTCTGGGACAGCTTGGAACGTGTGGAGGCGCTCGAATGGCTTGCTTCCTTGCTCGATCCAAGCAAGGAACAATCCGCTCCGGGAGCCTATGTGCCTTGGGGCACTCCGAGCCTTTCCGGGCTAGGCGAAAGGCTAGCGAATCATGACGAGATTCATTTTGTCGCCCGTAACCTCGTCGACACCAGTGGTTACTCCGAAGACAGCCTCTCGTTGCTTCTGAAATGGCTGCAAGCGGGCAAGACGTTGCATGTTCATCTAGTTAACAAGTTGGATGAGAAGCCCAAGGCACAAGCTCCGTTGGCGATTTATCGCCATTTGAATCCCTATGTGCAGGAAGGTCGCTTACGCCTTTATCAGATTGGGGGCGACCTGGACTGGAGTGAACTTCCCAGGATCTTCGCCGGCACAAGTGTTGGGCTACCGGTCATGCGCCAGCATTTCGCGGTGCAGCCTTTGCTGGAGAGCCTGATTGCCGTGCCAGCAGAGACTGGCGTTGTGGACATAGAACTCGGGCACGTTTTGCGGAGACTCACCGAGTCAGCCATTCCCTTGTCCAAAGATGTTCTCCGAGAAGGCGATCGCATGAGCATGTGGGAACTTCATGTTGGTGCGCCGCGTGAACTAAAGTCCATCTTTTCTCCCGTGGTAAACGCTTACGTCAAAGACATGATCGTGCGTGATCCCTATTGCGGTGCAAAGCTCAACCGGAACAAGCTTCAAAGTTTCCTATCCGAGATGAAGTGCTTGGCTAAAAACATCGAGCACTTGGCGGTGCATTGCAAGGAGTGTAGGGAGAAGGACGGTTACGTGGAGTTCTACCTTGATGTCGAACGTCACGTCGACACGCTTATCACCGCCATCGGTATCAACAACCGTGATGTCACGGTGGCCCCGTTGAAGGGCGGTGGGCGTAGTTTCCATGACCGCGAGGTAGACATTACGACCGTCTCAGACGATGGCTGCGAGACCACGCATCGGTTCTTTCTTACAGGCGGCATCGACTATCTGATGGATCAGAGGACCGCAACCAGGGTTTTTCATGTACAGATTTGAAGTTGTGAGTGTCTGAACCGCGGGTTCATGCTGGTTCCACGAACGCCGCGGAATCGCTGCGGGACGAATTCACCGCACGGCTCACCGGGTAGGCGATCATGCCTTCTGATTCGGCGGGGTGAAGCAATTCCCGCAAGTGGTCTGAATCAGTGTTGCCCGGGTCCAGCTGCGTATTCCACACCAATATAGTTACTCAACCAAGTGTGAGCAGGGCCAGGGGTAACTGGGCTCTATGTCGTTTGGTGTGGACGAGGCCGCCGGCCACCGCTGCTAGCCGAGGTGCTCTGCAACCCGGAGCGGCGGTCTTGCCGGCGTTGAGAGCGCGGTCAAGGGTGGGCCTAGCCCGGCGATACGTGCCCTTGAGCGCGTCAGAAACACCAATAAGCTGATGGACTTGAGGCTGGTTGGCGGCTTTGTGCGACCAGCTGTGCGCGGCAGCGTGAATTTCGGTGGAATTGGGCTGTTTGAAATTCGGGCGTGAGGAGTAGCCGTGAGAGCGGCAATTGGCGGTTCAGTGTGGTCGTTCGAGCGATAGATCGGGGTTTCGATGCGGGGGTTTCGGCACGGTGGATCTGGCCAAAGAGGGGCGAACTACCGTTTGTTACGCGGTAACGCGAGGTACTGATCGAAGGCCTCGTCGCTCATCGCCCGTGTGATGACCTGATCGGCGTCGAGAATGAGCTTTTCGAGGAAGGCCCGTCGAGTCATCCCGGTGTGGCGGGCCAAGCGACTTAGGGCGAGAGCCGTCGCGGTCGAGACCCAGGTCTGCAAGCGGCGTTCGCCGTTTTCACCGGCGCAAGATCGCCTGGCGCGATAGGCCCGTTGTCTTTCCGCGGAAGTCGTTGCCATGAGCGCTCGCCCGTTACCGCGTAACGCCGCCCGGATTGGCGTCGGCGAACGACGGGTGAGAACAGATCGACCGGCAAACGGCCCAAGTCATGCCTCGATCTGGTCCTTCATGCGATAGCTTTTGCCCTCGATGATGACGGTTTCGGCATGATGGAGCAGCCGGTCGAGGAGCGCCGAGGTCAGCGTGCTGTCGTGGTTGAAGATTTCCGCCCAGTGCTTGTAGGCTTTGTTGGTCGTGATGACCAGGGCGCCGCGCTCATAGCGTTCGCTGATCACCTGGAAGAGCAGATCGGCGCCATGCTTGTCGATCGGCAGATAGCCAAGCTCGTCGACGACCAGCAATCGTGGCTGCAAATACTTGCGCAGCTCGCGCTTCAGGCCACCCTGCGCCTGCGCGGCAGACAGCGAGTTGATGATATCGACCGCCGTGGTAAACAGCACCGGGTAGCCGCGCAGACAGGCGGCGTGTGCCAAGGCGATACTGAGATGGCTCTTGCCCAGGCCGACATTGGCAATGAAGATCACATTGTGTCGACGCGCGTTTAAATTTGACCACCTGTGCGCGTTGAATTTTGACCAGGGGTGATAGCCGCCTGACATAGGCGGGCTTGTGGATAAGTGTAGCCCAGAATGTCAGAAGGAGTGAGCGCCGCCGGATGCGTTGGGCAAGCCGTGGAGGGCGAAGCCCGGAACGGATTGCCCAACGCGGCACCACTCAGAACACGTCCTGCTCATTGGCTTTACCTCGCCGACTGTCTTCTCTCGCCTTGATTCGCGACCTGGCCGTCGCCGTACTGTGTCGGAAACGGAACGACTCATTGCCCGTTTCGACGATATGGCAGTGATGCGTCAGCCGGTCGAGCAGCGCGGTGGTCATCTTGGCGTCGCCAAACACGCTGGGCCACTCGGCAAAGGTCAGGTTTAATGCGGAGTTGAAGATTATGCAGAGCCCCTTGGTCAGAGGCTCTGATTTGATGCTATTTCTTGGGCTGTTGGCTGCGCATAAGGGAGCGGGTCTTGAGCAGGGCGATCAAGTGATCGGTCGCCTTGAAGCGCCCGGCGCGTAGTTTGGGCGGGATGATGGATTCGAGCGCTTCGAGCTTTACCGAAGGATCGACGCGAGTGTACATTTCGGTAGTCTGTAGATGCGTATGTCCTAACCAAAGAGACACTTTCCGAAGATCTTTGGTCGCCTGCAAGACCGTCAGCGCGCAAGTGTGTCGCAAGACATGTGGGCTTACGCGTTTGGTCGCCAGCGAGGGACAGCGCTGCGATGCCTTTGCCACGTGTTTGTGCAGGATGTACTCGAAGCCGGAACGTGTCATCGCTTCGCCTTGAGCATTTACAAACAGTTCGGGCACCCGCACGTCTCCGCGGACCGCCAACCATGCACGTAGTGCGGAGGTGGTTTCCTTCCACAGCGGCAAGCAACGTTCTTTTCTGCCCTTACCATGAACGAGTACGCTTGCCTGCGGCTGTAAACTCAGATCGGCCAGTTGCAAGCCGACCAACTCCGACACGCGCAATCCTGCCGCATAGCAAAGGTGGAGCATGGCGCGGTCGCGGATGCCTTCTCGATGCTCGGGCAGTGGCGCGTGCAGAAGCGCTTGCATTTCATCACCTGTAAGGTGACGAACCAGCCGCGTATCGGCCTTCTTGAGCGGAATCGCCAGGACGCGCTGAATCTGCTCCATCGCCGAAGGAACGCGATAAGCCATGAAACGCATGAACGAGCGGATCGCGGCAAGCCGCGTGTTTCTCGAAGTCGCTCCATTGCCGCGCGTGGTTTCCAGGTGATTCAGGAAGGCGCTTACCAGACAGGCGTCGAGCTGCTCAAAGTTGAGCGCACACGGAGCCACCTTGAGGCGATCGCTGGCGTACTCAAACAGCAGCTTGAATGCGTAGGCGTACGACTCACAGGTGTTGTCGCTGGCATTCCGTTCGAGGAGCAGGCGTTGTTGGAGAAAGGCCGTGATGTGGGGCGCGATCGGAGTCGTGGTCATGGCCGCTCTCCGGTGAGGAAGCGTTCGCACCGCTCGGCGATGTTTCGCATCAGCTCCGGCGTTGCTTCAAGGTACCAGTACGTGTTGGCCGCCTGGGCATGACCGAGATAGGTTGACAGCGACAACAGATGTTGCGTGATGTGATCGCGATCATCCGGACAAGTCTCCAGGGCTCTGACGGCGAAGGTATGACGCAGCGAATGCGGCGTCGCACGAGGCTGCCCGCGGTTGCACGGCAGACCGATTTTTCGAGCGGCCGTCTGGAATGCGGATTCGACATTCCCCAGGCGCAGCGGCTTTCGATGCATGGAGACGAAGAGGTGAGGATCATCGAATGGAGGCTGACGACGTCGTCGTTCGAGATAGCGCGCGAGCTGCGCTTGGGCGGTGTCATGGAGCGGAACGAGGCGGCTCTTGCGGAATTTGGAGGATCGAATCACCAGCCCATCAGCGGTGACGTCCTCATAGCACAAGCCGATCGCCTCCGAGACGCGAAGACCCGTGCAGGCAAGTAACGCGAAAAGCGTGCTGTAAGTGTCGCGCCGCAAGCCCTGGTAAACCGGCTGAAACGCTGCCGCCACCAAGCGCTCCACTTCGTTTCGGGAGAGGATGTAAGGCGTCGGCCTTTGCCGCGACTCGCCGCCAAAAACGGGCTCGGGTAGCTCGTGGCGTGGGTCTTCCGCTCGCATGTAGCGGGCAAAGCGGATCACTTCGCCGAGCCGGCGGGCGCGTTGGTGAAGCGTTTGGGAAAGTCCGGCCCACTCGATGGCGATTCGTGAGCAAACGTGCTCTTCGCCTCTCGCGCTGGAGAAAGCCGCGAAGCTGTTCAGCAGGTGGCCCTCGGAACGTAGCGCGAATCCGCACGCACGGCGTACGGCCAAATACGATTCAACCGCCTTCCTTAACATGATGGCATCTCCGACCACGGTTGGGCAATCTGCCGCAAAGCACTGACATCCACCTTGGCGTAAATCTGCGTGGTCTCGATCGAACGGTGGCGCAGCACCGTGGCGATATCCTGCAATGACGCTCCTTGCCGCAACATTGAGGCGGCCAGCGAGTGGCGAAGTACATGGGCGGCGCCCCGGCTCGGGCATTTGACCTGAGCTCGGCGCATCGCTTGTTCGACGATCACGGAGACGGCACTATGATTCGCGAAGCCTCGAAACGGCGCACGAGCACGAAGAAAAACGGCGTCGGCATCGCTTTGCGGTCGTCCCTCCAGCAGGTAATCCGCAAGGGCTTGGCCGACCTCTTGGGTAAGCGGAAAACGTGTGGTACGTCGGCTCTTCCCACAGACCGTAATCCAGGCGCCCTTCCAGTCGATATCAGCCAGCTGTAGTTCAACAATGTCGCCAGCCCGAAGGCCGAGGCGGGCCAACAGAAGCAAAATGGCGCGATCGCGCTTCCCGAGCGGAGTGCCCAGATTGCACGAAGCGATCACACGCTCCACGTCATCACTTGGCAGATAGCGTGGTAGCGACGAAAGACGCCAATGCGCGACAACCGGAATCGCCGCATCCAGACCCGCGGGGCACTGACCTTCAGCGATCAGAAAACGCAGGAACATGCGCACCGCTGTTGTACGCTTCTTGGCCGCCGCCCACCCGGACTTCTGGACTGCTTCAAGGACAAACTGGCGCAAACCCTGCGCATCCAGTCGACGCGGATCACCGCCGACACGCGCGATCAACCGCCGCAGCGGGATGCTGTAGTTATACAAGGTCGCCGCACACGTTCCGCGTTGCTCACGCATCCACTGCTCGAATGCACAGAGCAAAACCGGTTCGGTAGAGCCCGGTGTCGTCGCCCGCGCGCAGGCGACGACACTGCCCGCACGCTGAAGCTGTTCGACGAACAAGCGTGCGCCGCGCAACACGTCGCGCTGGTTGCTATGACCGTAACCTGGGCACCGACATTGCTTCAGATGAACAGCGAAGCGTGAAACGACCTGATCGTCAAAACCGTCGGCGGTTATGCCCGCCTTGTCTGCCCAAGACAGAAAGTGTTCCGCCCCACGAATATGCCTACGCGCCGTAGTGCGCGCATACCCCGCCTCGCTCAGCGCTTCCGCAAAGCCAGCGAGCAAATCTCCGCCAGGACCGCCGCGAAGCGCTCGCATTCGTTCACAAGAATCGAAAAATCTCTCGAACATGACCTCTCCTTTCATGGATACCTTTGGCCGGATGACCATCGATATTATGTGGAGTGGATCAGCCTGGGCTGCCGCCATGCTCTCTTGATTCAACAGGAAAATCTTACCGCTCAGACTCCTTGGCTCTGCATAATCTTCAACTCCGCATTAAACAAGTCGTTCTCGGAATGGTCGGAGGTGTTTCCCAACGCCAGCTGCGTGGTGGCGATGATCGACCGCCTAGTCCATCACGCCGAGATTCTCGCCATCAAGGGGGACTCCTACCGGCGCAAGGAGG
>Ga0209368_1000700_pt1 | contig 22147 bp, 27 predicted proteins | sample EBPBio242008_DNA_FD_185862 | JGI IMG/M metagenome (GOLD analysis project Ga0209368, IMG submission 185862) | Wastewater treatment Type I Accumulibacter community from EBPR Bioreactor in Madison, WI, USA - Reactor 1_4/24/2008_ DNA (SPAdes)... | ecosystem: Engineered > Bioreactor > EBPR >...
TGATGACGATGACATTGTCACCCATGTCCATGTGGGGGGTGAAGGTCGGCTTGTTCTTGCCGCGCAGGATGTTGGCGACGATCGTGGCGAGGCGGCCCAGAACGACGCCTTCGGCGTCGATCAGGATCCACTTCTTCTCAATATCCGCCGGGGTAGCGGTAAAGGTTTTCATGTGGTCGGTCCCATGAGGTCTGGCGGGGGTTGCCCCCCGGAATCTCGGATGCGGGCTTTTCGTTCATTTCGGCGCAGAGGTCAAGCGCGGGAACCGATATTAAATCAAGCGGTTTCAATGCCTTATGAGAATGGTATCATAATACCCCAAGCATTTCCCGCGGGAGCGAGGCCGCCTGGCCGAAAATGGACGCGCCGCGCGGCGGGGCCGGCGGCGCGGGGGTGATATGCTTTGTTCTTGGCCGGGCCCAGCCCTTGCGGGCGTGGCGGGCCTAGACGGGCATGTTGTCGAAGCCCTCTTCCACCGCGGCCTCGACGGCGCGGCGCTCGGCTTCCTGGCGGGCCTCGTCTTCTTCGGACGGGGCGAGGCCGGGCATCAGGGTGGTCAGGGCGTGAAGTTCGGCCTGAAGCAGTTCCAGCCCCGCCTTCTGGGCCGTCGACGTGGCCTCGGCGAGACTGGTGGCAAGGTCCATCATCGCGCTGGTCGGATCGGTGCTGGTCATCTCGTCCCTCCTTGAGCCGCGCAGGTGCGGCAGAATGGCGTCCAGGGGATCAGGTCCAGTCGGTCCTGACCGATCTCGGCGCCGCATCTTACGCAATAGCCGTATTCGCCCTCTTCGATGCGGTGAAGCGCCGCCTCGATGCCGCGGATTTCCTGCTTGCCGGCGGTGCCCATGTTTTCGAGGACTTCATCACCTTCGCGCTCGGTGGCAAGCTCTTCCCAGTCGCGCGCCTGATGCGAATCAAGTTCCTGCCCGATGCTGTGCAACCGGCCCTTGAGGTCGGCGAGCCGGGACAGGAGTTGGGTCTTGCGTGTGGCAATGGGGGTCATGGTCCTCTCCCTTCTGGAGGCCAGACTAGGTGCTGCCCCCCTGCCCCGCCTTGATGCAGGTCAAGACCGGGGCGGGATTACATATGCAAAGGTTGCAATATGAGCGCCGCCCGACTATCTTCCCCTCGTGACACTGGGAGTATGCCGATGAAACCCGCCGTCCATGCCTTCTTCGACGAAGCGACGAACACCATCACCTATGTCGTGCGCGAGCCCGAGGGTCGGGCCTGCGCGGTGATCGATTCCGTCCTGGACTTCGACTATGCCTCAGGCCGGACCGACACACGGTCGGCGGATGCGGTGGTCGAGTTCATCCGCGCGCAGGACCTGAAGCTGGAGTGGGTCCTGGAAACCCATGTCCATGCCGACCACCTTTCGGCGGCGCCCTACATCCAGGAACGCCTGGGCGGCAAGATCGGCATCGGCGAGCGCATCACCGTGGTGCAGGAGACATTCGGCAAGATCTTCAACGAGGGCACCCGGTTCCAGCGCGACGGGTCGCAGTTCGACCAGCTGTTCCGCGAGGGCGACAGCTTCATGATCGGGCAGATGCGCGGCGACGTCATGCACACGCCGGGGCATACGCCGGCCTGCCTGACCTATGTGATCGGCGATGCGGCCTTTGTGGGCGACACGCTGTTCATGCCGGATTTCGGCACGGCGCGCTGCGATTTTCCGGGCGGATCGGCCGAGGTGATGTTCGCCTCGGTCCAGAAGATCCTGGCGCTGCCGGACGAGACGCGGGTCTTCGTGGGCCATGACTACAAGGCGCCGGGGCGCGATGTCTATGCCTGGGAATCGACCGTGGGCGCGCAGAAGGCGCTGAACGTGCATGTGGGCGGCGGGCGGTCGAAGGAGGAGTTCGTGGCGATGCGCGAGAAGCGCGATGCCAAGCTGGCGATGCCGCGGCTGATCATCCCTTCGTTGCAGGTGAACATGCGGGCGGGGCAGTTCCCCGAGGCCGAGGACAACGGGCAGGTCTATCTGAAGGTGCCGGTGAACGGGCTGTGAGGCCGGGGCGAACGGGCGGCTTGATTTTCCGGGCTTGCGTGGTCATGCAGGGGGGGCCGGCGCAGGGAGACGCGGCGGCTTTGTCGTGGCCGCCTGCCGGAGAACCCTGATGCTGGACATCCGCCCCCTGACCGAAACCTATGCCGTCGCGCCGCAGATCGGGCCCGAGGACATGGAGGCGATCCGCGCGGCGGGCTTTGCGGTGGTGATCGACAACCGGCCGGACCGCGAGATTCCGCCCGATCTGCACACCGAGGTGATGCAGGCGGCGGCCGAGGCGGCGGGGCTGGTCTTCGTGGTGAACCCGATCATCGGGGGCGGCATGACGATGGACAACGTGACGGCGCAGGCCGAAGCCCTGGCGGCGTCGGAGGGTCCGGTGCTGGCCTATTGCGCCTCGGGCAACCGGTCGTCGCAGGTCTGGGCGCTGACCCAGGCGGGGGTGCGGCCGGCGGATGAGCTGATCGGGATCCCGGCACGCTATGGCTATAACCTGGAGCCGCTGCGGGGCCTGATCGAGGATCTGGCGGCGCGGGGCTGAACCGTCAGGCAGCGCTGCCGAGAGGCGGCGGGGCGGCCCGCGCGGCGGGCGCCGGTTCGGCCGATGCGTCGGTTTCGGCGGGCGGGTCCAGCGTGAGGCGGATGGCGCGCATGCCCTGGGTCTGGCCGAGCCGGGCCGTGGCGAGGCGGCGGCCGTCCAGCCCATCCACCGAGATGCGATCGAGCGCGGCCTGCGGCAAGGCGAGCAACTGGCCGGGCTGGAGGGCCATGATCTCGGCCAGGGGGAGCGTGATGCGGGCGATCAGCGCCTCGACCAGGGCGGGGGCGGCGAGGACCTGGTCGCCGAGCGCGAGGGTAAAGGCGGGGCCGGTTTCGGCGGCTTCGGCCTGGGCGCTGCGCAGCGCAGGACGCTCGCCCCGGCCTTCGGCGGGAAGGGCGAGGATCACCTCGCCCGTCTTGGCGCCGAGGGCGAGGCTGACTTCGGCCCGTAGGACACGGTAGCTGGCGTCTTCCAGGAGAAGGCCGAGCGGGCGCGCATCTTCGAGGAAGGAGGCGTAACGGAAGCCGCCGGCCCAGACGAGATCGGGCTGTTCTCGGAGTTCGTCCTGGAGGCCGGACAGGGCGGCATCGATCAGGCCGGCGACCAGCGCCGCATCGGTGCGCGTGGGGCGGCGCGCGGCCGGCGGCAGGGTGGTGACGCGGCCGATGGTCTGCATCTCGATGATGCCGGCAAGGACCGGGGCGGAGAGGATGAGGATTCCGAGCCCGTCGCCCGGACCTTCCAGCATGGCGACGAGCGCGCGTTCGGGCGGGAGTTCCAGCAATTCGGCCAGCGTGAGCAGGTCGATGGAGGCCCAGGCAACCTCAAGCGACAGGTGCGCCTGATCGCGGGCCGCGCGGGCCAGCGACAGCCGCCAGGACCGGTCGGCGCCGGGGCCGCCTTCGGCCGCGGCCAGGGCCCCGGCCGCCAGTTTCCGCCGCATTGCCGAGGATGCCGCCACGTCCCGCCCCCGCTTGCCGGTTTCGGGACGAGACTGGCGGCAAGGCATGAAGAAAGCGTTGCTGCCGTCCGGTGTCACGCCGCCTGGTCGCGCCGCAGTTGCAGGGGCAAGGTGATACGGAAGCCGGTGCCGCCCTGCCAGGGCAGGTAGTGGATCGACCCGCCGAGATTGGTCATCACCTCGCGGCAGATGGCGAGGCCAAGGCCGGCGCCGCCGGCCTTTGACCCGTCGGAGAGGCGGGCGAACTTCTCGAAGATGAGGCTTTGCTTGTCTTCCGGTATGCCGGTGCCGTTGTCGACGAAATCCACCGTCACGCGACCGCGCCTTTGCCGCACGGTGATGCGCAGCTCGGGCTCTTCGGCGGCGCAGTACTTGCGCGCGTTCGACACGAGGTTGATGAGCACCTGAACCAGGCGATCGGGATCGGTGCGCACGAAGAGGTTTTCCGCGGCCAGATCGCGGATCACGGTGAAGTTTCGGTCCGGCCTGGTGTTCGAGGCCGAGGCGATGGCCCGGTCGATCAGCGCCGAGAGGTTCGCAAGCCCGAGGTTCAACTGGACCGAGCCGCTTTCAAGGACGGAAAGGTCAAGCAGGTCATCCAGAAGCCGCGTCAGGCGAATGGCCTCTTCGTGGATGATGCGGCCATAGCGCACGACATCGGCCGGCGGCATCTCGCCTTCGGAGAGGATCTCGGAGAAGGCGCGGATCGAGGTCATGGGCGTGCGCAGTTCGTGGCTGATCTGGCCGAGGAAGGCGTCCTTCTGCTCTGACAGCCGCGTGAGCTTTTCGTTGGCCTCGCGCAGTTGGCGGGCGGTGCGCGACAGCTCCTCTGACTTCGCCTCAAGCTGCGCGGAATACTCCATGATCTGCGCCGCCTCGCCTGCGACCTTCATCAGGTCCTCGACCGTGACGGCCGCCCCGCCCGCGATCTGGGACAGCATGGCATGGGCAGTGGCCGCCCCCACCGAGCCGGCAAGGCGCCGTTCCAGCGTGGCAAGGAAGGTGGGCGTCGGGTCGGGCAGGTAGCCCTCCTTGCCCTGGGCGCGGGCGCCCTCTTCGAAGAAGGCAAGCGCCTCGTCCTCGCCCAGGATGCGGCGGGCCATCATCAGGAGGTCTTCAGGCGCAGCACCAATGCGTGCCCAGCCTTCGGGCCCGGCGCCGTCGGTGTCGAATACATTGACGAAGGCCGCGCTTTGCACCCGTTCGACCGGGCTTGGAAAGGTGACGAGCGAGACGCCAAGGAAGGCGGCGAAGTTCAGACTGAGCGACCAGAACAGCGCGTGGAGCAGCGGGTCCATGCCCTCCACCCCGAAAAGCGACTGCGGGCGCAGCCAGTCCAGACCGAGCGGGCCGTTGGCGAGGATCGCCTCGACCATCATCCCCCCCTGCCCGATCGATGGCAGAAGCAGCGCATAGGCCCAGACCAGGAAGCCCACGACCATGCCGGCGGCGGCCCCGGCCCGCGTGGCACCCCGCCAGACGATGCCCCCAAGCATGGCCGGCAGGAGTTGGGCCACCCCGGCAAAGGCAATGAGGCCCATGGCGGCCAGTGCGGCGGACCCACCCGAAAGCCGGTAGTACAGCAGACCGAGCGCGAGGACAGCGACGATCGAGAGCCGCCGCGACAGCAGGACAAGCCGGCGCACATCGCCCGAAACCGCGTTTTCCGGCCGGAACCGCAGCCAGAGCGGCATGACGATGTGGTTCGAGACCATGGTGGCGAGCGCGATGGATTCGACGATGACCATCGAGGTGGCCGAGGAGAACCCCCCGAGGAAAGCCAGCATCGACAGCCATTCCGCGCCTTCGGCCAGCGGCAGGGTCAGCACGAACATGTCGGGGTTGGTCGTGTCGGGCAGGCGTTCGAGCCCCATCACTGCAATGGGCACGATGAAGAGGCTCATCGCCAGGAGGTAGGCCGGGAAGGCCCAGCCCGCCACGGCGAGGTGCCGCTCTTCGACGTTTTCGACCACCATCACCTGGAACATGCGTGGCAGGGTGATGACGGCGGCGGCAGAGAGCAGGATCAGCCCCGCCCACCGGCCTGGCATCAGTTGCCAGTCCGAGACCGGCGAGGCGGCAATACGGTCGATCATCGGGCCGACCCCGCCTGCCAGACCCCAGACCACATAGATGCCGACCAGGACCAGTGCGACCAGCTTCACTACCGCCTCGACCGCGATGGCCGTGACGATGCCGTGGTGCTGTTCCTTGGCGTCCAGGTTCCGGGTGCCGAACAGGATGGTGAACAGCGCCAGCCCCGCCGCGACCCAGATCGCGACGGCGCCCTGATCGGACAGCATCCAGCCCTGCGGCCTGTCGGAGGCGAAGGCCCCGAAAGACAGCGTCACGGACTGGAGTTGCAGCGCGATATAGGGGGTGGCGGCGACCACCGCGATCAAAGTGGCGATGACGCCCAGAAGGTTGGACTTGCCGAAGCGGGAGGAAATCAGGTCGGCGATCGAGGTCACTCGGTGGCGCCGGCCGATGCGGACAAGCTTGCGCAGGATGACCCACCAGCCGACGAACACCAGGGTCGGACCGAGATATATGGTGAGGAATTCAAGGCCCGAACGGGCGGCATAGCCGACGGCGCCGTAGAAGGTCCAGGCGGTGCAGTAGATCGACAGCGACAGCGTGTAGACGAGCGGCGAGCGCAGCCAGCCCGCCGCGCCGCGTTCGGCGCGGCGTTCGACGAGGAAGGCCACGGCGAACAGGAAGGCGACATAAACGAGGCAGGCCAGGACGAGCAGGTCGAAGGACATTCAGCGGTCGTCCGGCTGTCCGGGGGCCCGGGCGGCCTCGGGGTCGTCGGCCGGCGGGTCGGCACTGAGCCCCGGCGCCATGAGCCCGGCGGCGAGGATGAGGAGTGCCCAGACCGCGAAGAGGTAGAGCCCGTCCATCGCGGTATCGCGGCCAGTCCCCGCCGGCAGGTCGGAGGGTGCCCAGAGGACCGGCAGGAGGAAGAGGAAAGCGCCGGCCGCCGGCAAGAGGCGGGCTGCGTCGATCAGGCGGCGGCGGCGGTAACTGGCGCGGGCCAGGAACAGCGGGCTGGAGCGGCGGCCCGGCATCGGCCCGTCAGGCGCGGACGGCGGCGCGGCCGGGGCCCGCGGCGAGGGCCCTTACCGCGGCGACCATGTCGGCGTTGGCGAAGGGTTTGGTCATGAAGCAATCCACGCCCGCGCGTTCGGCGGCCTCGCGGTCGCGGCCCTGGCCCTTGGCGGTGAGCATCATCACCGGCAGGTCGGTTGTCGCCGGATCGGCGCGCAAGGCGGCGAGGACATCGAGGCCGGAGCGGTCGGGCAGCATGAGGTCGAGGATCACGAGGTCGGGGCCGGATTCGCGGACCGTGGCCTCGGCCCGCTCGCCGCTGGCCAGCACCGTGACCTGCCATCCGTCGCGCGACAGGATGAAGCGGATCGCTTCGGCGATGTTGGTTTCGTCCTCGATGAGCAGAACTTTCCCTGCCATCCGGGCCCTCCCCTCACGGTCCCCCCGCGGCCTGGTCGCCGCACCGTTCGGCGACTATCCGCCGAAAGCGGCGCCCTGTCAAAGACTAGGCGCGGTCAGGGACGAAGCAAGCGTGAGGATCGAGGACTCGCGCCGCGCCGGGCAGGCGCTGGCCGGGCAGATGCGGCATGTGGAGCCGACCTCGGGCAAGGGACCGGTGGCCGGGGACAGGTCGTGCTCGATCAGCATGGCGGCCTCGCGCAGTTCAGGGCCACCGAAGCCGCCGGGCCACGAGGGCTGACAGAAGGCGCGCAGACGGAAGCGGCGGCCGCGTTGGCCCGCGACCTGGAGCCGGGCCTCGACCGGGCGGAGCGGCGAGCCGAGGGCGGTGTAGAGCGGCCAGAGCGGGCAGGCCGCGCCGAAGCGCGGGACGGCGAAGCCCTCGGCGGGCTTGCGGAAGGTGAGCGTGCCGGAGGCGTCGCACAGGACGAGCCCGGCGCGGGAGCCGGGCAGAAGCGCGATGCGGCGCAACACGTCGGGAATGGGGGCGCCGAAGCGGGCGGCGAGCGAGGCGGGGTCGGCGCCTTCGGCCAGGGCGGCGCGGAAGGCAGGTTCGGGCAGGACCGCGGCATCGCGGGCGGCGCGGATGGCGAGGTCACGGGCCAGCGCCCGAGCGGCGGCCGAGGCGAGCTGATCCAGCCCTTCCTCGCTGGCTTGCCAGTCGCGGGCGGCGAGCCAGAGTTCGACCTCTTCCTGGGGCGAGGCGATGGCATCCTCTCGCCCGTCGTCCGAGCCGTCGAGATAGGCCACCAGCGCCTCGGCACCGATGGCAAGACGTTCGCTGTCTTCGGCAAGGCTGCGGTGGAAGCGGTCGCTCCACTCGGCTTCGATGTCCTCGGTCTCGGCCAGGATGCCGGCGATGGAACGGACGGAGGCGGCGGCGGAGAGAACCTCGTGCAGCGAGGCGGAGAGGTGCGGGTCATGGCCGAGACGGTCGTTCAGCGCCTCGACCGCGCGGGACAGCTGGCCCGAGCGGCGGGCCAGCGCGGCGGTGAGGCCGGCCCAGCCGGGAAAGCGGCCGATGAATTCCTCGACGGCCGAAACCTCGGCCTCGGTGCCCTCTTCGGCGGCGGCGGCGGCGCGCAGTTCCTCGGCCAGGGCTGCACCGGCGCCGCCCTCCAGGATCTCGGGCGCAACCGAAAGCGCCGCGGCCAGACGGGCCAGGACCGCCGGGCTGATGCGGCGGCGGTTGTGTTCGATGAGGTTGAGATAGGAGGGCGACAGGCCGGCGGCGGCAGCCACCGTGGCCTGTTTCAGCCCCAAGGTAAGCCGCCGTTCGCGCACGCGGCTTCCTGTCAGTGCGGTTCCCGGCATCCTGCCTCTCCCGAGGGTTTACAGCCGCAGAAAACTTCACTGGAACGGAAAAGAAAAGCGCCCGGGTTGCCCCGGGCGCCGTCCCGCCGAAACGGGGATTCTTATTGCAGTGCCTTGTCGGTGATGGCGAGCGTGTAGGCGCCTTCCGGGGCCTTCGAGATCACCGGATCGGAGCCGCCGCCGAGCAGGACCTTCACGGTACGCTCGTAGTCGGCCGGGTCCAGCGCGCCGTTCGAGCCGGCGGTGAGCTTGGCCACCTCGCCCATCATGCGCTTCTGGTGGTTTTCGGTCTGGGCGCCGGTCTCGTCATTTTCCAGCACGATCATCGCCGCTTCGTCGGGGTTCTCCTCGGCGTACTTCCAGCCCTTCATCGAGGCGCGGACGAACTTGACCATCTTCTCTTCGAAGGCCGGGTCCTTGAGGTTGTCTTCCAGGACATAGAGGCCGTCTTCCAGCGTCGCCACGCCTTCGTCTTCATACTTGAAGGTGACGAGTTGTTCGGGCGTGATGCCTGCGTCGATGACCTGCCAGTATTCGTTGTAGGTCATGGTCGAGATGCAGGCGGCCTGCTTCTGCAGCAGCGGATCGACGTTGAAGCCCTGCTTCAGCACCGTCACGCCGCCGGCCGAGCCGTCAGTCGGGATGCCGAGCGTCGCCATCCAGGACAGGAAGGGATACTCGTTGCCGAAGAACCAGACGCCCAGGGTCTTGCCGGGGAAGTCCTTCGGGCTGGTGATCCCGGTTTCCGCAAGGCAGGTCAGCATCATGCCCGAGGATTTGTAGGGCTGGGCGATGTTCACCAGCGGCAGGCCCTTTTCGCGGGCGGCGAGCGCCGCCGGCATCCATTCCACGATCACGTCGGCACCACCGCCGGCGATGACCTGGGTCGGCGCGATGTCGGGACCGCCCGGCTTGATCGTGACATTCAGGCCCTCTTCCTCGTAGAAGCCCTTGTCCTTGGCGACGTAGTAGCCCGCGAACTGGGCCTGGGTCACCCATTTCAGTTGCAGCGTCACATCATCGGCCGCCTGCGCGCCGCTGGCGGCAAAGGCCGCGAAGAGCGCGGTCGTGATCAGTTTCTTCATGCGTCAACCTCCGTGTTGTGCCCCGTCTGCCGGGGCTTTTCGTTACCTGCGTTGCGAGGGGTGCCAGAAGGTCACCCCCTTCTCGGCCAGCGACACCAGCCCATAGAAGACGGAACCCGCGATTGCCGCAACGGCAATCGCGGCCCAGACCATGTCGAGCCCCAGGCGGCCGACCTCGGTCGAGATGCGGAACCCCATGCCGACGATGGGGCTGCCGAAGAATTCGGCGACGATGGCACCGATCAGTGCCAGCGTGGTGGCGATCTTCAAGCCGTTGAAGAGGAAGGGCATGGCGGCGGGAAGCCGCAGCTTCCACATGGTCTGCCACCAGCTTGCGCCCCAGGTCGCCATCAGATCGCGCTGCATCCGGTCGGTCGCCTGAAGCCCCGCGACCACGTTCACCAGCACGGGGAAGAACACCATGACCACCACGACGGCGGCCTTCGAATGCCAGTCGAAGCCGAACCACATCACGAGGATTGGCGCCACGCCGACGATGGGCAGGGCGGCGACGAAGTTGCCCACGGGCAGAAGCCCGCGCGCAAGGAAGGGCGAGCGGTCGATCAGAACGGCGACCACCACGGCGGCGCCACAGCCCAGGACATAGCCGGTCAGCGCGCCCTTCACGAAGGTCTGAACGAAATCACCCCACAGCAGATGGCCCGAGGCCGCGAACTTCGCGGCAATGGCAGAAGGTGCGGGCAGGATGACGGGCGGGATTTCCAGGCCGCGGACCAGCCCCTCCCACAGGACCAGAAGCGTGACACCGAACACCACGGCCACGGTGATGCGGCCTGCCCGCGTCTGGCCGAAGGTCGACCGCGCCAGCCAGACGTTGAAGGCCCAGGCCGCCAGCCAGAAGAGGGTCGCGAAGGTGATCCAGCTCATGTCATGCCCCTAGAACGTCCAGCGCGAACCGAAGACGAAGGACTCTGAGTCGCGATAGGACGTGCTCGTTCCGTTCAGCGCATAGTGGCGGTAGCCAATGTAGAACTCGGTCGAGAGATCGTCGAAGCGCTGCAGGGCCATCAGCCCCCAGGATCGCCCGGAACCGTCGAAGCCGATGCCGCTGGAACCGTAGTATTCGGCGGCAAGGGCGGTCTGGCCTACGGGCACGAAGGTCGTGATCCAGCCCAGCTTGGCATAGATGTAGCTGCCGCCGTCGATCTGCCGGCCCGCTGCAAGGGCGGTGTTCAACCCAGTCGGCCTGTCCAGCACCGACAAGGAGCCCATGACGGCACGGCTGTCGCTTTCGCCGGGCTTTTCGGTCAGGGCATAGCCAATGCCGCCGCCAAGGTGGAAGCGGCCGTGGTCGTTTCCATAGCGCAGGGCGGCGTCGTAGTAGGTGCCCGGATCTTCGGTCAGCTGGTTGTTGCCCGCCGCGGCCGAGAGGGTGAAGCCCGCACTGTCGGGGCTGTCGTAGCGCAGGCGGAAGCGGCGGCTGCCTTCGAGGTTCACGAAGACATCGCTGATCTTGATCGAGGACAGCGTGCCATCGGCCCGCACGAAGGCGAAGCCGCCGGCGATGGCCTGGTAGTCCGAGTAGCCAGCGACCACGGTGCCGGATTCGTCGAATTCGGCCACGGCATAGGTGGCCATGTCGCCCTGGCCGGCCCAGAAGGTGCCCGCGTCCGTCCTGGCGAAGAGTTCGAGCTTGCGGATGTCTTGGGTGCCCCAGTCGATCCAGGGCGTGCCGTCCAGCCCCTGCATGGTCAGCTGGTTGGACTGGAAGAAGCCCAAAGCCGTTTCGAAATTGAAGGTCAGTCTTGCGGCATCGCCCAACGACCAGTCCATGAGCACGCCGATGCGGCTGTTGGAATCGTTGTTGTCCACGATCTGACCGATGCTTTGCGCGCCATCGTCGAAGGACAGCCAGACCGGGCTGAGCTGGCCATAGACGTTGCCCTTGCCCGCCCCCGGCAGGCCGAAATCCAGTGCTTGCGCGGGCATCGCGGCAAGCAGGATCAGGCCGGCACCGGCGGGGGCTGCGGTCATGCGGTCACCTTGCCGAGGCGGCGGTTCATCATCCGCTCGACCCCACCCACGATCAGGATCAGCATCCCGGCCAGGATCGCCGTGGCGAAGAGCGCGGCCCACATGATCATGGGCTCGCCGAACTGGCTGCCGACCAGCATCCGCGCACCAAGGCCTTCGGTTGCGCCCGAGGGCAGTTCGCCCACGATGGTGCCGACAAGGGCGGCAGCGACGGCGACCTTCAGCGAGGCGAAGAAATAGGGCAGCGAGGCCGGAAGGCGCAGTTTCCAGAACACCTGCGATTGAGAGGCGGAATAGGTCTTGAGCAGGTCCAGCTGCATGGAGTCGGGGCTGCGCAGGCCCTTCACCATGCTGACCAGCACGGGGAAATAGGACAGGTAGGCGGCGATGATCGCCTTCGGCACCAGCTTGCCCTCGATCCCCACCTTGTCGGACAGGACGATGATCATGGGCGCGAGCGCCACGATGGGGATGGTCTGGCTGATGATGGCCCAGGGCATGACCGACAGATCCATCACCCGGCTCTGCACGATGGCGATGGCCATGCCGACGCCGATGACGATGCCAAGCGCAAAGCCCCACATCGTGGTTTTCAGCGTGAGGAAGCCGTGCCAGACGAGGCTGCGCTTCGAGGTGACGGATTGGCCGGCGATGCCCTTCCACAGTTCGGCCGCGACCTGGTGCGGTGCAGGCAGGACGGGGCGGTCCAGGCTCATGGTCTGGCGCACAAGATCGCCAAAGGGCACGGGGCCGGTGCCGGCGCGGGCCGCCTGATCCTGCACCCAGGCGGCATTCAGCCAGATCACGCCCAGGTACCACAGCACCAGGATGATCAGGAGGACGGCCAGGACCGGCAGAACGTTCTTCATGCGTCGTCCCTGTTCACTGCTTGCCCCCGCTGAAGCCATAGGTGGGCATCAGCTTCAGCCTGCTGCCGCCGATGGTGTCGGTGATCTCGATCACCACGCCACTTGTGCCGCTCGGATCGTCCTTGGTGGGGAAGAAGACCGTGGTCACGTCCAGCGTGACCCATTCGCCCTTGGCCACATCGCGGCTCCCGTCGAAACAAGTGCCCTGCTTCACCGGATCCGACAGCTCGCGCCGGGCCGAGAGGAAGCGCACGGTGCAGTCCAGCGCAACGGTTCCTGCAGGCAGGGGGCCGGGCGGAAGGAAGCCCGCCTCGAAGCGCAGCCGATCACCCGGCACGGATTCCAGGGCGGGCTGTTTCGTGCTTTCGGTGATCACGCGGGCGCCCACGCGCATGCCGTTGTCCATGACGTTCAGATCCTCGGGCAGCGGGGCGGCCGAGCCGACCGCGCGGTTCTGGCCCAGAATTCCGGCTGCTGCCGCAACCGGCAGCAGCGCCACCAGAAATGCTGCGATGATGCGCTTCATCCTTCGCCTCCCTGCGGCCAGACGATCATCGTCACCGCGACCAGTCCAAGACCCATGCCGGCCAGTTGCAGCGCCGTGGGCCGTTCGCCGAACACCACCATCGCCATCAGGCTGATCGCGACCAGTTGGAACACCGCGGAAAGCGAGATGGCGAGGCCAAGCCCGCTGGTGCGCATCACCTGCACCATCAACGTATTGCCGACGCAGAACAGCACCAGCGCCCCGGCCAGCACCCAATGGCCGCCCTGCGTGGCATAGGTCTTCAGCACGGCATTGGCCGCCACGAAAACCACGGTGGAGGCCGCGAGCCAGGGAAGCGCGCCGCCCATCAGCGCCCCCCCTGCCAGTTGTAGGTCGGCGCCAGGGCCACGCCGTCGCCGATCACCGTATCCTTCACGCGCACCACAACCGCGCTTGTGCCCTTCGGGTCCGAGGCGCGCGGCTTGAAGCGGAAGTTCAGGTCAAGCGGCTGGAACCGTTCCAGCCCGTCGTGCAGCCGGCCTTCATAGCAGGGCTCGTCGGTCAGAACCTCGTCCGATCCTTCGCCCCGCGCGTCGTAGAAGAAGACCGAGCAGGTCAGGCGGATGGGCCGGTCCTTGGCGCCGGGCTGGACATAGAAGGCCAGGTCCAGCGTCAGCGTCTGGCCGGCCTGCACGACCGGGGCCAGCGAGCCCTTCTTGCCCTTCACGATGCGGGCGCGGATCGAAAGTTCCTCGTCGATCTTCGTCCATTCCTCGGGCACCGGCTTGTGGTTGCCCAGGCCATAGGCATCCACCAGCGTCTCGGACGCGACCGGCGTTGTCAGCATCAGGGCCGCCAGGGCGGCAAGGGCGAAGCGCATGGTCATTCGTAGCTGTGCCCCGCCCGAAGCCCCTCGCGCACGCGGTGGGCAATCTCGATGAACTCGCGGCTGTCGCGGATGTCGAGCGGCCGTTCGCGCGGCAGCGGGCTGTCGATCACATCGGTGATCCGGCCCGGCCGCGGCGACATCACCACGATCTTGGTGGAAAGATAGACCGCCTCGGGAATGGAATGGGTGACGAAGCCGATGGTCTTTTCGGTGCGGGCCCAGAGTTTCAGCACCTCTTCGTTCAGGCGGTCGCGCACGATTTCGTCCAGCGCGCCGAAGGGTTCGTCCATCAACAGGATGTCGGCATCGAAGACCAGTGCCCGGGCGATGGAGGCACGCTGCTGCATCCCGCCTGAAAGCTGCCAGGGATATTTGTTGCCAAAGCCCGACAGCTCCACCAGGTCCAGAACCCGTTCGACCCGCGCAGCCTGATCCTGAGAGGAAAATCCCATGATCTCAAGCGGAAGCGAGATGTTCTTCGCAATCGTGCGCCACGGGTAAAGCCCGGCCGCCTGGAAGACATAGCCATAGGCGCGCTTGCGCCGCGCCTCGTCTGGCGTCAGGCCGTTGACGGTCAGCGTGCCGCCCGTCGGCCGCTCCAGCGCCGCCACGCAGCGCAGGAAGGTGGTCTTTCCGCAGCCCGAGGGGCCGATGAAGCTGACGAAATCCCCCTTCGAGATTGTCAGGTTCACGTCCTTCAGGGCGTGGACCGGGCCGTCCCCGGTCTGGAACACCAGGTTCAGGCCGTGCGCCTCGATCACCGGCGTAGCTGCCACCGCCATATCCTTCATTCGTTCGCGCCCCCGCGCATGGTCATACTCCCGAGACCTCGCCCGCGTAGGCTCATGACGAATCCTCCACCCCGCTCGCCCCAACCGGAGCTCCGCACCATGACCCTTGCTTTCGCGCCCACGGTCGAAGACCTGACCGCCCTGTATTTTGAAGTCCCCGCCAACATGTCGATGGCCGGGCTTGGCAACCACGCCTTCCTTGCCGAGGACGATGAGGATGACGAGTCCTTCGAGACTGACGAGGATGCCGACGAGGACAGCGAGGACGGGGACGACGAAGACGACGAGGAAGACGGCGACGACGAAGACGAGGAAGACGAAGACGAAGACGATGCGGATGAGGACGACGCCGCGGACGGCGACGCCTGATCTCCTTCTGCTTTGCGGATGGCGGGCGCGCATGCGATGCTCGCGCCTCCATTCCGCATGAGGAGGCCCGCATGTCCGCCTGTCGCCTGATCCGGCCCGCCGGCACCTTTGCCGGCAAGCAAGGCTTCAGCTACTTCGAGGGCATCGCCCGCGAAACCGCCGGAACGCAGGCGATCTGCATGCATCTTCTGGACATCCCGCCGGGCGGCCGGGCCAAGGCACACAAGCACGCGACGCATGAAACCGCGATCTATGTGCTGGAGGGCGCCGCCGTCATGTACTGGGGCGCGCGGCTGGAGAACCGGATGGAGGTCGCGGCGGGCGACATGATCTATATCCCCGCCGACATGCCGCACCTGCCGTTCAATCCGCATGGGGTTCCGGCCCGCGCCGTGATTGCGCGGACCGACCCGCACGAACAGGAATCGGTCGTGCTCATGTCGGAGCTGGAGGGGCTGGTTCCGGGCTAGGCTCATACCGACCGCGTCAGCCCCCCGTCCACGCGCAGGTTCTGCCCGGTGATGTAGCCCGCGCCGTCCGAGGCGAGGAAGACCACGGTCTTCGCGATCTCTTCCGAAGTGCCATATCGCTTCATCGGCACCTGCGCCGCGCGCTCGTCGGTCTTGGGCAGGCTGTCGATCCAGCCAGGCAGGATGTTGTTCATGCGGATGTTCTTCGCGGCATAGGTATCGGCGAAGATCTTGGTGAAGGCCGCCAGCCCTGCCCGCGCCACCGCAGAGGTCGGGAACATCGCCGCCGGTTCAAAGGCCCAGGCGGTGGAGATGTTGACGATGGCGCCGCCGCCCTGCGCCTCCATCAGCGGCACCACAAGGCGGGTGGCGCGCACCACGTTCAGGAAATAGACCTCCATCCCCTTGTGCCAGTCGGCATCGGAGATCTCCAGCAAAGGCCCGCGCGGCCCGTGGCCGGCGGAGTTCACCAGCACATCGACGCGGCCCCAGCGGTCCCTGGCGGCCTGCACCAGCCGGGCGATGTCGCCTTCCTCCTGGTTCGAGCCGGTCACGCCGATGCCGCCCAGTTCTGCCGCGAGCGCCTCGCCCTTGCCCGAGGAGGAAAGGATGCCGACCCGATACCCCTCCCCCGCCAGGGCGCGGGCGGCCGCGGCCCCCATACCGGACCCGCCGGCAGTGATGAGTGCGACTTTCACCAATCATCTCCATTCCCGGACCGACAATCAGCCCGTTGCATCCGATTCCAACTTCGCCCGATGTCGCCGACTGCCCAATAGACCAGCCCGGCACCGGCACCCATCAAAACAAGAAGAAAGAACTCGCCTCGCATCCAGTCCATCCTCTGGCCGAACAAAAGAGACGCCAGAAACCATGCGCCGAGACAGGTGAAGACGCCTGCGACCACCTCGTACAGCAAGCCACTCAGCCCGAACCGCCAACCCGCCAGGCGAGTGATGCCGAAGGGCAGCAGGGCGAACAGCGCGCCAAAGGTCAGAAACAGGAAGAGGATCGCCGGATCGTTCCTGTGATAGTCGGACCGTCGATCATCCAGCAACCCAGCTATCCAGAGCGCCAAAGGCGTTGAAGCCAATGCCGCCAAATAGGCCGGAACCGGCCAGGGGTTGCCGGATTCCTTCATCACACCCCCGTCGCCGGAATACCCGTCCGCACCACAGGCCGCGGCGCGGTCAGGTCCTTCCACTGGCTGAGGGCGCGGTTCACGGCCGGCCTGGCTTCGCGGGCGACGAAAGCCCCATGGCCTTCGCGGGTGCGCACCTCGCCGTCGTGGATCGCCACATGGCCGCGGGTCAGGGTAAAGCGCGGCAGGCCCTTCACCTTTTGCCCCTCGAAGACGTTGTAGTCGATCTTCGACTGCTGGCTGGCGGTGCCGATGGTCTTTTCCTTCGCCGGGTCCCAGACCACCAGGTCGGCATCGGCGCCCACCAGCACGGCGCCCTTTTTCGGGTAACAATTCAGGATCTTGGCGATGTTTGTTGAGGTAACCGCAACAAACTCGTTCGGGGTCAGCCGGCCCGTGTTCACGCCATGCGTCCAGAGCATCGGCATCCGGTCCTCCAGCCCCCCGGTGCCGTTGGGGATCTTCGAGAAGTTGCCCAGACCGAACCTTTTCTGCTCGGTGGTAAAGCTGCAATGGTCGGTCGCCACCACCGAGAGCGAGCCGGATTGAAGGCCCGCCCAGAGGCTGTCCTGATGCTTCTTGTCGCGGAAGGGCGGCGACATCACGCGGCGGGCGGCGTGGTCCCAGTCGGGGTGGAAATATTCGCTTTCGTCCAGCGTCAGGTGCTGGATCAAGGGTTCGCCCCAGACCCGCTTGCCCTGCATGCGCGCGCGACGGATCGCCTCATGCGCCTCCTCGCAGGAGGTGTGCACGACATAAAGCGGCACGCCCGCCATGTCGGCGATCATGATGGCGCGGTTGGTCGCCTCGCCTTCCACCTGCGGCGGGCGGGAATAGGCATGGGCCTCCGGCCCGGTATTGCCCTCGGCCAGCAGTTTCGCGGTCAGTTCGGCCACTACGTCGCCGTTCTCGGCATGGACCATGGCAAGGCCGCCAAGTTCGCCCACGCGGCGGAAGGACGCGAACAGCTCGTCGTCGTTCACCATCAGGGCGCCCTTGTAGGCCATGAAATGCTTGAAGCTGGTGATCCCGGCATCGACCGAGGCCGCCATGTCCTCCCACACTTTCTCGCCCCACCAGGTGATGGCCATGTGATAGGAGTAATCGGCGCAGGCCCGGCCCGACTTGTTGTGCCACATCTGCGCGGCATCCATCAGCCCCTGGCCCTGGCCGGGCAGGACGAAGTCCACCACCATCGTGGTACCGCCCGCCAGGCCGGCCCGCGTGCCGGATTCGAAGTCATCCGCCGAGTAGGTGCCCATGAAGGGCATCTCCAGATGCGTATGCGGGTCGATGCCGCCGGGCATCACATAGCAGCCGGTCGCGTCGAGTTCGGTGCCGCCGGTGAGGTTCGGCCCGATCTCGGTGATCACGCCGTTCTCGATGCGCACGTCGGCCTTGTAGGTGAGGTCGGCGGTGACGATGGTGCCGTTCTTGATGATGGTGGTCATGGTGTCCTCACTTCAAGCTGAAGAAGTCTAAGCCCTTGTCGTTCAGCACGGCGACGGCCTGTCCGGTCTCATCGACAATCCTGTGGAGGCCCAACCACTCGCGTTCATGTGCTCGCCAGTATTCCGCTCGGACCTTGACCAGCGTCGCCAACAGGTCGCCACGAAAATGCTGTGCCTGGATGGGCGGATTTGCATCCAACACCCGGATTGCCCGAGGAACCACACGCTCAAGGTCAGCGCCCTGCGAAATCGACAGGTACAAATCGGCCGGCGTCAATTCCTCGACCGTCTTGGCGAGCGCCTGATCGCATTCCCTTGCCAAGCTCGATTTCACTCCACCACCCCCACCCGCCTTCTCTCGCCCCGGCGCAGGCCGGGGCCTCGGTGGCCCGAAACCCGCGCCTCATGGATCGAGGCCCCGGCCTGCGCCGGGGCGAGGTGCGCCTTCGCCGGGGCGAGGGTCAGAACGGAATATCCGCCGTCACGTCCCGCCATTCGGGATTGACCGAGACGATCAGCCGGACCTTCCAGTTGCGCTGCCATTCCTTCATACGCCGCTCGCGCTGAAAGGCCGAGGCGAAGTCGGGGTGTTCCTCGAACCAGACCAAGTGCCGGATGTTGTAACGGTCGGTATGGCTGCCGACCAGGCCGGTGCGGTGCTGTTCCACCCGCGCACGAAGGTCGTGCGTCGAGCCGATGTAGATCGCACCGCAGGGGCGGGACGCCATGATGTAGACGAAATGCGCCATGGCGCAGGGTGGGCGCGGCAATGTTAACGTCGGGTGAACAGGTGTGGTGGCCAAGCTTCCTTTCGCCCCGGCGCAGGCCGGGGCCTCGCGGCATCTCGCGCAGCGCCCGGAAGGTCGAGGCCCCGGCCTTCGCCGGGGCGAGAGAAACCCGTGATATCACTCCACCACCCCCGCCACCTCGAGCACGGCATGCAGCAGCACGTCCGTCCCCGCTGCGGCCCATTCGGGGGAAATCTCCTCGGCCTCGTTGTGCGAAAGCCCATCCACGCAGGGGCACATGATCATCACCGTGGGCGCCACGCGGTTCACCCAGCAGGCGTCGTGGCCGGCGCCCGAGACGATGTCCCTATGGGAGTAGCCCAGCTTCTCGGCCGCCCCCCGCACCACCTTGACCAGCGCAGGGTCGAAGGCCACCGGGTCGAAATGGCCCACCTCCTCGATGGCGCAGCCAAGGCCCAGTTCCGCCGCCACGGCATGGGCGTGGCGGATGACCTCGGCCTTCATCGCATCGAGCTTTTCCTGATGCGGCGAGCGGATATCGACGGTGAAGATAACCTTGCCCGGAATCACGTTGCGCGAGTTGGGGAAGACCTTCACCTGACCCACCGCCCCCACCGCATCGGGCAGGTGGCTCATGGCGATCTGGTGCACCCGCTCGGTGATGCGCGCCATGCCGAGGCCCGCGTTGACCCGCATGTGCATGGGGGTCGAGCCGGTATGGGCGTCCTTGCCGGTGAGCGTGATTTCCAGCCACCACAGGCCCTGGCCGTGGGTGACGACGCCGATCTCCTTGCCCTCGGCCTCCAGAATCGGGCCCTGCTCGATGTGCAGTTCGAACATCGCATGCATCTTGCGGGCGCCGACCTTTTCCTCACCCACCCAGCCGATGCGGGCCAGTTCCTCGCCGAACGACTTGCCGTCAAGATCGCGGCGGCCATAGGCGTAGTCCATCGTGTGGATGCCGGCGAAGACGCCCGAGGCGAGCATGGCCGGCGCAAAGCGCGCGCCTTCCTCGTTGGTCCAGTTCGTCACCACGATCGGGTGTTTCGTGCGGATGCCAAGGTCGTTCATCGTGCGCACCACTTCCAGCGCGCCCAGAACCCCCAGCACCCCGTCATACTTGCCGCCGGTGGGCTGGGTATCCAGGTGCGAGCCCATATAGACCGGCAGGGCATCGGGGTCGGTTCCGGGGCGCGTGGCGAACATCGTGCCCATCTGGTCCACGCCCAGGGTCATGCCCGCGGCCTCGCACCAGCGCTGGAACAGCGCGCGGCCCTCGGCATCGGCATCGGTCAGGGTCTGCCGGTTGTTGCCGCCCGCCACGCCCGGCCCGACCTTGGCCATGTCCATCAGGCTGTCCCACAGGCGCGCGGGATTGATGCGGAGATTCTCTCCGGGTGCGGACATGGTGGCTCTCCCTTACCGGGTCTCTTCGGGACCCTTGCGGCGACTCGCTTCCTGACCATATGGTCAGGTCATACGGCATCACAACCTGACCAACCGGTCAACGAAAATCACAGGACCATCCGTCGCGCCCGCATGACCGAAACTGCCCGTTTTTCCCGCACCAAGCAGGCCCGCCGCACGGATATCCGGCGCGAGAATGAGCGTTTGATCCTGGAAGCGGCGGAAAAGGTCTTTGCAGAGGCGGGGTTTGGCGGCGCCACGATCCAGCTGATCGCCGACATGGCGGGCCTGCCCAAGGCCAACCTTCTGTACTATTTCCCCACCAAGGAAGACCTCTACCGCCGCGTGGTGCAGAACATCTTCGAGATCTGGCTGCAGGCGGCCGAGGCGATGGACAATGCCCCCGGCCCGGTGGAAGGCATCGGCGCCTATATCGACGCCAAGATGGAGATCTCGCGCCGCCATCCGCATGGGTCCAAGGTCTGGGCATCGGAGGTGATGCACGGTGCGCCGGTGATCCAGGACTATCTTGAAACCACGTTGCGCGACTGGACCGAAGGCCGCGTCACCGTGATCCGCCGCTGGATCGACGAAGGGAAGATGGCCCCTGTGGACCCGCGCCACCTGTTGTACATGCTGTGGGCCACCACCCAGCACTACGCCGACTTCGGCCACCAGATCGAGACGCTGAACGCCGGCAAGCCCTTGAGCGCCCGGCAATGGGCCGAGGCGAAGGAAAGCGTCAAGCGCATCATCCTGACCGGGATCGGCGCGCTGAAGGGCTGAGGGGAAGCTGGCGCACCCGACACGATTCGAACGTGTGGCCTTTGCCTTCGGAGGGTTGTTCTACCGCAAGCGTTCAGCTTGCGTTCCTGTATTTCCCTACGATTCGTTCACGGTGGGCAGCGTTGGAATTCGCCCAACTTGTGCGCTAGCACAGTTTCACGGGCCGCGCCCCAAACCGCTCACTGATCCCGCATCGCGGCGCCGTCCCAGGGCTGCGGACCGGGCGGCGGCAGGTCGGGCGCCTCGACGCCGTGCTTGATCAGCCAGTCGCGGACCTCGGTCCAGACATCGGCCGCACCGCGGTTGCGGCCCTGGATGATCCTGTCGAGCGCGGATCGCAGATCGTCGGGGATCATGCTTGGCCATGGCATGGGCGGGTCTCCTGCGTGCTTCAGAAAGAAGAACACTACAGGAACACGCCGGTGCTGTCACCCGTCCGTGCTGGGCGGCCTTGGCGTCAGTTCGACGGCTCAACGATGATGATGTCGTCCGCCACGGTCTGCGTCAGACCAGACTTGCTGACCTTGACTTGCACCCGCCACGATCCGGCCGCCAGCGCGCCAGCACTCCAGGTGCAGGTGGCAGTGTTGCCGGAAATGGCAGTGGACGCAGCGTCAATCACCAACGCGCCTCGGGTTTCGACGTTGGACGCCGAGGCATCAATTGTCGCCCCGGACAGCGAGGATACGGGTGCGCCGCTGTCAAATGTGACCGGGACGTCCAAGACCAAGCTGTCGCCTTCGTGAATCGGTTCTATCGTCATGGCTGTTTCCAAAGCCCCTCTAGTTGGTGGCGCACCCATCGCCCTTCGGCCCGTAATTCCCGCCACCGACCTGACACGGCAAAGCGCCGCCACCGGCCACTGACCGTGAGGTGCCGCCAGCGCCCCTCGATGCTGTGCCGGCGCCAGCGGCCTTCAATCCGCAGAACCGGCGACGGGCGGACCGCATCGGCCACCGTTGCCGTCGCCGCGCCCGCCAGGCCGATGCTGCCCGCGGTCGAGCCGGATACACCAGCCGCGCCGGTTGCAGCGCCAGACAGCCCGAGCGCGCTGCTGGCGCCCCCAGACACGCCCACGGCAGCTTCCGCTGCACCCGACAGCCTTACGGCGCCGGAAGTCTCACTTGCGACCGCAACGACAGCTTCCGCGGTGACGGTGAAGCCGAAGAAGCCAGAGGCTGTTGCCGTGACCGGATCGGGCGCGGCATCCAGCAGATCCTCATCGAACCATCCCGCGGCAACCGCTTCAGGCGCAAACCACCCTTCCGGGGCTATCTCGCGGGCGAAGACCCCGACCGGCGTGGCCATGCCTTACCAG
>Ga0209368_1000706_pt1 | contig 21916 bp, 15 predicted proteins | sample EBPBio242008_DNA_FD_185862 | JGI IMG/M metagenome (GOLD analysis project Ga0209368, IMG submission 185862) | Wastewater treatment Type I Accumulibacter community from EBPR Bioreactor in Madison, WI, USA - Reactor 1_4/24/2008_ DNA (SPAdes)... | ecosystem: Engineered > Bioreactor > EBPR >...
CGCGTCCACAGACATCGGATAGGTGATCGGGTTGCCATTGTCGCCGCGCACGGGTTCGCCCGTGGCAGGGTCCATGACGATCACTTCCGGCTTCAGGTCGCCGCCCTTGGGCGCCGAGCGCCAGTCGGAGACGATCTTCTGCGTCATGCCGGTGGCTTCGTCGGTCTCTTCGCGCACCGAGAGGCCCGAGATGAGATCCTTGAACCGCGCGACGCCCGCCTTCTCGGCGATGATCGGCAGGGTGTAGGGGTCCCATTCGAACAGCTTGGTGCCACGCTTGACCGCCTGGCCTTCCTTGACCAGCACCTTGGCGCCGTAGGTCAGCTTGTGGACGGCACGTTCGTTGCCCGATTCATCCACGATGGCGATCGACATGTTCCGGCCGATCACGATCTGCTCGCCATTGACGTTGGAAAGCAGGTTCGCGTTGCGGAACTCGATCTTGCCTTCCTGGCTGGCTTCCAGGAACGACTGCTGGCCACCCTGCGCGATGCCGCCGATGTGGAAGGTGCGCATCGTCAGCTGCGTGCCCGGCTCGCCGATGGACTGGGCGGCGATGATGCCGACCGCCTCGCCAATGTTGACGAGCGTGCCGCGGGCCAGGTCACGGCCATAGCACATGGCGCAGACGCCCTCTTCCGCCTCGCAGGTGAGCGGCGAGCGGATGCGGGCAGACTGCACGCCGTGGCTGTGGATCAGGTCGGCCCGGCGCTCGTCGATCAGCTCGCCGCGGGCGACGATCACCTCGTCCGAACCCGGAACCAGGATGTCGTCTGCCGCGACGCGGCCGAGGACGCGTTCGGACAGGGTCTGGACCACTTCGCCATCGTTCACCGCCGGCTCGGCCGTGATCGCACGGTCGGTGCCGCAGTCGTGCACGCGGATGATGCAGTCCTGCGCCACGTCGACCAGACGACGGGTCAGGTAGCCCGAGTTCGCCGTCTTCAGCGCGGTGTCGGCCAGACCCTTCCGAGCGCCGTGGGTCGAGTTGAAGTACTCAAGAACGGTCAGACCTTCCTTGAAGTTCGAGATGATCGGCGTCTCGATGATCTCGCCCGAGGGCTTGGCCATCAGGCCGCGCATACCGCCAAGCTGCTTCATCTGGGCGGGCGAACCCCGCGCGCCCGAGTGGGACATCATGTAGACCGAGTTCGGCTCCTTCTCGGCCCCGGCATCGTCGTACCGGACCGCCGAGATTTCGGCCATCATCTCGCCCGCCACCTTGTCCGAGCACTTGGACCAGGCATCGACGACCTTGTTGTACTTTTCGCCCTGGGTGATCAGGCCGTCCATGTACTGCTGCTCGAACTCCTTCACCTGGTCGCGGACCTCGTTCACGATGGTCCACTTGGTGTCGGGGATGAGCATGTCGTCCTTGCCGAACGAGATGCCGGCGCGGAAGGCTTCGCGGAAGCCGAGGCCCATGATCTGGTCGCAGAAGATCACCGATTCCTTCTGACCGCAGTAGCGATAGACGGTGTCGATGACGGTCTGCACGTCCTTCTTGCGAAGGAGGCGGTTCACCAGTTCGAAGGGCGCCTTGGCGTTCAGCGGCAGCAGGTTGCCAAGCCGGAGGCGGCCGGGCGTGGTTTCATAGCGCTTCCAGACGATGTTGCCTTCGTCGTCGACCTGGCGCAGGCGGGCCTTGATGCGGGCGTGCAGGTGCACGGCCCCGGCGGCCAGCGCATGTTCGACTTCGTCGATGTCGGCAAAGGCCATGCCTTCGCCGACCATGCCCTTGCGTTCCATGGTCACGTAGTAAAGGCCAAGCACCATGTCCTGCGACGGCACGATGATCGGCGCGCCGTTGGCGGGCGACAGCACGTTGTTCGTGGACATCATCAGCACGCGCGCTTCCAGCTGCGCTTCCAGCGACAGCGGAACGTGCACGGCCATCTGGTCGCCGTCGAAGTCGGCGTTGAAGGCCGAACAAACGAGCGGGTGCAGCTGGATCGCCTTGCCTTCGATCAGGATCGGCTCGAAGGCCTGGATGCCCAGACGGTGCAGCGTCGGCGCGCGGTTCAGAAGGACCGGATGCTCGCGGATGACTTCATCCAGGATGTCCCAGACCTCGGGACGTTCCTTTTCCACCAGCTTCTTGGCCTGCTTCACGGTCGAGGACAGGCCCTTGGCTTCCAGCCGCGAGTAGATGAACGGCTTGAACAGCTCCAGCGCCATCTTCTTCGGCAGGCCGCACTGGTGCAGCTTCAGTTCCGGACCGGTCACGATGACCGAGCGGCCCGAGAAGTCGACCCGCTTGCCCAGCAGGTTCTGGCGGAAGCGGCCCTGCTTGCCCTTCAGCATGTCGGACAGCGACTTCAGCGGGCGCTTGTTGGTGCCCGTGATGACGCGGCCGCGGCGACCGTTGTCGAACAGCGCGTCAACGGCTTCCTGCAGCATCCGCTTTTCGTTGCGCACGATGATGTCGGGCGCGCGGAGTTCGATCAGCCGCTTCAGGCGGTTGTTGCGGTTGATGACGCGTCGGTACAGGTCGTTCAGGTCCGACGTGGCGAACCGGCCGCCGTCCAGCGGGACCAGCGGGCGCAGTTCCGGCGGGATCACCGGAAGAACGGTCAGCACCATCCACTCGGGCCGGTTGCCGGATTCCAGGAACGACTCGACGATCTTCAGCCGCTTGATGATCTTCTTCGGCTTCAGCTCGCCAGTGGCTTCCTTCAGCTCTTCGCGAAGCTGTTCGGCGGTCGCGTCGAGGTCGATCGCCGCCAGCATCTCGCGGATGGCTTCCGCACCGATGTTCGCGGTGAAGGCGTCGGCGCCGTACTGGTCCTGCGCGTCGAGGAATTCCTCTTCGGTCATCAGCTGCTGATAGGTCAAGTCGGTCAGACCCGGCTCGATGACGACATACTTCTCGAAGTACAGGATCGACTCGAGGTCACGCAGCGTCATGTCCAGCATCAGGCCGATACGCGAGGGCAGCGACTTGAGGAACCAGATGTGGGCGACGGGCGCGGCCAGCTCGATGTGGCCCATGCGCTCGCGGCGCACCTTCTGCAGCGTGACTTCCACGCCGCATTTCTCGCAGACGACGCCGCGATACTTCATGCGCTTGTATTTGCCGCAGAGGCATTCGTAGTCCTTGATCGGCCCGAAGATACGGGCGCAGAACAGGCCGTCGCGCTCGGGCTTGAAGGTCCGGTAGTTGATGGTTTCCGGCTTCTTGATCTCGCCATAGGACCACGACAGGATCCGCTCGGGCGAAGCCAGCGAGATCTTGATCTCGTCGAAGGTCTTGACGGGCGCAACCGGGTTGAACGGGTTGTTGGTCAGTTCCTGGTTCATCGGATGTCCTTTGCAGGCTCCATGCAGTAAAACGTCTGCACGGTATGTGATATCGCGGGAAGGTAAGGGCCACCTGACATTGGGTCGAAAGGATCATCATCCCCAATGCCGCAAGCGGCCCTCACCGCTTCTCGAGCCTTTTCGGCAGAGGCGAAGGCACCAATCTCGACAAGTCCGGCGGTGCCTTCGTCATTGAGCGAAACAGTCACCCCACATCCTGAGAGTAGCGAGGCCATAGCCACGCAAATCAAAGAACGCCGGGGCTTGTGCTTCACTCCTCCTCCGCATCCAGGAGTTCCATGTTCAGGCCGAGGCCGCGGACTTCCTTGACGAGCACGTTGAAGCTCTCGGGAACGCCCGCCTCGAAGTTGTCCTCGCCCTTGACGATGCTCTCGTACACCTTGGTCCGGCCGGCCACGTCGTCCGACTTCACGGTCAGCATTTCCTGCAGGGTATAGGCGGCACCATAGGCTTCCAGAGCCCAGACCTCCATTTCCCCCAGACGCTGACCGCCGAACTGCGCCTTGCCGCCCAACGGTTGCTGGGTGACGAGCGAGTACGGGCCGGTCGAACGGGCGTGCAGCTTGTCGTCCACCAGGTGGTGGAGTTTCAGCATGTACTTCACGCCCACGGTGACCTTGCGCGCGAACTTCTCGCCGGTGCGACCGTCGAAGACCTCGGACTGGCCCGACTTGTCAAAGCCCGCCCGCATCAGCGCGTCGTTCACGTCGGCTTCCTTGGCGCCGTCGAAGACCGGGGTCGCGATCGGCACGCCACGGGTGACGAAGCCGGCCTTTTCGACCAGGTCTTCCTCGCCGAGGTCGCCGAAGGCGCCTTCATAGGTATCGTCGCCATAGGCGAACCGCATCGCCTCGCGCACCGGGGTCAGGTCACCCGACCGGCGATACTCTTGCAGGGCATCGTCGATCTTCAGGCCCAGACCGCGCGCGGCCCAGCCCATGTGGGTTTCCAGGATCTGGCCCACGTTCATGCGCGACGGCACGCCAAGCGGGTTCAGCACCAGGTCGACCGGGGTGCCATCGGCCAGGAACGGCATGTCCTCGGCCGGAACGACCTTGGAGATGACGCCTTTGTTGCCGTGACGGCCGGCCATCTTGTCGCCCGGCTGCAGCTTGCGCTTCACCGCGACGAAGACCTTGACCATCTTCATGACGCCCGGAGGCAGGTCGTCGCCACGGCGCACCTTTTCGACCTTGTCGTCGAAACGGTGATCCAGGGCGCGCTTCTGCGCCTCGAACTGGTCGTGCAGCGCCTCGACTTCCTTGGCCTCGGCTTCCTCGCCCAGGGCAAGCTGCCACCACTGGCCACGGCTCAGACCCGAAAGCAGGTCCTCGTCGATGGTCGAACCGGCCTTGACGCCCTTCGGCCCCTTGACCGCGACCTTGCCCATGATCAGCGACTTCAGGCGCGAGTAGATGTTGCGCTCCAGGATCGCCAGCTCGTCATCCCGGTCACGGGCCAGACGTTCGACTTCCTCACGCTCGATCTGCAGCGCGCGTTCGTCCTTGTCCACGCCGTGGCGGTTGAAGACCCGCACTTCCACGATGGTGCCGTAAGCCCCCGGCGGCAGGCGCAGCGAGGTGTCGCGCACGTCGGACGCCTTTTCGCCGAAGATGGCGCGCAGAAGCTTTTCTTCCGGCGTCATCGGGCTTTCGCCCTTGGGCGTGATCTTGCCCACCAGGATGTCGCCCGGCTGCACCTCGGCGCCGATGTAGACGATGCCAGCCTCGTCGAGGTTGCGCAGCGCTTCTTCACCGACGTTCGGGATGTCGCGGGTGATTTCTTCCGGGCCGAGCTTCGTGTCGCGGGCGGCGACTTCGTATTCCTCGATGTGGATCGAGGTGAAGACGTCATCCTTCAGGATCCGTTCGGAAATCAGAATGGAGTCTTCGTAGTTGTAGCCGTTCCAGGGCATGAACGCGACGATGACGTTCCGGCCCAAGGCCAGTTCGCCCATGTCGGTGCAGGGACCGTCGGCCACCACCTCGCCACGCGCCACGCGGTCGCCCACCTTCACCAGCGGGCGCTGGTTGATGCAGGACGACTGGTTGGACCGCTTGAACTTGCGCAGGCGGTAGATGTCCACGCCCGGCTCGCCCGGCTCCAGCATCTCGGTGGCGCGCACGACGATACGGGTCGCGTCCACCTGGTCGATGACACCGGCGCGGCGCGCCATGATCGCGGCGCCCGAGTCGCGGGCCACCACGGCCTCGATCCCGGTGCCGACGAAGGGCGCGTCGGATTGCAGCAGCGGCACGGCCTGGCGCTGCATGTTCGAACCCATCAGCGCGCGGTTGGCGTCGTCGTTTTCCAGGAACGGAATGAGCGAGGCCGCGACCGAAACCAGTTGCTTCGGCGACACGTCGATCAGGTCGATGGCATCCGGCGGGTTCAGCATGAATTCCCCGGCCTTGCGGCTGGAGATCAGGTCATCGGTGAACTTGCCTTCGGTGCTTTGCGCCGCGTTGGCCTGCGCCACGGTGTGGCGCATTTCCTCGGTCGCCGACATGTAGACCACGTCATCCGTGACCTTGCCGTCGATGACCTTGCGGTACGGGGTCTCGATGAAGCCGTACTTGTTCACGCGGGCAAAGGTCGCCAGCGAGTTGATCAGGCCGATGTTCTGGCCTTCCGGCGTTTCGATCGGGCACATCCGGCCATAGTGGGTCGGGTGCACGTCGCGCACTTCGAAGCCGGCACGCTCGCGGGTCAGACCGCCCGGCCCGAGGGCCGACAGGCGACGCTTGTGCGTCACTTCCGACAACGGGTTGGTCTGGTCCATGAACTGCGACAGCTGCGAGGAGCCGAAGAACTCACGCACAGCCGCCGCGGCGGGCTTCGCGTTGATCAGGTCTTGCGGCATGATCGTGTCGATTTCCACCGACGACATGCGCTCCTTGATCGCGCGTTCCATCCGCAAGAGGCCGACGCGGTACTGGTTCTCCATCAGCTCGCCGACAGACCGCACCCGGCGGTTGCCGAGGTGGTCGATGTCGTCGATCTCGCCCTTGCCGTCGCGCAGTTCGGTCAGCGCCTTGATGCAGGCGATGATGTCGTCGCGGTCCAGAGTGCGCTGCGTGTCCGGCTTGGCCAGATCGAGGCGCATGTTCATCTTCACGCGGCCGACCGCAGACAGGTCATACCGCTCCTTGTCGAAGAACAGCGTGTCGAACAGCGCCGAGGCAGCTTCGACGGTCGGCGGTTCGCCGGGGCGCATGACGCGGTAGATGTCCATGAGCGCGGTGTCGCGGCCCATGTTCTTGTCTGCCGCCATGGTGTTGCGGATGTATGGACCGACATTGACATTGTCGATGTCCAGCACCGGAATCTCGGTGATGCCCTGGTCCAGAAGCAGCTTGACGGTGCCGCCCTTCGGCTCGCCGTCGCGGTCGTAGTCCATCGTCAGTTCGTCGCCGGCTTCGACCCAGATCTCGCCGGTTTCCTCGTTGATGATGTCCTTGGCGACATAGCGGCCGAGGATGTGGTCGAATGGAACCAGAAGTTCGGTGACCTGGCCCTCGTCCTTCCACTTCTTGACCATGCGCGGCGTGGCCTTTTCGCCCGCCTTCAGGATCACTTCGCCGGTGGCCGCATCGACCAGATCGTAGGACGGGCGGGTGCCCGATACGCGGCTCGGGAAGAACCGGGTGACCCAGCCCTTGTTCTTCACATAGCGGAACATGATCGTGTCGTAATAGGCATCCATGATGCCTTCCTGATCCATGCCCAGGGCATAGAGCAGGGTCGTCACCGGCAGTTTCCGGCGGCGGTCGATGCGCGCGAAGACGATGTCCTTGGCGTCGAACTCGAAGTCCAGCCACGACCCGCGGTACGGAATGATCCGGCAGGCGAACAGAAGCTTGCCCGAGGAATGGGTCTTGCCCTTGTCGTGGTCGAAGAACACGCCGGGCGAGCGGTGCATCTGCGAGACGATCACGCGCTCGGTGCCGTTCACGATGAACGTGCCGTTCTGCGTCATGAGCGGCATGTCGCCCATGTAGACGTCCTGTTCCTTGATGTCCTTCACCGACCGGGCACCGGTGGTTTCGTCGACATCGAACACGATCAGACGCAGCGTCACCTTCAGCGGCGCGGCGTAGGTCAGGTCGCGCTGCATGCACTCGTCGACGTCGTACTTCGGCTTCTCGAGTTCGTATTTCACGAACTCCAGCACGGCGGTTTCGTTGAAGTCCTTGATCGGAAAGACCGACTGGAAGGTGCCCTGGATGCCCTCGCCGTCCAGCGGCTTGTCGGCATCGCCGGACCGCAGGAACAGGTCATAGGAGGATTTCTGAACCTCGATGAGGTTCGGCATCTCCAGCACTTCACGGATCTTGCCGTAGTAGCGGCGGATACGCTTCTGGCCAACGTAAGCTTGCGCCATGCTCGTCGTCACCTTTTCTCGTGTCGGGGGCGCATACCCGTCGGGTCCCGGGCAGCGCCGCCTGGCGAAGGGGGGCAGGTTCCATTCGTGCTTGCCCCACCCGAGGGGCCGCTCCCGAACCTGCTACCGCACCTGGGAACGGGCTTTCGCAAAAGCCCCTTCCAAGACGCGATTTGGCTGGGGATGGAAAGCTCCATCCCCAGCCTGAAACCGTGCTGCGGGCAAGGCCCGCAGGCGCGATTACTTCAGCTCGACCTTGGCGCCAGCCTCTTCGAGCTTCTTCTTCATGGCTTCGGCGTCGGCCTTCGAGGCCTGTTCCTTCACCTTGCCGCCGGCCTCGACGAGGTCCTTGGCTTCCTTCAGACCCAGACCGGTGATCGCACGGACTTCCTTGATCACGTTGATCTTGTTCGGGCCGGCGTCGGTCAGGACGACGTCGAACTCGGTCTTTTCTTCTTCAGCCGGGGCGGCAGCGCCACCAGCGGCCGGACCAGCAACCATCACGGCGCCGCCAGCGGCGGGCTCGATGCCATACTTGTCCTTCAGGATGGTCTTCAGTTCCTGAGCCTGCAGCAGGGTCAGGCCAACGATTTCTTCGGCGAGTTTGTTCAGATCAGCCATTTTTCCGTTCCGTTCGTTCAGATGGGTTCCAACGTGCGGGTGTCAACCCGACGCCGACATGGGATTGCTTCAGGCGGCTTCCCGCTCCTCAAGAGTCTTGAGGATGCCCGCGATGTTTGCAGCAGGCGCGCCAATGGCCCCGGCGATGTTCGACGCGGGCGCACCGATGCAGGACACGATCTGAGCGATGAGCTCTTCACGCGACGGCATGGCGGCCACGGCTTTCACACCGGCCTGGTCCAGAACCGCATTGCCCATGGCGCCGCCAAGGATCACGAACTTGTCGTTCGACTTGGCATAAGCCTCGCAGACCTTCGCCGCAGCGACGGGGTCTTCCGAGAAGGCAAGGACGGTCATGCCCTTGAGGAGGTCACCCATGCCGACGCCGGGCTGTCCTTCAAGAGCGATCTTGGCGAGCTTGTTCTTGGCAACACGGACCGACCCCCCAACTTCGCGCATCTTTGCGCGGAGGGTCTGCATCTGAGCAACTGTCATGCCGGTGTAGTGGGCGACCACTACCACGCCAGAGCTTGCGAAGATCTGGCCGAGTTCCTCGACCACTTTCTCTTTCTGGGCTCTATCCACAGTTACACTCCAAGTTTGGGGGTTTCCCCCCGGCTCTCTTCTGCCGGCCGGATGGCCGGCGTTTCGGTCCGCGACGGTTCCGAAACCAAGATCGCCCAAGGGCGACTTCAATCCCGTTCCCCATCTCAGGCAGGATATTAAGGCGTTTGCGCGCCACCGGCCGTCTCGGACAGGACCGGGCTGGGATCTCTCCTTCGCCCGGCCATCCCCGCGTTGCGGCGGGGAATCTCGTCGGGCGGGTCACCCCGCCCGGATCATCAGTGCGTCGTGGCCGACGACAGGTCCAGGCTCACGCCCGGACCCATGGTCGAGGACAGCGAGACCTTCTTCAGGTAGGTGCCCTTGGCGCCCGACGGCTTGGCCCGGCTGACGGCGTCGACGAAGGCGCGCACGTTCTGTGCGAGCTTTTCGTCATCGAACGACACCTTGCCGACGCCGGCGTGGATCACGCCCGCCTTCTCGACCTTGAACTGCACTTCGCCGCCCTTGGCATTCGCCACGGCCGTCTTCACGTCCATCGTCACCGTGCCGACCTTCGGGTTCGGCATCAGGTTGCGCGGGCCGAGAATCTTGCCCAGACGACCCACCAGCGGCATCATGTCCGGCGTGGCGATGCAACGATCGAACTCGATCTTGCCGGCCTGGATGGATTCCATCAGGTCTTCGGCGCCCACGATATCCGCACCAGCCGCCTTGGCTTCATCAGCCTTGGCACCACGCGCAAACACGGCGACGCGGACAACCTTGCCGGTGCCGTTCGGCAGCTGAACCACGCCGCGGACCATCTGGTCTGCGTGGCGCGGGTCAACGCCGAGGTTCATCGCGATTTCCAGCGTCTCGTCGAACTTGGCCGACGCGGCGCCCTTGATCAGCTTCACGGCGTCCTCGACCGAGAGGTTCGCCTTGCCTTCGAACTGCGCGCGCGCAGCCTTCGACCGCTTGCCAACATGTGCCATGGCTTACCCCTTGACCTCGATACCGCAGGACTTGGCCGAGCCGAGGATGATGTTCATCGCCGCCTCGATCGTGTTGGCGTTGAGGTCCTTCATCTTCGTTTCGGCGATCTTGCGCACCTGGGCGACGGTGATCGAACCGGCCACTTCGCGGCCCGGCTTGGTCGAGCCCTTGGCACGGTTGCGCTTGCCCACCGGCGGAAGGCCGGCAGCCTGCTTCACCAGGAACGACGCCGGCGGCGTCTTCAGCTCAAGGCTGAACGACTTGTCCTGGTAGTAGGTGATGATCACCGGGGTCGGGGTGCCTGGCGGCAGGTCGGCGGTCTTCGCGTTGAATTCCTTCACGAAGGCCATGATGTTCAGGCCGCGCTGACCCAGGGCCGGGCCCACGGGCGGCGAGGGGTTGGCTTGACCCGCCTTCACTTGCAGCTTGAGGCTGCCGATTACTTTCTTGGCCATGTGGCCGCTCCTTCTGTCACTGTCCCGATGGGGACGAGTTTAGCGGTCCGGTCCGAAGGGCATCGCCCCGCTCGCCTCCCGCGCACCACACGTCAGATGTTCTTGGACACCTGCGTGAATTCCAGTTCCACGGGCGTCGGACGCCCGAAGATCGAGACCGAGACCTTCAGGCGGCTGTGCGCCTCGTCCACATCCTCGACCATGCCGTCGAAGCCCTCGAAGGGTCCGTCGGTGACCTTGACCTTCTCGCCCACATCGAACCGGATCAGGTTGCGCGGCGCTTCCTGGCCTTCCTCGACGCGGTTGAGGATCGTGTTGACCTCGCCGTCCCGCATCGGCATCGGCTTGCCCTGGGGTCCCAGGAAACCGGTGACGCGGTTGATCGACGAGATCAGATGATAGCCGCGGTTCGACATTTCCATGTGAACCAGCACATAGCCGGGCATGAAGCGACGTTCCGAGGTCACCTTCTTGCCGCGGCGGACCTCGATCACTTCCTCGGTCGGCACTAGGACCTCGTCGATCTCGTCCTCGAGACCCGCGTCCTTCACCGCCGTCCGGATCTGCTCGGCCACCTTCTTCTCGAAGTTCGAGAGAACGGAAACCGAATACCACCGCTTGGCCATGCGCCCAGAACCCTTCCCTTGCAGGGTTTCCCCCGCGCCTTGTCGGAGAGCGGAACAAAAAACAGCGCGCAGGTCCGAATCGCTGCGCGCCCTTGTCCGGTCAACTCGGGGCGCCAAATAGCCCCGCTTGGGATCCGTTGCAAGTAGAAACGGCCCCGTGCCCCTGCGGCCGTTGCGCCTCAGCCGTGGAAGAAGCTCAGCACGAAGGTCAGGCCCCAGCGGATGAAGATGTCCACGACGCTGAAGAAGGCGGCGGTCAGCGCGGCCATCAGGAAGACCATCAGGGTGGTCAGCAACACTTCGCGGCGGGTCGGCCAGACGACCTTCGCGATTTCGCCGCGGGCCTGCTGGAGGAACTGAAAGGGAGTGGTCTTCGATGCCATTGCTCGGGTGTCCCATTACCGCGGTTGGGGCGAGATACGCGCTTGGAGCGGGAATTTCAAGCGCTGGCGGCACCGGCGGGCGGGATGCTGGCGGGGCCTCGCATTTCCTGGGGGCCATGCTATATATTCAAGGTCCGCAGAGTGAGGCGCGAGATGTCTTTCGACAAGGCAATGGAAATCGGCGGGGCGAACGGTTCCGAAGACGACGGCTGCACAACCCTTTCGGCCGAGGACATGATGGTGCAGGCCACGGCAGCTGCCGCATTCCTGAAGGCCCTGTCGCATGAAGGGCGACTGATGATCCTTTGCCACCTGTCCGCTGGCGAGAAGTCGGTGACCGAACTGGAACAGAAGCTGGGCTCTCGCCAGGCGGCGGTCAGCCAGCAACTGGCGCGGCTTCGGCTGGAGGGCTTGGTCAGTTGCCGCCGCGACGGCAAGGCCATGTACTATTCGATCCAGGATCCGAAGGTGATCCGCATGATCGACCTCGTGTACGACATGTTCTGCCGTGAGGCCAACCTCGCCTGAACGAAGCGCGGGCGTCAGCCCCGCCCGATGTACGGCATGTCCCGCGCCATGATGGTCAGGAACGGGATGTTCACGTCCAGCGGCAGCCGCGCCATGTGCAGCACCGCGTCAGCGACATGGGCCACGTCCATTACAGGCTCGACCCTCGTGCTGCCGTCGGCCTGCGGCACCCCGCGCGTAAACTGTTCGGCCATGGATGTCAGCGCGTTGCCAATGTCGATCTGCCCGCAGGCAATATTGAACTTGCGCCCGTCCAGGCCAAGGGTCCGGGTCAGGCCCGTCACGGCGTGCTTCGACATGGTGTAGGGCACAGATCCCGGCCGTGGCACATGGGCCGAGATGGACCCGTTGTTGATGATCCGCCCGCCCTGCGGGTCTTGCCGGCGCATCTGACCGAAGGCCGCGCGCGCGCACAAGAACATGCCGGTGATGTTCACGGCATTCACCGCCATCCAGTCCTCGACCGCGATCTCGTCGATGGGCGCGGCCTTTGCGGACATCCCGGCGTTGTTGAACAGCACGTCCAGCCGGCCCCAGGCGGCCACGGCCTTACCAAACGTCGCCTCGACCTCGGCCGGATCGGTCACGTCGCAGGGCAGCACCAACGCAGCGCCGTGACCCTCGGCGGTTTCCTCCAGCGCACCGGCGCGCCGACCGACCAGGCCGACCCGCCAGCCCTCGCGCAGGAACAGCCGCGCCGTTGACCTTCCGATGCCGCTGCCCGCCCCGGTGATCAGGATCGTGGGCATGGTCAGTCCGCGCCCGCCGCGCTGGCGAACTTGTCGCGGAAATCGGCCCGGTCGGGGAACAGCCGGGCATGACGGGCCAGCAATTCCTCTACCTCGGACGGTTTGCCAGCCTGGCGCGACACGGTCGCCAGCCGTTCCAGCGCATCGGGCCGTTCCGGTGAAAGCGCGACCGCCTTCACCAGCGCCTCCTGGGACAGATCGATCCGTCCCTCCTTGCGCGCCGCGCGCGCCTCGAACAGCAGGATGTCGCAGTCTCGGTCAGCGATCTCGCGGTTCTTCACGCAGGTCTGCAGGATCTCCACGTTGCGGTTCAGCTTGGCCAATTCCTTCAGGATCGCCAGAAGGCGCCCCACTGGTTGCCGCCCTGCCCCGCGCCCGACCTCGGGCGTGTCGGCCACCGGCGCAAAGGCCACCTCTGCCGGCGCCGCAGCGGCCTTTGACGCAGGCGCGCCCGCAGAAAGGTAGCGATCCATCACATTGCCCATGATCCGATCGACGATCTTGTTGGACACGTGGCGATAATCGTTCTTCGACCAGACCTGAGACGGCTCGGACAGCGTCACGAACTCATACGACGGGAAGTAGTCCACGCCCTCCTTGCCGATCAGGAACTCGTCCAGCGCGGCGCGCTGCACCGACTTGGAATAGGTGTTCGCCACCAGCACATCCATGTCGCGGAACGTCGCCAAGAGCGGCACGGGCGAGACGGTCACCAGCATCTTCATCGGCTTCTTTCGGTGCTTCATCAGCAGCGCGTGAAGCGCGTTCAGCCCGTCCAGGATGTCGTGATAGCTCAGCACCCGGAACTCGAACCGTTCCGGCTCGGCGTTGATAGATGTCAGCGGCGGCGCAATGTTCAGGTAAAGCCCCAGCTTGCGGTCGAACCATGTCTCCACATAGCCAAGCGTCAGGATGATCACATCCGCCTCGGCCACCGCGGCCATGCCGTCCAGGTAGCGGTGGCGGAAGTCCACGATCTTGTCGACCGGAAACTCCAGCTTGGCCATACCCAGCTGAAGGTCGAAGAACTTGTCCGTGCCCGCCGGATACAGCACTGCCGCGCCCGGGAAGGTATCGCGCTCCAGCGCCCAACGGATCTCGTTCAGGACCGAATGGATCGAGTACTTGTTGAAGAAGTTCGCCCCGTCGTCGATCGACTCCCCGATCTCGCCCAACTGGAACTCCCGGCTCAGGATGCGCTTGCCGGCGGCTTCCAGCGCCCGCTCCACGTTACGCGCGAAGCAGGAACCGATGGCGAAGATCGTGTCATCCGGGCCGATGCGAAACGAGGGCCGCGCCGCCGGTTGCGCCATGGGGTAAAGCCGGTCGCCGTCCTTTTCCGGGGTCGGGTAACGGCGCAGGTCGTTCTTCCGCGCCCGCTGAAAAGCGGTATGCGCGGAAATGCGTTCGATGTTCCGGTCCTCGGACATATGAACCTCTCGATGCCTCAAATGCGGACGGTCGGAGCCACCCGTTCTGCCTTTTGCGGAATGAAACCCCAAGCTGTGGCATTTGGAAACCCCTTTCCGGCAAAACTGCGGCGCGAGGGTGCTTGACGCTTCATGCGTTCGCGCGCGACTGCTAACCTGCGGCGAAAAAGAAACAGCGACAGGCACCGGCAGCATGGCCATCCAGTTCGACTACACGGTCCCCGACATCTCGGGCGGCGTCGGCGACCGCATTGCGCTGATCGAGGGTGCCATCGTCGTGCCGCCCGCCAAGGGTCTCGGCAACCAGTCGGTCCAGCGCTCCGGCGTGCTGACGCCCGATGGCCGTCTGGTCGAGGAAGGCATCACCTGGCGTGGCCAAACCCCGGTAACCATCGCACCGGCGATGCCCACGGGCGAGATTGCCGATCTGAAGGGAACCTGGATGTTCCTCGGTCCGCTCTTCGGCCATTTCGGACATTTCCTGGTGGAAAGCATCTGCCGCATCTGGGCCTTCGGTCCTCTGAAGGACAAGATCGACGGCGTGATCTATGTCCCGAAGTTCCAGAACCGGCCCGATCACGTCGCCAATGTCTACCGCCCCTTCCTGCAGGCCCTTGGCGTGACCGCGCCGATGGTCAACCTGGAAGACCCGACCCGTGTGGAACGGCTCTTCGTTCCTGCCCAGGGCTTCGGCATGTTCCAGATGATCGAGGGCGCGCCGGAATACCGCGACTTCGTGCGCGCCCATGCCGGCAAGGGTATCGAACCCAAGGGCGCCGAGAAGATCTACATCTCGCGCTCTGCCCTGCCGGCCATCCGCGGCTCGGTCCTGGGCGAAAAGCGGCTTGAAGCCTTGCTTGAGGCGGAGGGCTACGAGGTCTTTCACCCCCAGAAGCACCCCCACGACGCGCAGATCGCCGCCTACCGCGCTGCCCGCCAGATCGTCGGCGTGGACTGTTCGCCCCTGCACCTTCTGGCGCTGGTGGGCGACAGCGGCCAGAAGACCGGCATCGTCGCCCGGCGCGATGGCGACCTAGACCAGTACTTCGCCCGCCAGATCCGCGCCTTCCAGGGCGCCGAGGCGTGGCCCATGAATTTCCTGATCCGCAACTGGATCGAGGCCGATGCCACCCGCCCCTCGCGCACCTCCTGGGGTGAGGTCGATTTCACGGCCCTTCATGGCGCGCTTCTGAAGGCCGGGCTCATCACCAGCCCCGAGCCTTGGCCGCGCCTGACCGAGGACGAGATCGCCGAGGAAGTCGCCCGCATCGGCGCCGGCGCCCAGACCACGTTCAAGCCCTATGAAGGGCCAAAGGGAAAGGCCCCCTCCGATGCCGACTGACGGACCGACGATCCGGAAACTGGAAACCTTCACCGACGACTTCGTCTGCTTCGTGAAGGTCACTGACAGCGAGGGCGGCATCGGCTGGGGCCAGACCTCGACCTATTGCGCCGACATCACCGCGCAGGTCTTTCACCGGCAGGTCGCGCCGCATGTGCTGGGCAAGCCCACCGACGACATCCTTGGCCTGGTACGCCACGTCGAGGAGAAGGAGCACAAGTTCCCCGGCTCCTACCGGTGCCGGGCGCTCGCCGGCCTCGATACCGCGCTTTGGGATCTGCTGGGCAAGCGCGAGGGCAAGCCGGTGGTCAGCCTTCTGGGCGGCACGCCGGGCCGTGTGCGCGCCTATGCCTCCTCGATGAAGCGTGACATCACGCCCGTGGACGAAGGCACCCGCCTGGCCCGCCTGCGCGACGAAAAGGGTTTCACCGCCTTCAAGTGGCGGGTGGGCGCCGAATGCGGCCACGATGTGGACGAATGGCCCGGCCGCACCGAAGAGGTCATCCCCGTGGTGTCGGGAATGCTGGGCGACGGCATGGACAAGCTGGTGGACGGCAACTCCGGCTTCTCGCCTGCCCGCGCCATCGAGGTCGGCCGGATGCTGGAGCAGCATGGCATCGGCCATTTCGAGGAGCCCACGCCCTATTGGGAACTGGAGCAGACGAAGGCCGTGACCGAGGCCCTGTCCATCGACGTGACCGGGGGCGAGCAGGACAACGACCTGAATGTCTGGCGGATGATGATCCAGGGCGGCGTGGTCGATGTGGTTCAGCCCGACGTGATGTACATGGGCGGGATGAGCCGGACGATGCTGGTCTGCGACATGGCGCACCGGGCGGGAATGCCCGTCACGCCCCATGCGGCGAACCTGGGCCTTGTGACCATGTGCACCATGCACCTTCTGCGGGCGATCCCGAACCCCGGGAAGTACCTGGAGTTCTCGATCGAGGGGCTGGATTACTATCCCTGGCAGGACGGGCTGTTCCTGCGCGATCCCTACCGGATCGAGGACGGCCACGCGACTGTCTCGGACGCGCCGGGCTGGGGGGTCGAGATCAGCCCCGGCTGGCTGGCGCGGTCGAGGCACGCGGTTTCGGAGCGGGGCTGACTCCGGACCGGGCCGCGCAGGGCGTCCGAGCTCGGACGCCTTGTCGAGTTCAGTAAAATCAATGGGTTGCGAATCCGAATTAACTTGGACTTCATACTTCACGGCTCGCGCGGCTTTCAGGTCTGATCGGAGTCCTGGCCACGCGATGAGGATGTCGGGGTGGTCTGCGCACAGGCGTTCCCGAGGAAGGTGACGCCGGCGCGGAAGCAGGACTGCGCCAGGTATCCGTGGGCCTGGCGCGGGGGCGCGGCATTGCCAAGGGCGGTGCGGGCGGCGCGGATGGACCAGGCGACAGCCAGGGCGATGAGGGAGGTCAGCAGGTGGCGCTTGGCCGGGGGGCGGTCAGGCTTGGGCGGTCTTGCCCGCCCGGTCCAGCTGGCGCTTGTGCCGGATCACCCGGACCACGATGGCGGCGTGGATGAGAAGCGCCAGACCCAGGCCGATCACATGGTCGGTCGCCGTGACCCCGGCATTTCCGGCGAGCACCCAGAGAGTCACGACGGCGAGCGGGAGGAAGATCACGATCGAGGTGGCCAGACCGGGGTTGTAGCGCCGGAGCGCGACGCCCTGGAGGCAGTGGATGATGCCATTGACCAGCGTGAGATAGACCGCGATCAGCCCCAGCCCGAGGTGAACCCTTGCGGCCAGCAGGAAGGCGATCACATCGACACCCCAGACACCGAAGATGTTGATGATGAAGACATCCATCCGCGTCAGGATTTCCTTCCCACGGCCGATGACGGTGTTGACGAAGGCGCGGAAGCGGTCGGCGTCATGTTCTTCGAACTGGTGGATCATGTAGGCCGGCAATTGCAGCCAGATCAGCGTCAGCGCCCAGGACCAGCCGCTGGCCAGAACCGGCGTCAAGACAAGCAGCATGATCCCGGCAAGGAAGCCGCCATAAACCCAGTTGTCGCGCAGACGGGCCAGCATGTCGAAGACTTCCTTCATCGGGAACGGGTGGACTTCGATTTCAATGCACTCTAAGTGTAATGAATACATTAACGCAAGACGGAAATGACGGACCGCTCCAGACGCAGCTACAAGTCGGACCTGCGGGTCGCGCAGGCCGAGGCGACACGGCAGGCCATTCTTGATGCGGCGGCGCGGATCGTCGGTGCGGGCGGCTGGCAGACCGCGACCATCTCCGCAATCGCCCGGGAAGCGGGGGTGTCAAAGGAGACGGTCTATGCCGTCTTCGGCACCAAGGTCGCGCTGATTGGCGAAATGGTGAAATCGCGCGTGGCCCCGGGCGGGCCCGGCCCGCATTTCCTGGATATGGAGCGGCCGCTTGCGATCCGCGCCGAGAGGGATCCGGCGCGCCAGATCGCGCTTTGGTCAGACTATCTATCCGAGATTCTGGAGCGGGTTGCCCCGGTGCTAGCCGTGGTGCGGTCGGGCGCCGAGGCCGAGCCCGAGATGGCCGAAATGTACCGGACGCTTCATGCCGGGCGGCGGGCCAACCTGGGCCGGGTGGCGCAGGCGATCTGCGCGCTGGACGGGCTGCGCGACGGGCTGGAGGTCGAGGAGGTCACGGAGCTGCTGTGGCAGCTGGCGAGCCCCGAGCTTTACAGCCTGATGACCGGGATCGGCGGCTATTCAAGGGACCGCTATGCCGGCTGGCTGGCGCGGATGTTGACCGCGGTGCTGCTGGCAGAGCGGGGCTGACAGAGGCACGACGGGGTCGGGCGGGAAGATTCCTTCGAAGACCCTTGCCCACCACCGTGACCTGGTTGCGGGTCAGGACTGGGGCGGGGACAGATGCGGCATCAGGAGCGCGAAAAGCTCGGCCTGCGAAGTGATGCCGCAGCGCGCGTGGATCTGGCGGCGGAAGACCTTCACCGTCTGGGGCGAGAGCCCGAGTTGCAGCGCCACCGAGGCGCTGGAATGGCCGCGCAGCACGAGGAGCGCGATTTCCGCCTGGCGCGGGGTGAGGGCGATGCCGGTGGCGCCGTGCAGGCGGTCGGCCAGATCGACGGCGAGCCGGGCGGCCGGCGAAGCGGTGGCCTGCGACGTGGTGGCCTGCGCGACTGAAGGCGGCTGATGCCCGGCGGGCCAGTGCGCCTCGGCCAAAGCAGCGGCAACGGGAGCGAGGCGGCGCGCTTCCGCCAGAGTGGCGGCGGAGAAAGGCCGGCCCGAGGCCGCATCGCGACCGAGGCAGAGCATCAGCGTTGTGCCGGGGTCGGGCCGGGCGAGGAGTGTCGCCTCGTCCACCAGCGTCGTGGCGCGGTAGTAGCCGAGGTAGTAGCGGCTGCGGCGGAAGCCGGCTGGGGCGAGATCGGCCAGCCGGTAAAGGCCGGGCGCGGCGCTGTCTTCATGCAGGGCGAGGTAGGGGTCGAGCCGCCAGGCCCCCGCGAGGTAGTCGTCGAGTGCCTGGAACACCGGTCCGCCTGGCGACCAGCGATGCAGGACCCTTGGCGGATTGGCCCCGCGGTAGGCGAGGATCAGCAGGTTGTCAGGCGCGAGCGCGGCCTGGAGCCAGCCGGTGAGCCGGTCAGGGAAGGCCGGCGCGCCGAGGGCGCGGATCGCGGCGGCGAGTTGGGGGGCGGGATCGGGCGTTGGACCGGGCATGATACCTCTCCGGGGGTATATACCACCGCTTCTCTTGCAGGATAGAGATTGCGCGGATTTCAGGGGTATGACCTCTGGCCGGATTGCGGGGCTAGACCGCGCAGCGGGGGTTTCACACCCCCCAGTCCATCGGTCTTCTTGAACCGATGGCGAAAACGCGATGGACTACCCCGTGGGATGGTTGCGGGCAGAACATGCAGGGCGGCGCGGGGCGGCCCTGAAGGAAAGGGAGCGGTCATGCGGCTGGCGGTTTGGCAGGGGACCTCCCCGGCGGGGGATGCGGCGGCGGGTCTGGCGGCCCTGGCGCCCGCGCTGAAGGCGGCGGGGGCAATGGGGGCGGCGGCGCTGGTGGCGCCGGAAAGCTGGTTGCCGGGGTACAACAGCGACCGCATCCACGCGCTGGCCGAGCCGCGCGGCGGCGACTGGCACAAGGCCTTGGCGCGGATGTGCCGCGACGCGGGCTGCGGCGTGGTGACGGGCTATGCCGAGCGCGACGGGGCGGCTGTGTACAATTCGGCGGTGGCCTTCGACGCGGCGGGGCGCGAGGTGGCGCACTACCGCAAGATCCAGCTTTATGGCCCGCGCGAGAAGGCGCTGTACGTACCGGGATCGGCTTACGAAGCCTTTGACCTGGGCGGGGTGAAGGCGGCGCTTCTGATCTGCTATGACATCGAATTCGCGCCGCATGTGGCGGAGCTGGCGGCGCGGGGGGCAGAGGCCATTCTGGTGCCCACGGCCAACATGAAGCCGTTCTACCATGTGGTGCGCGCCACCGTGCCGGCGATGGCGGCCAATCATGGCGTGGCGATTGCCTATGCCAATTACTGCGGTGTGGAGGGCGACCTGGACTATGTGGGCGGCAGCCTGATTGCCGGGCCGCATGGCGAGGTGCTGGCGCAGGCGGGCGAGGCCCCTGCCCTGCTGCTGGCCGAGATTCCGGCGGTAGACCCGGCCCGCGTCAGCTCGCAGGCCGCCGATTTCCGGCAGGTTTGAGATGGCGAAGGATATCAGGGATTCCCGCTATGACATCCTGTTCGAGCCGGTGCGGATCGGCCCGAAGGTGGCCAAGAACCGGTTCTTCCAGGTGCCGCACTGCAACGGCGGCGGCTATCGCGACCCTTCGGCGGTGGCCGAGATGCGGCGGACCAAGGCGGAGGGTGGCTGGGGGGTGATCTTCACCGAACAGACCGAGATCCACCCGACCAGCGAGATCACGCCCTTCATCGAGCAGCACCTGTGGGAGGACAAGGACATCCCGGCGCTGGCGGCGATGGCCGAGGCGATGAAGAGCCACGGCGCGCTGGCGGGTATCCAGCTGGCCTATTCGGGGATCAACGGGCCGAACCTTTACTCGCGCGAGGTGCCGCTGGCGGTGTCGGCCGGGCCGATCCTGACCTTTACCAGCGACCCGGTGCAGGCGCGGGCGCTGGACCGCGAGGACATCCGCGAGCTGCGCGGCTGGTTCAAGGCGGCGTTCCGGCGCAGCCACCAGGCGGGGTTCGACCTGATCTGCCTGTATGGCGCGCACGGCTTTGGCATCTTCCAGCATTTCCTGTCGCGCGCGACGAACCTGCGCGACGACGAATACGGCGGGTCGCTGGAGAACCGCTCGCGCTTCCTGCGCGAGGTGGTCGAGGATGCGCGGGAGGTGACCAAGGGCGAGCTGGGCATCACGGTACGGCTGTCCCTGCACGAGGAGGGGCCGAAGGGGCTTTCCAACGCCGAGCTGCGGGAGTTCATCGCGCTGAATGCCGAGCTGCCGGACCTGTGGGATCTGGCGCATGGGACCTGGGAGGCCTGTTCGGGCACCTCGCGGTTCAAGCCGGAGGCGGCGCAGGAAGAACTGGTGCGCGGCATCAAGGCGCTGACAGGCAAGCCCGTCGTGGGCGTGGGGCGGTTCACCAGCGCGGACGAGATGGTGCGGCAGGTGCGCTCGGGCGTGCTGGATTTCATCGGGGCGGCGCGACCGTCGATTGCCGATCCGTTCCTCCCGAAGAAGATCGAGGAGGGGCGGTTCGAGGATATCCGCGAATGCATCGGCTGCAACATCTGCGTGTCGGGCGACATGACCGGGGCGATCAGCCGCTGCACCCAGAACACGGCGTTCATGGAGGAGTGGCGGAAGGGCTGGCACCCGGAACGGGTGCGGGCGAAGGGGCCTTCGGAAACCGTGCTGATCGTGGGCGCGGGGCCGGCGGGGCTGGAGGCGGCGCAGGTGCTGGGCAAGCGCGGCTACCGCGTCACGCTGGCCGAGGCCGGGCGCGAGCTGGGCGGGCGCGTGGCGCGGGAACGCAAGCTCCCCGGCCTTTCGGCCTGGGGGCGGGTGGCGGATTACCGGGTGGGGCAGATTGCGCCGATGCCCAACGTGGAGGTCTATCGAGAGAGCCGGCTTTCCGCCGAGGACGTGCTGGCGATGGGCGCGGAGCATGTCTGCATCGCCACCGGGGCGACATGGCGGCGGGACGTGGTGGCCCGGCGGCACCTGGCGCCGATTGCCATGGATGCCGCGATGCCGGTCTTCACGCCCGACGACCTGATGGCGGGGGGCGGGCCGATGGCGGGCCGCGTCGCGATCTATGACGACGATCATTTCTACATGGGTTCGGTTCTGGCGGAACTGCTGGTCGCACGGGGCTGCGAGGTGGTTTTCGTCACGCCGGCGGTGATGGTGGCCGAATGGACCCACAACACGCTGGAGCAGGGCATCATCCAGCGGCGGCTGCTTGATCTGGGGGTGGAGCTGGAACTCAGCCGGGTTCCGCAAGCGGTAGAGGCGGACGGGCTGCGCCTGTCCTGCGCCTATACCGGGCGGGAAAGCCGGATCGCCACCGAGGCGCTGGTGCTGGTCACCTCGCG
>Ga0209368_1000714_pt1 | contig 21641 bp, 19 predicted proteins | sample EBPBio242008_DNA_FD_185862 | JGI IMG/M metagenome (GOLD analysis project Ga0209368, IMG submission 185862) | Wastewater treatment Type I Accumulibacter community from EBPR Bioreactor in Madison, WI, USA - Reactor 1_4/24/2008_ DNA (SPAdes)... | ecosystem: Engineered > Bioreactor > EBPR >...
TCTGGCCCGACCGGCAGGTTGTAGGTGGCGATGCGCGTGGCCACGGGGGCATAGAAGGCATCCGCCGCCGAATAGGCGCCGCAGAGCCAGGGGCCGGGCGCTCCGGTCTGTTCGCGCGCCCAGGCCCAGATCACCTGAAGCCGGTCGAGGTCGGCCAGCACCGCCTCGGGCGGCTCGCAGGTGGTGTAGCTGACGCGCAGGTTCATCGGGCAATGCGAGCGCAGCGCGGTAAAGCCCGCGTGCATCTCGGCCGCCAGCACGCGCGCTACGGCGCGCGCCTTCGGGTCGGCGGGCCAGAGCCCGGCCTCGGGGTGGCGCGAGGCCAGTTCCTCGGCGATGGCGATGGTTTCCGGCACCACTACGCCATCGGGCATGCGCATGGTGGGCGCGGTGCGGCCGGGGAAGAAGCCATCGGCCAGCATCTTCGGCAATTCATCCGTGTAAAGCCGCGCGGAATGGGTCTTCACCGGGATCCCGAAGGCATCGAACAGAAGCCAGCCGCGCAGGCTCCAGGATGAATAGCCACGGTCGCCGATCACAAGGTCGTAGGTCATGTCACACTCCGGTTTCGCGGCAGGCTAGGGGGGCTTGTGCCGGGGGAAAAGCGATGAATTGTGGCTGCATCCATCACGGACGGTGATTGATCTCGGCCACGGTCCAGCCCTCATGGCCAAGGGTCAGGCAAGTGACCGAGAGCGGCTCGATCCGTTGTGCCAGCACCTCGTAGGCCGTGCATCCACGGGCGCGCTGCAGTTGCGTCAGGATCACGCCGAAATGCGCCACCGCCACGATGTCGCGGCCGGGATGGGCGGCCCGCAGCCGGGCGGCGGCGGCGCTGACGCGGGCGGCGGCGGCGTTCCAGCTTTCGCCGCCGGGCGGGGCCGTGTCGCCGGGGCGCTCCCAATAGGCGCGGGATTCCTCGGGCCAGCGTTCAGCCACTTCGGTGGCGGGCAGGCCCTCCCAGGCGCCGAAGTCGAACTCGCGGAACGAGGGTTCGTGCGGCAGACGGTCGCGGGTCGCTTGGATGGCATCGGCGGTGGCCACGGCGCGGCGGAGGTCGGAGGAGACGACCAGCGCGCCCTTTGGCAGGAAGGCCGTCAGCCGGTCCAGCGCGGCGCGGTCCGACAGGTCGGCGGGCAGGTCGGTGCGCCCGATCAGGGCACGCGAATGGGTCGGGCCGTGGCGCACCCAGAAGAACCGGCTCATGCCAGCCCCCCCGGCAGGCGGCCCTTCAGCGCCAGCGGCAGCCCCGCCATCACCGCCACCACCAGCCCGGCCGGTCCGGCCAGGCGCTGGTTCAGCCGGCCCTGCGCATCGCGGAACGCCCGCGCCAGCGCGTTTTCCGGCACGATCGACCAGCCCACCTCGTTCGAGACCACGACGACCGGCGCGGCGCAGGCGGCCAGCGCCGCCAGCAGCGCCGCCGCCTCGGCCTCCAGGTCATGTTCGGCCAGAAGGTGGTTGGTCAGCCACAGCGTCGCGCAATCCACCAGCACCACCTCCTCCGCCCCCGCCGCAGCCAGCGCGCCGCACAGATCCAGCGGCGCCTCGGCGGTGATCCAGTCGCCACCGCGGTCGGCCCGGTGGCGGGCGATGCGGTCGCGCATCTCGTCATCCCAGGCCTCGGCGGTGGCGATGTACCGGCGCGGCCGGCCGGTCAGCCGCACCAGCCGCTCGGCCACCGCCGATTTTCCCGACCGGGCGCCACCGATCACAAGGGATAGTTTCGGAAGGATTGATCCGGTCAAGGGTTGCGTCCGTAGAAGGGTCAGATGCGCGAAGGCCAGGCGCGCCCACGACAGGGGGAACGGACATGGCATTTGACGGATATACCGGGCGGGGCATGTCCCGCCAAGCCGCCCGGGCAGAACTGCTGGACGCGGAGACCGAGGAACGCCTCGCCCGCGCCTGGCGCGACCGGGCCGACGAAGCCGCGCTGCACCGGCTGGTCACGGCGCATATGCGGCTGGCGATCTCGATGGCGGCCAAGTTCCGCCGCTATGGCGCGCCGATGGAAGACCTGATCCAGGAGGCCTCGCTTGGCCTGATGCGGGCGGCGGAACGCTTCGACCCTGATCGCGGCGTGCGGTTTTCCACCTATGCCGCCTGGTGGATCCGCGCGGCGATCCAGGATCACGTGATGCGCAACTGGTCGCTGGTGCGCACCGGCTCCACCACCGGGCAGAAATCGCTGTTCTTCAACCTGCGCCGTGTGCAGGCCCGGCTTCAGCGCGAGGCGCGCGACCGGGGCGAAACCCTGGAGGGCCATGCCCTGCGCCAGCGCATCGCCGAGGAACTGGGCGTCACCGAATCCGAGGTCGAGATGATGGATGGCCGGCTTGCCGGCTCGGACCTGTCGCTCGACGCACCGCAGGGCAGCGACGAAGAGGGCCGCGCCTGGGTGGAGGCGCTGGAGGATGAAGGCCCGCACAGCGCCGAACAGGTGGCCGCCGCCCATGACGCCGGGCGCCTGCGCAGCTGGCTGGCCAAGGCGCTGGCCGCGCTGAACCCGCGCGAACGGCTGATCGTGACGGAACGGCGCCTCAAGGGCGAGGGCCGCACGCTGGAATCTTTGGGCGAGGAGCTGGGCCTGTCGAAAGAGCGGGTGCGCCAGCTCGAGGCCGCGGCCTTCGCCAAGCTGCGCCGGAACATCGAATCGCAATCCGGCGAGGCGCGGCTGTTCCTGACCACGTGAGTTTGCCAGGTTGAGTTTGCCCGACCGCGCCCCTACAGCTTGGGGGCGCGGCGGGGAGAAACAAGATGCTGGCGGGCAAGCGCATCCTTCTGGTGATCGGCGGCGGCATCGCGGCCTACAAGGCGCTGGACCTGATCCGCCGCCTTAGGGAACGCGGCGCCGCGGTCACGCCGGTCCTGACGAAGGCGGGTGCCGAGTTCGTGACGCCCCTGTCCGTAGCGGCGCTGGCCGGCGAGAAGGTGCATTCCGAACTCTTCGACCTGACGTCCGAAGCCGAGATGGGCCATATCCAGTTGTCCCGCGTGGCCGACCTGATCGTGGTCGCCCCCGCCACCGCCGACCTGATGGCGAAGATGGCGACCGGCCGGGCCGATGATCTGGCATCGACGCTGCTCTTGGCGACGGACACGCGGGTGCTGGTTGCGCCCGCGATGAATGTCCGCATGTGGGATCATCCGGCGACCGGTCGCAATGTCGCGCAACTGGCCGCCGACGGCGTGCTGTCGGTCGGGCCGAACGCGGGCGAAATGGCCTGCGGCGAATATGGGCCGGGCCGCATGGCGGAACCGCTGGAGATCGTCGCGGCCATCGAGGCCGCGCTGGCGGACGGGCCGCTGAAGGGCCGGCATGTGCTGGTAACCTCCGGTCCCACGCATGAACCCATCGACCCGGTGCGCTACATCGCCAACCGGTCCTCTGGGGCGCAGGGCACGGCGCTGGCTGCCGCGCTGCGCGACCTTGGCGCGCGCGTGACCTTCGTGACCGGCCCGGCCTCTGTGCCGCCGCCGCCGGGCGTGACCGTGGTGAAGGTGGAAACCGCGCGCGAGATGCTGGCGGCAGTTCAGGCGGCGCTGCCCGCCGATGCGGCGGTCTTTGCCGCCGCCGTGGCCGACTGGCGCGTGGCCAATGCCGCCGGGCAGAAGATGAAGAAGGATGGCTCGGGCAAGGCCCCCGCGCTGGAATTTGCCGAGAACCCGGACATTCTGGCGACTGTGGCGCAGATGGGCGAGGGCCGTCCCCGGCTGGTGGTGGGCTTCGCCGCCGAGACCGAGTCTGTCGTGGCCCATGCCACCGCGAAACGGCTGCGCAAGGGCTGCGACTGGATCGTGGCCAATGACGTCTCGCCCGAAAGCGGCGTGATGGGCGGGGCCGAGAATGCGGTGACAGTCATCGACGGCGCGGGCGCGGAAAGCTGGCCCCGCATGGGCAAGGACGAGGTCGCCCGTCGCCTGGCACAGCGCATCGCCGGGGCGCTGGCGTGACGGCAGGGCGAGCTGCAAGATTCCTCGAAGAGTTTTGCCAAGATTTTTCGGAAAAATCTTGGCACCTGGCGGTCCTGTGGCGCACGAGGGTCACGGACCGAATGAGCATTTGGGCACAGAAGAAACGGGCAGGGGCGTGATGATTCCCGAAGTGCTGATCCTGTTCGAGGACTGGGCCGACCGCGGCCTGCCCTTGCCCGCCTACGAAACCCCCGGCGCCGCCGGGGCCGACATCCGCGCCAACCTGCCGCCCGACCAGCGCGCCCAAGGCGTGACGCTGGCGCCGATGGAACGGCGTATCGTGGCGACCGGCATCCGGGTGGAAATCCCGCCGGGCTTCGAGATGCAGATCCGCCCGCGCTCGGGCCTGGCCACCAAGCACGGGATCACCCTGCCCAACACGCCCGGCACCATCGACAGCGATTATCGCGGGCCGCTTGGCGTGGCCTTGGTGAACCTTGGACCTGCGCCCTACACCATCCACCATGGCGACCGCATCGCGCAGATGATCGTGGCCCCGGTGGTGCAGGCCGGGTTCCGCGTGGTGGACCGCCTGTCCGACACCGGGCGCGGCGAGGGCGGCTTCGGCTCGACCGGGCGGTCGTGAGGCGCGGATGCTGCCGGTCCTGATCCTGATGGCGGCGGTCTGGGGCCTGGGCTGGCTGATCGGCCTGCCCACGCGGCTGCGGCTGACCGGGGTTGCCCTGATCTGGGCCGGGGTGGTGCTGGTGCAGCTGGTGCTGCCCGCCGGCCATCCCTTGCGGTTGGCCACCGGCGGCCAGGCCGAACCCTGGGCGGTGCTGGGGGGCGTGGCGGCGCTGGTGATCGGCTACCGCGCCTTGCTTCAGCGCCTGCGCGTTCGCGCGAAGCCCACCGCAGTGCCTGCCGCACCCCCCACCCCTGGCCCGTTCAGCCCTGCCGAGCTTGACCGCTACGCCCGCCATATCCTCTTGCGTGAGATCGGCGGCCCCGGCCAGCGCCGGATGAAGGACGCGACCGTGCTGGTCGTCGGGGCAGGGGGGCTCGGTTCGCCTGCGCTCCTCTATCTGGCCGCGGCCGGGGTGGGGACGATCCACGTCGTTGACGACGACGTGGTCGATGCCTCGAACCTCCAGCGCCAGATCATCCATTCCGGCGACCGCATTGGCCAGCCCAAGGTCGTCTCGGCGGCAGAGGCCATGCGCGCGCTGAACCCCCATGTCACCGTGGTGCCGCACCGGCGCCGGCTGGACGCCACCGCCGCGGCCGAGCTGTTCCCGGCCTGCGACCTGATCCTGGACGGGTCCGACAATTTCGACACCCGCTATGCCGTGAACGCCGCCGCCGTGGCCGCGGGCAAGCCGCTGATCGCCGCCGCCCTCACGCAATGGGAAGGCCAGATCGCGCTCTACGATCCCGCCTGCGGCACGCCTTGCTATGCCTGCGTCTTCCCCGACCGCCCCGCCCCCGGCATGGTCCCCACCTGCGCCGAGGTCGGCGTGGCCGCGCCCCTGCCGGGGATCCTCGGCTCGATGATGGCGATGGAGGCGGTGAAGCACCTGACCGGCGCGGGCGAGACGTTGGCGGGCCGGATGATGATCTACGACGGGCTCTATGCCGAGGCCCGGGTGATCCGCACGACGCGGAACCCGGATTGCCCGGTCTGCGGCCAGCTGCATGGAGGAAAGACATGACCATCGACCTCACCGCCGCCCCCTTCGGGCTGGATGCAGAGGGCATCGCCTGGGTGCACTCCACCCTCGCCGCCATGACCCCGCGCGAAAAGGCGGGGCATCTCTTCGTCCATCTCTCGCGCGGCTTCGACCCGGCGGAACTGCCCCGCCTGGCCGCGCTCGCCCCCGCCGGCATCACCCGCTTCTTCAGCCCCGACGGCCCCGGCGAGGCTGCCTTCCTCACCGCTGCTCAGGCCCAGGCGAAGCTGCCGCTCCTCGTCTCCTCCGACCTGGAAGGCTCGCGCATGAGCCTGCCCTTCGGCACCGAAGTGCCCAACCCCCTGGCGCTGGCCGCGGTGAACGACATCCAGGCCAGCCGCCAGATCGCCCGCATCATGGCCGAGGAAGCCCGCGCCATCGGCGTGAACTGGACCTTCACCCCCGTCATCGACATCAACGCCGCCTTCCGTTCGGCCATCGTCGCCACCCGCGGTTTCGGTGCCGAGGTCGACAAGATCGAGGCGCAGGCCCTGGCCCAGATCGCCGAGTTCCAGGCCGCCGGCGTCGCGGCCACCGTCAAGCACTGGCCGGGCGAAGGGCATGACGACCGCGACCAGCACCTTGTCACCACCGTAAACCCGCTCTCGGTCGAAGAGTGGGAAGCGACCCACGGCCGCCTCTACCGCGCCGCCATCGCGGCCGGCGTGAAATCGGTCATGTCGGCGCATATCGCCTTTCCGGCCTTCGTGCGCTCCATCGACCCCCAGGCGGGGATCGAGGCCTTCCGCCCCGCCACCGTAAGCCACACCCTCACCACCACGCTTCTGCGCGACAGGCTCGGCTTCAACGGTGTCATTGTCTCGGATGCCACGCCCATGGCCGGCTTCGGCGCCTGGGCCGCGCGAGCCGAAATGCTGCCTCAGGTCATCACCGCCGGCTGCGACCTGATCCTCTTCTCCGACGACCCCGAGGGCGACCTTGCCCTGATCGAAACCGCCATCGCCGATGGCCGCATCCCGCAACAAAGGCTCACCGAGGCGCTGACCCGCACGCTTGGCCTGAAGGCGTCGCTTGGCCTGCACAAGGCCCGCCCCGTCTCGGACCTGGCAAAGCTCGGCCAGCCGCAGGACCGCGCCACCGCCCGCGCCGTCACCGCGCGTGCGCCGACGCTGGTGAAGGATGTCCGGGGCCTCCTGCCGCTTTCGCCCGCGAAGCACCGCCGCGTGCTGATGGTCTCGGGCGGGGTGGTGCAGCCCTTCTTCCCGCATCCCATCCCCCTCGATCTGCCCGACCTGATGCGCGCCGAAGGCTTCGAGGTCACGATGTTCCAGCCGGGCCAGCCGATCCACCCGGCCGACTGGGACCTGATGGTCTTCGCCTTCGCCGAAGAAACGTTGCTGACCCGTGGGCGCATCTTCCTGGATTGGGCCAAGGTCATGGGCGGCTTCGGCCCGGCGATGGAACGGCACTGGCACGAGATCCCCACCCTGATGGTCTCGTTCGGCTTCCCCTATTACCTCTACGACGCCCCGCGCGTGCCGGCTTACGTCAACGCCTATGCCTCGATGCCCTCGATGCAGGCGGCAGTGGTCGATTGCCTTGTGGGCCGCGCGCCCTTTGCCGGCACCTCCCCGCACGATCCATTCTGCGGGCTGGAGGACGCGCGCTACTGAACCTCAGCCGAAACGCCAGCTTGACGCGGTGACGCCGCCGAACACGTTCTCGTCGTGATAGACCCGCGTCGCCGTCTCGTCCTCGGCCGCGCCAAGTGCCGCGAACAGGGGCACCAGATGGTCCTCGCGCGCATGGCAGGTGCGGGCATAGGGCGCGGTTTCCCAATCCAGAAGCCGCGCGGTGCGCGCCTTGGCGCCCAGGTCCAGCGTCTCGGACAGCCAGGCGTCGAAGGCCGCGGAGGGCACTTTCGCCGCCGGGCCGAACAGCCGCAGGTTGTGATAGGACAAGCCCGAGCCCACGATCAGCACCCCCTCGTCGCGCAGGGGCGCCAATGCCCGCCCCAGGGCGAAATGCGCTGCCGGATCATAGCCTTGCTGCATCGAGACCTGGAAGCAGGGCACATCGGCATCGGGCCAAATCACCCGCATCGGCGCAAAGGTGCCGTGGTCGAAACCCTGGTCGGGGTCGGCATGGGCGGGCAAGCCCGCCGCCTGCAACAGATCCAGCGCCCGCGCGGCGATGCCGGGCGCACCGGGGGCGGGGTAGGTGATCTGGTAGGTTTCGGGCGGGAAGCCGAAATAGTCATAGACCATCCCCGGCGCGGGCGAGGTCATCACCGCAAAATCCGGCCCCTCCCAATGCCCCGAGATCATCAGAACCGCGCGAGGCCGCCCGCCGATCTCTTCGGACATGCGCGCCAGCGAAGTCTCCAGCGTGGCAAGCCGCGCGCGCATGTCGGGCAGCCAGGGCCAGGGTCCGCCGCCGTGCGAGATGAAGTAGCTGGGCATCCGGCTCATGGACGATCCTCCGTTGCTGCCGCCAACTTGCGTCCGCCACGGTCATGCCGCAACCTGCCGCAACGGCAGGTGCGGTCTGCGTCTGTGCACAGGGGCAGGAAGCCTTGCCCTTTCCCCCGGCCTGCTGCCATAGTCTGCCGCCATAAAAGACGCCTTCAAGAACCACAGGGAGTCCCCGATGAAACTTGCCCTCGCCGGCCTGACGCTGGCCCTGACTGCCGCCTTCGCCCCCGCCTTCGCCGAAGTGCCCGATCTCGGCGGCCGCGAAGTGACCGTTGTCACCGAAAACGCCTATCCGCCGCTGCAGTTCCTCGACAAGGAGGGCAAGGCGATCGGCTGGGAATACGACGCGATGGACGCCATCGCGAAGAAGCTGAACATCACCGTGAAGTACGAAAACACGTCCTGGGATGCGATGATCCCGGCGGTGGCCGAAGGCCAGTACGACATGGGCATGACCGGCATCACCATCAAGGAAGACCGCAAGGAGAAGGTGGATTTCTCCGAACCCTACATGCGGTCGGAAATGCTGATGATCGTGCGCGGCGATGAAGCCCGCTTCACCGACGCGGCCAGCTTCGCGGCCAACCCCGAGCTTCTGGTTTCGGCCCAGCCCGGCACCTCGCCCTTCTATGCCGCGATCTACAACATCCTCGACGGCAACGAGGAAAACCCCCGCGTCATCAAGTTCGAAACCTTCGGTGCGGGTCTCGAGGCGCTGAAGGCCGGTGACGTGGACCTCACGCTGTCCGATTCCACCGCCGCCAACGGCTATGTCGCCGCTTCGAACGGCGGGCTGAAGATCATCGGCGAACCGCTCGCCTCGGAAGACTTCGGCTTCATCTTCCCGAAGGGGTCCGATCTCGTCGCCCCGATGAACGCCGCCATCGCCGAGCTCAAGGCCGACGGCACCTTCGAGGCGCTGAACAAGAAGTGGTTCCTCGACTACAAGATGGGCGAGTGAGACCCCGCCCCGGCGCAGGCCGGGGCCTCTTCTCATGACTCCCAATCCCAAACCGGACAAGGATTTTCCCTGGTGGCTCGTCATCGTTGTGGTGACGGGCCTTTACCTGTTCTGGGAAGTGCTGTCCGACGAGGTCTATGCCCAGGCGCTGGCCACGCTGTCCAAGGGGATCAGGATCACGATCCTTGTCACCCTGATCGCCTATACCGCCGCTTCCATCCTGGGGCTTCTGCTCGCGCTCGGCGGCCTGTCGCGCTGGATCGTGCTGCGCCAGGCCTGCCGGCTGTACATCGAGGTGATGCGCGGCATCCCGATCATCGTGCTTCTGCTCTATGTGGCCTTCGTCGCCGTGCCCGCGCTGGTGGCGGTGTGGAACTGGTTCGGCCTGCCCACGGCACGGGCGCGCGACGTCCCGCTTCTGTGGCGCGCCGTGGCGGCGCTGGCGCTCGCCTATTCCGCCTTCCTGGCCGAGATCTTCCGCGCCGGCCTGCAAGCGGTGGACAAGGGCCAGATCGAGGCCGCCGAGGCGCTTGGACTGAACGGCTGGCAGCGCTTCCGCTTCATCGTCTTTCCCCAGGCCTTCCGCATGGTCCTGCCGCCCTTTGGCAACGATTTCGTGGCCATGGTGAAGGATTCCTCACTGGTCTCTGTCCTGGGCGTCACAGACGTGACCCAGTTGGGCAAGGTCACGGCGGCGGGCAACTTCCGCTATTTCGAGACCTACAACGTGGTGGCGCTGATCTACCTGACGATCACCATCACCCTCAGTCTCGCCCTGCGCCGCATCGAAACCCGGCTCCGATCACGGGCCGAACGGTAGGGGGGAGGCAGGTTTCCTGGAAGAAACCTGCAAGTTCATTCGAACGAACCTGGCGGCGGAAAGTATGAAGTCCAAGTTAATTCGGATTCGCAAGCTATTGAAATCATTGAGACTGGCGCAGCGTCCGAGCTCGGACGCCTAGCCCTTGCCCCGAATCGGGTCGGCCAGCAGCCGCAGCCCGTTCAGGACCACCAGCACCGTCCCCCCCTCATGCCCCACGACCGCCAGGGGCAGGGGCAGGTCAAAGAACAGGGCCCCCGCGACCAGCACCAGCATGGCCCCCAGGGCAAAGGCCAGGTTCTGCCGGATCACCCCGGCCGTGCGGCGGGCCAGCCGGTGCGCCTCGGCCAGCCGGGTCATGTCCTCGGACAAAAGGGCCACGTCGGCGGTCTGGAGCGCCACCTCGCTGCCCCCCACCCCCATGGCGATCCCCACATCCGCCCGGGCCAGGGCGGCGGCATCGTTGACCCCGTCCCCCACGAAGGCCACCCGCCCGGCCGAGGCGAGCCCCGCCACCAGGTCCACCTTGCCCCCCGGCAAGAGGTCGGCGTGGATCTCTTCCGGCGCCAGCCCCAGGTCGCGCCCGATCCGCTCCGCCACCGCCCGCCGGTCCCCGGTCATCATCGCGATCCGGGTGACGCCCCCCCTGCGCAGCGCCGCCAGCCCCGCGGCCGAGCTTTCCCGCGGGCGGTCGGCCACCGTCACCGCCCCCAGTACACGGTGCCCGCGCCCCAGCCAGACCACAGTCTCGGCCCCGTCGGCCAGCGCCTCGATCCCGTCCGGCACCGTCTCGACCCCCATCCGCGCCAGCATCCGCCGGTTGCCGGCCCACAGCGGTGCGGGCCCATCGCCCGCCACGATCCCCTCGCTCGGCAGGGCCCGCACCGCCGCGGCCGGCACTGCCGCCACGCCCCGCGCCTCGGCCGCCCGCCGGATCGCCCCGGCGATGGGGTGTTCGGACTGGGCCTCGAGCCCGGCGATGAGGCCAAGGAATTCCGCCTCGTCCATTCCCGGCGCGGCGAGGCCGGTCACTTCGGCCTGGCCCGTGGTCAGCGTGCCGGTCTTGTCGAAGGCGAAGGACTTCACCGCGGCCAGGGTTTCCAGCGCGGTGCCGCCCTTGAACAGCACCCCGCCGCGGGCTGCGGCGGAGAGGGCGGACAGGATCGCCGAGGGGACCGAGATCACCACGGCGCAGGGGCTGGCGGCGACCAGCAGGGTGGCGGCGCGGTAGAGGGCGAGGTCGGGGGGCGTGCCCATCCAGCGGAACACCGCCCAGGCCGCGACCGAGCCCGCGAGGACCCCCACGGTGTAGCGCTGGCCGAACCAGTCGGAGAAGCGTTCCGAGGGGGAGCGGGCGGCCTGGGCCTCGGTGACCAGACGGATCATCCGGGCCACGGTGCTTTCGGCGGTGGGGCGGGTGACCTCCATCTCGATCACGGCGGAGAGGTTTACCGTGGCCTCCAGCACCGGCTGACCGGGGGCGTGGTGGACGGGCATGGATTCGCCCGTGATCGTGGCCTCATCGAAGCCGCCCTCGCCCGACCGGATGACCCCGTCCACGGGGACGCGGGCGCCGGGGCGGAGGATGACGAGGTCGCCAGGCAGGAGGCTGGCGGTCGGGACCTCGGTCACGCCGGTGGGGGTCTTCTTCAGGGCGGTGTCGGGGCGCAGGGACATGAGGGCCTCGACGGCGCGGCGGGCGCGGCCCATGGCGCGGTGTTCGAGGGTCTCGGAGAGGCTGAAGAGGGTCAGGAGGACGGCGCCTTCCAGGGGGGCGCCGACCCAGGCTGCGGCGAGGGCGGCCACGACCATGAGGAGATCGATGTCGAGGACCCGGTCGCGGGTGAGGGAGCGCAGGGCGGAGAGGCCGGGGGGGATACCGCCGGCGAGGTAGGCGAGGATGAAGCCCGCCCACTGGAAGGGGAGGTCGCCGGCGGTGCGGGCGAGGAAGCCCAGCAAGAGGCCCGCGACCGTGAGGGCGGTCAGGAGGAGGTCGCGGTCCTCGGATGAGGCATGGGCATGGGGGTGGGCCATGGAGGCATCATGGCAGGGCCTGCGGGCCGTGGCCATGCGGCGGGGAGGCGTCCGAGCTCGGACGCTTGGTCTGATGTAATGATTTCAATGGGTTGCTTGCGCGGATTAACTCGGCGTTAGGACTTGTCCGAGCCTTGCCGGCCCCACAGATGCCGGCAAGGCTCTGCTGCCGGACGGGAATCGGGCTGCGGAACGGCCTGGGCCAAGGCAGAAGCGGGGATCCCCGATGGGGCAGAGCACAGAAGAGCGCCGCGGTGACCGGGATCCTGCCGCGCACCAGTCCGATACGCGAGCTTCCGATGAGCGAGGGCCGCTGGCTTCTGGTGCCGCCTGCTGCGCCTGGCTGCGGGCGACCATCAAGGCGGGCATCACCCGTGCGGCGTCATCGACTTTCGCTGGCGCGACCGTTCCAGGCCAAGCTTGCGTTCGCGCCAGATGATGAGAATGCCCGCCGTCACGATCAGCGCGGCGCCGCCGAGCATCGTCCAGGTCGGCACCTCGGCGAAGAAGAAGTATCCGAAGGCGAGGGCGAACAGCATCGAGGCATAGTCGAAGGGGGCGACCAGCGAGGCATCGGCGTGGCGATAGCTGGAGGTCAGCAGGATTTGCCCGACCCCGCCCAGAAGCCCGGCGCCCACCAGCAGCGTCGCTTCCCAGGGGGTGGGCACGACCCAGCCGAAGGGCAGAGTGACAAGCGACAGGCAGGTAGCGGTCAGCGAGAACCAGAACACGATGGCGGCGGTCTGTTCGGTGTGGACGAGCTTGCGCACGAAGACCTGTGCGAGCGCGGCAAAGACCGCGCTGCCCAGGACGAGCATCGCGCCGAACGCCTCGCGCTGGCCGGCGGCATCGCCGCTTACCAGGGTCAGGCGGGGCGAGAGCACGATCATCACGCCGACCAGGCCAAGCGCCACAGAGGCCATGCGGAAGAGCCGCACATCCTCGCCCAGGAACATGGCGGCGAAGATCACTGTCAGGAGCGGCGCGGCGTAGCCGAGCGCGGTCACCTCGGGCAGCGGCAGGAAGCCGAGCGCCGAAAAGCCGAGCCCCATGGCCACCGTGCCGGCAAAGCCGCGCCAGACATGGCCCATCGGGTTGACGGTGTTGAAGCCCGTGCGCAGTTCGCGCCGGAACGCGAGCCAGACCACGATGACCGGGATGGCGAAGAAGGAGCGGAAGAACACCGCCTCGCCGCCCGGCACATGGGGGGCGGTGGCCTTGATCATCGCGGCCATCACGATGAAGACCAGGACCGAGGCCAGTTTGAAGGCGATGCCGCGCAGGGGATACATGGGGGATTCCTTGTGCCAGACGTCTCATTCCGGGCGAGGGGATGCAAGGGTTGCTGAAGGGAAGCGCGCCGGAAGGGTCTTTCGCCCCGGCGACGGCCGGGGCCCCGGATTTCTTGCGGGACGTGCTTGCGGGTAGCGGGCAAGGGAACCGAGGCCCCGGCCGTCGCCGGGGCGAGGGGTCGCCAAGGGCTGGACGGCGGGCGGGGCTTGGGGTTTGCTGCCCCAAAAGGAGCCAGCCATGACCCGTCCCGCGCTTTCCGACCTTATCGACCAGGGGCGCGGGATCGCGCCCGCCGATCTTGTGCTGAAGGGGGGCCGCGTCTTCGACCTGGTGACGGGCGAGTTGGTCGAGACCGATGTGGCGATCTGCGGCGACACCATCGTGGGGGTCTTTGGCACCTATCAGGGGCGGCGCGAGATTGACGTTTCGGGCCGCGTGCTGGTGCCGGGGTTCATCGACACGCATCTGCATGTGGAAAGCTCGGCCGTGACGCCCTTCGAGTTCGACCGCTGCGTTTGTCCGCGCGGCGTGACCACGGCGATCTGCGACCCGCACGAGATTGCCAATGTCTGCGGGCTGGCGGGGATTCGGTACTTCCTTGAAGCCTCGACGCATCTGGTCATGGATTTGCGGGTGCAGCTGTCGTCCTGCGTGCCCTCGACCCATATGGAGACGGCGGGGGCGCGGCTGGAGGCGGCGGATCTGGTGGGGCTGATGGATCACCCCAAGGTCATTGGCCTTGCCGAGTTCATGAACTTTCCGGGCGTGCTGATGAAGGACGAGGGCTGTCTGGCCAAGCTGGAGGCGTTCCGGGGCAGGCACATCGACGGCCATGCGCCGCTTTTGCGGGGAAACGACCTTAACGGCTATCTGGCGGCGGGCATCCGCACCGAGCACGAGGCCACGACCTATGAGGAGGGGCTGGAGAAGCTGCGCAAGGGGATGCGGGTGCTGATCCGCGAGGGGTCGGTATCGAAGGACCTGCACGCGCTGGCGCCTTTGCTAACGGAACGCTTTTCGCCCTATCTGTGCCTGTGCACCGATGACCGCAATCCGCTGGACATCGCCGAGCACGGGCATCTGGACCACATGATCCGCACGGCGATTGCCTTGGGACAGCCCGCGCTGGCGGTCTATCGCGCGGCCTCGCTTTCGGCGGCGGAAGCCTTCGGGCTGAAGGACCGGGGGCTGATCGCGCCGGGCAAGCGGGCGGATATCGCGGTGATCGACTCGCTGGAGGGGTGCCATGCGAGCCTTGTGCTGGCGGGCGGCGTGGTGGCCGATGCCGCGGCCTTTGCACGCCGCGGGTCGGTGGAGCCGGTGGCGCGCGGGTCGGTGAAGGCCTCGGTCGTTGTCGCAGAGGATTTCCGCACCGGTGGCAACCGGGCGGAGACGCCGGTGATCGGCATCCTGCCGGGCAAGATCATCACCGAGCACCTGAGTTTCGACATCGCGCCGGTGGATGGCGACAAGCGGCCGGATGTGGCGCGCGACCTGGTGAAGATCGCGGTGATCGAGCGGCATGGAAAGAACGGCAACCGGGCGACGGGTTTCGTGAAGGGCTTCGGGTTGCAGCGGGGGGCGATCGCCTCGACCGTGTGCCACGACCATCACAACATCGCGGTGGTGGGGGCGGATTACGGCGACATGGCGCTGGCGGCGAACCGCCTGCGCGAGATCGAGGGCGGGTTCGTGGTGGTGCTGGGGGGGCGCGTGCTGGCGGAACTGGCGCTGCCGGTGGCGGGGCTGATGAGCCTGGAGCCGTTCGAGGTGGTGCATGACCGGCTGGTCGACCTGCGCGCGGCGGCAAAGAGCCTGGGCGTGGTGCTGGAAGAGCCCTTCCTGCAACTGGCCTTCCTGGCGCTGCCGGTGATTCCGCACCTGAAGATCACTGACCGCGGGCTGGTGGACGTGGACCGCTTCGAGATCATCGGCTGAAGCGGTCGGGCCGGGGGGTTGCCCCTGCTGCCGGGGCCTGTATTGTTATTGTATAACATTACAGGTGCGCCATGACCGACCAACGCCTTCCCGTCACCGTGCTGTCCGGCTTTCTGGGGGCCGGCAAGACCACGCTTCTGAACCACGTGCTGAACAACCGCGACGGCCTGCGGGTGGCCGTGATCGTGAACGACATGTCCGAAGTGAACATCGACGCCGATCTGGTGCGCGAGGGGGCGGGGCTTAGCCGGACCGAGGAGAAGCTGGTCGAGATGACCAACGGCTGCATCTGCTGCACGCTTCGCGACGACCTCTTGGTCGAGGTGCGGCGGCTGGCCGAGGCGGGGCGGTTCGAGCACCTCTTGATCGAATCGACGGGGATCGCCGAGCCGCTGCCGGTGGCCGCGACCTTCGACTTCCGCGATGCGGAGGGGCAAAGCCTGGCCGATGTGGCGCGGCTGGATACGATGGTGACGGTGGTGGATGCGGTGAACCTGCTGGCGGATTATTCCAGCCACGATTTCCTGGCAGATCGCGGCGAGGTGGCGGGCGAAGGCGACGGGCGCAGCCTTGTGAACCTGCTGACCGACCAGATCGAGTTCGCCGATGTGATCGTGCTGAATAAGGTGGGCGCCGCGGGGCCTGAGCGCGCAGCGGCGGCGCGGACGATCCTGCGCGCACTGAACCCCGAGGCGCGGGTGATCGAGACGGATTTCGGGAAGGTGGCGCCGGGGGCGGTGCTGGGGACGGGTCTTTTCGACTTTGACCGGGCGCATCTGCACCCGATGTGGGCGAAGGAGCTGTACGGCTTTGGCGACCATGTGCCCGAGACCGAGGAATATGGCATCTCGTCCTTCGTGTACCGGGCGCGGCGGCCATTCCATCCGGCGCGGCTGCACCGGGTGCTGAACGGGCCGCTGCCGGGGGTGATCCGCGCGAAGGGGCATTTCTGGATCGCCACGCGGCCGGACTGGGCGGCAGAGTTCTCGCTGGCCGGGGCGATGTCCTCGGTCTCGCCACTTGGGCGCTGGTGGGCCGCGGTGCCCGAGGCGCGGCGGCCGGCGCATCCGGAGGCGCAGGCCGAGATTGCCCGGAACTGGCAGGAGCCCTGGGGCGACCGGCGGCAAGAGCTGGTGTTCATCGGCGCGGGGCTGGACCGCGCGGCGATCACGGTGGCGTTGGACGGGGCGCTGGTCGAGGACGAACGGATGCGGCCCGAACGCTGGTCGCGGCTGGACGATCCCTTCCCGGCCTGGGGGCGGGCGGTGGTCTGAGCCGATGCGGCGCAATCTGCGCACCAGGCTGAAGGGCCGCCCGCGGCCAGATGCGATGCGCAGCTTCGACGGGTTGCCGCCGGACCTGCGGCGCTGGCTGGCGGGGGCGGCGCTGCCCTGGAGCCCGCAATCGGCGCTGCGCATCTGGCAGCGGGCGCTGGCAGACAGCGGCTCGGTCGAGGCGGCCATTGCGCGGCTGGAGGGGACCGAGGCGGCGATGCTGCGGCGCGATGCGGCCGGCACCTGGGGGCGGGGCCATCCGGCGGGAGAGCCGCGCGGTTGACAGCCCCCGGCGCCGCGGCTTTGGTTGCCGCCGCAACGGAACCGGAGGCTGGGATGGGCGATCTGGCAGGCAAGCGCGCACTGGTGACGGGAGGCAACCGGGGCATCGGGCTGGCGGTGGTGCAGGAACTGGCGGTGCGCGGGGCGGAGGTGACTTTCACCTGCCGCAGGGCCCAGGGCACCACGGCCGCCGGGGCGGTTGCGCGCGGTGTGGTCTGCGATGCGACCGACACGGGCGGCATCGAGGCGCTGGTGGCCGAGGGCTTTGACATCGTCGTGAACAATGCCGGGGTGATCGGACCCATCGGGCGCATTGCCGATGTCGCGGTGGACGACTGGGCCGGCAACATCGCGGTGAACCTGGTGGGTGCCTATGCCGTGGTGCGCGCGGCGGTGCGGATGATGGAGCCGCGCGGCGGCGGGGTGATCGTCAACCTGTCCTCGGGTGCTGCCCGGCGGCCGCTGGAGGGCTGGAGCGCCTATTGCGCGGGCAAGGCGGGGCTGGCCATGCTGACCCGCTCGGTCCACCTGGAATATGGGGCGGCGGGTATTCGCATCTTCGGCTTTGCGCCGGGGGTGGTGGATACGGGGATGCAGGGGGAAATCCGCGCCTCGGGCATCAATGAGGTGTCGAAGATCCCGCAGGCGGCGCTGGCCCCGGCGGAAGAACCGGCGCGGGCGATTGCCTGGCTGTGCGGGCCGGCGGCGGCGGAGCTGGCGGGGCAGGAGCTGGACGTGCGCGATGCGAGCTTGCGCGCGGCGGCGGGTTTGCCGGCGTTGCCCTGACGTTAGGGGGGTGCAGCCGGTGGAGAGGGCGGCTAGTCTGCCGCGCGAATCGTGACGGGAGGATGTCGATGAAGCTGCTGCGTTATGGGCCGCGCGGGGCCGAGAAGCCGGGTGTGCTGGATGCTGCGGGCCAGATCCGCGATCTTTCGGGGATCGTGGGCGACATCTCGGGCGAGGTGCTGACGCGGCTTGGCGACCTGAAGCATCTGGACGTCGAAGGCTTGCCGCTGGTCGAGGGCAATCCGCGGCTTGGCGCCTGCGTGGGCGGGACGGGCAAGTTCATCTGCATCGGGCTGAACTATTCGGACCATGCGGCCGAGACCGGGGCGAAGGTGCCGCCGGAGCCGATCATCTTCATGAAGGCGACCTCGGCCATCTGCGGGCCGCATGACCCGATCCTGATCCCGCGCGGATCGGAAAAGACCGACTGGGAGGTCGAGCTGGGCGTGGTGATCGGCAAGGCGGCCAAGTATGTGACCGAGGCCGACGCCCTGAACCATGTGGCCGGCTATTGCGTCATCAACGACGTGTCCGAGCGGGCGTTCCAGACCGAGCGGTCGGGGCAGTGGACCAAGGGCAAGAGCTGCGACAACTTTGGCCAGACCGGGCCCTGGCTGGTGACCCCGGACGAAGTGGCCGATCCGCAGGACCTGAAGATGTGGCTGACCGTGAACGGGAAGACCATGCAGGACGGGTCCACCAAGACCATGGTCTATGGGGTGGCGCATCTGGTGTCCTATCTGAGCCAGTTCTTCACGCTGCATCCGGGCGATATCATCTCGACAGGGACGCCGCCCGGCGTGGGGTTGGGGATGAAGCCGCCGACCTTCCTGAAGGCGGGGGATGTGGTGGAGCTGGGGATCGAGGGGCTGGGCAGCCAGCGCCAGGTCTGCGTCCAGGACTGAGCGTCCGAGCTCGGACGCCTGCGCAGTCCAAGTTAAATCAATGGGTTGCGAGGCCAGATTAACTTGGACTTAACCTTTGGCCTTTCAGCGCAGGCCCGGTATCTGGCTGTCGCGGTCTTCGATCCCCATGCGAAGGCCGCGGCCGATGCGGTGGGCCAGGGCTGACCAGGCGGCGGCCGTCTCGGGCGGCAGCTTGCGCCTGAGAACCGAGTCGAACAGACCCAGCCAGACATCGAACATCGGGCTGCGCACATTGCCGGCTGCCCGATGGACCACCATCGGATTGCCGTCATAGCTGCGCTCGAAGAGGATCGCGTTGCGCCAGAAGCGGGCGATCTTTGCCTCGTGCGCGGGCCAGTCGGTGACATGGGCGGCAAAGACCGGACCCATGCCGGGATGGCTGCGCACCACCGCGTAGAACTCTGCCACCACGGCGTCGATCTGGTCGGCGGTGACGTCGAAGCGGGGCGGGATGCAGGCAGCTTTTTCAGGCGATGTCATGTATCTTTTTTCCTCCCTTGGGGCAGGGGAGGAAACCGGCTCCGTTGTCGCAGGCTCAGGCGTCGACGGCGTGGGCCTTGAGCAGATCGAGCGGCACGATGTCGAGCGTGGCGCGGTGCGTGGCCTTGAGGCGCACATGGGGGGCGGCACCTTCCTCGGCCGCCTGAAGGAAGCGGGCGGCGCACAGGCACCAACGGTCGCCCGGCTTCAGCCCTGCGAAACCGTATTCCGGGCGGGGGGTGGAGAGATCGTTGCCCAGGTACTTGGACAGGGCGAGGAACTCTGCCGTCATCAGGGCGCAGACGGTGTGGCGGCCCATGTCGGCGGCGCCGGTGTCGCAGCAGCCGTTGCGGTAGAAGCCTGTGAGGGGCGCCATGGAACAGGGTTCGAGCGGGCCGCCGAGCACGTTGATCGAAGGGTCCATGATGCGCCTCGCCAGAGTTCAGGGCCTGAGGTCAGCATCTGCCCGCGCGGCCTTGGGCGCAAGCCCGGTGATGTCTTGGGCGCGCGGATGACGGCGCGTCGGCCTTGACGCCGGTTTGAGGCGGGCGCTCCATGGCGCCAGCGCAGGGGGAGTGCCGCGATGCTGGAAATCATGGGAGTGATCCTGGCTCTGGCCGTGGTGCTGGGGCTGCCGATCACAGTGATTGCGCTGGTGGTCGGTCTGTCGCGGGTAAAGCGGCGGGTCGAGGGGCTGGAACGGCGGCTCTCGGAGGCCGAGCGGGGCCTTGCCGAAGCACGGCGCCCGGTCGTGGTGAAGCCGGAGCCTGCGGCGCCGGTGACCCCGCTGGTGCCGCCGCCCGTGGCCATGACGGAAGGGGAGCCGGCAAAGGCGGAGGCGCTGCCAACTGATGCAGCCGCGGTGGTGGCGGGGCCCTGGACGGGGATGCGCCCGGTGCCGAAAGAGCCGCCGGTGTCGCAACCGGCGCCGGGCCCCGACCGGGCGATTGTGTTCCGCGCCGACCGGGTTTCGGCGCTGATGGGTTGGCTGCGGGTGAACTGGTTCTATGCGGTGTCTGCCGCCTCGCTGGCCCTGGCGGGGATTTTCCTGGTGCAATACGGCATCGAGCGCGGGCTGGTGCCGCCGGGGCTGCGCGTACTGGCGGCGCTTGGCCTTGGCGCGGCGCTGATCGCGGCGGGCGAGTGGATCCGTCGGCGGTGGGGCGATGCGCCCGAGGCGAGCACGGCCTATCTGCCTTCGGTGTTTTCGGCGGCGGGCGTGGTGACGCTGTTCGCCGCGGTGCTGGCGGCGCGGCAATTGTATGGGCTGGTCGGGCCGGAAGCGGCGCTGGCCGGTCTGGTGGCGGTTTCCGCTTTGGCCATCGGGCTGGGCTGGCGGCACGGGCCGCTGATGGCGGCGATGGGGCTTCTGGGCGCGGGTGCGGCGCCCTTCATCGTTTCGGGAAGCGGGCAGGCCGGGGCCTGGCTTTACGGCTATTTCGCGGTGATCGCGGCGACCGGGCTGGCGGTGGACGCGGTGCGGCGGTGGGCCTGGATCTCGGTGCTTGCCCTGGCCATCGGCTTTGGCGGCGGCTGGCTGGTGTTGCTGGCCGGGGGTGGCACGGTCTGGTTCCTGGCGATGATGGTGGGGCTGGTGCTGCTGGCGGTGGCGGTGCCGGTGCTGCAGGTCGTGCCGCGGCACGAGGGACCGGCGCTGTTTGGCGCGGCGCGGGGGAGATGGCCGGTGTTTCCGGTGCGGCTGGCGGCGGGGGCCGTGCTGGCGGCGTCGATCGGTGTGGTGCTGCAGGTGGGCGCGCCGGGGGGTGAGGCGATGTTGGCCTTCGCCGTGGTGGCGGGGTTGGCCGTGCTGATGCTGCTGTGGGCCGACCGGGCGCCGGGGCTGACCGGGTTGGCGGCGGTGCCGGCGGGGGTGTGGCTGGTCGGGCTGATGCTGGCGGGTCTGCCGGGGATGCCCCTGGCCGAGCAATACCGCGCCGGGGCGATCCTGCTGCGCGCGCCCGAGACGGCGCCGCCCCTGACGGTGAGCTGGCTTCTGGGGCTGGCGGTGGCCATGGCTTTGGCGGCGGGCTGGCGGGCGCTGCGGCCGGCGGAGGAGGACCAGCCCTGGGCGGTGCTGGGGCACAGCGCGGGCGCAGTGGCGCTGGCGCCCGTGGCGGTGCTGGTGCTGCACCGGGTCTGGGCGCCGGTGGCGGTGCTGGGCGCGGGGGCCTGGGCCTTTCACGTGATGGCGGTGGCGGCCCTGTGCGCGGGGCTGGCGCTGGCCTTTGCGCGGGCGGATGGCGAGGATCACCGGCGCACCGCCTGGGCGGTGCTGGCGGCGATGGCGATGATCGCGCTGGCGCTGGTGCTGATGCTGGCCGACACGCCGCTGACGCTGGCGCTGGCCGCGATGGTGGCGGTGGCGGCGGCGCTGGACCGGCGGTTCCGCTTGCCCGAGATGGGCGTGGCGGTTGTCGCGGGGCTGGCGCTGGTGGGCTGGCGCTTCTGGGGGCCGGTGTCGCAGGGCTGGCTGATCGATGCGCCGCTGTCGTCGATCCTTGTGACCTTTGGCGGGGTGCTGGCGGCGATTGGCGTGGCTTTGTGGCAGATCGCGCCGCTGGAGCGGCGGGTGGCGCGCGCGGCGCTGGAGGCTTCGGGGCTGGTGCTGGCGGGGCTTCTGGTCAATGTGCTGGTGGAGCGGTGGCTTCTGTCGGTCTGGGGCGACGAGGCCTTCACCTCGCACTGGCGGTTCACGCTGGCGGCGCTGCCCTGGATCGCCATCGCGCTTGGGCTGTTGCACAAGGGGTCGGTCGGCGGCTGGCTG
>Ga0209368_1000717_pt1 | contig 21489 bp, 19 predicted proteins | sample EBPBio242008_DNA_FD_185862 | JGI IMG/M metagenome (GOLD analysis project Ga0209368, IMG submission 185862) | Wastewater treatment Type I Accumulibacter community from EBPR Bioreactor in Madison, WI, USA - Reactor 1_4/24/2008_ DNA (SPAdes)... | ecosystem: Engineered > Bioreactor > EBPR >...
CGCGGCATTGCCGATGTTCACCGCGCGGAACGGCGCCACCGGCGACAGGCTGTCCATCGGCCCGGCGGAAACCGTGCCCGGCGCCACCGCGATCAGCCGGCGGATGCCCTCCACCAGATCCTCGACATAGGTGAAGTCGCGCGCCATCTCGCCGCCGTTGTAGATGTCGATGGGCTCGCCCTTCAGGATGGCGCGCGTGAACTTGAACAGGGCCATGTCGGGCCGGCCCCAGGGGCCATAGACGGTGAAGAAGCGGAACATCGTCACCGGCAGGTGGTAGAGATGGGCATAGGAATGCGCCATTGCCTCGGTGGCCATCTTGGTCGCGGCATAGAAGGACATCGGCCGGTCGGTCTTGTCGGTTTCGGCGAAGGGAACCTTCTCGTTCGCGCCATAGACGGAAGAGGTCGAGGCCAGCATCATATGCGCCGGCGGATGCGCGCGCGCCGCTTCCAGCAGCTCATAGGTGCCGATCAGGTTCGCCTCGACATAGGACCGCGGCGCCTCGATCGAATAGCGCACGCCCGCCTGTGCGGCCAGATGCACCACGGCTTGCGGCTTCTCCTCGGCCATCAGCCGCATCAGAAGGCCGGGCGTCTCGATCAGGCCGCGTTCGAACCGCAGGTCGCCTGACAGCCGGGCGAGCCGCCCTTCCTTCAGCGCGGGGTCGTAATAGGGCGTCATGCCGTCCACACCCACCACGCGCCAGCCGTCCGCCAGCAACAGCCGCGCCAGGTGGAACCCGATGAACCCGGCCGCCCCGGTGATCAGCACTGTCTTGGTCATGGTCTTCCCCAATTCATCCTTGCCCCAGATACTCTCGGGGGATGAGCCGCGCCAGCGGCGAGGGGGCAGAATGCCCCCTTTGCGTCAGAACCTGCCGGGCGAGACGGCGGCGGTTTCGCGCGCCGGCACCCGCCCGGCCACGACATCCGCGACGATCCCCGCCGTGACCGGCGCCAGCGTCACGCCGATATGGCCGTGGCCGAAGGCATGAATCACCTCGGCCCCGCTCCGCGACGGTCCGATCACCGGCAGGCTGTCGGGCATCGAGGGGCGGAAGCCCATCCACTCGCGTTCCGGGGCGCCCAGGTCCGGGTAGAAGAGCCGCGCGCCTTCCACCAGCCGGGCAATCCGGTGCGGCGAGGGCGGCGCGGTCAGCCCGCCCAGTTCCACCGTGCCGGCGGCGCGCAGCCGCCCGGTCATCGGGCACAGGTAGAAGCCGCGCGCCGTATGGCAGGCCGGCCGCGTCAAACGCGGCGTGGCCATGTCCCATTCGACGTGATAGCCGCGCTCGGTGTCCAGCGGCACCCGGTCGCCCGCACTGGCGGCCAAGGCGCGCGAATGGGCGCCCGCCGCCACCACCACCCGGCGGGCGTGCAGGTGCAGCCCCGGCCCGTGGACCACCACGCCATCCACCATCCGCTCCAGCCGCTCGGCCCGCAGCGCCACATGCTCGGCCCGGGCCGTGACATGGGCGGCCAGCCGCCGCATCATCGCGCCGGGGTCGGACAGAAAGATCGCCTGCGGAAAGAAGGCCGCCCCGCCCTGGACCTCGGGCAGGCCGGGTTCCAGCTGGCGCAACTCATGCGGCTCCAGCAGTTCCACCGTCACGCCCAGGCTGCGCCGGAACGCCATGTCCGCCGCCGCTGCCCGGTAGCCCTTCTCGGTGTCATAGACGTAAAGGCAACCCCGCGGCACCAGAAGGTCCGCCGCACCGATCCGCGCCGCCAGGTCGCGCCACAGATCGCCCGCCCCGGACAAAAGGCCCGCAATCGCCACCGCATTGCGCCGCGCCGGCCCCGGCAGCGACTGCACGGCAAAGCGCATCAGCCACGGCATCAGCGCGGGCAGCGCCGCCCGCCGGATCGCCAAAGGCGAGTTGCGGTCGAACAGAAGCGCAGGCAGGTGCTTCAGCACATCCGGCGTGCCAACCGGCAGCACCGCATAATCCGCGATGGTGCCGGCATTGCCGTAACTCGCGCCCATTCCCGGATGGCCCGGATCGACCAGCACCACCTCGTGCCCGTCCTCCAGCAGCCGTTCCGCAGTGGCAAGGCCGACCACCCCGCCACCGATCACCGCAATATCTGTCGTGATGTGCCGCGTCATGGCGCGATCCTCGCGCATCGGCCCGGCAGGGCCAATGCGCGCGGAGGTCACATGCAGGCGTCGAACAGCGCGCGGGTGTTCTCGCGCGTCATCGCCACCGGGTTGCCGCCGCAGGAGGGATCCTCCAGCGCCATCTCGGTCAGCTCGTCCAGCCGCGCCCGTTCGACGCCCATCGCGGTCAGGTTGGCCGGGATGCCCAGCTTCGCCCGCAGATCCATCACCGCCGCGCGGAAGCCGTCAAAGCCGCCGGCAATGCCCAGATAGGCCGCCGCGCGCTCGATCCGCTCCTCGATCTCGGGCCGGTTGAAATCCAGCACCATGGGCATCACCACCGCGTTCGTCGTGCCATGATGCGTGCCATAGACCGCGCCCACCGGGTGCGACAGGGAATGGATCGCGCCCAGCCCCTTCTGGAAGGCCACCGCCCCCATCGCCGCCGCGCTCATCATGTGGGCGCGCGCCTCCAGGTTGCCCGGCTCGGCATAGGCCACGGGCAGGTTCTCGAACACCAGCCGCATCCCTTCCAGCGCGATGCCCTGGCTCATCGGGTGGTAGAAGGGCGAGCAATAGGCCTCCAGGCAATGCGCCAGCGCATCCATGCCGGTGCCGGCGGTGATGAACTTCGGCATCCCCGCGGTCAGCGCCGGGTCGCAGATCGTGACCTTGGGCATCAGCGCCGGGTGGAAGATGATCTTCTTCTTGTGCGTGGCGCTGTTGGTCAGCACCCCGGCCCGGCCCACCTCGCTGCCGGTCCCCGCCGTGGTCGGCACCGCCACGATGGGGGCGATCTTCGCGGCATCCGCCCGGGTCCACCAGTCGTCGATATCCTCCAGATCCCAGACCGAAAGCTCGGGCCGCTGATGCGCCATCAGCGCGATCATCTTGCCCAGATCCAGCGCCGAGCCGCCGCCAAAGCAGACCACGCCATCATGCCCACCGGCGAGGTAAACCTTGATCCCCGCGGCCATGTTGCCTTCGTTCGGGTTCGGGTCCACGTCCGAGAAGACCGCGCGCCCCAGGCCCGCGGCCTCCAGCACGTCCAGCGCCTGCGCCGTGATCGGCAGGCTGGCCAGCGCCTTGTCGGTCACCAGCAGGGGCTTCGAAATGCCCGCGGCCTTGCAATGCTCGGCCAGTTCGGAAATCCGGCCCACCCCGAACTTGATCGCGGTGGGATAGGACCAGTTGCGGTTCGGAACGCTCATTGCGGTTTCACCTTGCGGAAATGGTAGGAACGGGGGCGGGTCACCGACTGGTAGCCCAGCTTCGACAGGCCGACGCCGCGGCCGGTGTCCTTGCAGCCGGTCCAGCAGATCGCCGGGTCCAGGTAATCGGCGCGGTTCAGGAACACCGTGCCGGTCTCGACCTTGCGGGCAATGTCCCAGGCGCGGTCGATATCCTTCGTCCACAGGCTCGCCGTCAGGCCATAGGGCGAGTCGTTCATCAGGCGCAGCGCCTCGTCATCCGACGTCACCGGCATGATGCCCACGACCGGGCCAAAGCTTTCCTCGGTCATCACCCGCATGGAATGGTCCACGTTCACCAGAACCTGCGGCATGAGGTAGGCCCCGCCGTCATCGGCCGGGAAGTTCTGCCTTTCGATCAGAGCCTTGGCCCCCTTGCCCAGCGCCTCCTCGGTTTGCTCGCGCACGGTGCGGGCAAAGCGGGCATTGGCCATCGGCCCAAGCGTCGTATCCGCCTCGAACGGGTTGCCCAGCTTCAGCGCATTGGCCCATTTCACCGCCTTGTCGACAAACTCGTCGAACAGCGTGTGGTGCACATAGATGCGCTCGATGCCACAGCAGCACTGGCCGGCGTTGTACATCGCGCCGTCCATCAGCACGTCCACCGCCCAGTCCAGATCGGCATCCGGCATCACATAGCCGGGATCCTTGCCGCCCAGTTCCAGCCCCAGCCCGGTGAATGTACCCGCCGCCGCCCGCTCGATCGCCTGGCCGCCGCCGACCGATCCGGTGAAGTTCACAAAGCCGAAAGACCGCTCGCGGATCAGCGCCTCGGTACCGGCATGGTCCAGCACGACATTCTGGAACACATCCGCCGGCACACCTGCCTTGGCCATCGCCTCGGCGATGCGCTCGCCCACCAGAAGCGTCTGGCTCGCGTGCTTCAGCATCACCGCATTGCCCGCGATCAGCGCCGGCACGATGGTGTTCATCGCCGTCATGTAGGGGTAGTTCCAGGGCGCAATCACGAAGACCACGCCATGCGGCGCCCATTCGATGCGACGACCGAACCGGTCATCCTCTTCGATCATGATCGGCGCCAGCGCCTCGGCGGCCACGCTCGCCATGTAATTCGCGCGCTCGTTCAGCCCGCCGAATTCGCCGCCAAAGCGGGTCGGGCGGCCCATCTGCCAGGCCAGTTCCTCGACGATGCGCGCCTTGTCCTCGTTCAGGTGCTGCACCGCGGCCAACACCAGCGCGATGCGCTCCTCCAGCGGCCGCGCCGCCCAGGCCGGCTGAGCCGCCTTGGCCCGCGCCACCGCGGCCCGCGCTGCCTCCAGCGTATAGGGCACGCGCTCGGCATAGACCCGTCCATCCACGGGGCTGATCAGTTGAATGGGTTTCATGTCGTCATCCTTTCGCCGCCCTTGGTGTAGCGGCTTATCTCGATCAGGTTGCCATCCGGGTCGGTGAAGTAGACCGATGTGATCGGCCCTTCCGCACCCGTCTTGGGCACAGGGCCTTCCAGCACGGTCACGCCCGCCCGCTGCAAGGCTGCAAGGGTCACTTCAGGGGCAAGTTCGGTCAGCAGGCACAGATCGCCCGACCCGCGCGTTGCGTGGTTGCGCTGTTCCTGCCCCAGGCTTTGCAGGTTGATTTTTTGTCGGCCAAAGCGCAGGGCGATCCGCCCCGCGCCAAAGCGTTCCACCTGCAAGCCAAGCACACGGTTGTAGAAGGCCGCAGCGGCATCCACGTCCGCCACCGTCAAGACGACGTGGTCGATGCCACTGATGGAACCTTCGGGCAATCCGCGTTCCGTCATGGCTTACGCGCGTTCCAGAAGCCGCTGCAGCTCGAAATCCGTAACCACGCGGTCGGTCTCCTGGATCTCCCATTGGGCGGCATGGTGGTAATGCTCCACCACCTCGTCGCCGAAGGCCGCCCGCAGCATGGCCGAGCCCCGCAGCAGGTCCGCCGCTTCGCGCAGGTTGTGCGGAATCTCGCGGATGTTCGCCGTGTTATACATGTCGCCCTTCATTTCGGGCTCCAGCTCCAGCTTCTGTTCGATTCCGGCAAGTCCGGCTGCCAGCAGCGCGGCGCAGGCAAGATAGGGGTTCACGTCGGAACCCGGAATGCGGCATTCCACCCGCACGGCCTTGGTGTGTTCGCCGCAGATGCGGAAGCCGGCGGTGCGGTTGTCCGCACTCCAGACCGCCTTGGTCGGCGCGAAAAGGCCAATGCAGAACCGCTTGTAGCTGTTCACATAAGGCGCCAGGAACGCCGTGATCTCGCGCGCATGGGCCAATTGTCCGGCCAGGAACTGCTTCATCACCGGCGACATGCCATGTGCATCCGCCGGGTCGGCAAAGGCGGGCTTGCCATCCAGCGTCCACAGCGACTGGTGGATGTGGCTCGACGATCCCGCCTTGCGGTGATCGTATTTCGCCATGAAGGTCACGGACTTGCCCTGCGCATGGGCGATCTCGCGCACCGCTTCCTTGACGATCACATGGTTGTCGGCGGTGTCCAGCGCGTCGGAATAGCGATAGTTCACCTCGTGCTGGCCGCTATCGGCCTCGCCCTTGGTGTTCTCGACCGGGATCCCCGCCGCGTAAAGGCCATTGCGCACGGCGCGCATCAGGCCCTCTTCCTTGGTGGTCTGGAAGACGTGGTAATCCTCGTTGTAGGCGCTGATCGGCCTCAGGTCGCGCAGGCCCCCGTCGCGGAGGTTCTCGTAGGAATTCTCGAAGATGTAGAATTCCAGTTCCGTCGCCATCATCGGGTCAAAGCCCAGGGCACGCGCGCGGGCCACCTGACGCTTCAGGATGGCGCGGGGGCTGATCGCCACCTCTTCATGCGTGTGGTGGTCCAGAAGGTCGCCCAGCACCAGCACCGTGCCCGGCAGCCAGGGCAGGGGGCGCATGGTCGCAAGGTCGGGCTTCAGCACATAGTCGCCATAGCCCTGTTCCCAGCCCGCCGACTTGTAGCCGGGAACCGTGGTCATCTCCATGTCCACCGCCAGCAGATAGTTGCAGCAGTGGGTCTCTTTCCAGCCGCCTTCCACGAAGAAGGCCGCGTGGAAGCGCTTGCCCATCAGGCGGCCCTGCATGTCGATGCCGGCCACCACAACGGTGTCGATCTCGCCGCGCGCAACGGCGTCCTTCAATGCGTCAAAACTCAGATTACCGGGCATGGTCGTGCCTCTCTTGTCTTATCCGTCAGATCATGGACCCCGGCACGGCCGGGGCAGGGTGCAAGTCAGAGGGCGCAGAAGGCGCCGCCGAACTCCGGCTTGCGGGCCCAGGGCCGCGCCAGGCGCGGGCGCATCAGGGCGATGATCCGGCCGCAATCGCGGCAGTCGGGGGACATGGGTTTCTCCGTCGGGTGGCTTGTCGTGCCGGAAATCCCGGGCGGGAACAAGCCCCGCCCGGTCTTTCGCGATCAATAGCGATAGGGCACGCCCGCCTTGGTCATGGTCTCGTTGTAGGTCTTGATGATCGAGACGACCTTGGCTTTCACCTCGGATTCCGCGGCGATCTCGTCCCAGAACTTCACCGCCGCATCTTCCACCGCCTTCCACTCCTCGGACGGGATGGTGGTCAGCTTCAGCTTGGTCTCGTTCACCCGCAGGCTCGCCTCGCCCGCCCAGTACCAGTGCTGGCGATAGTAGTGCGACTGCTGGAAGCAGGTTTCCATCAGCGCCTGCATCTCGGGAGGCAGCGCGTTCCAGCGGTCCATGTTGGCGAAGAAATGGCCGATCCAGGCGCCCGAGATCTCGTTCGTCAGGAAATAGTCGGTCACATTGGCCCAGCCCACGGTATAGACCTCGGTGATGCCCGACCAGGCCAGCCCGTCCAGCTCGCCCGTCTGCAGCGCCACTTCCACGTCTTCCCACGGCAGCGTCACCGGCACTACGCCGAACTGCGTCAGGAACCGCCCCGCCGTCGGGAAGGTGAAGACCCTGAGCCCGTTCAGGTCGGCCAGCGAGTTGATCGGCTTCTTGGTCGAGAAGTTGCAGGGATCCCAGGACCCGGCCGAGATGTGCTTGATGCCCACCTTGGCGTATTCGTCCTTCCAGATCTGGTCCAGCCCGTACTTGTAGAACAGCGCCGGCACATCCAGCGAATAGCGCAGCGCCAGAGGGAAGTAGCCGCCGAACACCGTCACCTCGGTCGGCGAGGCCATCGAGTCGTCGTCCGACTGCACGCAGTCGATGGTGCCCGCCTGCATCGCGCGGAACAATTCGCCCGTGGGAACCAGCTGGTCGGAATAGAACAGCTCGATCTCCATCTTGCCCTTGGCCAGTTCGTTGAACATGTCCACCGCGGGCTTCACCACATGCTCGCCAAGCGCGGCCCCGGCATAGGTCTGCATCCGCCACTTGATCACGTCCTGCGCGCGCACCACGGCGGGGGCGGCCAGCGTCGCTGCCCCGGCAAGCGCGCCGCGGGTCAGGAAAGTGCGTCTCGTCGTCATGGGAAGCCTCCTTGTTGGGGGTCGGCGGCGCCGCCCGTTTGGGTCACTTGGTATAGATTGCGTTCGGCAGCCAAAGGGCAATGTCAGGGAAGATCATCAGGATGATCAGCGACAGCACCATCAGCCCCACGAAGGGCAGGACCGACCGGTAGATATCGGCCAGGCTGTAATCCTTGGGCGCCATGGCCCTCATCAGGAACAGGTTGTAGCCGAAGGGCGGCGTCAGATAGGCGATCTGGCAGGTGATCGTGTAAAGGATCCCGTACCAGATCAGGTCAAAGCCAAGCGCCCCCGCCAGGCTCACATAGATCGGCGCCACGATCACCAGCATGGCCGTGTCGTCCAGGAACATCCCCATGATCAGGAACGACAGCTGCATCATGATCAGGATCGTCCAGGGCCCCAGCCCCATGTCCTCGACGAACAGCCGCTCGATCGCGCGGCCCGCGCCCAGCCCGTCAAACACCGCGCCAAAGGACAGGGCCGCCATGATGATCAGCATGAACATGCAGGTGATCGCCAGGGTGGACCGGGTCGAAACCTCGAACACCTCGCGCGTGAAGCGCCCCTTCGCCACCGCGGCCAGCACCGTCACCACCACCCCTATCACCGAGGCTTCGGTCAGCGACGCCCAGCCGTTGACAAAGGGCACCATCATCACCGCGAAGATGCCCACCGGCAGCAGCCCCGCGCGCAGAAGCCGGATCTTCTCGGCCCGCGGGATCGCAGCACTTTCCTCGGCCGAAAGCGCCGGTCCAAGCGAGGGGTTCAGCCGGCAGCGGATCCAGATATAGGCGATGAAGATCGCCGCCATCATCAGCCCCGGCAGGATGCCCGCCAGCCACAACTGCCCCACGGGTTGCCGCGCGATCATCGCATACAGCACCAGCACGACCGAGGGCGGAATCAGGATGCCAAGCGAGGATCCCGCCTGGATCACCCCGGAGATCATCAGCTTGTCATAGCGCCGCCGCGCCAGTTCCGGCAAAGCGATGGTGCAGCCGATGGCCATGCCCGCGACCGAAAGCCCGTTCATCGCGGAAATCAGCACCATCAGCAGCACGGTGCCGATGGCCAGCCCCCCCGGCACCGGCCCCATCCAGACATGGAACATCCGGTACAGGTCTTCGGCCAGCCGGGTTTCCGACATGACATAGCCCATGAAGACGAACATGGGCAGCGTCAGCATCGCGTTCCATTTCATCAGCTTCATGACGGCCGAAATGCCCATCTGCTGCCCGCCGGTGCCCCACAGCGACAAGGCCGCCACCACGGCCACAAAGCCGATGGCGCCGAACACCCGCTGCCCGGTCAGCATCATCAGCAGCATGGTCGAGAACATGAGGATGGCGATGGTCTCGTATTCCATCACATCACCTCTGCATCGGTATGCTGGCGGCCGCCCGGATAGGGGCCAAGATCAATGCCGCGGATCGTCGCCACATCGCGGATCAGATGGGCAAAGGCCTGCAACACCATCAGGAAGAACGCCACCGTGATCGTCAGCTTCAGGGGCCACATCACCGGCCGCCAGGCGGTCGGGTTGCGCTCGCCGATCTCGAAGGCATAGACGGTGCTTTCCACCGACCCATACAGCATCACGCCCAGATAGAAGATCAGGCAGAAGACGGTGAAGATGTCCCACATCGCCCGCGTCCGGGGCGACCAGCGGCCATACAGCAGGTCCATCCGCACGTTGGACCCAAGCTGAAGCGAATAGGGTGCTCCCAGCAGGTAATAGGCCACCAGCAGGAACTGCGCCATTTCCAGCGTCCAGATCGCCGGTATCTGCAAGACCTTGGTGGCCGAGGAATACAGAAGCACCGCCATCATGGCGAACAAGAGGTACATGGCAAAGCGGCCGACGCGGTAGTTGATCCGCTCCACCGTCTTCACATAGGCAACCAGCGCGGGGTTCATGGGGCTCCTTCAGGCGGCTGCGGCAGGGGACAGGCTGTGCAGCGCAGCCCGAAGAACGGGCGCCAACCGCTCTGCCATCGCCGCTTCGGCGGCGGCATCGGCGATCAGGTCGTTGCGGATCTCCAGCATGGCGTTCAACAGGCCATAGGGCGTGGCCTGAACGCGCAGGGTATGGGTCACGTCATCGGCCGCCGAATAGGGCTCGTTCAGCCCGCAGCGCAGGCCGGTCTGCGTCTGCGCCTGGGCAAGGATGCTGCGTGCCAGCCGGTCGTCGGCATCGTGGATCACGCCGAACTCCACCGCGCGCGGCTGACCATGCCAGACCGGCGTGAAGCTGTGGATCGTCACCACCGCCGTCGCGCGCCCGCGCGCCAGCCGCCGCATCAGCACCCCGTGCAGCGCGGCCTGAAAGGGCAGGTAAACCGCTTCCGTCCGCGCCGCGCGCTCCTCCGCGCTCAGGTTCTGGTTGCCCGGAATGACATGGAACTCAGATCGCACCGCCATGGCCCCGGCCTGGTCGGGCGCGCGGTTGCAATCATAGATCAGCCGCGAGACGGGGGCATGGACCAGCGCCGCATCCAGCCGCGCCGACAGCCCGCGCGCCAGCCCCAACGCACCGGGATCCCAGGCGATATGGGCGCGCCTCTGCTCCTCGGACAGGCCAAGGTCGCCCCAGGGGGCAGGCATCATCCGCGAAGCATGCTCGCAGACAAGCACGATCGGGCTGGCCCCGAACTCGTTTTCCACAAGCCCGGAAAATCCGCCCGGAAAACCCGGTTCGGCAAGCGCAGTCATGGCTGCGAGTCGGCTCCCTGTTGCCGTATTGTTTGGCCAAGCGTCCTTCACAGCGCGCCGTTGTGTCAAGAATATTTCTTTCCGAAGATTCCTGTTACAAACTTTACCAACGCCCTCCGTGGCGCAGGGATGAAAGGGCAGGCGATGGACAAGTCCCCAACCGACCGCAGCGCAGACTCCGCCATCGAGCAGCGGATGCGCACGGCCCTGCCCGACCTGACCCGCGCCGAACGGCAGCTGGCCACCCATATCCTCAGCCATTTCCCGGTCTCGGCGCTTGGCTCGATCACCGCGCTGGCCAAGGCAGCCGAGGTCTCCACCCCCACCGTGGTGCGGCTGGTGCAGAAACTGGGCTACAAGGGCTATCCCGATTACCAGCAGGCGCTCCGCGCCGAGGTCGAGACGATGCTCGTCTCTCCCATGGGCCGGCAGGACCGCTGGACCGAAGGCGCGCCCGACAGCCATATCCTGAACCGCTATGCCGATGCCGTGGTGGCCAATCTCTCCGCCACGCTCGGCCAGATCGACCATGCCGATTTCGACGCCGCCGCCGCGCTCATCGCCGATCCTTCCCGCCATGTCTGGTGCATCGGCGGGCGGCTGACCCACGTGGCCGCCGATTATGCCGCCACGCTTCTGGTCGGCGCCCGGCCTGATGTCTCGCTGATTTCGGGCACGGTGCTGAACTGGCAGGCCGCACTTCTCGACATGGCGCCGGGCGATGTGCTTCTGGCCTTCGACATCCGCCGGTATGAGGCGACCGTCGTGCAGGTCTGCGAGATGGCCGCCGAACAGGGCGCCGAGGTGGTGCTCATCACCGACCGCTGGCGCTCGCCCGCCGCCGACAAGGCCCGGCATGTGATGGCCGCCCATGTCCAGACGCCGCTCGCCTCGGATTCCATCGTCTCGCTCCTGGTTCTGGTGGAAACCCTGCTCGCCTCGGTGCAGGCGCGGATCTGGGACATCTCCGAAGCCCGGATGAAGCGCATGGAAGACCTCTACGCCCGCGCCCGGTTCTTCCACCGCTCACGGTAGCGGGGGCAGGGTACTTCGAAGGGACTTGCGCTGCACCCCTCGGACAAGTGTTAAGTCCAAGTTAAAGCGTGCGCGCAAGCCATTGATTTCATTGATTGCAGGATAGCGTCCGAGCTCGGACGCCCCCCTCAATACCCCCGGACCCGGTCCACAAGGTGCAGGAACGGCTCCCCCGCCTCCCCCCGCCGGATGTTCTCGGCCACCACCCGAGCCGCGCTGGCCGTCCGGGTATCGGCGGCGATATGGGGGGTCACGGTCACGCGGGGATGGGTCCAGTAGGGATGGTCCCCCGGCAGCGGCTCCACCCGGAACACATCCAGCGTGGCATGCCCCACCCGGCCCGCATCCAGCGCCGCCAGAAGGGCCTCATCGTCGATCAGCGCCCCCCGCCCCGGGTTCAGGATCACCGCGCCCTCCGGCAGAAGAGCCAGGGTCCGGGCATCCAGAATATTCTCGGTCCCCGGCGTGCGGGGCAAGAGGGTCACCAGGATCGCGGCGGTGGACAGCGCCCGGTCCAGCCCCTCCGGCCCCGAAAGGCAGGTCAACCCCGGCACCTCTTTCGGCGTCCGGCTCCAGCCGGTGACCGGAAAGTTCAGCGCCGCCAGCGCCTGCCCGCAGGCCGCGCCCAACTCGCCCAGGCCCAGGATCGTGACGGGCCGCTCCCGCGCCAGCGGCGGGCAGGTCGGATCCCAGACATGGCCGGGGTTCACGATGTGCCGGTCCATCCCCAGGTGATGGCGCAGCGCGTGGCCCACCACCCATTCCACCATCCCCTCGGTCAGCGCCGGATCGACCATCCGGCACAGCGGCATGGTCAGGGTCTGGTTCCCGACGATCCGCTCCACCCCGGCCCAGAGGCTCAGCACCGCCCTGGCGCGGGCATAGGGCGTGAAGTCCTGCAGCGGGCTGGAGGGAGCATAGACGATGTAGTCCACCGTGGCCGGGTCCGCCTCGGGCACCAACTGCGCATCAAGCCCAGCCTCGGCCAGCGCCGCCGTCAACGGCGCCCGCCATTCGGGCCACAGCGCGGGCATCGGGAAGAGAACGGTCACGGACATCGGCGCCTCGGCTCAGAATTGCATGGCTGCGGCCGCGTTCACGGCCAGGGCAAGGATGACGGCGTTGGCAAAGAAGGAACAGATCGCATGGAAGGTGACAACCCGGCGCATCTCGGGCGTCGTGACCACCACGTCCGACACCTGCGCCGCCATGCCAACACAGTAGGAGAAGTACAGGAAGTCGATCGCCGCCGGCTCGCCGTGGCCCGGGAACTTCAGCCCACCCTTCGGCGCGACGCCCGGGCCGGGAAGCCCGTCGTAGTAGAGAAAGGCATAGTGGTGGGCGGCCAGCGAATGCACCATTCCCCATCCCAGAGGAACCGCCAGCAGTCCCAGAACCGCCTCAACCGCGCCGCCATCAGGATGGGACAGAACGAACACGATGGCACCAAGCGAGGCGGCGAAAGCCAGTCCACCCAGGAGAGAGATCAGCACCGCCCCCTCGTCATCTTCGGTCGTATGGGCACGCAGGGTACGGGCATCGAGCCCGGACAGGCGCAGCATCTGGATCAGATACGCAGCGAAAAAGACATCCAGGGCCAGAAGGACCCGGCTGACGCTGCCGACGGGCAAGGCCATGGCCAACGCGCCGGCGGCAAGTCCGCAGAGCGCGGAAATGACGAAACGCACCAGCCGTCGGGCATGGAACGGAACCGGCGGCGGCGCGGGATCAGCGGAGCCGGTGGACATGGGCGCTTTGCACCAGCCCGAAGGCTGCCATGATCACGAGGAGCGCCGAGCCGCCATAGGACAGCAGGGGCAGCGGGATGCCGACGACCGGGGCCAGCCCCATCACCATCGACAGGTTGATGGCGAAGTAAAAGAAGAAGTTGGCCGCGATCCCCAGCACCAGAAGCGAGGAGAACCGGTCCTTGTTCTTCAGTGCCGAGACCACGCAGAAGCCGATGATCAGCGCATAAAGCGCCAGAAGGGAGAAGGCGCCGACGAAGCCGAACTCCTCGGCCAGGGTGTTGAAGATGAAGTCGGTGTGCTTTTCGGGCAGGAAGTTCAGCCGCGACTGGGTTCCCTGCATGAAACCCTTGCCGGTCCAGCCGCCCGAACCAAGCGCGATCTGAGCCTGGATGATGTTGTAGCCCGCGCCAAGCGGGTCGGCGGTGGGGTCAAGGAACGTGTCGATCCGGGTGTACTGGTAGTCATGCAGCAACTGCCAAGGCGTGCCGCGCGACATGATGACGGCCGTTATGGCCCCCGCAACCAGAAGCCCCACAGCCAGGAAATACCAGATGCTGACCCCGGCGAGGAACATGACGGTGGCCCCGCCCATCAAGAGCATGATCGAGGTGCCGAGGTTCGGCTGCATCAGCACCAGGATGGTGGGCAGAACGGTCAGGATCACCGGGATCAGCACCCACAGCGGGCGCGACACCTTCTTGATGTCGAGCCAGTCGTAATAGGTGGCCAGCATCATCACGAGCGTGAACTTCATCAGCTCGGACGGCTGCAGCCGGATGAAGCCCAGGTCCAGCCAGCGCTGCGCGCCCATGCCGACCGAGCCGAAGAACTCCACCACCACCAGCAGGGCCAGCGAGACGAGGTAGGCCACGCCCGAGACATTTCGCCAGAACCAGATCGGAACGAAACCGATGGCCAGCATCAGCACGAAGCCGATGGCAAAACGCTTCATCTGTGGCTCTGCCCAGGTGGACATGTCGCCGTTGGCCACCGAGGTCAGCATCAGGAACCCGACGCAGGCCACCGCGGTGACGGTCAGTGCCAGCGCCCAATGGACATAGAGAACCTTCGACCACCCGGTGGGCGCGGACTTGATGCGGTATTCGAGAAAGCTCATTGCCCGCCCCTCAGGCCCGCGAACTGGATTGTGTACCGGGGGTGAACTCTCGCAGTTTCAGTTCCTCGAGCAGGCTTTCCATGCGGCCGCGCTGGCTGGACGGATAGGCGGCCAGCGGCGGGACCTCGCCATAAAGCGCGCGCAACAACGCATCGCGTGCGATGGGGGCTGCCACGGCCGAGCCCCCGCCGCCATGTTCCACGACGACGCAGACTGCATACTTCGGCGCGTCATACGGGGCGAAGGCCACGAACAGCGCGTGGTCGCGGCGGTTCCAGGGCAACTGGTCGTTCGACACCACGCCACGCGCGCGTTCTGCGGCGCTGATGTTGCGCACCTGGCTGGTGCCGGTCTTCCCGGCCATCAGCATGGCCTCTTCGACGATGCGCGAGCCTTTGGCGGTGCCATGGGCGCCGTTCACCACCTCGTACATGCCACGGCGGACATGTTCGAGGATCGAGCTGTCGACCGCCAGCGGCGGGGCAACGGGCGCGGGCTGCTCCTCGCCGGCGATGGACAGGATCAGCCGCGGCTCGACCGCACGGCCCGAGGCGATGCGTGACGTCATCACCGCCAACTGCAGCGGCGAAGACAGCACATAGCCCTGGCCGATCGAGGCGTTGATCGTGTCGCCGATGCGCCATTCCTGCTTGTGACGCTCCATCTTCCACTGCTTATTGGGCATGTTGCCCTCGGCAATGGCCGACATGGGCAGGTCATGGCGCTGACCCAGGCCAAGCTGCACCCCCATTTCGGCGATCTTGTCGATGCCGACCTTCTGGGCAATGTCGTAGTAGTAGACGTCGCAACTCTCGGCAAGCGACCGTTCCAGGTCCACCGAGCCATGCCCGCCGCGCTTCCAGCAGTGGAACCGGCGGCCGCCGTACTCGATGTATCCGGGGCAGCGCACGCGCGTGTCCACCGTGACTACCCCGGCTGACAGGGCGGCAAGCGCCGTGACCATCTTGAAGGTGGACCCCGGCGGATAGACACCCTGCACCGTCTTGTTGGCCAGCGGGCGGTGGTCGTCCTCCATCAGAGCCGAGTAATCGGCCGAGCTGATCCCGCGCACGAAAAGATTGGGGTCGAAGGACGGCGCCGAAACGCAGGCAAGAATGTCGCCGTTGTTGACATCCATGATCACGCAGGCGGCGCTCTGGTCCAGAAGCCGCGCTTGGACAAAGTTCTGCAGCCCGGCGTCGATGGTCAGTCGGATGTCGGCGCCCGGCGTTCCCTCGACACGCTCCAGTTCGCGCATGACGCGGCCGACCGAGTTGACCTCGATCTTCCGGTTGCCGGCGGTGCCGCGCAGCGTGTCTTCCATCCACTTCTCGACACCGATCTTGCCGATCTGGAACTTGGGGATCTGCAGCAGCGGATCGGGCTTCTCCAGCGCTTCGAGATCCTTCTCGCTGACCGGACCGACATAGCCCACGACATGGGCGAAATCCTCGACCAGCGGATAGCTGCGCGACAGCCCGACCTCGGGCGAAACCCCGGGCAGGGTGGGCGAGTTGATCGCGATCTTGGAAAAGTCGTCCCAGCTCAGCCGGTCGGCCACCACCACGGGCACGAAGGCCGAATGGCGGCGGATCTCCTTCATGGTGCGATCGTAGTCCTCGGCCGTCATCGGGATGATGTGCGACAGCCGCGCCATCACCTCGTCGATGTCGCCCGCATCCTCGCGGGTCACGACGACGCGGTAGTTCTGTTCGTTGCCGGCAATAAGCCGGCCCTCGCGATCCAGGATCAGGCCGCGCGCTGGCGGGATCAGGCGGATGTTGACGCGGTTCTCCTCTGCCAGCAGGCGGAATTCGTCTGCCTTCTCGACCTGCATGTAGCGCATGCGCATCCCGAGGACGGCGGCATAACCCACCATAGCCCCACCCAGGAACAGCCCGCGGCGGGTGATCTTCCTGGCGCTTTCCTCGCTGTCGCGTGCGGTCCGTCTCACAGCCGCCTCCCGAAACTGTCGATCTCGCCCGTGGCAGGCTTGTGCAGGTCGAAGGCATAGCGCGAGACCAGCACCACCAGCGGATAGCACAGGATGGACCAGATTGTCTGGATCAGTGCAAAGCCGAAGCCCGGCTGCGGCAGCATCGTTAGGGAAAAGACCATCCGGTAGGTCAGAAGAAGTCCCAGCATCACCCCGGCCACCAGCAGCCACTCGGTGCCGAAATTCAACTCGCGCGTCAGCGCGGCGCGCGAACGCAGGAATTCCGACGCCAGGACGACCAGCGCACACCAAAGGCCCGGCGGACGCAGGAGGATCAGGTCCTCCATCAGCACCATCGCCGCGATGAGCGCCACGGGCAGAAGGTCTGGCCGGCGCACCACCCACGCCAGGATCATGCACAGAAGAAGGTCGGGTCCCGGCCAGCTTCCAGGCTCGCTCCCAAGCGGCAGGAGCTTGAGGAACAAGAGGAACAGCGCCGCGCCCACGAAGGCGGCGCGATAAAGCCAGACCTCGCGGCTTTGCGGATCAATCACTTGGCACCTCGGGGCTGCCATCGACGATGTTTGGCGTGGGCTGGCCCTCGTCGGGCGTGGTCTGCTGGCTGCCGGGGTCCGTGACATCGGGCTGTGGCAGGGTTGGCGTCACCGCCAGAAGCGTGCCGGGGTCTTCGATCGGCTGGATCTCGTGGCTGCGAAGCACGCGCAGGAATTCCAGCCGCTCGTAATCCGCCGAAAGCCGAACGCGCAGGCGCTTGTCGGTGCCAAGCGCGACCTGCCCGACCAGAAGCCCTGCCGGAAACACGCCGCCATCGCCCGAGGTCACCACGCGGTCGCCCGGCCGGATCACATCCGGGTGTTCCAGGAACTCCAGTGGCGGCGAGGCGCTGTTGTCGCCCGACAGGATGGCCTTCTGCCCCGTGGGCTGCACCGTCACCGGGATGCGGCTGTTCGAATCGGTCAGTAGGATCACGCGGCTGGTCCGCTCGCCCACGCCAGAGATGCGGCCGACAAGGCCGATGCCATCCATCGTGGCCCATCCATCGCGGATGCCGTCGCGGGAGCCCACGTTCAGAAGGACCGACTGGCGGAAGGGGCTGCCTGAATCGGCCATGACCACACCGGTCACATGGGTAAGCTTCGGGTCCAGCCGCACCTGGTTCAGATCCAGAAGGCGCGCGTTCTTCTGTTCCAGCTGCAGCGCCGCCTCTCGCCAGGCCTTCATCTGCTGTAGCTCGCGGCGGAGTTCCTGATTTTGCTGATAAAGCGCCGCATAGGTCTGGAAACCCTCGATCATCTTCGAGGCCGCCGTCACCGGGGCCATCGCCCAATCGAGGTTGGGCACGACACGGTCGACCAATGCTGCGCGGAACCTCTCGACCCGCGGGCTGTCGATGCGCCACAACACGAAGATCGCCAGAAGGAACAGCACCAGAAGACCGACAAGCACCCGCCTGAGGGGGCGGGAATACTCTTCAGGTCCGGTGCGCGTTTTCGCCACGGTCTTCGTCTTTCACTTGGCAGCGCAGGGCTTGGGATCAGCTGTCGTAGTCGATCACATGCCGCAGCTGTTTTTCGTATTCCAGAGCCTTGCCCGTGCCAAGCGCCACACAATTGAGTGACTCGTTGGCGACCGAGATCGACAGGCCCGTCTGTTCGCGCAAGGACAGGTCCAGATCGCCCAGAAGGGCTCCGCCCCCGGTCAGCATGACGCCGCGGTCCACGATGTCGGCAGCCAGGTCGGGCGGCGTGGCCTCCAGCGCCTGCATGACCGCGTCGCAGATTTGCTGAACCGGCTCGGCCAGGGCTTCGGCCACCTGGGCCTGGTTGATTTCGGTTTCCTTGGGCACGCCGTTCAGCAGGTCGCGTCCGCGGATCTGCATGGAGGCGCCGCGCCCGTCATCGGGCATCCGGGCGGTGCCGATAGAGGTCTTGATGCGTTCGGCCGTGCTTTCGCCGACCAGAAGGTTCTGGTTGCGACGCAGGTAGTTGATGATCGCCTCGTCCATCCGGTCGCCGCCGACGCGCACCGAACGGGCATAGACGATGTCGCCCAGCGACAGCACCGCCACTTCCGTGGTGCCGCCGCCGATGTCCACCACCATGTTGCCGGTCGGGTCGGTGATGGGCATCCCGGCCCCGATGGCCGCAGCGATCGGTTCCGCGATCAGGCCCGCGCGGCGGGCGCCGGCGGACAGGACCGACTGGCGGATGGCCCGCTTTTCCACCGGGGTCGCGCCATGCGGCACGCAGACGATGATCTTGGGCTTCGAGAAGGTCGTTCGCTTGTGAACCTTGCGGATGAAATGCTTGATCATCTCTTCCGCGCTGTCGAAATCGGCGATCACGCCGTCGCGCATCGGGCGGATCGCCTCGATGGTGCCGGGGGTGCGGCCCAGCATCAGCTTGGCATCCTCGCCTACGGCCAGCACCTGCTTCTTGCCGTCCTTCACATGGTAGGCGACCACGGAGGGCTCGTTCAGCACGATGCCCTTGCCTCGAATGTAGACCAGCGTGTTGGCCGTTCCGAGGTCGATCGCCATGTCCGACGAGAACAGTCCGGGAAGAAGCGACATGGGGTTTCCTTGCACGAGGAAGCGTGAAAATGCCCGCGACTCGGGGTTCCGAGGCGGGCGCCTTCATATACGGCTCGTGGGCCGGGGGCGGAAGGGGTCAGGCGCCTTTCCGCCTACCCCTTCCCCGACTTTCACTTCTGCAACATTCGGGTGCGGATGCTACTGCGTTCAGCCCGCGTCCTTGTAGTTTATCGACTTCACATCGGAATCCGGTGCCGTCTTGGTGCGGCGCACGATCAGCCGGTTCAGCGCGTTGATGTAGGCTTTGGTCGAAGCGACGATGGTGTCGGTGTCGGCCGACTGGCCCGTCACGATTCGGCCATCCTCCTCCAGTCGCACCGAAACGGTGGCCTGCGCGTCGGTGCCTTCGGTCACGGCATGGACCTGGTAGAGTTGCAGGCGCGCCTTGTGGGGGAAAAGCATCTTCACACAGTTGAAAGCCGCGTCCACCGGACCGTCGCCCGTGGCGTCGATATGATGGTCCACGCCGTCGATGGACAGCACCATGTCGGCCTCTTGCGGGCCGTCGGTGCCGCAGACCACGCGCAGCTTCCTGAGCTGGAGGTGATCGCTTTCATCGGTGGTTGCCTGATCGGCGACCAGGGCCACGATGTCATCGTCGTAGACTTCCTTCTTGCGGTCGGCCAGCGCCTTGAACCGCACGAAGACGTCGTTCAGCTGGTTGTCGGCCAGCTCGTAGCCCAGTTCCTTCAGCTTTGCCCGCAGAGCGGCGCGGCCCGAGTGTTTGCCCATCGCGATGTTCTTTGCGGTCAGGCCGATGTCTTCGGGGCGCATGATCTCGAAGGTCTGGACGTTCTTCAGCACGCCGTCCTGATGGATGCCGCTTTCGTGCAGGAAGGCATTCTTGCCGACGATGGCCTTGTTGAACTGGACCGGGAAGCCGGACACCGCGGCCACGCGGCGGCTGAGGTTCATGATCTTGGTGGTGTCGATGCCGGTGCGGTAGGGCAGGATGTCGTTGCGCACCCGCATGGCCATGACCACCTCTTCCAGCGCGGTGTTGCCCGCGCGTTCGCCGAGGCCGTTGATGGTGCACTCGATCTGGCGGGCGCCGGCTTCGACGGCGGCCAGCGCGTTGGCGGTCGCCATGCCCAGGTCGTTGTGGCAGTGGGTCGCGAAGATGATGGTGTCGGCGCCGGGGACGCGCTCCAGGAGCATCCGGATGATCTTGGCGCTTTCCATCGGGTAGGTGTAGCCCACCGTGTCGGGGATGTTGATCGTGGTGGCGCCGGCCTTGATGGCGATCTCGACCACCCGGCAGAGGTAATCGGGTTCGGTCCGCGTCGCGTCCATGGGCGACCACTGGACGTTGTCGCAGAGGTTGCGGGCGTGGGTCACCGTCTCGTGGATGCGGTCGGCCATCTGGTCCATGTCCAGGTTGGGGATGGCGCGGTGCAGCGGCGAGGTGCCGATGAAGGTGTGGATGCGGGGGCTGGCGGCGTGGCGGACCGCTTCCCAGCAACGGTCGATGTCCTTGTAGTTCGCCCGTGCCAGGCCGCAGATGGTGGAGTTGCGGGACCGCTTCGCGATTTCCGAGACGGCGGCGAAGTCGCCTTCGGAGGCGATGGGGAAGCCGGCCTCGATGATGTCCACGCCCATCTCGTCGAGGAGGGAGGCGATCTCCAGCTTTTCCTCGTGGGTCATGGTGGCGCCGGGGCTTTGCTCGCCGTCGCGCAGGGTGGTGTCGAAGATCAGGACGCGGGGTTGCGTGGTCTGGTCGGTCATCTGATGGGGTCCTTTGGTCCTTAGCTGCTGCCGGGGTGGGCGCTGGTCACCTCTGAGCGGTCGCGCCCAAGGGCACGCTCAGAGGCGGCTAAGGAGAAGAAGCAGACCACGGGGGGAGATGGCGCTGAAAGCGCCCCTGGCCGAGGAGAATTGGCGGTCCCGTGTCATGGGGCGGGACTATACGGGGGATTTGGCCAAAGGGAAGGGGAAAAACGGCCGGTCCGACCGCAGGCGTCCGAGGGGGCGTCCGAGCTCGGACGCTTTGCCGGACCTAATGAAATCAATGGCTTGCCTGAGCGGATTAACTTGGACTTAACACTTGTCCGAGGTCGGGGGCTGCCGCCTCATCGCAGGAAGAGCCCGCGATTCCCCCGCGAGGATTTGGACAAAGAGCAAACCGGGGGTGGAAGGCCGGGGCGCGGGGCCTAGCTTTCGCGCATGGAGGGCGGAATGCGGGCATTGGTGATCGGGGCATCGGGCGGGATTGGCGGCGCGCTGGCGGCGCGGCTGGCGGGGCAGGGCGCGGAGGTCGTGGCGCTGTCGCGGCGCGCGGACGGGTTGGACCTGACCGACGGGGCGGCGGTCGAGCGGGTGCTGGGCGCCGTCGCGGGGCCGTTCGACCAGATCTGGGTGGCGACCGGCGTGCTGGAGGCGCCGGAGAAGGCGCTGAAGGCGATGACGCCCGAGGGGCTGATGCGCGCCTTTGCGGTGAATGCCATGGGGCCGGCGCTGGTGATGCGGCACATGGCCCGCCTGATGCCGCGCGACCGGCCTGCGCGCTTTGCCGCGCTGTCGGCACGGGTGGGCTCGATCGGCGACAACCGGCT
>Ga0209368_1000727_pt1 | contig 21275 bp, 22 predicted proteins | sample EBPBio242008_DNA_FD_185862 | JGI IMG/M metagenome (GOLD analysis project Ga0209368, IMG submission 185862) | Wastewater treatment Type I Accumulibacter community from EBPR Bioreactor in Madison, WI, USA - Reactor 1_4/24/2008_ DNA (SPAdes)... | ecosystem: Engineered > Bioreactor > EBPR >...
CAGACGGCAAAGAAGGCGGCGTAGAGGCGCAGGTCGCCGAACAGGATCACGGCAACAGCCAGAAGCGCAAAGGCGGTATAGCGGTCCGCCATCACCAGCGGCAGTTGCTCCAGACGGTGCGTCGTCTGGGCCATCCCGCGGGCAGGATTGGTCCAGAAGGCCAGCGCAAGGCCGGACAGGATCACCAACGTGATGACGCCACAGAGCGTGGTCAGGAGGGTCAGGCTCAAGGATGCCCCCCTGCCCGCAGACGGGCGCAATCTGCCTGGCGAAGCCCTTTGCTCACCGGTCCACCTCGCCGAACACGATGTCCATCGTGCCGATGATGGCCGAGACGTCAGCCAGGAGGTGGCCCTTGGCGACATGATCCATGGATTGCAGGTGCAGGAAGCCCGGCGCACGGATCTTGGCGCGGTAAGGCTTGTTGGTGCCGTCGGCCACCAGATACACGCCAAACTCGCCCTTGGGCGCCTCGACGGCGGCATAGACTTCGCCCGCCGGGACGTGGAAGCCTTCGGTATAGAGCTTGAAGTGGTGGATGAGCGCCTCCATCGAGGTCTTCATCTCGCCCCGCTTCGGCGGTGTGATCTTGCCGCGCGCCAGAACGTCCGTTTTCGCTGCGGGTTCGCGCAGCTTGGCAATGGCCTGCTTGATGATCGAGGTCGACTCGCGCATCTCAGCCATGCGGCAGAGATAACGGTCATAGCAGTCGCCGTTCTTGCCGACCGGAATCTTGAAGTCGAACTCGTCGTAGCATTCGTAGGGCTGCGCACGGCGCAGGTCCCAGGCAAGGCCGGAGCCGCGCACCATGACCCCGGAATAGCCCCATTGCTGGATCTCTTCTTCCGAGATGATGCCGATGTCAGCGTTGCGCTGCTTGAAGATGCGGTTCTCGGTCAGCAGGCCGTCGATATCGTCCAGCACCTTCGGGAAATGCTCAGCCCAGGCCTCGATGTCGTCCAGAAGCTCGGGCGGCAGGTCCACGTGCACCCCGCCCGGCCGGAAATAGGCCGCGTGAAGCCGGGCCCCGCAGGCGCGTTCGTAGAAGATCATCAGCTTCTCGCGCTCTTCGAAGCCCCAGAGTGGCGGGGTGAGCGCGCCCACGTCCATCGCCTGCGTCGTGACGTTCAGCAGGTGGTTCAGGACGCGGCCGATTTCGGAGTAGAGCACACGGATCAGTGACGCACGGCGCGGCACCTGAACCCCGGTCAGCCGTTCGATGGCCAGGCACCAGGCATGTTCCTGGTTCATTGGCGCCACGTAGTCGAGGCGGTCGAAATAGGGCAGGTTCTGCAGGTAGGTGCGGCTTTCCATCAGCTTCTCAGTGCCGCGGTGAAGCAGCCCGATATGCGGATCGCAGCGTTCGACGATTTCGCCGTCAAGCTCCAGCACAAGCCGAAGAACACCATGCGCCGCAGGGTGTTGCGGGCCGAAGTTGATGTTGAAATTTCGGATCTTCTGTTCGCCCGTCACGGCATCAACCGACCCGTCGTCATAGGTGCTCTGACGAATATCGCCGTCCATCATGGCCGGATCTCCTGTCTTATGCCGTCATTCCAATCCGCTCGCGCAGCGCGGGCGATGTGGCGGGAAAAAGTCCTGGTGTTCGTCGTCATGCGCCCGCCCCTCATGCTGCCACCTGGCCCAGGCTGCGATGCCAGGCGTCAGGCAAGGTCGGGAAGATGCGCGCCACAAAGTCGTACTGGTCTTTCAGGAGCTCGGCTGCCGCGGCGCGCCGTCGCGCGTCGAGCGCCATTGGCAGACCTTCATGCATACGCCGTTCATACTGGCCGGGATGCCGCCGGATGCCCAGAAATTCGCAAAGGGCTGTAACCCCTTCGGGCGCGACCATGTCTTCCATGAAGCACACGAACAACTGGGGCGGCGCCACTGCCGCCGACAGCCGGAGCAACGCCCCGGCATAGTCGCCCCGCGAAAGGATGCTCTGCGCGGTTTCGCTCTCTGGATCCGACAGCACCTGATCCATCAGAACCCTGGCCCGGTCCTCGACCGGCGCACCGCCTGCAGAACGGGCCGCGTTCATGCGGACATGGCTCCAGAGACGCGAAACAGGATCGCGGATCACATAGATAAAGCGCACATCCGAGGTCAGAGCGACCATGCTGGACAAGCTCTCGGTCGTCAAAAGCGAGTAGGCGGGTGTGATATCGCCAACGAGCCGCCCGCCGCGCGCCGTCAGATAGTCCATGTACAACGCGTCATCACGTCGCCGCAGCTTGAGGACCTCCAACCAGTCGGAATGGTCGGCAACACGCCGGACATACCATTCCGCCCGCTTGTTGGAGAATTCGGGCAACCGTGCTGTCAGGCGCGACAGCTCGCCCTCCAGACGCTTGATCTGTCCGCCCCATTTGCCGCTTTCGGCGGCATCGAAGTAGTGCAGTTCCTTCACGCGCCGGAATGAGCAATCCGGGTGTCCGACAAGATAGTCGTGCAACCAGGAGGTTGCCGACTTCGCCGCACCGACCCCGAATAGAACTGTGGGTTCTCTGCTCACGCCCGGCTGCTCCGTCAGGCCTTCTTCTCGTCACCGGGAAGGATGTATTGCGCACCTTCCCACGGTGACATGAAGTCGAACTGCCGGTACTCCTGCACAAGCTTCACCGGTTCGTAGACCACGCGCTTTTCGGCCTCGTCGAAGCGAACCTCGACATAGCCGGTGGTCGGGAAGTCCTTGCGCAACGGGTGGCCGCGGAAGCCGTAGTCGGTGAGGATTCGGCGAAGGTCCGGGTGGCCCGTGAAGATGATGCCGAACATGTCGAACACCTCCCTCTCGAACCAGTTGGCAGAGGGATGGATCGGGATGATCGACGGGCACATTTCGTCTTCGCGGATGGCTACACGCAGACGGATGCGCTGGTTCTGGTACATCGACAGGAAGTGGTAGACCACGTCGAAGCGCGCGGGGCGTTCGGGATGGTCGACGGCGGTGATGTCCACCAGCGTCGAGAAGCGGCAGGCGCTATCTGTGCGCAGGAACTCGATCAGCGCTTCAAGGTGCGCCGCCGGCACGTCGAGCGTCAGCTCACCGAAGGCGGTCGTGCTATCCAGCACTGCCTCGGGGTGCCGGGCGGCGATATGGGCGGCAAGTTCCGCCAGGGCTTCGGACTTGGCGTCGGACATGGGCCGTCTCCTCAGCGGGCGATGGTGCCGGTGCGGCGGATTTTCCGCTGCAGCTGCAGGATTCCGTACAGCAGCGCCTCGGCCGTGGGCGGGCAGCCCGGCACATAGACATCCACCGGCACGATGCGGTCGCAGCCACGCACGACGGAATAGCTGTAGTGATAGTAGCCGCCGCCATTGGCGCAGGACCCCATCGAGATCACATAGCGCGGCTCGGGCATCTGGTCGTAAACCTTGCGCAGCGCAGGGGCCATCTTGTTGGTCAGCGTGCCTGCCACGATCATCAGGTCAGACTGGCGCGGCGAGGCCCGAGGGGCGGTGCCGAAGCGTTCAAGGTCATAGCGCGGCATCGAGGTGTGCATCATCTCGACGGCGCAGCAGGCCAGGCCGAAAGTCATCCAGTGCAGCGAGCCGATGCGCGCCCAGTTGATGATGTCCTCGGTCGAGGTCAGCAGGAAGCCCTTGTCCGAAAGTTCGCGGTTCAGCGCCTGGACCGCGACCTCGTGATCGGCGGCGGCGGTGTTGGCCCCGGTCATCACTCCCATTCCAGGGCTCCCTTCTTCCACTCATAGGCGAAACCGACGGTCAGGACTGCGAGGAAGACCATCATGGACCAGAAGGCCACCATGCTCAGTTCGCCGAATGCGACAGCCCAAGGGAAGAGGAAGGCCACTTCCAAGTCGAAGATGATGAACAGGATCGACACAAGGTAAAAGCGGACGTCGAACTTCATCCGCGCATCGTCGAATGCGTTGAAGCCACATTCGTAGGCCGACACCTTTTCGGGGTCGGGATTGCGGACCGCCAGGACGGCCGCGGCGAGGATCAGCACGAGGCCAAGCGCCACGGCGATTCCCAGAAGCATCAGGATGGGAGTGTATTCCCTCAGAAGTGCGTCCAAGAGGTGCTCCTTCGGCTGGCGACAAGCGGGCCCCGGCGACTTCCGCGCCGGTTCAGTCCATGCGCCCCGTTTACTCCGCGCCCCTTGCGGGGTCAACCGAAGGCGGTGTCTGGAACCCGCCTTTCCGGCCTTGCGAAGCAACAGATTGCGACGATGCCGCTTCGACTTGCCGCAGCGCGGCATAGGGCCTTCGAAACAAGGCGCGACTCAGGAGATGTCTTCGGGATGCCAGGCCCTCTGGTCGGGCACGAAGAGCCGCAGGCGCGAACCGATCCGGAGTTCGCCACCGAGCTCCACCCAGGCGGTGACCCCTCGCCGGCCGGCGGCCGCGGGCTTGAACGCCTTGCCAAAGCCGGGATGCGCAGCCTCGATCGAGCGCGCGGGAATCGTGCAGGGCAGATTTAGACGGTCGACCACGAGAGTCGCCCCGCTCTCGGCCTGCAGGCGCGACGAGGGCGGCAGATGCGTGAAATCGGGAATGCCTCGCAGGACGACGTTGCCGCCAAGCCTGGCCGGGTCGATCCGGTCTAGCCGCATGTCGGCGGCTATAGACACCAGATCTTCTTCGGAAAGAAGCGTCAACTGGCGTGTGTTGGCGATCTCGGTCCCCTCGGCATACAGGTCGCGGACCCTGACGCAGGCGGGCCGCGTCGCGCCAGAATGTATCTCGCCCAAGATGCCTTCGAGGGTCAGCTCAACCTTGTCGATGGCCTCGGCCAACAGAAGGTCATTTGCCCGGGTCGTCCGCCCCAGCCAGACCACCTCGCCCACATACTCCGTCTTGCGCAGCTCCGGCATCCATACCCCCGTTCACTCGCCACGTTCCTGGCGTCCGATGGCCTCGATCTCGCGGCCGAGGAAGTAGCTTATGGCCGAGCGGATCACGACCAGAAGGCCGAGGAAGACGAGGTCCCCCAATTGCATCGACACCGCGGTGTGGATGATGTCCGAAACGATCAGCACTTCCAGCCCAGAAAGGATGTAACGGCCAAGGTCGCGCCGAGCGGAGTCAAGACGCGGTCCCCGCGCCGCTCCTGCTGCCTCGGCTTTCACGAAACCCGCAACGAAGCGCAGAATGCCCATCGCCATTACAACGACAGCCAGCACCTCGATCACCGACGCCAGCACGCCCAACCATTCCGCGAACTGGGGGAGGTCGGTGGCCAACAGGCTTGTGCGGCCCTCGAGGAACGACAGGTCCATCAATCTGCCAGAGGCGCATGCGCCACTGCCTCCACCTCGCCCTGCCCTACCCGCATCGCCTCATCGCGGATGATCGCAGCAATCAGCCGGCAATCCGCTTCGCTGAAGGTCAGGGGCAACCGCATGTCGATCAGTCCAGCCAGCACGCGATCGGTCTGCGGAAGCTGCTCGGGGCTGGCATAGCGCCAGTGGTCATAGCGCGAGGTGAAGGCCACCGGTTCGGGCGCGCCGAACCACTTCAGTTCCACCCCACGCGCGGCACAGCGGGCGATCAGGCTGCGGATGCGGGCTTCATCCCAGTCGGGCAGAAGGAACTGGAAGGAGGAGCCAACATAGTCCTCTTCGGCCGACCTCGGTATCAGCCGCAGTCCGGGAATCCCCTGCAAGCCGGTTTCGACGGCCTTGTAGAGCCCCCGCCAGCGCCGCCGCCTTTCGTCCAGCAGCTTCAGCTGCGGCCGCAGGATGGCGGCGCGGAGGTTGTCCATCCGGCCCGAGATGTTCGGGGTCTCCAGCCGCAGTCCCTCGAAATGCTCGGGCCCCGGCGCAGCGTGATGGCGGGCGTAAAGCATGTACGAACCTGAAAGCAGCACCGCCCGGGCCGCAATGACGGGATCGTCGGTGATGACGAAGCCACCCTCGCCAGAATTGACGTGCTTGTAGGTCTGCATCGAGAAGCAGCCTACCGCCCCGTGCCGCCCTGATTGAACACCCCGCCAGAGGGCGCCCATGGTATGCGCACAGTCTTCGATGACGATCAGGCCCAGCCCGGCACAAAGTTCCGTCAGTGCCTCCATGTCACAGACATGGCCGCGCATATGGCTAAGCAGAAGGACCTTCGCCCCGGTCGTCTTTGCCTGGCGTTCGAGATGGCAAAAATCAAGAACGAGGTCTTCGGTGACCTCAACGAAGACGGGCCGCCCCCCGACCGAAGCGATGGCGCCCGGCACCGGAGCCAGTGTGAAGGCGTTGGACAGAACGGCGTCGCCCTGCCCCACGCCCACGGCCCGCAAGGCTGTCGCCATGGCATAGCCGCCTGAGGAAACGGCCAGCGCATAGCGTGCTCCGGTCAGCGCCGCGAATTCCTCTTCCAGCAGCGCCGTCTCGGACACCTCGCCGGGCGCGGTGTTGTAGCGGTGCAGTCGCCCGTGCCGCAACACCTCCAGCGCCGCGGCAATACCCTCCTCGGGGATGGGCTCCTGCTGGGTGAAGTTGCCGGTGAAGCGCTCGTCGGTCATGCTGCCTTGGGTGCCTTACGTTCAACGATCCAGTACGCGGCCATCGTCACCGCCAGGCCGGCGCCGGCGATGAAGAAGCCGATGTCCGGTGACTGCCAGGTGCGGCCTTCGGCCATGAAATGCCCGAAGACCTGGGTAAAGAACAGGGTCCCGGCCAGCATGGTGAGGGTGGTGATGGCCGACAGCCCGCCCTGCAACTCGCCCTGGGCATTGTCTGGCACGGCCTTTGTCATCTCGGCCGTGACCATGGGCGAGATGAAACCCTCGGGCCCGTGGATCACGAGCAGGATGGCAACCATGACAAGGCCAGAGGCCAGGCCATAGCCCACGGCCGCAACCACCGCGCAGAACAGACCGAACATCACCACCCGTGCCTCGCCGAAGCGAGCCGCAGCGGGCCCAGTCAGCAGGCCCTGAAACAGAGCCATCACGATGCCAAAGACGGCTAGCGTTGCACCAACCATAGCTTCGGACCAGCCGAACTTGGCAATGCCCCAGAACGGCCAGATCGCCGGATAAATCGCCCCGAAGAAGAAGTAGCCGCCCATCACGCCACAGAGCGGCAACACCTTGGGATAGGTGGCGAAAACCTTGAACACGCCGAAGGGGTTCGACCGCCTCCATTCAAAGCGGCGGCGCTTTTCAGGCGGCAGCGTTTCTGGCAGGACGAACAAGCCGTAGACCAGGTTCAGCCCGGAGATCGCGGCCGCAACCCAGAAAGGCACGCGCGGCCCGAAGCTGCCCAGAAGTCCGCCGATGGCCGGTCCGACCACGAAGCCAACCCCGAAGGCGGCACCGAGGATGCCGAAGTACCTGGCCCGCTCTTCGGGGGCGGTGATGTCAGCGATATAGGCGTTTGCAATGACCCAGCTTGCGCCGCAGACCCCCGCGACGGCACGGCCAACATACAGCCAGCCGACATTCGGGGCCAAGGCCTGCAGCACGTAGTCTATTCCCAGCCCGGCGATGGCCAAAAGCAGCAGGGGCCTGCGTCCAAACCTGTCGCTGAGGTTCCCCATCAGGGGTCCGAAAGCGAACTGAGCGGCGGAGAAGGCCAGATACATCCAGCCGCCAATGATGCTGGCCTGGGCGATATCGACATGACCGACATCGCCGATCAGGGCAGGAAGAACGGGAATGATCAGGCCAATGCCGACCATGTCCAGAAACACGGTAATCAGCACGAAGGTCACCGCATGGCGCGAGACCGGCAGAGGCTTTGCGTCGATGGACATGGCCGGCGGACCCTATGCCCGCCCCCTGAAACTGTCAAACCGCCGGGTGTGTCCTTAGCCCGCCGCATGACGGCCTTTGTCATTGGACCTTGCCGGCCGGATTTCGCATGTTCCCGGCAGGAAGACCGGCCTTCCCCAAGTGCCCCTTCCCCCCGCAACGGGCAGTCCCCGCCCGGTGCCGCGTTCGAGCAGGCGGCATGCAGGTTGCGACCGGGATCCCCGGCACCGTCCTCCCCGGTGCCGGGGATCAGCCGATGAGCCGTGCTGCGATTGCTGGCAGGTCGGCGTAGCTGTCCAACAGCGCCTCGGGCGCAAACCTCTCGACCTTGCGGCCTTCCGGCCCGAAGGTCACCAGAACGACGGGAACGCCCGCGGCGTGCCCCGTCTGGCGGTCGGTGTCAGTGTCCCCTACGAGCATCGACCGCCTCAGATCTCCGCCGCTGCGCTCCACCGCCAGCCTGTAAGGCGCAGCATCTGGCTTGCGCACAGGCAGAGTATCTGCCCCTACAAGGGCGCCGAACATCCCGGAGATCCCCAGGCGACGCACCAATTCAACCGCCAGACCTTCCGGCTTGTTGGTGCAGATGGCTGTGCGGTAGCCCGCCACGCGCAGCGCCTCCACCGCCTCGACGGCGCCGGGATAGAGGAAAGTCGTTGCGTCGAGGTTTTCGCCATAGACCGCCACAAGCCTCGGATACCAGGCGTCCACGACCGCCTCGTCGACCACGCCCAGGCGTGACAAACCAAGCCGCAGCATGGCCCGCGCTCCATGGAACGCGGTCAGCGCATCCGCCTTGCCAAGCTGTTCGCCGTGCCCCATCTCGGCAAAGCAAGCATTCGCCGCCGCGAGCAGATCGCCTGACGTATCGGCAAGCGTTCCGTCCAAATCGAAGACAACCGTGCGCATCCTGTAACCTTGCGTGAAGGGCTGCCCCTTGCGCCCCTTGTCGACGCTCGTAAAACGACAGCAGAACCAAGAAAAGAGAGCAGATGTCAGTCTCCCTCATCATCCTCGCCGCGGGCCAGGGCACGCGCATGAATTCCGACCTGCCCAAGGTACTGCACAAGGTTGCGGCCGCGCCGCTGCTCCATCATGCGATGAGCGCGGGCCGCGCGCTGGAACCGTCCCGAATCGTGGTTGTGGTCGGCCATGGCGCGGAGGATGTGGCGAACTCCGCCCTCGACTTCGACGAAACGGCCGAAATCGTTGTGCAGGAAGAACAGCGCGGCACCGGCCACGCCGTCGCCCAGGCCGCGCCCGCCCTGGCAAACGCCGATGGCGAGGTGATCGTGCTCTACGGCGACACCCCATTCATCCGGCCCGAGACCCTGCAAGCCATGCTTGACGCCCGGTCGCAACATGCCGTCGTCGTGCTGGGCTTCACACCGCGCGATCCGGGCCGATATGGCCGGCTGATGATGGACGGCGACAGGTTGACCCGGATCGTCGAATGGAAAGACGCATCAGAAAGCGAACGTTCGGTCACATTGTGCAACTCAGGTGTAGTCTGCGCATCGGCGCGGACACTGTTCGAGCTGGTTGCCGAAATCGGCAACGCGAACGCCTCTGACGAATACTACCTGCCGGACATCGTTGAAATCGCACGCCGGCGCGGCCTTTCGGCCGGAGTCGTCACTTGTGGCGAGGAAGAAACGCTTGGTGTGAACACGAGGGCGCAACTGGCTGACGCGGAAACGCAATTCCAGGTTCGCGCCCGTGCCGAGGCGCTGGAGAACGGCGTCACTCTCACTGCTCCCGAAACGGTATTCTTCGCGATGGATACGGTGATCGGCCGCGATGCCATCATCGGACCCCACGTTCTATTCGGCATGGGGGTGACCATCGAATCCGGTGCAGAGGTCAAGGCCTTCTGTCACCTTGAGGGGTGCCATATCTCTCGTGGCGCCGATGTCGGCCCGTTTGCCCGGCTGCGCCCAGGTGCAGAACTGGCGGAGCATGTCCACGTGGGCAACTTCGTCGAAATCAAGAACACCATCCTGGACGAAGGCGTGAAGGTGGGTCATCTGACCTATCTAGGCGATGCTCATGTGGGCGAGCACACCAATATCGGTGCCGGCACGGTGACGTGCAACTACGATGGCGTGATGAAGCACCGGACCGAGATTGGCGCACATGCCTTCATCGGCTCGGACACGATGCTGGTCGCTCCCGTCTCCGTTGGTGCCCGTGCCATGACGGCGTCGGGCTCGGTGATCACACGCGATGTCCCGCCCGAGGCCCTGGCTCTGGCGCGCGCGCGGCAAGAGACCAAGCCGGGGCTGGCCGTTCGGCTCATGGACAAGCTTCGCGCCATAAAGGCACAGAAACAGGGAAAGAACTGACATGTGCGGTATTGTCGGCGTCTTGGGAAGCCACGAGGTTTCTCCCCTGATCGTTGAGGCGTTGAAGCGACTTGAGTATCGTGGCTACGACAGCGCCGGTATCGCGACGGTGAACTCCGGTCGCCTTGACCGGCGCCGCGCCGTCGGCAAACTCGTGAACTTGTCCGACCTATTGGTGCACGAGCCCCTGCCCGGAAAGTCGGGCATCGGCCATACCCGTTGGGCGACGCACGGCGCGGCCACCGTTGCCAACGCGCACCCGCACAAGGCCGGACCCGTGGCTGTCGTGCACAACGGCATCATCGAGAACTTTCGGGAGTTGCGAGAAGACCTGGCGAACTCAGGTTACGTTCAGGAGTCTCAGACCGATACTGAGACTGTCGCCCTGCTGCTGCAACGCGAGATGGCGGGAGGAGCCACTCCAGTCGAAGCCGCTCGCGCCACGCTGAAACGGCTTCACGGCGCCTTCGCCCTGCTTTTCCTTTTCGAGGGAGAGGATGATCTGATGATCGCCGCCCGCAGGGGCAGCCCGCTTGCCATCGGTTGGGGCGAGGACGAGATGTATGTGGGTTCGGACGCCATCGCGCTCGCTCCCATGACGGACCGAATAACTTACCTGGACGAAGGCGACTGGGCGGTCATCGCCCGCAGCGGCGCGACCATCTTCGATGCCCAGGACCGCCTGGCGAACCGGCCGGAAGCAAGGATCCAACTGGACGCAACGCGCATCGAAAAGGCGGGCTACAAGCACTTCATGGCGAAGGAAATTGCCGAGCAGCCGGTCGTGATCGCCGACGCCTTGCGCCACTACACCACGCGAGACGGCGCGCTCAGCTTGCCGGAATCGCTGGACTTCTCAAGCGTGGATCGAGTCACTCTGGTGGCCTGCGGCACGGCGCACTATGCGTGCCACGTTGCCAAGTACTGGTTCGAGCAGGTCGCGGGCATGCCCGCCGACATCGACATCGCGTCCGAGTTTCGCTACCGCGAACCTCCCCTTTCCCCCGGCTCCGTAGCGATCTTCGTAAGCCAGTCCGGCGAGACCGCCGATACATTGGCGGCACTTCGCTATGCAAGAGACAAGGTCGGCCGGGTGCTGTCGGTCGTGAACGTGCCCACTTCCTCAATCGCTCGCGAAAGCGATCTGGCTCTTCCAATCCTTGCCGGCGTCGAAGTCGGTGTCGCCTCCACCAAGGCCTTCACATGCCAGTTGACAGTCCTGGCCCTGCTTGCGCTGAAGGCCGGACTTGACCGTGGACGGCTTGGAAAAGAAGGCTTGGCACTGCATCTTGAACAACTGCGTTCGCTGCCAGGCCTGATGAACCATGCCCTCGGCCTTTCACGCGACATCGCACGGATCGCAGAAGACCTGTCTCGGGCCGAGGACGTCCTCTTCCTCGGTCGGGGAGCCATGTACCCCATGGCCCTTGAAGGGGCGTTGAAGCTTAAGGAAATCAGCTATATACACGCCGAAGGTTACGCATCAGGCGAACTCAAGCATGGCCCCATCGCGCTGATCGACGACAAGGTGCCGGTGATTGTGTTGGCCCCTCGCGACTTGCTCTTCGAAAAGACCGTTTCCAACATGCAGGAAGTCATGGCCCGGCACGGCAGGGTTCTACTTGTTTCGGATGCGACCGGCCTGGCCGAAGCCGGATCGGGCGTCTGGCGCGGACTCGCCATGCCGGAGTGCCCTGCTCTCTTCGCTCCGATCCTGTATGCGGTCCCGGCGCAACTGCTCGCTTACCACACCGCCATTGCCAAAGGCACGGATGTGGATCAGCCGCGCAACCTGGCCAAGTCCGTGACAGTCGAGTGATCTGCTGATCCGGGCTGGCCTTTCCGGCGTATCCTCCGAAAGGAGATCACCGATGAACCGTCGTTCGTTGATCCTGGGTGCAGTTGCGCTCTCGGTTTCCGGCTGCGCCGCGGCACCGCGAGCACCTTCGGAGCCTGCACGTCCACTTACCCTGGTCTCTGCCTTCGAGGGCAGGACCACCGGACGGGGCGTGTTCCGTATCCGCCTTACGGGCGACGAACGCAGATTCACGGCCCGCCTTAACGGGCTTGTGACCGGCAAGGCCCCTGAGAGAACGCTGACTGTGACCGAAGATTTCGTGTTCGACGACGGTCAGGAGGACAGGCTGACCTGGGTGTTCCGCGAAACGGCCCCCGGTCGCTGGAGCGGCAAACGCGAAGACACCGTCGGCGAAGCCGAAGTGATCGAGTCGGATGGTGTGATCCGTCTGGTCTACACCGCCGATTTCCGCTCACCTTCTGGTGTGACGCGACTGGGTTTCCGCGACATCATCTATGCTGGACCAGACGACACGATCATCAATGACGGCGTCGTCAGCCGTTGGGGCTTGCCTGTCGCAGATGTGCGTTTCGTGATCCGCCGCGCATGACCTTGCGCCCGCCCACCGCCACGGCCATCCTGCGGCGGTCACGGAGGGTTTCATGGGCAAGCAGTTCGACAGCCTGACCGAAGAGCAGACGGCCTTCATCACGCAGCAGCCGGTCTTCTTTGTTGCGACAGTGCCCCTGCCTGGCGGCCATGTGAACCTATCGCCGAAGGGAATGGATTCGCTGCGGGTGCTGTCGCCTAACCGCATCCTGTGGCTGAACGTAACCGGCTCCGGAAACGAGACGGCACCGCAACTGGCTGCCGATCCGCGCATTACTCTGATGTGGATGTCCACAACTCTGAAACCGATGATCCTTCGCGCCTACGGCACCGGTCGTGCCATCCACCGCGGCGATGCCGATTGGCAGCCCCTTGCTGCACAGTTGCCCGACCTGCCGGGTGCCCGGCAGATCGTCGATGTCTCGATCGCGCTGGTCCAAAGCTCCTGCGGCTATGCCGTACCGTTCCTCGATTTCCGCGCCGAGCGACCAACACTGAAATCCTGGGCCGAAGGCAAGGGAGAAGAGGGGCTGCGGAGCTATTGGGCCGAGCGGAATGCCGCCACGCTGGACGGTTCGCCGACCGGCATAGAGGCCAATCTGTGATGCAAAGCCCGGTTCCAATCGACATGGCGCTTGCCGAATTGGAGGCGCGTGGAGATTCTGGTCGGGCGGCGGAGGTGGCCGCCTACCACAAGGCCCCGCGTCGCTATCTGGGTGTGACCGTGCCCCAGGTCGAGGAACTGACCGGCGACTGGCGCGCGCGACTGACCCTGGATGAGCGTCTCGACCTCGCCGAAGGCCTTTGGGCGACAGACATCCATGAGGCCCGCGTCGCGGCGGCAAAGCTGCTCACCCAGGCCCGCATCCGACCAGACGACCGAGCCTGGGCGCTGATTCAGGCCTGGGTGCCGGACTTTGATGCATGGGCCATAGCCGACCATGTGAGCATCGCGGGCCAGAAACGGCTGGTTGCTGATCCGTCCCGGCTGGACGTTGTCGAAGGCTGGACGCAGTCGCCACACATGTGGACGCGACGCGCCGCACTTGTGATGACGCTTCCCTGGGCCAAGATGAACTTTCCCAAACCGCCCGATCTCGCGGCGCGTGATCGCATCCTGTCCTGGTGCGCGGGCTATGTGCCGGACCGGGATTGGTTCATCCAGAAGGCGGTGGCGTGGTGGATTCGCGACCTTTCAAAGCACGATGTTCCGCGCGCGAGTGCCTTTCTGGCGGTGAACGGGGCCGGCATGAAACCTTTCGCCCGCAAGGAAGCCTCAAAGTACCTGTCCTGACGCGCCGGGCTCACTCGGACAGAACCGACACCTCGGGGATCGACGTCAGGTCCAGACCGAGCGCCCGATACGCGGCCAGCGAAAGCAATGCTCCACCGGTTCCTGGAAGCAGGTCCACGGCCACCGACTCGCCCGCCCCCGTTACCACCCGTCCTTTGCCGGGCGCAGTCACGAGGGTCGACCGCAGCCAGAAACCCTGCTCAGCAGGCGGCCCCAGAGCCACCGTGACCTTGCCCAATTCTCGCCCGGCCGCCGTGGGCGCCGCGACGGCTGCCGCTCGTTCGGCCTCGGTCGTGGTATCAAGTGCTTCCGCCGTCCGGCCAGTGCCGCCGATGGCCGGGGCCGCATTCGCCGGTTCGGGTGCCGCGGTCGCAACTGGCTTGGGTGCAATCTGTGCGCAGCCAGCAAGGACCAGGATCATGGAAAAAAGAAGCGTCTCTTTCATTCCCCCACTTTAGTCCCATCGCCGGCCCGCGTCCATGCGGCTGCCTTGCCGCAGCCCCGTCATGGGCATAGACTCATCAACATGGAAACCGCGCCCCTCATCGACCCCTTCGCCCGCGCCATCAGCTATCTGCGCGTCTCGGTCACCGACCGGTGCGATTTCCGCTGCACCTATTGCATGACGGAACACATGACCTTCCTGCCCAAGGCCGAGCTGCTGACGCTGGAAGAGCTTGACCGTCTATCCTCCGCCTTCATCCACATGGGCGTGAAGAAACTGCGCATCACCGGAGGGGAGCCTTTGGTGCGCAAGGGAATCCTTACCTACTTTCAGGCCATGTCTCGCCACCTGGAAACGGGGGCGCTTAGCGAGCTCACATTGACCACGAACGGCTCGCAGCTTGCCCGGTTTGCCCCTGACCTCGCCTCCTGCGGTGTCCGCCGGGTGAATGTGTCGCTGGATACCCTGGATCCAGCGAAGTTTGCCCAGATCACCCGTTGGGGCCGATTGCCCCAGGTGCTGGAGGGGATCGACGCCGCGCGCGCGGCGGGATTGCGTGTCAAGATCAACGCCGTGGCGCTCAAGGGCGTGAACGACAACGAGCTTTTCCCGCTCGTCGACTGGTGCGCCCGCGAAGGACACGACCTGACCTTCATCGAAGTCATGCCGATGGGAGACATGGACGGAACCGACCGGCTGGACCAGTATTGGTCATTGCGTGATCTCCGTGCCACCCTGTCCACTCGCTTCACGCTCACCGACCTCACAGAACGCACAGGCGGACCGGCCCGCTATGTTCGGTTGGAAGAGACCGGCCAGAAGATCGGCTTCATCACGCCCTTGACTCACAATTTCTGCGAGAGCTGCAACCGCGTGCGGCTGACCTGCACGGGCGAGCTCTACATGTGCCTCGGGCAAGAAGACATGGCAGACCTGCGCGCGCCGCTGCGAGCCAGCCCTGACGACACGCTTCTGGAACAAGCCATCCGCACCGCCATTTCCCGCAAGCCCAAGGGGCACGATTTCGACTATTCGCGGCGTCGGGTCGCTGGCCAGGTCAGCCGTCACATGAGCCACACCGGCGGCTGATCGCCGCAGCGAGGGCTCGGAGAACAAGGCTATCCGCACGGGCTATCCTGCGTTAGAAATTGGGAAAAGCCCCTTCCGAAAGCCTGACATGGACCCCCTGATCCTTGCTCGAATCCAGTTTGCGGCGAACATCTCGTTTCACATCCTGTTTCCCTCGATCACGATCGCCCTTGGCTGGATCCTGCTCTTCTTCCGCTTGCGCTTCTCCACTACGGGCAACCACAAGTGGATGGAGGCCTACTATTTCTGGGTCAAGGTCTTCGCGCTGACCTTTGGGCTTGGCGTGGTATCGGGTCTGACGATGTCGTTCCAGTTCGGCACGAACTGGCCCGGGTTCATGAACCACGTCGGCAACATCGCAGGGCCGCTTCTGGCCTACGAGGTGATGACCGCCTTCTTCCTCGAAGCGGTATTCCTCGGCGTCATGCTCTTTGGCGCAGGGCGGGTTCCGCCCTGGGCGCATATCGCCGCGACGCTGCTCGTGGCGATCGGCACCACAGCATCGGCATTCTGGATCCTCGCCCTGAACAGTTGGATGCAGACTCCCGCCGGGTTCGAAATGCGCGACGGCGTGGCCCATGCCGTCGACTGGGGCGCCATTCTCTTCAACCCCTCCATGCCGTATCGCGTCACCCACATGCTTCTGGCCTCTGTGATGACGGCATCCTTCCTGGTGGCAGGTCTCTCGGCCTATCGCATGCTCATCGGTGACCGGTCCGAAGCGGTGAAGTCCGCCCTGCGGACAGGGCTCATCCTCGCCGCCATCGTGATCCCGGTGCAAATGAAGGTGGGCGACAGCCACGGCCTGAACACGCTGAAGCACCAGCCCCAGAAGATCGCTGCGATGGAGGCGAACTGGCAGACCGGGCCGGACAAGCCCCTGATCCTCTTCGCCTGGCCGGATGAGGAATTGCGCCGCAACCTGTGGGAAATCTCGATCCCCCACGGCGCCTCGCTGATACTGACCCACAGTTGGGATGGCGTTGTTCCGGGACTCGACGATTATGTCGCCCCGGATGGCGAAATCCTCCACCCGCCGGTCGCCGTTCCTTTCTTTGCCTTCCGCGTCATGGTGGGCATGGGCGTGCTGATGCTGCTGACCTCTTGGGCGGGGGCCTGGTATCTTTGGCGCCGCGGCGCGGGCCACCTGCCCCGTCCCCTGCTTCAGGCCACGGCACTCATGACATTCGCGGGTTGGGTCGCCACGTTGGCTGGCTGGTATGTCACCGAGGTGGGTCGTCAGCCCTGGATCGTGGACGGCGTTCTGAAGACTGCCGATGTCGCGGCTTCGCATGGCTCTGGCATGGTCTTGGGCAGCCTGATCGCCTACCTTGCGGTCTATGTGCTGCTGCTCGGCGCCTATCTGCATGTCATCTTCCATCTGGCCCGCACCGGCGCGCGCGTCTCTCGCCCGTCCGTGCCGCCTCTGCCCGCGGAGTAAGCGATGGCCATTGATATCGCCTGGTGGCTGCCCGTGATCTTTGCCGCGCTTCTTGGCGTGGCCATTCTCCTTTACGTCATGCTGGATGGGTTCGACCTTGGCGTCGGCCTCCTGTTCCCGTTCGCGGATGCCGAAGAGCGTGACCGTATGGTTGGCTCCGTCGGCCCCTTCTGGGACGGCAACGAAACCTGGCTGGTCCTGGCGGTGGGGTTGCTCCTGGTGGCTTTTCCGGTGGCCAACGGCGTGATCCTGACGACGCTTTACCCGCTCGTCGTCGCCATGCTGATCGGCCTGATCCTGCGCGGCGTCGCCTTCGAGTTCCGCGCCAAGGCGCCATCGGGCAACAAGCATCTGTGGGACAAGGCCTTCTTCCTGGGCAGCCTCGTCGCCAGCCTTGCTCAGGGTGCGATGCTCGGGCTCTATGTCCTTGGGCTCACCATAACCCCAATCGGTTTCGCCTTTGCCGCTCTCACTGCGATCTGCCTGCCCGTCGCCTACAGCTTTTCCGGGGCGGCCTGGCTCATTCTGAAGACCGAAGGTCTCTTGCAGCTTAAGGCCGTCGATTGGGCGCGCCGCAGCCTGTGGGGCGTCCTGATCGGGCTCCTGGCCGTCTCTGTCGCCACGCCGCTGGCCAGCCCGCGGCTGTTCCACAAGTGGATCGACATGCCCGCGGCGCTCTACCTCGTGCCACTGCCGATCCTTGCCCTCGTCGTTCTGGCTTGGCTCTGGCGGCTGCTCGGCACCCTGCCCCTGCCCGGCGACCGCCTTGCCTGGGGGCCGCTGGCGGGCGCACTCGCCCTCATGATCCTGGGCTTCGGCGGAATGGCCTACAGTTTCTATCCCTACGTCCTGCCCGAAAAGCTGACAATCTGGGATGCCGCCAGTGCCACCGAAAGCCTGCGCGTCATGCTTTATGGTGCGGTGATCGTCGTGCCGATCATCCTGGCCTATACCGCCCTCGCCTACCGTATCTTCCGCGGCAAGGCGACGTCCATCGATTACGATTGAACCTCAGCCAAACCGCGCGACAAGGGCTTCCCTCACCGGTGGCGTGACGAACTTCGACACGTCGCCGCCAAGCCGCGCGATTTCCTTCACCAGTTTCGAGGCAATCGCCTGGCGCCTGGCATCGGCCATGAGGAACACCGTTTCCACGGTGGCATCCAGAGCCCGGTTCATGCCGACCATCTGGAACTCGTACTCGAAATCGGCCACGGCCCTCAGACCACGGATGATGATCCCCGCGCCCACATCGCGCGCGCAATCGATCAGCAGGTTCTCGAAAGGATGTACCACGATCTCGCCGCCGATCCGGGCGGTGATCTCACGGCACTCCGCCTCCACCATCAAGACCCGCTCTTCAAGGCTGAAGAGCGGCCCCTTGTCCCGGTTGATCGCCACGCCGATCACCAGCCTGTCCACAAGCGCCAAGGCACGCTGGATGATATCGATATGGCCGAGGGTGACGGGATCGAAGGTCCCGGGATACAATCCGATGCGCATGGTTTCTCCCGCCGCGGCACTGCCCCCATCACGCAACAATATTGCGCGGCCTGATGCAAGGCGGAAAACGCCGCAGTGCAGCGCGTCAGAAACCCTTGATCATCCCTTCCAGAGCATCCTTCTCTGCCGAGAGCTCCATCAGGCGGGCCTTCACCACGTCGCCGATCGAGATCAATCCGACCATCTGGTCGCCCTCCAGGACCGGCATGTGGCGGAACCGGCCGTCAGTCATCTTCTGCAGAACGTCATCGGTCTTGTCCGCACGGGCGCAACTTACGATGCGTGAGGTCATGATGCTGTCGACTTTGTCGTTCAGGAAGGCCGGCCCGCGGCGGCCCAGTTCGCGCACCACGTCACGTTCGGACAGGATTCCCGCGACGCGCTTGCCATCGGGCGAGACCACGAGCGCGCCGATCTTGCGCGTCGAAAGCACTTCGACCGCTTGGCTGATGGTGCTGCCGGGTGCGATGGTCACCACCCCATCATCCGCTTTCGACTTAAGAATCTGCTGAACCAGCATTTCGGCCTCCCTTGTTGCGCAAAGTGTTCTCTCTGCGCAACTTTCTGTCAAGTCATGGCCTCAAGCCTTTGCACTTCTTTCCTAACGCCAGAAGCCAACAGGTCTGCAAACCGTGACAGCCGCTCGGCACGCCCATCCCCTTCATGCCGGATCAGCCAGAAGGCCCTGGTAAGGCTGACAGCTTCCGGGATCACCTTCACAAGTTCGGGCGCCGCTGGCAGGGCAAAGTCGTGAACGATCCCGACGCCCGCCCCCGCCCGCAGCCAGTTCAACTGGACAGAGACCGAGTTGGACGCCAGCGGCACGGACCCGATGCCCAAGCCAGACAGGTAGTCGAGTTCCTTGTCGAAGATCATGTCGGGAATGTAGCCCACGATCCGGTGCCGCTTCAGTTCGGCCAGCGATGTCAGTGGCCCATGTGTGGCAAGCCAGTCGCGTGATGCCGCAAAGTGCAGCCGGTAGTCGGCCAGTTTCTGCACCCTCAACCGTCCCGCCTCTGGCCGGCTGACACCGATGGCCATGTCCGCCTCGCGTCGCGACAGGTTGAACACCCGTGGCAGCGCCACGATCTGGACCTCCAGCCCGGGGTTTTCGTCGCAGATTGCGGCCAGGACTTGCGGAAGCAGATAGTTTGCGCAGCCGTCCGGGGCACCCAGGCGGATCTGCCCTGTCAGCCCCCCGCCGCCCGTCACGGCCTCTGCCGCTTCTTCCAGCGCGGCCTCCGCACGCTCGGCATGGGCCAAGAGACGCAGGCCCTCTTCGCTCAGGGCATAGCCGGTCGGACCCTTGGCGAACAGATGTGCCCCCACCGCCTCTTCCAGCCGCGCCACACGCCGACCCACCGTCGCCGGGTCGATTTTCAACGCCCGCCCCGCGCCGCTAAGGCTCTCTGCCCGAGCGACCGCAAGAAAGACCCGCATGTCATCCCAGTCCATGCCCAACCTTTGCAGAAATGCAAACCGACTTTGGAATCTTGCCTCTTCTTCCGGCAATTCCGCAAGACTATTGTGTCGCCAGCACATCGGGAGGATTCCATGCAAAGCATCGGCCACTGGATCAACGGCAAGCTCGTCCCCGGCACTTCGGGTCGGTTCACGGATGTCTTCAACCCGGCCACGGGCGAGGTTCAGGCGCGCGTGGCGCTGGCCACCACGGCAGAGCTGAATGCCGCCGTCGACGAGGCTGCGAAGGCGCAGGTCAAATGGGCCGCCACCAACCCGCAGCGCCGGGCGCGCGTGATGATGGCCTTCGGCGCGCTCATCAACCAGAACATGGAGAAGCTGGCCGAGATGGTCAGCCGCGAGCATGGCAAGACCATCCCCGACGCACGGGGTGACGTCCAGCGCGGGCTTGAGGTCATCGAGGTCTGCATGGGCGCGCCCGCCATGCTGAAGGGCGAGATGACCGACAATGCCGGCCCCGGCATCGACATCTATGCGATGCGCCAGCCGCTTGGCGTGGTGGCGGGCATCACGCCGTTCAACTTCCCTGCGATGATCCCGCTGTGGAAGATGGGCCCGGCGCTCGCCTCGGGCAACGCGATGATCCTCAAGCCGTCCGAGCGGACGCCGTCGACCTCGATCTTCCTGGCGCAACTGCTGCAGGAAGCGGGCCTGCCGGATGGCGTGCTGCAGGTGGTGAACGGCGACAAGGAGGTCGTGGATGCGATCCTCGACAACCCGGTGATCCAGGGCGTGGGCTTTGTCGGCTCTACCCCGATTGCCCAGTACATCTATGGCCGCGCCGCGACCAACGGCAAGCGGGCCCAGTGCTTTGGCGGGGCCAAGAACCACATGATCATCATGCCCGACGCCGACCTGGACAAGGCGGCGGATGCGCTGGTGGGCGCGGGTTATGGCGCGGCGGGCGAGCGCTGCATGGCGATCTCGGTCGCGGTGCCGGTCGGCAAGGAGACAGCCGACCGCCTGATCGAGAAGCTGACGCCGCGCGTGGAAAGCCTCAAGGTCGGCCCGTCGACGGACTCGTCCGCCGATTTCGGCCCGCTGGTCACCAAGCAGGCGCTGGATCGCGTGAAGGGTTATGTCGACGCCGGCGTCAAGGAAGGCGCGAAGCTCGTCGTCGACGGCCGCGGCTTCAAGATGCAGGGCTACGAGAACGGCTATTACATGGGCGGCTGCCTGTTCGACGACGTCACCACCGACATGAAGATCTACCAGGAGGAGATTTTCGGGCCGGTCCTGTCGGTCGTGCGCGCCAACAATTACGAAGACGCGATCAAGCTCGCCAACGATCACGAGATGGGCAACGGCGTCGCGATCTTCACGCAGAACGGCGACGCCGCGCGCGACTTCGCATCCCGCGTCCAGGTCGGCATGGTCGGCGTCAACGTGCCGATCCCGGTGCCGATCGCCTACTACACCTTCGGCGGCTGGAAGGCGTCGTCCTTCGGCGACCTGAACCAGCACGGCTCGGACGCCTTCCGCTTCTACACGAAGACGAAGACCGTCACCTCGCGCTGGCCGAGCGGCATCAAGGACGGCGCGGAGTTCGTCAT
>Ga0209368_1000732_pt1 | contig 21194 bp, 16 predicted proteins | sample EBPBio242008_DNA_FD_185862 | JGI IMG/M metagenome (GOLD analysis project Ga0209368, IMG submission 185862) | Wastewater treatment Type I Accumulibacter community from EBPR Bioreactor in Madison, WI, USA - Reactor 1_4/24/2008_ DNA (SPAdes)... | ecosystem: Engineered > Bioreactor > EBPR >...
CGCCTCTTCTTCGGCGAGCTCATCGCCACCATGCGCGCCACCCTCCCCGATCCGAAGCGCGAGCCCTGGCCCGTCCTCGTCATGCTCGACGAATTCGACCAGCTCGGGCCGATGCCCATCGTCGAACAGGCCCTGAAACAGCTCGCCGGACACGGCGCCCGGGTCTCGATCATCACCCAGTCGATCCCGGGTCTCGACACCATCTACGGCGAGAACACCCGCCTCTCGCTCGAATCCGCCGCCGGCATGAAGCTCTACCTCGCCGCCAACGACAAGAAGACTGCGGGCGAGATCTCCGACGCGCTCGGCAAGACCACCAAGCTCGCGGTCTCCGACAGCCTGTCGCGCGACCGCGACCTCCTCCAGCGCCGCTCCGTCAGCCGCCGCATGGAAGAGCGCCCTCTCCTCACCCCAGACGAGGTGCGCCGCCTCAACCCAGACCAGGCCATCCTCATCCCCGAGCGGCAGAACCCGCTCCTCGTCCAGCGCATCGTCTACTTCCAGGACCCGACCTTCCGGGCGATCTTCGACGCACAGACCGGGCCCCTGCCCTATCCCTCCCGGGACGGGGCGAAAGTGCAGGGTCTCGCCGAGCGCGTCGAGGAGCTCGAGCGCCGCGTCGCCGGGATGGCGGTGGTGGACTTCGTGCGGTCGGAGAAGGGCAAGGCCCGGGAAGGAGCAGCACGTTCACCCGAGCCGAAGCTCGCGGCCGAGATCGTGGCGAAGGGGGCGGGGTCATTTGGCCCCTGGGGCGGAGCAAACGGCGAGGCAGAAGACGGTAAGGATCAAGGCGAGAGAGCGAGCGACAATGTGGCTCCGGATCTCAGGGCACTCCGTCCGGAGCAGCAGGCCGCAATCGACCGGATGCAGAGGTTCTCAAGGAAGCTGCAGGGGGTGGCGGGTTAATGCGCCGATCCAGGTACTCGGAATGGGAACTCACTTTCTAGAAATGCCTAGCAATCAGAACTTTTGATAGGCATACATGTGCCAAGCAAAGTGTGAGAGTGATAGGCATGACTTCCCTCAGCAGCATCGCCATGAGCGCCTACACCGATCTGGTGCGGCTTCTGAAGGACGACTCGCTGTCGGGACTGGAGGGCAAACCGACGCTCAAGCCACGCGGCGATAAGGCCTACTGGTACGCTGCGCGTCGCGTCGGATCGGAAATGCGCTTCTCCTACATCGGCGAAGACACCGCCGAGACGCGCGCGCGCATTGACCGCATCGAGAGCCTGCGGGCGACCGCGGAAGACCGCAAGGCAGAGCGGTCGCGACTGGTCCGGCTCCTCCGGGCCGAAGGGATGACGCCGACCGATCGGGCGACCGGGTCAATCCTGTCTGCCATGGCGACAGCAGGAACATTCCGGCTGGGTGGCACGATCGTTGGCACGAACGCATTTCGCCTCTACGAAGGTGAGCTCGGCATTCGTCTGCCCCTGGGCGGCATGGCAAACACAGGCGACATCGATATCGCCCAGTTCCAGAAACTCAGCATCGCCCTGGACGACCAGGTCAACCCTGGCCTGCCTGAGACGTTCTCGGTCCTGAAGTTCGAACCCCTCCCCGGGCTCGACTCCGGCCGGACGTGGCGCTGGATGCAGGGCGGCAGCGGCCAGTTGGTGGAGTTCCTCACGCCAGCATTCGGCGAAGAAACCATCCGCGACCTGCCTGCTCTCGGCGTTCACGCGCAAGCACTGAACTACCTCAACTTCCTGATTGCCGAACCGATCCACGCCGCAGCAATCTATCGCTCCGGCATTCTTGTGCAGGTGCCGCGCCCCGAGCGGTATGCGGTCCACAAGTTGATCATCGCGGACCGACGGCGCGATGGCGCGGGTAGCATCAAGGCGACAAAGGACCGCGAACAGGCGGCGTTCCTGATCGCGGCGATGGCCGAAGACCGACCCGACGATCTGTCCCGGGCCTATGAAACCGCGATGAACGTCGGTCCCCGCTGGCGCGAACACATCTCAAGCACGCTCAAGCGGATGCCGGATACAACGGCCATACTGAACGCGCTGTGAACATTTGCAGAGCTTCATCAGACGTTGGTGCTCTCCACATTCTGCGGGCAAGTCCATTATGTCTCGCGACTTCGACCGCCTCACCGCCGAGCTTCAGAAAAGGGCCGCCATCCCGAACCGCCTCACCGCACACGGGACGCCGTTCACGCAGCTCGCCGGACAGGTCCGTCTAGGGAAAGGGCTATTCCGGTCTGCACGGCATTTTCACAACAAGGCCGGTTCGCAAGGGAGATATGAGAGTTCCGATGAAAGGGAAGAAATCGTGACAATGCTATCCGGGACAGACCGCACCTGCGCCGTCTGCCATGAAGCCAGCCAACAAGTCGTGATCCTCAGCACCAACGAGATGGGTCCGGCAGATCTCGATCTCAGACCGCCACAGATGATGCGGTCGACGATGCGCTACTGGGTAGAAGAATGTCCACACTGCGGTTACGTCTATGGCCAGATCGACACCCTGGCTTCGAACGCAGCCAAGACGATACAGAGCGTCTTATACAGAGAGCACCGTGCAAGTGATGGGCCCGAGGGGCAAATTGATCGTTTCCGAAAGGCGAGCCTTGTAGCTGAAAATGCCTCAGAATTCAGGCGCGCAGCAGGATACGCGTTGAACACGGCATGGGCAGCCGACGATGCCGACCTGGCCGTGGTCGCTTTGACTTCTCGCCTGCGCGCATATGAACTGTTTCGTGCGGCTTTGGAAACGGAACAAGACGCTGAGCAGTTAGTCGAAACCAGAGTTCAGATGATCGATCTGCTCCGACGCGCAGAGAAGTGGGATGAAGCAATGACGCTCGCTGTTCTTGTGCTTGAGGACAGCGTCACGGGCATACTTCGTTCGGTGCTGCTTTTTCAGATCACGGCCATCAACAGGCGCGATGGTAGGTGCTACAACATGCAGGATGTCGAGCAGCACTCTATGCTGAAGCCAAGTCCCTCTGCGCCGCTCGTCGATAGCTTGGGCCCAAACCCTGTCTTGGTAGCCGAGCTCGTAACCGAGCTTATGCTTTCCGTTCCTGAAAGGTTTTGGGACGCCATGCGTGGGTTCGACCCGGATGACTTTGAAGTCAAGTTCAATCTGGATCGGCTCAAGGGCTGGTGCGAAGAGAGTATCAAGAGAGTTTGGCAGCCGGGTATCTCGCGCGAGGATTTGAAGATCCTTGCCGCAAAGGACTTCGACGATGCTTACAAGCCTGATTATGGATGGCCCCACGAGAATGAGGAAAGGTTTCGGTGACCTCGGTTTCTAGGTTCAGGACTCGTTCTTGTTTCATAGCCAGAACATGACGGTGGCAGCAAGGGCTATGGCGGATAGGAAGACCTTCGGGCATCGGTCGTAGCGGGTAGCGACCCGTCGCCAGTCCTTCAGTCGCCCGAACATGATCTCGATCCTGTTGCGGCGTTTGTAGCGTCGCTTGTCGTGCTTGATGGGCTTGCCACGCGACTTGCGGCTCAGGGATGCAGAGCTTTATCCCTTTGTCTTTAAACGCTTCTCTGAACCAGTCGGCCCTCGCCAGCGGTCTTGAAGCGTGTATGGATGGCTCCCGCGTGACAAGGGATTTGTGATCTTGGGCGACTGGTCGGGTGCGGCCATGTATTCGGCGTCTCGATTGCGGTTGGCCCGCGCGCCTTGATGAACGTCCGCGTGAGGCCGAGGGTCCCTATCAATGGCCCGCGTTGCCGGCGCTCAGGTTCGAACGGGGTGTCCCTGCCTCTTGTCCATCAGTTTGCCATCATCTCACGTTGCCCTCACCATTTCGATCCGGCCGTCACCGGCCCGGAATTCCTGTCCTTACGCCGTCCGCCAGGCCTCGCCTGTTCTCAGCATCGCCCAGACGGCCCGCGCCATGCGGTTAGCCAGCGCGATGGCCGCGACCTTCAGCGGCTTCTTGCCCGGCACGCGTCCCAGCCAGTCGTCGCCCGGATCAGAGCGTTTGCGGACAGAGATCACCCCCATGGCGCCAAGGAAAAGCAGCCGCCGAATGAAGCGATTTCCCATCTTCGAGATCGCGCCCAGCCGTTCCTTGCCGCCGCTGGAATGCGGCTTGGGCGTCAGACCCAGCCAGGCCGACAGATCGAGCGCAGAGCGGAAGGCCGACACGTCAGGCAGCGTAGCGGCAAGAACGCTGGCGGTGATCGGCCCGATCCACGGCATCGTCTGCAATCGCCGCGCGGTCTCGTCTTCGTCGGCCGCGTGGCGCAGATCTGCGGTGATGGCGTCTATGCGCGTCTTAGTGTCGGCGAGTTGCCCAACGAGCAGATCGATGGGCATGCGTGCCTCGGGCGGCAGATCGGCCGCCTCGGCCTCTGCAACGAGACGGTCCATGTTGTGGCCCCCTTCGGCACGGCAAGCCCGAACTCGCCCAGATGTGCGCGGATCGCATTGGCAAGCTGGGTCAGTTGGCGGACCAGAAAGTCCCGCGTCCGGTGGCTCATAAGCACCGCCTGCTGGACCTCGGTCTTGACCGGCACGAACCTCATCGTCGGCTGGGTCACCGCGGTGCAGATCGCCTCGGCGTCCACAGTATCGGTCTTGCCCCGCTTGACGAAGGGCTTGACATAGGAGGGCGGGATCAGGCGCACCTCATGGCCGAGCTTCGCAAGTTCCCGCGCCCAATGATGCGCCCCGGCACAGGCCTCCATGCCGATCAGGCTGGGGGCAAGGCGCGAGAAGAACAAGAGCACCTGCGCCCGGCGGACCTGTCGCCGGATGACCACTGTTCCTGTGGCATCAACCGCGTGCACCTGGAACACGTTCTTGGCCAGATCGAGCCCGACCGTGGTAATCTCATTCATGGATGGCTCCCTTCATGGGTCAGTGTGAGAGCACCCAATGTGGCACATTGCGATGCAGGGAGCGGGAGCAATCCACTCCATCAATGGCGCATGCCCGCTCACGTCGATCATCACAGTCTTCGGAACAGCTGCCTCGGACGCGAGGCCGTGCATCAGCCGGGCGAAGATGCCCTTCTCGCTCCACCGTTTTCAACGGTTGTGGAGCGTCTTTGGCGGCCCATACTCCCGGGGCGCATCCCGCCAGCGCAAGCCATTGCGATTGATGAAGATTATACCGCTCAGCACACGCCGGTCATCGACGCGCGGCTTCCCATGGCTCTTGAGCAAGAAAGGCTCCAGACGCGCCATCTGTGCCCCCGTCAGCTAGAAAAGGTTGCTCAAAGATCAGTCTCCTCGCGGAGCCTGAATCATGCTGCAACAGCAAGATCAATGGGCCCGGACCCTAGCCTCCAGACACGTTGGTGGAGTGTCATGCTTACCCCCTATTTCTGCCCGATTTCAAAGGCATGCGGTTGCAGGGTGATCTAGCGCAGAAGCCTAAGTGGTTTTCCCCGCGAGAGGTGCCTAGCGACAGTACAGGGGGTCACGATGGATATGAAAGGCGCAATAGCCTCGGAAGGTTTCGGCTTCCTGCTGCCGCTCTGGCCGGAACTGCATGCCCTCGCTGCCGAGGCAGAGCAGAATGCCGACAAGCTCCCTGATTTTTCGACGATCCGCCTACGCAGCTTTTCGGAGGCCATGGTTTGCCACCTCTTCCGGCACCATGGCTTACCACTGAACGACGACGAGAAGCAGTTCGACCGTCTGCAACTCCTTCAGGATAATCATCTGCTGGATCGGCGGGTTCTAGGGCTCCTGCACACCATCCGGAAACTCGGAAACATCGCCGCTCACGGAAAGCGTCCTGTATCGACGGCTGAAGCCCGCGATCTGGTCGATGACGCCCTTTCGCTGACCGCTTGGTTCTGCCTTGAAATGCGCCCGGATATCGACTGGCAAGCACGGCGACGTGCCTTGCCCATAACGCCTTCGGAGCATCACGAGCCCTCGCACGACATGTGCTCGGCTGAAGAGAGGGAGAAAGCCGCTGGCCTGGCGACCCTAATCAGACCGCCGCAGACGCGGATCTCGTTGCGGGACATGTTCGAAGAAGAACTTACGGCCGACCAGCAGAAGTGCATTGACGCGCTCGATGGCTTCCTCGCGGACGACACCCAGCGGGTATTTCTGCTGAAAGGTTATGCCGGAACGGGCAAGACCTTCCTTGCAGGCGGTTTGACCGAGTTCTTGCTCGCCCAAGGGCGGATGTTCTCCCTTGCGGCCCCGACAGGGCGGGCAGCCAAAGTCATCGCAAAGAAAACGGGGCAGTCAGCGCGCACGATCCACAGCCTGATCTACGACTATAGTGACATGAGCGAACAGACCGAAGATGGCGACGATGGGTCGGCCACCTTCAAGATGATTGCCAAGGTCCGGAACAATGACGATCCGCTCGATGCGGTTGCCATCATCGACGAAGCGTCGCTGGTGTCGAACGTTTACTCCGACAGCGAATTCTTCCGATCTGGCAGCGGGCATCTGTTGCGGGATCTGATCGCGCATGTGGGTTCAAAGCATTCAGGCAACGCCCGAAAGATCATCTTCATCGGCGATCCGGCACAGCTGTCTCCGGTCGGCATGTCGACCTCTCCTGCCTTGGACGCGGATTACCTGCGTGAGACCTTCGGGCTTGATGCAGCCGGCTACGAGTTGACCGAAATCGTCCGCCAGAAAGCTGACAGCGCGATAATCCGCAACGTCATGCCCCTGCGCGAAGGCGTCATCAGTGGACGCTTCAGTAGCCTGACATTCTCTTTCGACGATGGCGTCATCCAACTTCCCAAGGACAGCGTTACGCCCCTCTACATGGAGATACGCGAAGGACGCGGCCCGCAAGCGCCGATCATCGTGACCCATTCGAACACCGAAGCCGCCAATTTCAACCGCGCGATCCGGGCCGTTCTGTTTCCGGGAAAGGCGTCCGTGGCCGCAGGGGACAGCGTGATCGTAGCGGCCAATAGCTTTTGCGGTCCGCATTACGTCGCCAATGGTGAAATCCTGCGGATCGACTCGGTTGAAACGACGGTCGAGCGACGGTCGGTGCAGTTGTTTCAGAAGCTCGGCACCAGCAACGTGTCGGAACCTATCAATGTCGCACTGAATTTTCGAGAGGTCATCGTTGCCCTGCCGCAAACGGAGGGTGACGATCTCATCCTGAAGGCAAAGATACTCGACGATTTTCTGCACGGCGACGACGCCAGCCTGGCATCTACGCAGCAGCGCGCCCTTTACGTCGATTTTCTCAAGCGCCACAAGCACATCGACCGGAAGAAAGATCGTGATGCGTTCCAGTTGGCGCTGCGTTCGGATCCGTATTTCAACGCTCTTCGCCTCAGGTTTGGCTATGCCATTACCTGCCACAAGGCGCAGGGCGGCGAGTGGAGCCATGTGATCGTCAGTTGCGCAACCCCGCAGAACCCGCGTTCTTCTGACTATTTTCGCTGGCTCTACACGGCCATGACGCGGACCAGCGGAAAGCTGTATCTGGTGGATCCGCCGGAGATCAGGCTCAAACCGGCCGGAACCGGATGGGTTACCCCATCTACCACAGAACTTGGCCCACAAAGCCCGGAGGTCGGCCCTCCCGACCAGCGAGCGATGGCCCCTGAACCAGATCTAGGGTCCACCTCCCCGGCTTTGTCGCCACAATCCCTGTTCCGCACCTGGCTTCAAACGGAAATCCGCAACAGGCTGGCTGAAACTGGGATCGAAATCGAGGACGTCGCTCACCATCAGTATCGAGAGTCGTATTTCTTCAAACGAGGCGCAGATGCTGTTCGTATCGACATCGGCTACAAGGGCAACTGGACTGTCTCTGGCGTGACCTGCCCGAGGCCTGACGGCTTCGCCGAGGAAATCATGGCCCGCATCGCTGGATTGTCGGGCCAGAAACCAGGAACTGGCACTTCGAGTTCGGCCCGCGCGGGCGCGCCTGACCGACCGTTCTTGCGGGATTTCCATGACCGATTGATCGCCGCGCTGTCGAAGAAGGGCATCACCGCTGTCAACCTGAAGGAGCAGCAATGGAGCCAGCGCTACGTTATTGCGCGGGGCGCGGACTCGGTCACGGTCGACATCTTCTACAACGGCAAGAACCAGCTGACGCGGTTCATGCCAATCAATCCATCCCCTAACCCGACGCCCTCACTCATCTCGCTGCAAGATGATGTCGGAACCATTCTGACCGTCGAGGTTCACCCATGAGCATCGTTAGCAGGAGCCGAGGCAACAGGGGTTTGGGTGGTGGAGGCTGGAACCTTCGCTCGAAAGAGGTCACTGAACTCAGGAAAGGCGGCCAACTCGATGCAGCTTACGCTCTCTCGGCGGAGCGCATCGCTGATTCCGAGGCAGACGACTATGACCGTGCCGCCTATGCATGGTGCCTCATTGCGCTCGTCAAACAGCATTCAGCCGATGGCAACACACAGAAACTGTCGGACTACTTGGATCAACTTCGACGTTTCGAAGTCCCGGTCTCGGACGAGATGCTGGCAGAACATCGTGAGAAGGCTCTGTCACTCGTGGACCCCGACCGCCGCGCCATACAGTCAGCACGCAATCTGAGCAAGCAAGGCAAGCACGAGGATGCCTCAAGGATCTACGCCGACCTCGATGCGAACGGAAAACTGGCCCCAGAGGATCAGAAGGCGTGGGGTTGGGAACTCTACCGCCTGATCAAAGGCGAACTTGAAGGGTCGCAGGACGAGAAACTGTCCCCGCCAGTCGTTCAACGCGTGAAGAGAAACCTGAACACCTATCTGAAGCTGGCGATCGGCGGCCCCGACCTCCTGCACAGCCTGATGCTGCGTCAGGCGTTGCGGCTGACGAAGGGGGAACAGCTCAAGCTGCTCCCGTTTCTTCGCCTCTGGAGCCCGGATCAGTTCAACGACGAGGACTTTGACCGGCAGCAAGGGAGGGACGGCAAGATTTACCCTTCCCTCGTTGAGCAGGTGATCCAGACTGCGTCGGCCGAGGCCGCCCAGAGCGACCGTGCGGAAGACCGCCATTTCATGCTGCCGCATGTGCAGGCCGCGATGAAGCGCTTCCCGGATAACATCTGGCTCAAGTTCAATCTCACGAAACTCTTGCGGGGCATGGGGCGCATCGAAGAAGCGCTGAAGCTGGCCGTCGAATTTGCGCGCGAGAAGGCTTCTGAATACTGGGCTTGGGAACTGATCGGTGACTTGGTGCCAAACGATATCGACCTGCGGCGCTCGTGCTATGCCAAGGCCCTGGGCTGTTCACAGGACGATGACTTTGTAGGAAAGGTCCGCATCAAGTTCGCCGCCCTGCTGGAAGAAAACTATCCTGCCGAAGCCCGCTTCGAGGCAGAGCGGATAATTGCGCACCGCGCCCGTGCTGGATACGCGATTCCCCGCGACGCACAGAGTCTTGTGGAAAGACTTGCAGCGGTCACCCCAAAGGAGACTGATCGCGCCTTCTACGGCAGGCTGAGCGATGCGGCGGAAGCTCTACTCTTCTCGCACCTCCCTTGGACCGATGCTTGCCTCGGGGAAGTCTTCACGGTTGAGGGGCGAGATGGTCGAAAGCCTCGAAAGCGCCGCAGAATCTATGTGAGGGGTAATCCTTTCGCAATCGAGCTGAGCCTGCCCGACAGCCATCCTGACATCCGCGGGTTGGCGGAAGGAACGCCGATCAAGTTGCAGTCTGAGACTTCAAAAGCTGAACCGGCGCAGACAATAATTCACCGGATCAGCCGCAGAGAAGATGGCACACCCATGGACATCTTGCCGTGTCGGGTTGGCATCATCGACCACATCAACCATGAAAAGTCTCTGATCCACGTGATCATCGCTCGCGGCGTGGATGGAACTAGCCCGACCTCGCTTTATCCGGGGCAACCCGTAATCGGGACCGCTGTAGTAGTTCGCCTTGCACAGCATCATTCGAAGACCGGCGTCCGCACGCGTATTGTCGAAGTCGCGCCAACCGAACAAACACCTTCTCCGGATGTCTGTCGTCCATTCCGTGACGCAACGAACGTAACAGCCAGCGGGCTGGGGTTCACACGTGGCGATATTTTCATTCCGTCTCACATGATCGCTGCTGAAGGAATACACGCAGGCGATCTTGTTGAAGGTATGGCCATTGCAAGTTTCGACAAAAAGCGTGGGAAATGGGGAATGAAAGCGATCCATGCGAAAGTTGTCGCGCGAAATCACTTCGACTTTGGAAATCGCGGCGAGGCGGACTACCATGACGATTAGCGCCTACTTCAACTCCAGGACACAGCGGGCGCCGGGGTGCATCGCCTATGCGCTTGAATACGCAGCACTTCTTTCCCTCTTGGTTCCACAGTGCTTCCACGGGGGTTGGAAACGCAAACGCCGCCCCGGAGGTTGGCGCATAAGCCTTCGATAACACGTAGTAATTTTCGTTGCGGGGGCACGCAACTACCGATACCGACACAAGCTGGAGGTTATGATCTGACGAGGGGCAGACCCTGGCGACGGCAGGAAGGCGTATGCGAACGCCTTATCGTCTATACTGCCGGCTGCTCAAAAGGAGGCGCACTCCAGGTCTCAGGCTGAATGAGCAGGTCAGATGCGTAGATCGAACGTTCAATCGCCGCTTCGCGCTTTGCCTCCCGATCCATCATTCCGAACTAGGCTCTGTTGACAAAAGGGATTCACACCGCAGCGTGGGCGTGATTCAAGCTGGTATCTGCAATGGAGACCAGCTTGGCACGAGACCTGATGTCGGACGAGGAATGGAAGTTCTTTGAACGGTTCATCCTGACAGTCCGCGCCCCGAACGGACGCAAACCTACCAACCACCGCCTTGTTCTTGATGGGATTTTCTGGATCGCGCGCACCGGCTCACCCTGGCGCGATCTGCCGGAAGAGTTCGGCAAGTGGTCAAGCGTCTACCGCCAGTTCCGGCGTTGGACGCTGGCGGGGCTCTGGGAGCAGATCATGGACGCCCTGAACGAAAGCGGCGCGGTCCCGCATGCACTGCAAATGATCGACAGCACCGTGGTCCGCGCCCATCATCAGGCAGCGGGCACTAAAGGGGGACTCCGCGACAGGGTTTTGGCCGTTCGCGTGGTGGCTTCACGACCAAGATCCACCTCCTCGTCAACGCAGCAGGGCTGCCTATGAGGACGGAGATCACCGCGGGGCAAACCTCCGACTATCTCGGCTTCGATCTGGTCATGGCCGACAATCTGCCGACACCAAGTGTTCTGCTGGCCGACCGAGGCTATGATGCTGACAGCATTCGAAAATCCATGGGAAAACGCGATGTCTTGCCCGTCATCCCCATGCGCAAATCACGAAAAAAGCGCATTGCCGTCGACCGGTCCTTGTATCGTCTTCGAAACCTTGTCGAACGGTGCTTCAACAAGCTTAAGAACGCCCGCCGCGTTGCCACCCGTTACGACAAGACTGCGGAGAGCTTCCTGGGCTTCATCGATATCACGTCGATACGCCTTTGGGTCCGCCATTTGTCAACATGACCTAGTCTCCAAACCAAGAGGCAAAGGTGGCAGGCCGAGTTCCTCAAGATGCCTGTTGTGCGTCTCCGCGGCTGCCTGAATCTTTTGTTGAAGAACATCAAGCTCTCCGTGCACATCTGCGAGATCGATTTCTTGCTCGGCTCCGGAAGTACTCACATAGCGGGAGATATTGAGATTAAAGTCGTGCTCCTTCTCGATCTCATCAAGGCTGAACACCCGCGAATAGCGATCCTCTTCCTTCCGGTGCTTGTAGGTATCGACGATTTTGTCTATGTGCTCGGGAAAGAGCGAGTTCTGTCGCTTGCCCGGTTGATAATGCTTTGCCGCGTTGATGAACAAAACGTCGTCGGTCCGCTTGCATTTCTTCAGCACGAGAATGCAGACTGGTATGCCTGTCGAATAGAACAACTTGGCTGGCAGGCCGATCACCGTATCTATGTGACCATCTTTCAGAAGCTTGGTACGTATCTTCTTCTCAGCCCCGCCGCGGAACAGGACACCATGCGGCAGGATAATCGCCATGGTGCCGTCCTTAGCAAGGAAGTGGAACCCATGCAGTAAAAAGGCGAAATCAGCCGCCGACCTTGGTGCAAGCCCGTAGTCCTTGAAGCGGAAGTCCTTCGCCATTTCCTCGGTCGGACTCCAGCGGTAGCTGAATGGCGGATTGGCGATCACCGCGTCGAACTCGATCTTCTTCGCCGGGTTCGGCTCGCGCAGGATGTCCCAGTCGTTTTCCAGGCTGTCACCGTGGTGGATGTCGAACTCGGTGTCCCGCACTCCGTGCAGCAGCATATTCATTCGGGCAAGATTATAGGTGGTAATGTTCTTTTCCTGCCCGTAGATCTTGCCGATACCGTGCTTGCCCATGTGCCGCCGCACGTTCAAGAGCAGCGAGCCCGAACCGCAGGCAAAGTCGTAGACGCGGTTCAGCTTTGCCCGTTTGCCTGATGCCGGGTCCTGGCTATCGAGTGTCACGATCTCCGACAGGATGTTAGAAATCTGCTGCGGGGTGTAGAATTCGCCCGCCTTCTTGCCCGAACCGGCGGCGAACTGGCCGATCAGGTATTCATAGGCGTCGCCCAGAATGTCGCGGTCGCTAGGGAACTCCGCCAAGCCTTCAGCGATTTTCTGGATGATGGTGCATAGCCGCGCATTGCGTTGCGCATAGTTCCTGCCCAGCTTATCAGAGTCCAAGTTGATCTCGGAAAAAAGGCCCTGAAAATTCGACGAGAACGACTCGTTTTCGATAAATCTGAATCCGTCTTGCAGGGTCCTGAGCAGCTTATCGCTCTGGGTCCGAGCCATCTCGGCGATGGAGCTCCACAGGAATTCGGGCTTGATGACGTAATGGACCTTTCGGCGCATGACCGTCTCGAATTCCTCCGTATCCTCTGGATTATGCTCATACCAGACGGCAAGCGGCGAACGACGGTCGCCCGCCGGCAGTGCGGGCCAGTCCGCATCGAGTTCACCCTTCGCGGCATCCTCGTAATTATCCGACAGGTAGCGCAGAAACAGAAACGACAGCATGTAGTCGCGAAAATCGTCCGCGTTCATCGCGCCACGCAATTCGTCGGCGATGGCCCAGAGCGTCCTGCCTAGCCTTATTTGGTCCTGTTCGGTCATACGACGGCTCCTTCCGCTTCGGCCGCCGGAAACAGCTCGGGATTAAAGCGATAATCGTTCATGAAGTTCTCGAGTATCTTGCGAAAGATGTCCTTGTTCTCCGGCAACATTTCGGCAGGCTCGAACAAAGAATAGCCACCGTGACTCAGAAGCTGGACGTAGCGAAAGTGAAGCCTGCCGTCCTCATCGTCTGCGTCACGCTTCATCACATCGCCCACATTGCTGAAACCGTGAAAGGTTGCAGTTTTCTCCATGATGCTGCGCAAGATCGTGAAGTGATAGGTGTAAAGCCTGCCCGACCGCGCGGCCTCGTACAGGTCCTTCAGCATTGCGACATGGTAGAAGCGCGGCGTCTGGCCCGTGTCGCGCAGCTGCCAGCCGGCACCATCTCGGCGCAGAAAAAACTGCCAAGGCTTGCTCAGTTCGTTGCACAGCACGTTAAAAAATAGCGTGTGATGGGAGGAGACCACCGCCTTCAGCCGGTCTTGCCCCTTCAGCATCAGTGCCAGATGCGCAGCAACGGCGATGGCGTTGTTCTCGTCGAGGGAGGAGATAGGATCATCGATATAGAGGTATTTCACCCAGTCATAGGCCTCCTGCGCATCGATGGCGAGCTGGGCCACGACCAGGAAGAAGCACCAGATGAAGATGTTTTCCTCGCCGCGCGAGATCTTGATGGGCACAGGCACATCCTCACCCTCGGCGTTCTTTACCGTCTCGCGCCAGAACAGGACTGTTCCCTGCGCATAATCGATCTGGAAGTCGAAGTCGGCATGACGGCGCAGCACCGGACGGATGCGGTTTTCCATCTCCAGCTCGGCAAGGCCGTCGAAGAAGGCAGACGCCGTGTTCAACCGCAGCACGCGGTCGCGGTCATTTTCCAGGTCATTGTCCCAGCTGAAGAGGTCCTCGGTGAAAGCGTTGAAATAGAGCGTGTCACGGGCCGTGACTGCCCCGTCCTCGCCGCGCCGCTTGCCGAGTTCCTTGAACGCCATCGACAGCCGCGTCTTACCGGTGCCGTTATGAGCGAAGATCAGGGTACATTTCTTGTTCTTCCCCTCGATCTCTTGCCGCAGATGGGCAGCAAGCGTTTCGAGCGTGTCGAAGGTCTGCGCAACTGCCATAGTTCAACCGGCCTCCTGCGGGAAAAGCTGCTGCATCAGGCCGCGCTTGTGAACCTTGAGCGCCTCGACCCGCGCGCCGTGCACCCGGATCAGATCGTCGAGTGCGGTGAGGCAATCGGCGATCTTTTGTTGCTCTTCGACCGTGGGAGGGACCGAAAGTTGCAGCCTTTCGAGTTGCGCAGGATAAAGATGAACAACCGAGTCACCTTGCGCGACCTTGCTGACCTCCGACTGCAGATTGCCGCGTATGTAATAGGCAAGAAAGGACCCATTCAAGGGCGAGCGGAAAATGTTCAGATCACCCCCCAACGCAACGCCCTTCGTTGTCACGCAGGATGCCCTTGCGATATCCCCTTTCGTCTCTCCAGATGCCGGAATAATAACATCGTCTTCTTCGCTGAGGACAAGATCGGCGGGATCAGCGTCAGTGCGCGAAGCTACCTCACGAATGATTTCGCCGTAAAAAGTGTAGAGCTCCCCATAGCGGATGCACGGCAACGATCCGCCCGGCTTAATGTCGGACTTGGATATTCCCTTGCCTTTGACGATCGTTCCGATCTCGCCCAACCGCTTCACCTCCCACGGGACGGCTTTGCGGAACGCTGGGAAGCGCAGGCGGGGGGTAACCTCATCAGGGCGAGGGAAAAGTTGCTGCATCAGGCCGCGCTTATGATCCTTCAGCGCCGCCAGCCGCTCACCTTCCGCTCGGATCAGATCATCAAGCGAGGACAGACAATCGGCGATCTTTTTTTGTTCGCCCGTATCCTTTTTTGGAAACGGAATGAGCTTTTCCTTGAGTGCGGAGAAATGCCGGTTGTAGCCCTTTTGCTCGACGGGATTTGCCTGCAACGACAGAAAAAGAAAGCGTGCGCTGATTTCTTCAGACGGCGACAGTATCTTAATGCCGTCCGCGCCTTGGGCAAAAGGAGAACTCACCAATTTCACAACGCATGAGTGATCGCCGAAAATCACGACCGGGAAACTGGCCTCGACTAATGCCGTTTCGTCATCGGTCCAACCGCATATGTCGCTTGGTGACTGATCGACGATCGGGAATTGACCGATCTGTTGATAATCGGTCGTCTGGATTTTTTTCGGTGGCGTGATCGTGGTGATCAACTCCCCCAGCCGCTTCACCTCCCACGGCCCCGCATCGCGGAACTCGAGAAAACGCAGGCGGGGGGCCGGGCCGTTGTTTTCAATACTCTTCATAAACTTCCAGTCCTGAAATCTCGCGCCCCTCGGCCTTGCGGCGCAAAAGCGGGGTAATGTCTTCCATCAGCGCAAGCTCCGCCTGCGCGCGCGCCTTCCAGCCAAGACCTCGGGGGCGGAACAGATCGCTCAGCGCGTCAGGATCAAAGATGTAGCGGTCAAGGATCAGATCGACGAAGCGCTGCAGCGCCTCAGCGGAAAGGTTGTGCTTTTCGGCGATGAGGGCCAACTCGGCCGCCTGACGCTCGGCTTTGAAATGCTCGTATCCCTTACGGACCTGCTCTTCGCTCAGTCCCTCGCCTTCTTTCAGCGTGGCAATGTACGCTTCGAGATCCTCACGTTCCTCCATCAGGCGGGCTGAAGAGGCGAGAAGACGCTTAAGTTCTTCGCGCGTCATCTTCAGCCGCTTCGGCGCGGCCTGGCTGAAGCGGGCAATGAGTCGCATGATATAGTCGTAATCGATCAGCGCGCTGTCGAAGAGAACGAACTCGAAATCGAGTTGCTGAACGGGATCGACAGGGTCGTCCTTACTGCGGCTTTCCTGCTGCAAGCGCCTGGCCGTTTCCAGGTACTGGGCAGAGAAAGCGCGCAGATCGTCGCGAGGGATCAGCGCCTCGATCTGCGCCTTCTGCTCGGGCGTCAGGTCAGTATACTGATCAAGCTGAGTGGTGAGGCGCTTGACCTCCTTGAAACGTTCGATGAAGCCAACACGCGCCTCATCGCCCTTGAGGTTGCTCACCTCATCGGGACGAGGCTGAAGCTCATGCGCAGCCATGAAGTCGGTCAGCTTCTGCGTAGCTTCCTCGAGCTTCCCGATCACCTTCGGCGCGGGATCGACTAGCCAGACCTCCTTGGCCCGATCCGGCGCCTCCCCCGAGAAGAGCGCGATTGCCTCGTCCACCGCATCGCGCTGGGCGCGGAAGTCGAGGATGTTACCGTAGGGTTTGGAATCATTCAGCACCCGGTTGGTGCGTGAAAAGGCCTGTATGAGGCCGTGGTATTTCAGGTTCTTGTCTACATAGAGCGTATTGAGATAGGCCGAATCGAAGCCCGTCAGCAGCATGTCCACGACGATGGTGATGTCGATCTTCTGCGAGCGCGGCAGATCGCTGTTGGGATATTTCTGGTCTTTGATCCGCTGCTGCACATCCTGATAATAGCTATCGAAGTTCGCCAAGTTGTGATTGGCGCCATAGCGGGCGTTATAGTCTGCGATAATCTCCACTAGCGCCGCCTTCTTGCGACCAGGCTCCTTTTTGTTGTCCTCCAGCTCCTGGGGCAGATCCTCCTGCAGCTGGGCAACGTCGCGGTTGCCTTCGGCCGGCGGCGAGAAGACGCAGGCAATGTTCAGCGGGACGAAATCCTCGTCCTGCTCAACACGTTTCGCCTGAACCTCGCGGAAGAGCCGAAAGTAGTCGATGGCGTCGTCGATCGACGCCGTAGCGAAGAGCGTATTGAACTTGCGCTGATTGGTGGCGGCGTCGTGCTTGGCCAATATCGCTTCGACCACGGCTCGCCTGGCGGGCGTCTCCCCCGGCTTGATGGGGGAGCCGTCAGGCTTGAAATAGTCCACATGGAAGCGCAGCACGTTGCCATCGTCGATAGCGTGGGTGATGGTGTAGGCGTGGAGCTCCTTTTCGAAGACCTCGTCCGTCGTCATCAGGCGCGCTTCTTGGCCTTCGATCTGGACGGCGGTAGCATTCTGCTCGAAGATCGGCGTGCCGGTGAAACCGAAAAGCTGAGCATTCGGGAAGAATTCACGGATCGCCTTGTGATTCTCCCCGAACTGAGAACGGTGGCATTCGTCGAAGATGAAGACGATGCGCTTGTCGCTCAGAGGCTCTAGGCGTTCACGATATTGCCGCTTGTTCGTTCCGTCCAGCGCGAGTCCTAGCTTTTGGATCGTGGTGACGATCACCTTGTGCCGGTAGTCGTCGGACAGCAGCCGCTGAACCAAGGTTTCGGTATTCGTGTTTTCCTCGACGCAACCGGGCTGGAAGCGGTTGAACTCGTCACGCGTCTGCTTATCGAGATCCTTTCGGTCGACCACGAAGAGGCATTTTTCGATGTCGGGATTATCCTTGAGCAGGGTCGACGTCTTAAACGAGGTCAGTGTCTTTCCCGAACCGGTCGTGTGCCAGATGTAACCATTGCCCCGGTTCTCGTGAATGCAGTCGACGATCGCCTTGACCGCATAGACTTGGTAGGGTCGCATCATCACGAGCTTCCGCTCATTCTGGATAAGCACCATGTAGCGGCTGATCATTTCAGCGAGGGTACATTTGGCCAAGAACTGGTCGGAAAAATCCGACAAGTGCTCGACCTTCCTGTTGTCACGAGTGGCCCAGCGATAGATCGGCAGGAACCGCTCCTCAACGTTGAAGGAGAAGTGCTCACTGTTGTTGTTTGCGAAATACCAAGTCTGGCTGCGATTGCTGACAATGAACAACTGCGTGAAGCACAGCAGGCTGTTGCCGTAGCCGTTCCCTGGATCGTTTCTATAATCGATGATCTGCTGCATCGCCTTTCGAGGCGATACGTGTAGTGATTTGATTTCGATCTGCACTAACGGCAAGCCGTTGAGAAGCAGGATCACGTCGTACCGATGATGGCTGCTCCGCGTGTTCATCCGAAGCTGGGCGACGACCTCGAAGCTGTTCCTGCACCAGTCTTGCAGGTTGACGAGTTGGTAATGCAGCGGCGTGCCGTCTTCGCGCTCAAAAGTATTCCAGTTCCGCAGTCGCTCCGCAGTGGCGAACACGTCTGGCGTCACGATTTCTTCGAGTAACCGTTCGAACTCGCTGTCAGTCAATCTGACCCGGTTCAAGGCTTCGAACTTCTCGCGGAAATTTCGTTCAAGCGCCTCTCGATCACAAATGTCATCGCGATGCGAATACTTAAGATCCGCGAGTTTTTTAATGAGCTCTCGCTCGATCTCTACTTCTTTTGTCATTCAGTCCGCCAGATATCGCAGCCACATCGGCATACACGAAAGAGAGCAGTTCGTCCGAGAGTTATCCTCTGCTTCCGTATATGTCGAGATACTGACGCCCCCCCCTTCGGCCGGGCGCCCTCTGAGAATCACCCCGCTGCAGATCAGTGGCAGACTACAGGAAGACCGAAAGGACATGCTACTACAATGCCTTATTCCCAAGGTCGGCGTTACGTTGACCGGTTCTTGTTGAAAGGCAATGCCTGATGGGGCACTTGCGCCGTCGGTCCGCTCGACACGATCCTAACGGGGACAAGCGATGGCTCGCCGTGCCTTGGCGAAGCCGCGATCCGTGGTGATGAAGTGTTGCAGCATCGGCACGATCAGCCTGACGGGATCGGCGACGGGCTGGCCGCTCTGGCGGGCCAGCACCTCGGCATAGGCGATCAGATCGCGGTTGAGGGTTGCGGGCAGCTCCAGCATGACCTTCACGGGCTTATCGTCGGGAAGCGGGCCGAGTTTCAGTTTCGTCATGGTCAACCCCCTGCCGGCTCGAACACAAGATCGCGGGTGACGATGATCCTGACCAGGAAGCCGGGCCGGATAGTCAGTGTCGGCGCGACCTGCAACTGGCGCTGGACGATCTGCTGGCCGGCCTGATTGACGGTATCCTGCGCCCCGTCGCGGATGGCGCGGATCAGCCGGTCCTCGTCGCTCGTCGCCAGTTCCGAGCCGACTGCGAGCAGCGTGGACAGCCCTGCGGCCTTCATCAGATCCCACCAGTGGTAATCAACACCGTCCTCAAGGCCGGCGTAGCCGCTGGCGTCCGCGCCCGGCAGGCGTTCCAGAACAATTGAGCGGCCGCCCGGCAGGATCAGGCGGTTCCACACCAAGAGCACCCTGCGCTGACCGAAGGTCACGCCGTCATCGTATTGGCCGATGATGCGCGTGCCCTGCGGGATCAGGAGCAGCGAGCCGGTCGGGCTGTCATAGACGTTTTCCGTCACCTGTGCCGTGATCTGGCCCGGAAGGTCGGAACGGATGCCGGTGATGAGCGCGGCCGGGATCACGGCCCCGGCCTGAAGGATATAGGGCGATGCCGGCGGCGCGACGCGATCCGGGGCGACGGTCTGCCGGTCCACCGGCCCGTTGAGAAACGCCGCGTGGCGATCCTGTGTCGCCGGCTGCCCGCCGAGGCCAAGCCCGGCAAGGCCGGGCATGGCCGTTCCTGCCGGCGCTCCCGTGCGCGGGCCTAACTGGAAAAACACGTTGCTCAAGCGCGCGGCTTCTTCCTCGGCGCGGCGGCGTTCTTCTTCGGGATCGACGGCGGGTGTCGCCATAACGGGCGGCGCAACCGGCTGCCCCCGGTTCTGCGCGTCGAGGATCGGACGGCCGAGGTCGCCGGGCAATGCCGGCCCCAAGACGGGGCCGGTGTAGTCGCGCGGCAGGCCGGACAAGCCGTCCGCCGTGGGGCGGTTCTCGGTCGAATAGAGTTCGTCGCCGCCCGGTCCTGCATCGCGGGTCTGGAGCGCGTAAATCAGCGCCCCGCCGATGCCGAGCAGCGCGACGGCTCCGACGCCTGCCAGCATCTTGCGGGACAGGCGGGTGACGCGGGGCGGTTCGGCGCGCAGGCGCATGGGTGCGGCGGTGTCGGTGATGGTGTTCTCGCTCATGACGGGGTGTCTCCGGTCGCGCTGGCGGGCTGCGCGGCGGCGGCCTGCGTCGGGTTGGTGCGGACGATCCTGACGACCTGCTGACGATTGCCGCTGCCAAGGCGCAACTCGGCCGCGCCGAACAGGCGATCCACGATCAGGACGTTTTGATGGATACGGCTGTTGACGATCTGCGGCTCGCCGTTCGATCCAAGCACGAAGATCGGCGGCATTTCGCCCTGCACGATTCCGGCCGGGAAGACGACATAGACGCGCCTGCCATCGTCAAAGACGGAAACCGGCCGCCATGGCGGGCTGTCGCCCTGCACCTGCAAGGCGTAGCGATAGTTTCGCGCTGCCTCGGCCGGGATGATCGGCGCGGCCGGGACCGTCTGGCGCTGGCCGGCAGGCGGTGCGGGATAGGCCCATGCCACGGCCGGCATGTAGAGCGATTCCCGCGCGTGCAGCTCGATCATGTAGATGCGCCGGTCGGTGGTCACGACAAGGTTGGTGGAAATATCCTCCCGCGTCGGCTTCACGAGGATATGGACACGGCGGCTTGCGCCGCTGCCGCTCTCGGTGTCGCCGATAATCCACCTCGTCGTATCGCCCGCCGCGATCGGCCCCGCGCCTGTCAGGCTCTCGCCCGGCTCCAGCGCAATGGTCGTGATCTGCCCGACTGCGGCATAGACCTGATAGAGCGCGCCTTCCGACCACGGATAAATCTGAATGGCGTTGTAGTAGCCTTCGCGGCGCGGCTCGACGCGGGCGGCTGCGTTGGCGTTCTCGACGCGGCCGGTCGGCGTGCCTGCGGCGGTGCCGCCGCGCGCCACGGTCCATGCCGGAGGCACATGCAGCGGCCGGGGCGTGTTGTCGGTTGCCGCCGCCTGCACGGTCGGCAGCGGCGGCACGCTGGCGTCGTAGCTGAATTGCGGCGTCTGGTTGGTGGCGCAGCCTGCCAAAGTAATTGCAAACGCCGTCGCAAAAATCGCATAGGTTAGCGACTTCAGGATCAGTAAGGAGGAACCGACAGAATGGATTCTGTGCCGACGATTGTTGCCCGGTATATCGACGCCTACAACAGGATGAATGTTCAGGCGATGCTCGACTGCCTGTCGGGCGACGTTCGGTTTATCAACAGATCGAACGGAGAGACGACGAACGAAACGCACGGGATCGAGGCATTCCGCGCGCTGGCGGAACAGGGCGTCCAGTTGTTTGCTGAAAGAGAACAGACGATCCTCGACTGTA
>Ga0209368_1000737_pt1 | contig 21069 bp, 11 predicted proteins | sample EBPBio242008_DNA_FD_185862 | JGI IMG/M metagenome (GOLD analysis project Ga0209368, IMG submission 185862) | Wastewater treatment Type I Accumulibacter community from EBPR Bioreactor in Madison, WI, USA - Reactor 1_4/24/2008_ DNA (SPAdes)... | ecosystem: Engineered > Bioreactor > EBPR >...
GTTCCAGCAGTAGCAGTGCTTGGCGTTGGTGCAACTGTAGAAGGAGTTCCACCAGTAGCCGAAGTGTACCATTTAAGAGTAGCACCTGAAGCACTCAAAGGGGAGGCAGTTGCATCCACACAATAAGTGACAGGACTTGTTACCGTTGGTGCAGTAGGTAAGGGATTGACATTGACCACAATACTTGCCCTTGGTCCTTCGCAGCCATCGGTAGAAGTTTGACTTACATAATAAGTTGTTGTTCCAGAAACGCTGGTGCTTGGCGTTGGGGCAATTGTAGAAGGAGTTCCACCAGTAGCCGAAGTGTACCATTTAAGAGTAGCGCCTGACGCACTCAAAGGGGAGGCAGTTGCATCCACACAATAAGTAACAGGGCTAGTAACGGTTGGTGCTGTTGGCAATGGATTAATGGTTACCGTGATACTATCTCTTGGACCTTCGCATCCTAGAGCAGAAGTTTGGCTCACATAAAATTTGAATGTTCCAGCTGTTGTGGTGCTTGGCGTTGGAGCCGTTGATGAACCGGTTCCGCCTGTTGCCACAGTGTACCATTTTAAAGAAGTTCCTGTTGCGCTTAATGGACTTGCAGTTTCTGCAACACAATAAGTTACAGGCGTCACTACGGTTGGTAATGCAGGTAAAGGATTCACGACAACAGAAATAGCCGCTCTTGGTCCTTCGCATCCATCGGTAGAAGTTTGACTGACATAATATACCGTTGTTCCAGCAGTAGCAGTGCTTGGCGTTGGTGCAACTGTAGAAGGAGTTCCACCAGTAGCCGAAGTGTACCATTTAAGAGTAGCACCTGAAGCACTCAAAGGGGAGGCAGTTGCATCCACACAATAAGCGACAGGACTGGTTACAGTTGGTGCAGTAGGTAAGGGATTGACATTGACTACAATACTTGCTCTTGTGCCTTCGCAACCAAACGAAGAGGTTTGGCTGACATAGTAGGTAGTTGTTCCTGAGGTAGTTGTTGTAGGTGTGGGGGCTGTAGTTGCTCCAGTGCCACCAGTGGCAGTCGAATACCATTTCAAAGAAGTGCCAGTTGCTGTTAATGCCGAGGCAATATCGTTTTGGCAATAAGTAACTGGACTGCTTACTATTGGAGCTAAAGGTTTTGCGTTGATGTTTACGGTAATAGAATCTTTATGTCCTTCGCAACCTGCACTTGATACTCTACTAACATAATATTTAAAAGTTCCAGGTGTAGCAGTAGATGGTGTTGGAGCTGAGGTAGTATAGGTTGTGCTTGACCCTGCATACCAACGCAAGCTGCTGCCTGTTGCAACTAAAGCCAAAGCAGTGTCGCCTTGACAATAGCTTACAGGTGATGTCACTATTGGCGGACTGAGTAAAGTATCAATATTCACTAGAATGGCCGCTCTTGGTCCTTCGCAACCACTTGATGAAGTTTGGCTCACGTAGTAATAAACGGCACCTGTGCTACTTGTTGACGGTGACGGTGCTGTTGTGCTTCCCGTTCCACCTGTAGGCGAGCTGTACCATTTTAAGCCTGAACCTGTTGCCATTAATGGGCTAGAAGGCGTACCTAAGCATAAAGTTACTAAAAATCCCACCGTCGGTGCTGAAGGAGTGGCATAGACAATCACATTAATATTAGTTCTTGGGCTTTCGCAACCGTTTGCTGAAGTTTGACTAACATAATAAGCTGTTGCTCCAGTACTCGCAGTACTCGGTGTTGGTGCTGTTGTCGAGGCTGTGCCTCCTGTTGATGTGGTATACCATTTTAATGAGCTACCCGATGCAGTTAATGGGCTAGCTAATGTTCCTGAACAATACTCTATCGGACTTGTGGACACAGGCGCTGACGGGGTTGCATTTATTGTTACGACGATAGATTTTCTTGGTCCTTCGCAGCCGAATCCGTTTGTTTGGCTTACATAATATGTAAACACGCCAGCAGTAGCAGTGCTTGGTGTTGGTGCAACAGTTGTTGCGGTGCCACCTGAGGCAACGTTATACCATTTTAAGCTAGTACCTGTTGCTGATAAAGTAGCTGCCGTGGCTCCTTGGCAATAACTAATAGAATCTACAAGTGTACTTGGTGAAAGTGGTAAAGCATTTATTGTAACTGTAATGCTAGCTCTTGGTCCTTCGCAGCCTGCCGTATTTGTTTGACTTACATAATAAGTTGATGTGCCTGTAACACTAGTATTAGGGACTGGCGCAGTTGTTGACCCTATTCCTCCGCTTGCACTAGTATACCATTTTAAAGATGTACCTGTTGCTGTTAGAGCAGAAGCTGTTGCTCCTTGGCAATAAGAAAGAGGAGAGCTTACTGATGGAGCAATAGGTAAAGAATTGATATTGATTGCAATTGATGCTCTGTTTCCTTCACAGCCAAAACCATTTGTTTGACTTACCCATACTGTTGAAGTTCCTGCAATGCTTGTGTTAGGAGTTGGAGCTGATGTAGTTGCAGAGCCTCCACTGGCTACAGAATACCATTTTAAACTTGTACCTGTCGCGGTCAATGCAACTGCTGTATCTCCTACACAATAGTTGATTGGGCTTGTCACCAAAGGTGCAGCTGGTTTTGGATTTATGGTAACTGTAATGCTGTCTCTAGGTCCTTCGCAGCCAAGAGCTGTGCTTTGGCTCACATAATATTTTACTGTTCCTGCTGTTAATGTACTAGGTGTTGGGGTAGTAGTTACTCCAACACCACCTGTAGGAGTTGAATACCATTTCAAGGAGGTTCCGGTTGCACTAAGTGCTGTAGCTGTTGCCCCCTGACAATAGGTTACTGGTGTTGTAACAGTTGGTGTAGTTGGTATTGGATTTATGTTCACTACAATTGCTGCTCTGCTTCCTTCTCCACAAGTAGAAGTTTGGCTAACATAAAAAGTGTCTAAGCCGATTGTTGCAGTGCTAGGAGTTGGAGCAGTGCTGGTTCCTGTTCCCCCAATTGCATCGGTATACCATTTCAATCCAGTGCCACTAGCAGATAAAGCAGTAGCTGTTGCGCCAACACAATAATTGACAGGGCTAGTAACAGTAGGTGCTGCTGGACCCGCTTGAACATTTACAGTAAGGGCAACTCTTGGCCCTTCACAAGTAGCAGCATTTACCTGACTGACATAAAAAGTAGTGGTTGAAACGCTTGCTGTGCTTGGTGTTGGAGCTGTCGAACTCCCTGTGCCTCCGGTAGCTGTTGTGTGCCAAAGCAAAGTTGAGCCAGAGCTAGCAGTAGCACTTAATGCAGTAGCAGTAGCGCCCACGCAATATACAACAGGGGTTGTAACACTAGGTGCCGCTGGATTTGCATTGATGGTTACAATTATAGAATCTCGTGGACTTTCGCAACCTAATATTGTTTGACTTACATAATATTTAGATGTACCGGCGGTGGTTGTTACTGGAGTCGGTGTTGTTGTTATTCCGCCACCTCCAGTCAAGGTACTGTACCATTTTAAACTTGTTCCTGTGGCTGATAATGCTGATGCCGTAGCGCCAACACAATAGTTAACTGGTGATACAACTGTTGGTAGGCTTGGCTTTGCGTTAATCACCACACTGATAGCAGCACGGGCGCTTTCACCACATCCATATCTTGAGGTTGCACTAACATAATAGATAGTTGTTCCCGGCGCAGAAGAACTTGGGGTTGGGGCAACAAGGCTTGCAGTGCCTCCCGTTGCTGTCGTGTACCATTTAAGTGTGTCACCTGCGCTAGCAGTAGCAACTAAGGCTGATGTTGTCGCACCTTGACAATATGTTACTGTACCTGTAACGGTTGGTGTTGCAGGTGTTCCATACACATTAACTACAATGCTTGCCCTTAATGAAGGGCAACTGGAAGTGTCAGTTTGACTTACATAATATGTTGTTGAGCCAACAGTCGCCGTACTTGGTGTTGGTGCAGTAGAGCTTCCAACTCCACCATAAGGAACGGTGTACCACTTTAATCCTGTACCAATTGCAGTCAAAGGACTTGCAGTAGCACCCACACAATAATTTACTGGAGAGGTAACGATTGGGGCAGGAGGTGCCACATTTATTTTGACAACTATAGAATCTCTTAAACTTTCACATCCAAAAGCATTTGTTTGACTCACATAATATTTAAACGTGCCAGCTGTAGCCGTGCTTGGAGTTGGCGCTGTTGTACTACCTGAACCTCCAGTTCTGGTAGAATACCACTTTAATGATGTACCAGTTGCTGTTAATGGCAAGACGCCTGTATCTCCTTGACAATAAATAAGCGGTGAGGTCACTGTAGGTGGTGCAGGAACAGGATTTATGTTTACCGTAATAGCAGTCCTGGAGCTTTCTCCACAACTAGTTGTTTGGCTTACATAATATATAGTAGAGCCTACAGAAGTAGTATTTGGTATAATGGCTGTGCTAGAACCTGTGCCTCCTGATGAAGAAGTGTACCATAAAAGACTGGTACCCGAGGCAGTCAAAGCAGTGGCAGTTGCACCCATACAATAATTGATAGGCGAAGTGGCTGTTGGTGCGGTGGGTAATGGATTTACAATTACTGAAATAGCTGCTCTTGGCCCTTCACAGCCACTAGCTGAGGTTTGACTTACATAATAAACTGTTGTTCCCGCAATAGCAGTACTGGGTGTAGGTGCACTTGAAAGCGAAGTGCCCCCTGAGGCAACTGTGTACCATTTTAATGTCGTTCCTGTTGCAGTTAATGCAGTTGCGGTTGCTCCAACACAGTATGTTACAGGACTGGAAACTGTAGGTGCAGATGGTTTAGGATTTACAACTACTTCAATACTAGCTCTAGGGCTTTCGCAAGCTGAAGAATTTGTTTGGCTTACATAATATGTAACCGTACCTGCAACTGTTGTGTTAGGTGTTGGTGCTGTTGTTGTTCCGCCTCCGCCTGTTGGGGTGCTATACCATTTTAAGCTAGTACCTGTTGCAGTTAATGTTGTAGCAATTGCACCTTGGCAATACGTAACTGGGCTGCTGACAATTGGTGCGGATGGTGTAGTATTGACATTGACTATTAAAGTCGCTCTTGGTCCTTCACAACCCGCCGTAGAAGTTTGACTTACATAATAGGTGCTTGTACCAGTAGCGGAAGTACTTGGTGTTGGTGCTCCTGGCAACGCAGTACCCCCTGTGGCTACAGTATACCATTTAAGCGAAGTGCCAGAGGCTGTTAGTGGAGAAGCGCTAATGCCTTCGCATAAGTTGACAGGCGAGCTCACTGTTGGAGCAGAAGGTAAGGCGTTGATAACAACTGCAATAAGCGCTCTATTACTCTCACATCCACTTGAAGCAGAAGTTTGACTTACGTAATAATTTGTTGTTCCTGAAATAGCAGTGCTTGGTGTTGGTGCGGTTGATGAGCCTGTACCTCCGGTTGCTGAGGTGTACCATTTTAAGGAAGTTCCGCTTGCTGTTAATGCGGAAGCAGTTGCCCCAATACAAAAAGCAACTGGGCTAGATACTACTGGTGCTGCTGGTGCTGCTGTTACCACTACCGCGATAGCCTCTCTGTCGCTTTCGCAACCAGTTGAGGTATTAGTTTGTGTTACATAATAAGTTACAGTTCCGGCAGTTGATGTTGTTGGAGTTGGTGCTGTTGTACTTCCTGTTCCACCGCTAGGTGTAGAATGCCATTTTAGTGATGTTCCTGTTGCTGTTAAAGCACTTGTACTAGCAAATTGACAATAATTTACTGGAGTCGAAACTGTAGGTTTTGAAGGCTTTGCATTTACATTTACTGTGATTGCTGTTCTGCCACTTTCCCCGCAACCATTCGTTTGACTGACATAGTAAACTGTTGTGCCAGTCACTGAGGTAGAGGGCGTGGGCGCCACAGTGCTTGCGGTTCCTCCACTTGGCGTAGTGTACCATTTTAATGAAGTTCCGCTGGCGGTTAAAGCTGTTGCTGTTGCACCCTCGCAGTAATTAATCGGTGAACTTGCAGTTGGGGCAGTTGCTAAACTATTTACAATGACAGAAATGGCTGCTCTAGGTCCCTCGCATCCTGCAGCGTTAGTTTGTGAGACATAGTAGATTGTTGTTCCTGCGCTACTAGTGCTAGGTGTTGGGGCAATTGTACTTCCTGTTCCACCGGTAGCTGTCGAGTACCATTTTAACGAAGAGCCAGTTGCTGTCAATGCGGTTGCACTTGCTCCTTCGCAATAGCTAACTGGGCTAGAAACTGTGGGAGCTAAAGGAAGGGCATTCACGATTACTGAAATAGAGTCTCTCGGCCCTTCGCAGCCGTATGGTGAGATAGATGCTACATAATATTTCGTAGTTCCAGCGACACTTGTAGAAGGTGTAGGAGCTACACTGCTACCAACCCCTCCGATGGGCGATGTAAACCATTTTAGGGAGCTGCCTGTAGCAGATAGCGCCGTGGCGGTGGCGCCAAGGCAATAATTTACTGGAGAGGTAACGGTCGGTTTTACAAGATAATTACATAAAAATCTTATTCTATGATTTTCTCTGTCGGCAACATAGAGATTACCCCCTCCATCAGAGGTAACGCCAGTAGGATAATTTACTTGAGCAGAAGTTGCTAATCCTCCATCGCCACTATACCCTGCACTTCCAGTGCCGATGACTGTACTTATATTTCCAGTAAGAGCATTTACTTTTCGAATTCGGTGGCTATACTGTACTGCAATATAGAGATGACCTGAATCGTCAATGGCAATGTCGGTGGGGTAGTTAAGATTTGCTGATGTTGCAGCAGCACCATCGCCACTATAGCCAGCTGTGCCCGAGCCCGCTACCTTACTAATGACGCCAGTAGATGCTGTTATTTTACGGATGACGTGACTAAATAAATCGGCAATATATATGTTCCCGGATGCGTCAACTTCTATCCCCGCAGGATTTTGAAAAGTAGCCGAAGTAGCAGCACCACCGTCTCCTGAATAACTGTAAGTTCCTGTTCCGGCTATCGTACTGATATTCCCTGTTGAGGCTGTGATTTTACGTATCCTTTGGTTGTATTGGTCTGATATATAAATATTACCCGATCCGTCAATTGCTATAGCAACAGGGTTATTTAATTGAGCAGAACTGGCAGCTCCACCGTCTCCACTAAAACCAGCAGTACCAGTGCCTGCAATGGTACTGATGACTCCTGTTGAGGCTGTAATTTTTCTTATTCTTTGATTGCCTTGGTCTGCAATGTAAATATTGCCCGATCCGTCAAGTGCTATTCCCGCAGGATAGTTTAACTGAGCCGAAGTAGCAGCACCACCGTCTCCACTAAAGCCAGAGGTACTAGAGCCTGCAATTGTACTTATGTTTCCCGTACTGAATGTAATTTTTCGGATGCGGTGATTGCCTTGGTCCGATATATATATATTGCCGGATGCGTCTCGTGCAACACTTACAGGCTGTGCTAACTCTGCTGAAATGGCTAAGCCACCATCGCCGCTGAAGCTTGATGTGCCTACCCCTCCAATTGTGTTAATGTTTTGAGCAAAGCTTGTCGCACAGAAAAACATGATTAAAAAGAAGAGAGTTCCGGCTCTGCTTTTTAAAAAGTAAAATTTGTTCATATACTTTTTTTGGTTTGTCACATCAAAGATAGGTATAGAAAATATAGATGGGAAGGATTTAATAAAATGATTTTATAAGGAAATGCTTATCAGAGACCATTTTCTTATAAAAATAGTATATGATATAATAAATTTTGGCAAAATTGTTGTCTTTAAATTTGCTTCAAAATGCTCTTTAATTGCCTGTAACAGATGTTTTTTTGTTGCATGTTTCTTCAGGCTTGTTTATTTAATGTATCCTAAAGATAAAAATGGATAAAAAGTTAAAAAGTAGCAATGGAATTAAAAGTATCCCAACTATTTCTTTTGACTTAGATTATTGATACATTTGCATTAGTCTGAACATCTAAAAATGGTGTTTGTCAAAAGAGAAAATAAAATGAAGGCTTCAAATTTGATTTACGAACACAATTGTGCGACCTGTAATTCTCGTTTACACTCTGTTTTTTCAGTTGTAGACTCAGAGAATTTGGGTGAATTAAATGCCCATAAGTCTTGCACAACCTATAAAAAAGGTCAAGTTATTTTCTCGCAAAATGGACTACCCTTAGGTCTATTTTGCGTTAATAGTGGTAAAATCAAACTTTCAACATCAGGCCCAGATGGCAAGGAGCAAATATTAAGGTTGGTAAAAGGAGGAGATATTTTAGGATATCGAGCTTTGATTTCTAATGACCGCTATCATTGTAATGCCGTTGCCCTTGAAGATTGCTCCATTTGTATCGTAGATAAGGCCTATTTTTTGAAATTAGCTATGGACAATCAGTCACTATGTAGGGCTATCTTCAAGAAGATCAGCGATGATCTTAAAAAGGCTGAAGAGCATATTGTATCCTTGTCACAAAAAAATGTGCGTGAGAGAATGGCAGAAGCTTTGTTGTTTTTTAAAGCAACTTATGGTTACGAATCAGACAATCAAACGCTTGCCGTGCAATTGAGTAGAGAAGAAATTGCTGATTTTGTTGGTACTTCTACTGAAAGTGCAATTCGTCTTCTATCAGAATTTAATAATGATAAAATTATTGAGCTTGTAGGGAAAAAAATCAAAGTGGTTAATATAGAAAAATTGACCAAAACAGCTAATTTACTTTATTAAACTACACGCAATTTCTTTCTTTTCGGTATTGAATGCTATTAGATTTTGACATTTATTGATTGCCAATTAATCGATTGGTCGTTTAAAAATATGCACACCAAGTAAGTTTTATTGTTTGGAATCATTCGTCTTTTTGGCTGTTCACCCTCCTCAAAAGATGAGCAATCTCATATTTCGGCTTTGATTAAGTCATAGTTTAAGGTGTTCAAAAATTTGACTTTTGTAATCAAATTTGATAGTATTATGTGCTCACATTCTTCAACAGGCTTAGAAATAACCGAAAAAATTGCTCAAAAGCTTTATCCTTTTATTGCCACTCTTTTTCAGGAAGTAATTGCATATGAACAGGATAAACATCATTTTGAAGATGCAGAAACGCTAAATGACGATTTCTATTTGCTCAAATCTGAATTTGAGTCATTGAGCAATTATGAAATTAAATTGGTTTTCCCGTCTGTGCTAAAGGTATTTAATACGAAAGATTTGCCAGATCATAAGCCGACTATCAATATCATAGAATTACAGAGATTAACCCAAAATAAAGAACGCGCAATTTTAGAGTGGGTTGATAAAATTGAGTCAGCTGCCGAAGAAATGCACTTGCCTCGGGTACACCCAATTTTTCAATTATTGTTTGTTTTTCATACCTCATTTGTAGCCGAAAAAAAACAATGGAATTCAATGCTCAACGGTTGGAGTATAGGTTGTGCCTGCTTTGTAGCCGCACAACAATCAGCTGAATTATCGCAAAAAGAAAAAAAATAACTCGCTTTGAAACCGTCAAATCAAACTGCCCAACAGACCACCACTTGTTATCACTGTGGCGAAGAATGCAGTTCAAAAAAAATTGCCATCGAACAAAAATATTTTTGTTGTACTGGCTGTAAAATGGTGTACGAAATTCTGAATCAAAATGAATTATGTACCTATTATGATTTGAATCAAAACCCTGGAATTGCCCAAAAAAATTCAGTACGTGCCGATAAGTTTGCTTTCCTTGACGACCCCAGTATTGCTCAGAAATTAATCAGCTTTACAGATGGAAAGCAAACGCAAGTCAGTTTTTACTTGCCTCAAATGCATTGTAGTAGCTGCCTTTGGTTGTTAGAGAATGTGCATAAAATCAATCGAGGTATCATTTCTTCAAGAGTCAATTTTAGTCAAAAAGAATCTTTTATAGTTTTTGATAATGGAGTTACTTCAATTCGTGAAGTTGTGGAAACGCTTACTGCTATTGGATATGAGCCACATATTAGCCTGCAAGATGTGAGTGCTTCAAAAGCAAACAAAGGATCTAAAGAACGATTGTATAAAATTGGAGTGTCTGGATTTTGCTTTGCTAATATTATGATGATGAGCTTTCCAGAATACTTTTCGATCGGAGGATATTTGGAAAAAGAAATTGGCTCAGCCTTGCATTATTTTATTGTTGCCTTGTCTCTTCCAGTGCTTTTTTATTGTGCATCTGAATTTTTTATCACAGCTTGGAAGGGGCTTAAAAATAAATTTCTCAATATAGATTTACCTATAGCATTAGCGATAGCGATAACATTTTTTCGTAGCCTATACGAGTTGATTTCGGGTACTGGCTCTGGCTATTTAGACAGTATGTCGGGAATCGTATTTTTTATGTTGGTGGGGCGTTTGGTTCAAGACAGAACTTATCGTTCTATTTCTTTTGATAGAGATTTTAAATCATTTTTCCCTATTGCAGTTAATGTGCTGCGCGATGGTGCTTTTATGCCAGTTGCTGTCGAAAAAATCAATGTTAATGATGTGATTCAAATTCACGCTAACGAGCTCATTCCTGTGGATGCTATCCTGTCAAAAGGTACTGCTGAGATTGATTATAGTTTTGTAAGTGGTGAAAGTATCCCTGTTGCCACTAATATCGGTGAGATTGTTTATGCAGGAGGCAAGCAATTGGGTGCTAATATTGAATTGGTTGTTGTCAAAGAAGTGTCGCAAAGTTATTTGACAAATCTTTGGAACAAAGATGTATTTAAGAATGAAAAGCAAAGTGTTTCTGTTATTCATTCTTTGAGTAAATACTTTACAGCGATTGTGTTTGTAATTGGCGGTATTGCTGGTCTGTATTGGTTTTTGCAAGGTCAGCAATTATTGATGTGGAATGCTTTGACAACTATTTTGATAGTGGCTTGTCCATGTGCTTTATTGTTGTCCTCTACCTTTACCAACGGTAATATTTTACGTATTCTGAGTAAGAATCAATTTTATTTACGCCATCCAGATGTCATTGAAGATTTATCAAAAATTGATCATATTGTTTTTGATAAAACAGGAACCCTTACCCAAAGCAAAAAAGTAAAAGTTAGCTACGAAGGGCTTCCATTAAGCAGTGAACAAAAAGAAATCATCGCTGCACTTTTGCAGCAGTCTTCCCATCCATTGAGCAAAATTGTGTTTGAATATTTAGACACTGCTCCTCAAGATTCCATTTCTTCATTCAAGAATGTAATTGGAAAAGGTATTGAAGCTTGGGTAAATGATATGCACGTAAAAATTGGTTCTGCCCAATTTGTACAACAAGATGTGGTTAAAGATAAAAATAGAATTGGTTCGTCGGTTTATGTAAAAATCGATGAAGAGGTACTCGGCGTTTTTAGAATTGTCAATAATTATCGTTTGGGTTTTGCAGATGTCATTAAAAACCTGAAATCACGATATCAACTTTCTGTTTTGAGCGGTGACAATAGTTCAGAAGCCAATTATTTACAAGGGGTTTTAGGTAAAGATTCTGAGTTGTTATTTAATCAACATCCAGAGGAGAAGCTAGAATACATTCAGCATCTACAATCTAGCAAAGGTAACAGAGTCCTAATGATAGGTGATGGCCTTAATGATGCTGGTGCTTTAAAACAAAGCAATGTTGGTGTCGCCATTACAGAACGTACTAACAATTTTTCACCAGCCTCTGATGGTATTTTGGATGCCAGCCAATTTTCTCGCTTAGGAGATTTTCTTGCTTTTGCCAAGGCTGGTCAAACTATTATTATGATCAGCTTTGTTCTCTCGATTTTTTATAATATTTTTGGATTATATTTTGCTGTTCAGGGTAGCTTGTCGCCACTGATTGCAGCTATACTGATGCCAACCAGCTCCTTGAGTATTATTCTTATTACCTACGGACTAAGTGAATATGCTGGAAAAAGACACCGTTTGCAATAGTATGAGATAAATCATATTAGCTGCTGACACAAGACATAGGAAAGAGAAGGGTATTAAGTAACCTTTGTACAATCAAAATTATGAGTATAATTATCCTTATAGCCGCAGCTAGTATCCTCATCGCAGGCGGGTTTTTAATGGCCTTTCTTTGGGGAGTTAAGGATGGTCAGTTTGACGACGACTATTCTCCGCCCAATAGAATATTATTTGACGACACAATAAAAACAAAAATCAAAAAGTAAACAATACAAGTATGGAAGTACAAAAGTTTTATTACGACAATAGAATCCCTAAACAATTTGCAATAGCATGTGTTTTTTGGGGAGCCATTGGTATGCTGGTTGGGGTTTTAGTGGCCTTTCAATTAGCATTCCCAGTGCTGAATTTTGGAATTGAATATACTTCCTTCGGAAGGTTAAGGCCGGTACACACCAATGCGGTAATTTTTGCATTTGTCGGTAATGGTATTTTCACCGCAGTATATTATTCGATGCCTCGTTTGCTCAGAACTCCGATGTGGAGTAATCTTTTAAGCAAGATTCACTTTTGGGGTTGGCAATTAATCATTGTTGCCGCAGCTTTGTCTCTTGCTATGGGTTATACTACAGGCAAGGAATATGCAGAGTTAGAATGGCCAATTGATATTGCTATTACTCTTGTATGGGTCATATTTGGTATCAATATGTTTGGTACAATCATCACCCGCAGGGAACGCCATTTGTACGTTGCTATTTGGTTTTTTATCGCTTCTTGGGTAACCGTAGCAATGCTTCACATTGTCAATTCTTTTGAGATACCTGTTAGCTTTATGAAAAGTTATTCTTGGTATGCAGGTGTACAAGATGCTTTGGTACAATGGTGGTACGGACATAATGCAGTTGCATTTTTCTTGACTACGCCTTACCTCGGTATTATGTACTATTTCTTGCCCAAAGCTGCTGGTCGTCCTGTTTATTCTTATAAGTTGAGTATTGTCCATTTTTGGAGTTTGATTTTCTTGTACATCTGGGCAGGCCCTCACCATCTTTTATACACGGCTTTGCCTGATTGGGCTCAATCATTAGGTACTGCCTTTTCAATTATGCTTTTATTGCCTAGCTGGGGTGGTATGCTTAATGGATTATTTACCCTTCGCGGTGCATGGGATAAAGTGCGTGAAGATCCAGTTCTTAAATTCTTTGTTGTAGCCGTTACTGCCTATGGTATGTCTACATTCGAAGGTCCTTTGCTTTCATTGAAAAATGTAAATGCGATTTCGCATTACAGTGATTGGACGGTTGCACACGTGCACATTGGTGCTTTGGGTTGGAATGGTTTCCTAACTTTTGGAATGATGTATTGGCTAATCCCAAAATTGTTTGATACTAAGCTTTACTCCAAAAAACTTGCAGGAACGCATTTTTGGATTGGTACATTAGGTATTATACTTTATGCAATTCCTATGTACTGGGCTGCATTCCGTACTTACTTTATGTTGAGTTCTTTTACTCCCGAAGGTCAATTGGAATATCAATTTATCGATGCAGTACAGACTTCAATACCATTTTATGTGTTACGCGCTATCGGTGGAACTATCTATTTGGCAGGTGTATTAGTAATGGTGTACAATTTGATGAAAACTGCAAAACAAGGAACATTCCTCGCAAAAGAAGCTGCTGAAGCACCTGCATTAGAAAAAGTTTATGTTGCTCCTGCAAAAGCCCATTGGCACTCTTATTTCGAAAGAAAACCAATGATTCTTTTAGTGTTGAGTTTAGTGGTTGTAGCCATTGGAGGTTTGGTAGAAATGGTGCCAACATTCTTGATTAAATCAAATGTACCAACTATTACTAACGTTAAGCCTTATACACCGCTTGAGTTGCAAGGCCGTGATGTTTATCTCGCAGAGGGTTGTTACAATTGTCACTCACAAATGATTCGTCCATTCCGTTATGAAGTTGCTCGTTATGGAGAGTATTCAAAAGCTGGAGAATTTGTTTACGACCATCCATTCCAATGGGGAAGTAAACGTACAGGTCCCGACTTGGCTCGTATTGGCGGCAAATATCCTGATAGCTGGCACTTTAATCATATGCTTGAGCCAGTATCTATGGCACCAGGGTCTATTATGCCTTCTTATCCTTGGTTGTTCGAAAAATCAATTGACCTTGGTAGCACAAAATCTAAGATTCATGCTATGCGCAATTTGGGAGTTCCTTATCCCGAAAATTATGAAGCTATTGCAGATGAAGATTTGATGAAACAGGCCAATGCAATTGCTGATGGTTTGAAGAAAGAAAAAATTGAAATTAAAAGTGATAAACAAATTATTGCATTGATTGCTTATCTACAGCGTGTAGGAAAAGACATTAAAGCAGATAAAGCATCTACTAGTCAAAATTAATTGCTATGAAATTTACAACATATCTCGAAAAAATAACGGATGTGAGTATCTATCCAGTTATTTCATTATTGATGTTTGTTAGCTTTTTTGTCATTGTAACACTATGGGTGGTTCGCACAGATAAAAAAACTATGGAGCATATGGAAAATCTTCCTTTGGAAAACGAAAATTAAAAAATGGACAACTCAATGAAGCCTTCTTTTAAAACTATAACTATGAGTGTAGTGGCTACAGCCTTTATGCTCCATTCTACCTTGGCTAGTGCTGCAACAGAAGCAAGCTCTTCCAATACAGATTTTAAACTTGATGTCAATACAGTGCTTACGGCATGTGCGTTTTTATTATTAATCGTACTGTTTGTATTAGGCTCTACTTTACGTTCTACGATTCTTTTTTATCACGAAAAAAGAAAAAAGGAATCCTCCAACAAGTCTAGCAGTTCTAAAATAATTGGATTTTTAGTGGCAGGGTTATTTTTGATTTCTTCGCCTGCAATGGCTCAAGATGCTGCTGTAGTTGATGCTGGACCTTCTATGATACCCGATTCTGAAGTCGTTCGTTGGGTATTGTATGTGGTCATTGCCTTAGAGGTCATTGCGATTTTTTTGTTTGCCAAATTAATTCGTTTCTTTACGGGTATAGACGCCCACACCGCAAATGCTAGTGAGCTTAAAGGTATTTTCAATATTGATTTGTCTGGCATTTGGAACAAAATGAACAAGTTCAAATCAATTGAAGAAGAAGCTTCAATTGATACTGGTCATAGTTACGATGGCATTCGCGAATTGAATAATGTCACACCACCTTGGTTTATTGCGGGCTTCGCACTTTCTATCTTATTTGCAATAGTGTATATGTACCGCTACCACGTTGCAGAGTCTGCTCCTTTGCAGATTGAAGAGTACAAAATAGATGTTGCTGAAGCCAAAATAAGGCAAGCAGAGTATTTGAAAACACAAGCCAACAATGTAGATGAGAGCACGGTGGTATTATTAGGTGCAGATGGTATTGCTTCGGGTCAGGCTTTATTCGCTTCTAATTGTGTTGCCTGTCACGGTGATAAAGGCCAAGGAGCTTCGGTAGGTCCAAACTTAGCAGATAATTATTGGATTCATAAAGGTAGTATTCAAGACATCTTCAAATCTATTAAATATGGATGGCAAGAGAAAGGGATGAAGTCTTGGAAAGATGATTTTTCGCCTAACCAAATAGCCCAAATAGCTTCTTACGTTTATTCACTCAAAGGTTCTAACCCTCCAGGTGCCAAAGAACCTCAAGGCGAATTGTATACGGAATCTACAGCTGCTACCGCAACAACTACTGCTGACACTTCGGCTAAAACAACTGCGGAAGTGAAACCCAAAAAAAAATAGTATTTTAGATTAATTACAACGTTATGAAACAAGAAGATTTAGATGATCAGATAGAATTTGAACAAGTGGTTACTTACAGAGATAGGGTCAGTAATGTAACTGAAAAAGGTAAACGCTTTTGGGTGTTTGCCGAGAAGCCCAAAGGTTGGTTCTATTCTCTTCGAAATTATTTTTCTTTATTTTACTTTGTTGCATTTTTTAGCATACCATTGATTAAAGTCAATGGTATGCCTTTTTTAATGCTTAACTTTCCCGAAGGAAAATTTATCATTTTTAGCAAGATTTTTTGGCCTCAAGACTTTTTTATTTTTGCTGTCGCAATGATAACAGGGATAGTTTTTATTGCCCTATTTACCGTTATTTATGGTCGCTTGTTCTGCGGATGGGTTTGTCCGCAAACAGTATTTATGGAAATGATGTTTCGGAAAATAGAATGGTGGATTGAGGGTTCCTACATTCAGCAACAGAAGCTAGACAAACAAGAATGGAATACTGACAAAATATTGAAGCGAGGTGGTAAGCATGTCGTTTTCTTTTTGCTCTCTTTTTTAATAGCCAACACTTTCTTGTCTTATATAATTGGCATTGATGGTTTGTTAAAAGCTATTCAAGAACCTATCTCAGAAAATATTTTATTGTTGACAGGTTTGTTGATTTTTACTTTCTTGTTTTATGCCGTATTTGCTTTTGTTAGGGATATTGTTTGCACTACCATTTGTCCTTACGGCCGCTTGCAAGGAGTGATGTTTGATAAAGACACAATGCAAGTTGCGTATGATTATAAGCGGGGTGAACCACGAGGAAGACTCTCTGCCAAACAGAGCATACCAACCGGAGATTGTATTGATTGTCATAAATGCGTACACGTTTGTCCTACTGGTATTGATATCCGTAACGGCGTGCAAATGGAGTGTGTTGGTTGTACTGCCTGTATTGATGCCTGCGACGAAGTGATGGTGAAGATTAAAAAACCCAAAGGATTAATTCGTTATGCGTCAGAAAATCAAATTGCAACAGGTAGCAAGTTTCGCTTCAATAGCCGTATGAAAGCCTACACGGCTTTGCTTTCGGTACTCACCATTTTTATGGTAATATTGATTGCTACTCGGAATAGCATTGACACTTATATCTCGCGAACAAAAGGACAGTTGTATCAGGAATTGCCCGATAATAAATTGAGTAATCTTTATAACGCCAAAATAATTAACAAGACAAATAAGGATGTTGACATTGAGTTTCGATTGGAAAATGTAAAAGGTGAAGTCAAAATGTTGGGCAAAACAGAAACTCACCTGAAAAAAGAAGCCCTTAATGAACTTACTTTTTTTATTATTTTAGACAAATCAGAGGTTCGTCAACGGAATACTAAATTAAAAATTGGTGTTTACCAAAATGGCAAAAAAATCGAAACAGTTAATTCTACATTTCTAGGGCCATTTATTTAAGTAAAAAGTAAAAAATTTCGATTTATGAATTGGGGATACAAAATATTAATAGTTATACTGCTATTTGTTGGTGGAATGGGCGTAATGGTGTCTATAGCCATGAAGCAAAAAAATGAAATGATTGACGAACAGTATTATGTCAAAGAATTGCAACATCAGGGTCAGATAGATGCCGAAAATAACTTGAATGCATTGGATGAAACATTGACACTCGAGGAACAGTCAGATGTCTTGGTATTGCACATTCCATCGGCATCTAATGGTAATATTAGTGATGGAACAGTCATATTCTTGCGTCCTTCTGATCAATCGAAAGATCGTCGTTTTTTATTGGAGCCCAATAAAGAGGGGTTTCAAAAAATAGCGAAATCCAATTTTATCAAAGGTCAGTATAAAGTTCGTATTAGTTGGAAAAGTGATCATAAGCCTTACTATGATGAGCGTTCAATTTTTATAAATTAAGAGTATGTTTTACTCCATATTGGCAGGCTTAGGGATTGGTCTATTCGGTAGTTTTCACTGTATCGGTATGTGTGGCCCAATTGCTTTATCCTTACCTGTATATGGTAAGTCTGCCCCCGAAAAATTATTATTGATTTTATTATACAACCTAGGCCGCGCTAGTACTTATGCTGCATTTGGGGCCATGTTTGGTTTTGTGGGCAAGCAGTTTTTCCTTTTTGGATATCAACAAGCCTTTTCTGTTTTTATTGGAGCAATGATTTTATTGCTTTTAATTTTTGCCAAGTTCTTTAGAGCTAAAGTGGGAATAATTGATAGGCTATTAAATCGAATTAAATCCTTTTTGTCCGGATTATTAAATTCTCCCAACAATGCAGCTTCCTACTATTTTATCGGATTAATCAATGGTCTTTTGCCTTGTGGTTTGGTTTATTTAGCAGTTGGCTCGGCAATGGCTACAGGCAATGCCCTTAGTGGTGTTGCATTAATGTTTATGTTTGGCCTGGGAACATTTCCTCTAATGATTTCTCTAATGATTTTTGGTCGTTTTATTTCTGTTTCTTTCCGAACCAAAATGAGAAAATTAGTTCCTGTGTTTATTACCCTTACTGCGTTAGTCATCATGTTGCGTGGTATGAATTTAGGCATTCCATATCTCAGCCCACAATTGCAAGAGACAGAACATTTCCAACAAGTGAAATGTCATAAATAGACCGCTGAGTTTAGGTGAATAATATTCTTATCCACTTCAGGTTTCTCATTTTTCTAATTAATTTATAACATGAAAAAAACCCGATTACTTTTCGTAATCGGGTTTTTACTTTGCCTAGAGAACTTAACTTATTTATTTAGCTTAAGTACTTTCTCTACAGAGATTAATTGATTCTGCTCATCTGAGATATAGAAGAAGTAAGTACCATCAACTTGGTTTGCCAAATTGATTTCTTTAGCATTTTCAATAGTCATTATTAAGCTACCTACCATATTCAATACTTTTACATTTACTTTGAAAGGAGCATCTATTGTAACTGTATTTTGAGTTGGATTAGGATATAGTTTTAGTTCCGCCTTTGAAACAATATTGTTGATGCTGTTGGTTTCTACAAAAACTGTATCAGAGTTAGCAATACAACCATTCTCGTCTGTTACTTGAACGTAGTAGCTTCCCTTACTGTTGGTGTTGAATTGTGAATTGTTTGCACCAACAACCAGAGCTCCATCTTTAAACCACTGATAGTAATTATAGCCTTTTCCAACTTCTAATTTTGGTAAAGTCACTACAATGATTGGCTTTGTTGGGCCAGGATAGTGATTTACTGTTGCCAAGTTAGTTGTGTCTAAACATCCCACGTTGTTAGTAACGATTACACTATAATTCCCTTCCTCATTAACTGTTTTGGTATTAAGTGTAGGAGTTGTTGGCAATATGGGCAGGCCATCTTTTTGCCAGTTAAAAGTATAACCTACATAATTCGGATTGCAAGAAAGTACTAAAGAACCTTCTTTACAAATCGTTGATAAAGATGGTGTGAGTATGGATTTTGTAGAAGTATCTTCCTGAACATATACTTCATCCGAAGCTGTACAGCCATAGATATCTTTTACAGTTACTCCAGACATTCCTGTTGTGCCTACTGTATAAGTACTCATTGTAGCACCGGATACATCTGTACCTAAGGTTTTCCATTGGTAAGAAACTGCAGTAGGAGCAGTCGCCGAAAGTGTAACGTTCTTTCCTCTGCAAAAGAATAATCCTGTACTCGAAATTGAATTAACTGAAACAATTGGTAATGGATTGACAATAGCAGTTATGGTTGCTCTTGGACTTTCACAAGACCCTGTAGAAGCAGAACTCGTTTGACTTACATAGAAATCAGTGCTACCCAAAGTTGTAGTTGCTGGTTTTGGCGCTATAGCGCTTGATGTTCCACCAGTTGGTGCAGCGTACCAAAGCAGGTTTGTACCTGTCGCTGTTAAGGAAGTAGGTGTACTTCCGATACAAAGATTCACTGGACTAGTTACTGCTGGTGCAGCTGGCAAAGAATTGACAACTGCAGTAATTGAAGCTCTGGGGCCTTCACATCCACCTGAAGATGCAGACAATGATCGTGACACATAGTAAGTAGTTGAGCTTGCAGAACCTGTAGTAATTGTAGGAGCAGTAGTGCTACCTGTACCACCTGTAGCAGTTGTGTACCAAAGTAAATTACTTCCGGTTGCAGTCAATGTTGTTCCGCTTCCGGATACGCAAAGATTAACAGGTGTAGTAACTGTTGGTGCACTTGGTAGTGCATTTACTTTTACTGCGATAAGAGCTCTTGCCCCTTCGCAGGAACCGGCTGCAGGGTCAGTAGTTTGACTCACATAGTAATTTGTTGTTCCTGCAGTCGCAGTTGTTGGAGTTGGAGCTGAAGCGCTTCCTGTACCACCGCTTGCAGCAGTATACCAAAGTAGGTTTGTCCCTGTTGCAGTCAATGCAGATGATGGTCCTCCGACACATAGATTAATAGGAGTGCTTACTGTTGGAGAGCTTGGAGCAGGATTTACTAGTACCGAAATAGTTGCCCTTGGGCTTTCACAAGCACCTACGGATACATCACTTGTCTGGCTAACAAAATAATCTGTTGTACCTGCAGAAGATGTACTTGGTGTCGGAGCTGTTGTAGCACTTGTGCCACCAGTAGATACGGTATACCATTTTATATTATCGCCTGTTGCGGTAAGAGCAGCAGCACTGATGCCTTGGCAATAAACTACCGGACTACTAACAATTGGTGCTGTTGGAACTGTGTTGATTATTACAGTTAAGGTATCTCTTTCGCCTTCACAGCCATAAATACTTTTTTGACTGACGAAGTAATCTGTACTACCTAAAGATGTAGTGATTGGAGTAGGAGCAATAATATCTCCTGTTCCACCAGTAGCTGCATTGTACCAGTATAAGGTATCTGTTGCAAATTCGGTTGTAGCAGTCAGAGGTAATGCAGTCGAAGCTTCACATAAATTTAGTGGAGAAACAACCGTAGGAGCAGATGGGATTGGTCGGATGTTGACGGCTATAACTGCACGCGGACTTTCACATCCACCATCAATACTTGCTGCGGTCTGGCTCACATAGTAATTTGTAAGGCCAACACTTGAAGAACTTGGTGTGGGAGCAACTGAGGTAGACGTGCCACCTGTAGGTGCATCATACCACTTCAAATCTAAACCGGTTGCAGTCAAAGTACTTGTAGGTGCTCCTAAACAAATATTGATTGGAGAACTTACCGTTGGAGCCGCAGGAGCAGGAATGATATTTACAGTAATACTGTCTCTATTCCCTTCACAGCCAAAAATATTCTTTGCACTTACATAGTAAGTAATTGTATCAGCCAAAATAGTGCTAGGTGTTATTGGAATAATAGAACCAGTTCCTCCGGTTGCACTTGTATACCAATATAAGGTATCTGTAGCCGAGGGAGCAGTGGCAGTTAGTGGTGAATGCCTTACCAACTGCCCCAACAGTAAGTACTCCGGTTACATATTGTGTTGGCGCAACAGCAACCGCATTGACTGCAACCAAAACATCAGCAAGCGATACCTTGTATTGGTACACCGT
>Ga0209368_1000742_pt1 | contig 21040 bp, 16 predicted proteins | sample EBPBio242008_DNA_FD_185862 | JGI IMG/M metagenome (GOLD analysis project Ga0209368, IMG submission 185862) | Wastewater treatment Type I Accumulibacter community from EBPR Bioreactor in Madison, WI, USA - Reactor 1_4/24/2008_ DNA (SPAdes)... | ecosystem: Engineered > Bioreactor > EBPR >...
ACGCGCTGCGCGGTGGTGGTGGCCACGCCCGTCGTGTTGGACACGAAGGCCGAGGCGGCCAGCGCCCCGAGCGAGACACCGGCGAAGACCGCGTCGTCCAGGCGGATCGTGTCATCCACAACGAGGAAGTCGGTGATCCGGTCGACGTTCGTGGCGCTGAGCGCAGCGTCGAACACGAAGGAATCCGCTCCGACACCGCCGGTCAGGCTGTCCGCCCCGTCGCCGCCGGCCAGCGTGTCATTGCCACCGGCGCCTTCGATCGTGTCATTGCCAAGCCCGCCGCGCAGGCTGTTGGCGAGGATGTTTCCGGAAAGACGATCCGCGCCGTCGCCGGATTGCACGTTCTCGATCCCGACAAGGATATCGAGACCATAGCCGGTATCCTGCGCCTTGGTCGAGGCGAGGTTGACCACGGCCGCCGTCGTGCCGAGGAAGAGCGCGGTGTCGAGGCCAGCACCGCCGTTGAGCGAGTCGTCGCCCAGGCCGCCGGACAGCGTGTCCGCACCGCCGGATGCAATGATCGTGTCGGCGCCGTCGCTGCCATCGAGGATGTTGGCATAGGCATCGCCGGTCAGCTTGTCGTCGTTCAAGGAGCCGGTCAGGTTCTCGATGCTGGAGCGGGCAGTGCCCGTGACTGCCAGGAAGGTGTCGATGCCCGAGGCCTGCGTGTTTTGCGCGCCGGTGATGGCGAGGCTGACGATCACGCCGCCCTGCCCGGCCTTGACGTTCTGGTAGGACACGGTGTCCGAGCCGGTGCCGCCGTCGAAGACATTGTCCTGCAGGTCGCCGGTCAGCGTGTCGCCGAAGGCGCTGCCGACCACGTTTTCGAAGTTCCGCACGGTATCGACGATGCCGCCGGTGGTGGCCTTCTGTTCGGCGAGGTTCACGTTCACCGCGTCGGCGGCGAGTTCGTAGGACAGCGTGTCCACGCCTGCGAGGCCGTCCAGCGTGTTCGCCTGGGCGTTGCCCGACAGCCAGTCGTCATAGTTCGAGCCGGTCAGGTGTTCGAAGTTGATGACGGTGTCGGTGCCGGAGCCGCCGGTCGTCTGCGCCCCGGTATTCGACAGGTCGAGCGTGATGCCCGAGATGGCGCCGAATTCGTAGGACAGCGTGTCGCCGATGACTCCGTTGGACAGTGCCTGCATGCCGCCATCGACCACGTTGTCGGCGATGTTGGCATAGACCACGTTGTTCAGCCCGTTGCCCGTGCCGTTCAGCGCGTTGGTGCCCATCAGGCGCAGGTTTTCGATGGTGCCGCCAAGCGAGAAGTTCACATAGGCCATGACGAGGTCGGTCCCGCTGGAATCCGAGATCTCGTCGCCGATGTTGTCGGCCACGAAGGTATCGTTGCCCGAACCTCCGTCCATCTTGTCGGCCCCGGCCCCGCCATCGAGGAAGTTGGCGCCGCTGTTGCCCACAAGGCGGTTGTTCAACGAGTTGCCATAGCCGCTGACGGCCGAGCCGATCAGCGTCAGGTTCTCGACATGGGCGGTCAGGCGATAGGAGACTTCGGAATAGACGATGTCGATGCCGTCGCCGGAGCCGTTCAGCTCGACCACCACATCGGCGCCGTCGACGTAGTAGGTGTCGTTGCCCTTGCCGCCGGTAAGCACGTCGGCACCTTCGCCGCCGTCAAGGATGTTGTCGCCGCCATTGCCGGTGAGTTCGTCGTTGTAGCGGCTGCCGGTCAGGTTCTCGATGCCGATGAGCTGGTCGAAGCCCGAGCCGCGGGTATCCTGGACGCCCGTGATCGTGAGATCGACGGTGACGCCGCCGCCCGAGACGCTGTGCGTTTCGGTCTCGTTGGTGAGCGAGCTGCCGCCCAGGGTCTGAAGGTCGTAGCTGGCGTAGGAGACGGTGTCCGAGCCGCCCTGGCCATCGAGGATGTTGTTGCCGGCATTGGCGTAAAGCTTGTTGTTCAGCCCGTTGCCGGTGCCGTTGATGTTGCCGGTTCCGAGGAGACGCAGGTTTTCGAGGTTGGCGCCCAGGATGTAGCTGATCGAGGTGGCCACCATGTCGATCTGGGACAGGCTGTTGTTGGTTTCGACCACGACATCGCCGGTGTTGTCGACGATGTAGGTGTCGTTGCCGTCGCCGCCGGTCATGGTGTCGGCGCCGGTGCCGCCGTTCAGCGTGTTGCTGCTGATGTTGCCGTTCATCACGTTGGCGCGGTAGTTGCCCAGGCCGGCCAGGGGGCTGGAGCCCGTGAGGTCCAGGTTTTCGAGGTTGGAACCAAGGGTATAGCTGACCGAGGCGACCACTTTGTCGATCTGGGTCCAGGAGCTGTTGGTTTCGACGACCTGGTCGGCGGAGTTGTCCACGACATAGGTGTCGTTGCCGTTGCCGCCGATCATCGTGTCGGCGCCGCTTTTCCCGTCGAGCACGTTGTTGCCGGTGTTGCCCGTCAGGACGTTGGCCAGCGTGTTGCCGGTGGCGTCGATGCCGGACGTGCCCATGAGGGTCAGGTTTTCGACGTAGTTGGTCAGGGTATAGCTGATCAGGGCTTGCACGAGGTCGATGCCCGCGCCCGCGAGGAGGTTGTTCTCCTCGGTCACCACGTCGGCGACGTTGTCGACGATGTAGAGGTCGTTGCCCATGCCGCCGACCATCAGGTCGCCGCCGGCGCCGCCGTTCAGCGTGTCATTGCCGCCGAGGCCCAAAAGCGCATCGTCGCCGGTTCCGCCGAGAAGGGCGTTGTCGAAATCGCCGTCCGAATCCGTGGTGCCTTCGCCCACGAGCAGCACGCCCGCCGCGACGAAGCGGATGTTCTGCGCAGACGTGGCGGTGCTGAGCCCGAGATCGTCAAGGCCGATACCGGACAACAGGATCGACTTGCCGGCAACGGAGAACTGCACGCCGGAGGCGGTGCTGTTGATCAGCAGTTCGGCCGGGCGGATGCCGCCGTCGAAGATCAGGACATCGTGGAGGGGATCGAACACGATGGTCTGGTTGTTGGTAAGCGCGCTGAACGTGTAATTGGCCATGACTCGTACCTCTGGTGAAGATTCTCCCGTTCTTTTCGCGCCGGTGTGGCAATTGCATGGCCGTTGAGGGCGTGAATTGTGGCGGTGGCGGGCGAGGCACGAGCGCCGGTTCAGGGCGCATCAGCGGAGTGCAGATTTTCTCTTTATTTCAGATTATTGCGCGGTTTCGGCGCTGCGCAGGCAGGGGCCTGGGCGGGATGGCGCGAAATTCGATGCGCCCGATAGATTAAATGGGAGTGGAGAACGGGAAGGAATTGCGCGACCGGCCACCCGAAATACGGGGGCCGGTCGCGGCGGGATCAGACCTTGCGCGCCACGCGGGCGTTGCGGGTGGCGATCAGTTTGAGGCGAAGCGCGTTCAGGCGGATGAAGCCTTCGGCATCCTTCTGGTCATAGGCGCCGGCGTCTTCCTCGAACGTGACGTGCTTTTCGGAATAGAGGCTGTGTTCGGACCAGCGTGCGACGGTGCGGGCCGAGCCCTTGTAAAGCTTCACGCGGACGGTGCCGGTGACGTGTTCCTGCGTCTTGTCGATCAGGGCCTGGAGCGCCTCGCGTTCGGGGCTGAACCAGAAGCCGTTGTAGATGAGTTCGGCATAGCGCGGCATGATGGAATCCTTCAGGTGGCCTGCGCCGCTGTCGAGCGTGATCTGCTCGATGCCGCGGTGGGCTTCCAGCAGGATGGTGCCGCCGGGGGTTTCGTACAGGCCGCGGGACTTCATGCCGACGAAGCGGTTTTCGACCATGTCCAGAAGGCCCACGCCATGCTTGCCGCCGATTTCGTTCAGGCGGCTGAGGATGGTGGCCGGCGAGAGGCGTTCGCCGTTGATCGCCACGGCGTCACCCTTTTCGAAGGTGATTTCCACCATTTCGGGCGTCTCGGGCGCCTGTTCCACGGGGGTGACGCGCTGGTAGACATATTCGGGGGCTTCCACCGCCGGGTCTTCCAGCACGCGGCCTTCGGACGAGGTGTGCAGCAGGTTCGCGTCCACCGAGAAGGGCGCCTCGCCGCGCTTGTCCTTGGCGATCGGGATCTGGTTCGCCTCGGCAAACTCCAGAAGCTTTGTGCGGCTGGTCAGGTCCCACAGGCGCCAGGGCGCGATGACGCGGATCGCCGGGTCAAGTGCAGCGGCGGACAGTTCGAACCGCACCTGGTCGTTGCCCTTGCCGGTGGCGCCATGGGCCACGGCATCGGCGCCGGTCTCGTGTGCGATGCGGACAAGGTGCTGCGAGATCAGCGGGCGGGCGATGGAGGTGCCGAGGAGATAGAGCCCTTCGTACAGCGCATTGGCGCGGAACATCGGGAAGACGAAGTCGCGCACGAATTCCTCGCGCACGTCGACCATGTGGATGTTTTCCGGCTTGATGCCCAGAAGCAGCGCCTTCTGGCGCGCGGGTTCCAGTTCCTCGCCCTGACCGAGATCGGCGGTGAAGGTCACGACCTCGCAGCCGTATTCCGTTTGCAGCCATTTCAGGATGATCGAGGTGTCGAGACCCCCGGAATAGGCAAGGACGACCTTCTTCGGCTTCAGCATCGCAGGGCTCCGTATCCGTTCCGCCCGCGATTAGCGGGAAACGGACGCAAGGACAAGGCAAGGGCTTGACCTGCACGGCGGGCTGCGGCTGAGGTGGCGCGACAAAGTGGGAGGAACAAGTGAAGGCGTGGCAGATTTTCCGACATTCGGTGCGGCAGGTGGTGGGCAATCTGCCCGGTGCGCTGCGGGTGTCTCTGGTGCCGATGGCGGTACAGGTCGCCGTGATTCTGGCGATGGTGGGGCTCGTCGTGGCGTTCAGTCCCCAGATCGAAGCTGTGCAGCCTGACCTGGGCCTGATCCTGGGTTTCTTTGCGGGGTTTGTCGTGGTCTTGGCCACCGGGCTGTGGATCGCCGTCGCCTGGCACAGGTTCATCCTGATGGGTGAGGCGCCGCGGGGCTGGGTCCCCGCCTTTCACGGCTCGCGAATCTGGGCCTATTTCCTGCGGTCGCTTGGTCTGGGGATTCTGACGGGTCTGGTAGCGGCGCTCCTGGCGATGGTGGTGGGCACTGTGCTGGACATCCTTCTTCCGATCGAAGGGCGCGACGTGGTCAAGCTGGTCGCCATGGTGCTGTTGGTCTTCCTGCCGGCCCTGACCGTTGGCCTGCGGCTTTGCGCAGGGCTGCCGGGGGCGGCCATTGATGGCGGTCGCGGCGCCGAGGCTGGCTGGAATGCCACGCGAAGCGCGAAGGGAACGCTGCTTGCCCTGGCGGGGATCGGCATCCTGGTGCAGCTTGGCCTGTCCCTGGTGGACTCTGCGCTGAACTACGCGAACCTGTGGATCCTGTCCTTCGCCTGGGACATGGCGGTGAGCTGGCTGGTGACGATGGTCGGCGTTTCGGTCCTGACCACGCTTTACGGCCACTATGTCGAGGGGCGGCCGCTGGTCTGACTTGATCCGGAGCGGCGGGCGAGTCATGCCGGGGCATGACACGGTTTTCCGACGATGCCCGCCAAGCCGCGCTTGCCCTGCGCGATCTCTTTCCCGAGACGCCGCTGCAGCGCAATGACCACCTGTCGCTGCGCCACGGGGCCGATATCTGGCTGAAGCGCGAGGATCTGACGCCGGTGCGCAGCTACAAGCTGCGCGGGGCCTTCACGGCGATGCGCAAGGTCCTGGAAGTCGATCCGACGAAAGCACGGTTCGTCTGTGCCAGTGCCGGCAACCATGCGCAGGGCGTGGCCTATGCCTGCCGGCATTTCGGCGTGACCGGGACGATCTTCATGCCGGTGACGACGCCGCAGCAGAAGATCGACAAGACCCGCGCCTTTGGCGGCGGGCAGGTGCGGATCGTGCTGACGGGCGACTATTTCGACCAGACGCTGGCGGCCTCGCAGCGGTTCTGCGCGGAGGAGGGGGCGCATTTCCTTTCGCCCTTCGACGACCCGGACGTGATTTTGGGGCAGTCGAGCGTGGGGGTGGAACTGCTGGAGCAGTTGGGCCGCGCGCCTGACCTGGTGATCCTGCCGGTGGGCGGCGGGGGCCTTTCGGCGGGGGTCACGCGCTATCTGCGCGAAGCGGCGCCGGAGACGCGGTTCGTCTTTGTCGAGCCGCTTGGCGGGGCCAGCCTGACGGCGGCGCTGAAGGCGGGGCATCCGGTGACGCTGCCGCGGGTGAACAGCTTTGTGGACGGCGCGGCGGTGGCGCGGATCGGGCAGCTGACCTGGGAGGCGCTGTCCTGGGCCAGGCGCGACCAGGTGCGGCTGGCGCCCGAGGACCGCATCTGCGTGACCATGCTGGAAATGCTGAACGTCGAGGGCATCGTGCTGGAACCAGCGGGGGCGCTGTCGGTGGACGTGCTGCCCGATCTGGCGGACGAGATCGCGGGCAAGACCGTGGTCTGCGTGACCTCGGGCGGGAATTTCGACTTCGAACGGTTGCCCGAGGTGAAGGAACGGGCGCAGCGCTATTCGGGGGTGAAGAAGTACTTCATCCTGCGGATGCCGCAGCGGCCCGGCGCCTTGAAGGAATTCCTCACCATGCTGGGGCCGGACGACGACATTGCCCGGTTCGAGTACCTGAAGAAATCGGCGCGCAACTTCGGCTCTGTCCTGATCGGGATCGAGACGAAGGATGCCGCCAATTTCGAGGCTTTGTTCGGCGCGATGGATGCCGGCGGCTTCACCTATCAGGACATCACGCAGGACGAGGTGCTGGCCGAGTTCCTGATCTAGCCGCCGAGGCGTTCCAAGAGGCGGACATAGGCGGTCTGGCCGCGGCAGAATTCGTCCAGGCGGAAGAATTCGTCGGGGGCGTGCAGGTTCTCGTCGCCGTGGCTGAAGCCGAACATCACGGCATGGACGCCAAGCGTATCCAGAAGCGTGGTCATCACCGGAATCGAGCCGCCGACGCGGGTGTGGAGCGGCTTGGTATTGTAGATCTCTTCCAGCACCTGCGCGGCGATGGCGCTGGCGTTGTGGCCCGCGGGGACAAGGAAGGGATCGGCGCGGCCGGGGTTGCGGTTCACTTCCGCGGTGACGCCCGGCGGGGTGTGGCGGGCGACATGGGCCTGGATGGCCTCGAAGATGCGTTCGGGGTTTTGCGCGGCGACGAGGCGGCAGGTGATCTTGGCGCGGGCCTCGGCCGGCAGCACGGTCTTGGTGCCGGCGCCCTGCCAGCCGGAGGTGAGGCCGTTCACATCCAGCGTGGGGCGGGCGAAGATGCCTTCGGCGGCGGTGTAGCCGGGTTCTGTCCAGGTCGCGGGCGCACCGGTTTCGGCCAGGAGGTCGGCGTCGGAGAAGGGGATGCGGGCGATTTCCGCGCGGGCTTCGGGCGAGAGGGGGATCACGTCGTCGTAGAAGCCGTCCACGGTGATGAGGCCATCTTCGCGGCGCAGGCTGGCGAGGATGTGCGCCAGCGCCAGCGCCGGGTTGGCGATGCCGCCGCCGACCATGCCGGAATGCTGGTCTGATCTTGGCCCCCGGACCGCGATTTCCATCGAGACCAGGCCCTTCAGCGCCTGCACGATCTGCGGCTGGCCGGGCGCCCATTGCAGGCCATCGGCAGAGAAGATCATGTCGGCCTTCAGCCTTTCGGCATGGGCGGCGACGAAGGGGGGTAGGTCGGGCGAGCCGATCTCCTCTTGCCCCTCGAAGAAGAAGCGGACGTTGACCGGCAGGCGGCCGGCGGTCTGCAACAGCGCCTCGCAGGCGAGGATGGGGATGAGCATCCCACCCTTGTCATCCGAGGCGCCACGGCCCCAGAGGCGGCCATCGCGGATTTCCGGCTGAAAGGGCGGGGAGGACCAGAGGTCGAAGGGCTCGGCCGGCTGCACGTCGAAATGGCCGTAGATCAGGATCGTGGGCTTGTCCGGCCCGGCGTGGAGCCAGTCGGCCAGCACGACCGGGTGGCCGGCGGTTGGCATGACTTCGGCATGTTCGGCGCCGGCCTGGGTGAGGCGGCGGGCGACCCAGTGGGCGGCATCCAGCACATCGGGGATGTTCTCGGGCTTGGCCGAGACCGAGGGGATGCGGACGAAGTCCATCAGTTCCGCGATGAAGCGGTCCTGTTCGCGGTCGAGATAGGCTTGGGCGTCCATCGCATCCTCCCCCTGTAACGCGGTGATCCTCTGCGCCGTAGCGGCCAAGTGCAAGGCCGGGGCTTGACGTTGATGCCGGCGCAACCTGTGTTGAGGCCATGGACCGCTGGACCCGACCCAAGAGATTTGACCGCAACCTGATCGTCATCGGCGGCGGATCGGCCGGGCTTGTCACCGCTTACGTGGCGGCGGCGGCGCAGGCCAAGGTGACGCTGGTGGAAGCCGGCGAGATGGGCGGGGACTGCCTGAACACCGGCTGCGTTCCGTCCAAGGCGCTGATCCGGGCGGCGAAGGCGGCGGCCGAGATGCGCGGGGCGGCCCGGTTCGGGATTGCGCCCGCCGAGCCGCAGGTGGATTTCCGGGCGGTGATGGCGCGGGTGCGGGCGGTGATCGCCGAGATTGCGCCGCATGACAGCGTGGAGCGGTATGAGGGGTTGGGGGTCGAGGTGATCCGCGGCCGGGCGCGGCTGGTGGACCCCTGGACGGTGGAGGTGGCCGGGCGGCGGCTGACGGCGCGGGCCATCGTGCTTGCGACCGGGGCCGAGCCGGTGAGGCCCGACTTGGCAGGCGTGGAAGTGCTGACCTCGGAGACGCTGTGGGACGCTTTGGCCGCGCGGGAGACGCCGCCGGAGCGGATGGTGATCCTGGGGGGCGGTCCCATCGGCTGCGAACTGGCGCAGGCGCTGCGGCGGTTGGGGGCCGGGGTGACGCTGGTGGAGGCCGGGCCTCGGCTGCTGCCACGCGAGGATGCGGAGGTGTCGGACCTGGCGCTGCGGGTGCTGGAGGCCGAGGGCGTCACGGTGCGGCTTGGCGTGACGGCCGGGGCCGTGGGCGGTGCGCTTGTGCTTTCGGATGGCACGCGGCTGGAGGCCGATCTGGTACTGGCCGCCATCGGGCGGCGGGCACGGGTGAAGGGGTTCGGGCTGGAGGAACTGGGCATCCGCGCCGACCGGGTGATCGAGACCGATGGCTATCTGCGCACGCGGTTCCCGCACATCCTGGTGGCGGGCGATGCGGCGGGGCCGTTCCAGTTGACCCATGCCGGGGCGCATCAGGGCTGGTTTGCCGCGATGAATGGCCTTTTCGGCGATGTCTGGAAGACGAAGGCGGATTACCGGGTTCTGCCGGCTGTCACCTACATGGACCCCGAGATCGCCCGCGTCGGGCTGACCGAGGCAGAGGCGCGGGCGCAGGGCCTTGGATTCGAGGTGACGCGCTATGGGTTGGATGATCTGGACCGGGCGATTGCCGATGGCGCGGCGCGAGGCTTCGTGAAGGTGATCTCGGGGAAAGGCGGGCGCATCCTGGGGGTGACGGTCGCGGGTGCCCATGCGGGCGAGTTGATCGCGGAATGGGCGCTGGCGATGAAGGCGGGGCTTCGGCTTGGGCAGGTGCTGGGCACCGTCCATGCCTATCCGACCATGGCCGAAAGCGCGAAGTATGCTGCCGGGATCTGGCGGCGGGCGCATCTGGACCCGCGGCTGCTGGCGCTCTTGCGGCGGTTCCAGGACTGGAGACGCGGATGATCGATGCTCGGCTTCTGCCCGTGCAGCGGCGAATTCTGGCGCCGGTGGCGCGGCGGCTTCAATCGGCAGGCGTCACGGCGGATGCACTGACTTTGGTGGGGTTCGCGCTTGGGCTGCTGGCGGTGGCGGCGGTGGCGGCAGGGGCCTTCTGGGCCGGGCTGGGCCTGCTGCTTGCCAACCGGCTGGCCGATGGGCTGGACGGCGAGGTGGCACGGATCGCCGGGGCGACGGATCGGGGGGCGTTCCTGGACATCGCGCTGGATTTCCTCTTCTACGCGCTGTTTCCCCTGGGCTTTGCGCTGGCCGATCCGGTGGAGAACGCGCTGCCGGCGGCAGTGCTGATCGCGTCTTTCGTGGGGACGGGATCGTCTTTCCTGGCTTTTTCGGTGCTGGCCGAGCGGCGCGGGCTGAAGGCTGCGGAGTTTCCCGCGAAGGGCATCCATTATCTTGGCGGACTGACCGAGGGCGCCGAGACCATTGCCGTCTTTGTGGCCATGTGCCTGTGGCCGGGGGCGTTTCCGGTGCTGGCTCTGGTCTTTGCCGGGGCCTGTGCGCTGACCACCATGTTGCGCTGGTGGCGGGGTTGGCAGGTGTTCGGCTGAGGTCAGGCGGCCCTTGCAGCGCGGGCGGTCATCACCGCCTCGCGCGCGGCGCGGAAGGCGGCGGCAATGGGTTGAGGATCGGGCTGGCCGCCGGCGATGAGCAGACGCTCGCCGGCGTGGCAAAGCTGGGCCACGGCGATGAAACCGAGGTTCAGCGCGCTGCCCTTGAGGAAATGCAGATCCTCCAGCGTTGGACCGTGATCGAGGCGGGTGACGACGTCCTCCGCTTCTTCGAGGAAGACATCCACGACTTCATCGAACCCCTCTTGTCCAATTTCGTCGCGCAGTTCCGTCATCCTGAGCCAGTCGATCATGCCCAACACCGCGCCAGGGCGGCCCCCTGTTCCACACACGGTGCGAGATTGGCCGAACAGGCTTAACAAGCCGTGGCGGCGATCCGCGTGAATGGAGAAAATGCGGTGCTTCACGCCGCATTAAGAGACGGGCGGGAAAAGGGTGAAAACCGCGGGAGCCGCTGCCGTGAACATGTCTCTGACCAAACCGCTGTCATCGGCCCTGGACATGCCCGCGCAGGGCTTGACCGTTCTGGTGGCCGACGACAGCCGGGCCCAGCGGATGGTGCTGGCCATGTCGTTGAGCCGGTGGGGCTTTCGCGTGGTCGAGGCGGCTTCGGGCAGCGAGGCGATGGAACTGTGCCGTCGCACGGTCTTCGACATCGTCATCAGCGACTGGGTGATGCCCGGCCTGACCGGGCCGGAATTCTGCCGCGCCTTCCGCGGCCTGCCGCGCGATGGGTATGGATACTTCATCCTTCTGACCTCGAAATCCGAGAAGGCAGAGATCGCCGTGGGGCTGGATGCCGGGGCGGATGATTTCCTGACCAAGCCGGTCAGCGCCGACGAATTGCGCGCGCGGCTGCGGTCGGCCACTCGGATCATCGGCATGCAGCACGAGTTGGTGGGCAAGAACCGGCTGGTGGTGGACACGCTGACCGAGTTGCAGGTGGTGCACGAATCGCTGAACCGCGACCTGATCGAGGCGAAGAAGCTGCAGCAGGCGCTGGTGCGCGACCGGTACTGCTCGTTTCCGGGCGGGGCGGCATCGCTGCTGATGCGGCCTTCGGGCCATGTGGGCGGGGATCTGGTCGGCTGGTTCGAGATCCGGCCGAAGCTGGTGGCGATCTACAGCATCGACGTCTCGGGGCATGGCATCGCCTCGGCCATGTTGAGCGCGCAGCTGGCGGGGATGCTTTCGGGTCATGCGCCGGGCCAGAAAGGCGCACTGAGCCGGTTGGGCACCGGACACTACACCTCGTGGCCGCCGGAGATTCTGGCGGGGCGGCTGAACCGGATCATGCTGGAGGAGATGCAGGTCGATCTGTACTTCACCATGGCCTATGCCGAGGTGGACCTGAAAACCGGCGATGTGCAGTTGGTGCAGGCGGGGCATCCGCACCCGATGATCCTTCGGGCGGATGGCAAGGTCGAGGCCCTGGGCGAAGGCGGGCTGCCCATCGGGCTGTTGCCCGAGGTCGTGTACACAAGGGTGCAGGCGCGGCTGGCGCCGGGGGACCGGCTGATTCTCGCCTCGGACGGACTGACCGAATATCCTTTCCCCGGCGGCGCCGAACTGGGGACCGAGGGGCTGGCGAACATGATCCGGCAATCGGCGCACCTGCCGAGCCCTGCCCTGCTGGAAGCGCTGGTCTGGGACCTGTTCAGCCTGACCGGCGCCGACATGCAGGCCGATGACATCTCGGCGGCGATCCTGGATTTTGTCGGGCTGCCCTGAACACCCTTGCCGGGGCGATCAGACCAGCGCGCGGGCGAGCATGGCGTTGTCGCCGCTGTTGGTCAGGCGCGCCAGCGCCTCGGCAGCCGACATCCAGACCGCGGTGTGCCCGGCTTCGGTGGGCGGACCAAGCCGCCGGACCGGGCGCGCAAGGTAGATGGTGCAGAGCTTTTCGGCCCAGAGGTCGTATTCGGGCATGTAGGTGAAGCGGCGGAAGGCGCCGAGGCGGCGATTGATTTCGATCTTCCAGCCGGTTTCCTCGTACACCTCTCGGTGCAGCGCGGCGATGGGCTGTTCGCCCTTGTCGATGCCGCCGCCGGGCAGCTGGAATTCGGGGATCGGGGCTTCCTGGAAGGTCGTCAGCACCGCGTCGCCGTCCCGAAGCACCGCATAGACCCCCGGCCGCCGCGTGTAGCGTTGTCCTGCCTTCACCGCCTCGCCATACCGCCGGATCATCGCCTGCCCTTGGTGCCGTGGTTGCCGTCCCTATATAGGCGCGGTATGCCAGCACTGGCTTCCCAAGGAAACCCCATGACCACCGGACCCCAAATCGCCTGGGACGACACTGTCCTGCCCTTTCAGCTTGACCGCTCCGACATCCGGGGCCGGGTCGCGCGGCTGGATGGTGTGCTTGACCAGGTTCTGAAACAACATGCCTATCCCGCGCCCATCGAGGCGCTGGTTGCCGAAGCGGCGCTTCTGACGGCGCTGATCGGCCAGGCCATCAAGCTGCGCTGGAAGCTGAGCATCCAGATTCGCGGCAAGGGCCCGGCGCGGCTGATCGCGACCGATTACTATGGCCCGACCGAGGACGGCGCACCGGCGCGCATCCGCGCCTACGCCAGCTTTGACGAGGAGCGGCTGGACCAATCGGCCGACCCGTTCAGCCAGATCGGCGAGGGCTATTTCGCCGTGATGCTGGACCAGGGCGAGGGGATGCTGCCCTATCAGGGGTTCACCCCGATTGCCGGCGGGTCGCTGTCGGCCTGTGCCGAAACCTATTTCGCGCAGTCCGAACAGCTGCCGACCCGTTTTGCCGTGACTTTCGGCAAGAGCTCTGAGCGCGGCCGTGCCGAACACTGGCGCGCGGGCGGCGTGATGCTGCAGCACATGCCGCAGGTCGGCATGGGCGTCGCGGCCGAGGGCGGCTCGGGTGAGGGTGGACTCTTGACCCATTCCGACATCCTGTCGGGCGATCCGGCCGAGAACTGGAACCGCGCCTCGATCCTGCTGGACACGGTGGAAGAGCTGGAGCTGATCGGCCCCTCGGTCACGCCGACCGACCTGCTGGTGCGGCTGTTCCACGAGGAAGAGCCGCGGGTATTCGACGCCCAGCCGGTACGGTTCGGCTGTTCCTGCTCGGCCGACAAGGTGCGCCAGACGATGTCGATCTATTCGCAGAAGGACATCGCCAAGATGACGACCGACGAGGGGGTCGTCACGGCGGACTGCCAGTTCTGCGGCGCGCATTACGAGCTGGACCCGAAGTCGCTTGGCTTCGACGGCACCGATGCGCTGGCCGCTGCGGCGAAGCATGACGCCTGAAGAAGAGGCCCTGCGCCGCGCGCTGGCGCGCCCGGCGCGGCCCTCTTCCGACTATGACCTGAACCCGGGTCTTGTCCTGCCGCCGGGCCGCAAGTTGCGGCCCGCTGCCGTTCTGGTGGCTGTGCGGCTGGACGGGCCGCAGGCGCGGGTGATCCTGACGAAGCGGTCGTCGCATCTGAAGCACCATCCGGGACAAGTGGCCTTTCCCGGCGGCAAGATCGATGCAGGCGATGCCGGGCCGGAGGATGCCGCCCTGCGCGAGGCGCGGGAGGAGGTGGACCTGCCGCCTTCGGCGGTGGAAATTCTTGGCAGGTTGCCGCCCCACGAAACGGTGACGGGGTTTTCGGTCACGCCCGTGCTGGGGCTGATCCGACAGGCGCATGGCCTGATTCCCCAGGAGGACGAGGTGGCCGAGGTGTTCGAGGTGCCTCTGGCCCATGTGACGGACCCGGCGCGGTTCCGCATCGAGCGGCGGCGCTGGCAGGGGACCTGGCGGTCCTACTATGCCGTGCCCTGGGGGCCCTATTACATCTGGGGTGCAACCGCCCGCATCCTGCGCGGGCTGGCCGACCGGGTGGTGGCATGAGGCTGGCGGGCGACTGGCTGGCGCATCCCGGCACGGTTGCGGTGATGCAGGCGCTGGAGGGCACCGGCGGTCGGGCGCTGTTCGTGGGCGGTTGCGTGCGTGACGCGGTGCTGGGCCGGCCGGTTGGCGACATCGACATTGCGACCGACCTGACGCCCGAGCGGGTGGTGGAGGCGGTCAGGGCAGCGGGCTTGAAGGCCGTGCCCACGGGGATCGACCATGGCACGGTCACGGTGGTCGCGGGACACAGGCCGCACGAGGTGACGACCTTCCGGCGCGACGTCGAGACCTTCGGGCGCCATGCGGTGGTGGCCTTCTCGACCGAGGTGGCCGAGGACGCGGCGCGACGTGACTTCACGATGAACGCGCTTTACGCAGATGCGGCGGGCGCGGTGATCGACCCGCTTGGCTCGGGCCTTCAGGATGCCCTGGCACGGCATGTGCGGTTCATCGGTCATCCCGAGGACCGCATTCGCGAGGACTACCTGCGAATCCTGCGGTTCTTCCGTTTTTCGGCGGTGGTGGGCGATTCGGAGCTTGGGCTGGATGCCGATGGACTGGCCGCCTGCGCGGCGCTGGCCGAGGGGCTTGGTCAGCTGTCGCGCGAAAGGATCGGCGCCGAAATGCGAAAGCTGCTGGCGGCAGGCGACCCTGCCCCCGCGGTGGCGGCGATGGTGCAGGCGGGTGTGCTGGCGCGGGTACTGCCGGGCGCGGAAGCCCAGGCCCTGGCACCTCTGGTCCACCTGGAGGCAGGGCGACGCCCCGACTGGTTGCGGCGGCTGGCGGTTCTTGGGGGAGAGGATGCCGAGGGCCGGTTGAGGCTGTCGCGGGCCGAGGTGCGCGATCTGGAGGCCCTGCGCCGGGCCATCGGCAGCGGCGAATCAGCGGCGGTTCTGGGTTGGCGTCTGGGGGAGGAGCGCGGCGTAGATGCCGTGCTGGTGCGGGCAGCGGTGATGGGCGTGCCGATCGAGCCGAATGCGCTGGACGAGGTTGCGCGCGGTGCGTCGGCGCGGTTCCCGGTTACGGCGGCAGACCTTGCGCCCCTTGCCGGAAAGGCCCTGGGCGCGCGGCTGAAGGCGCTTGAGGCGATTTGGCTGGCGGGCGGGCTGCGCGCCGGCAAGGAAGAGCTTCTGCGCTAACGTGCCGGGGACGTGCAGGTTTCGGCGTGACAAGCGCCGCGGCCTGCGGTAAGGGACGGCATCCCGAGCATGGAGTTTGCGGCATGGAGAATGGGTTGATCCGACACCTGATCTGACAGGTCTGATCCCCATTCGGGTGGCCTGTCCTGCGCCACCACCTACGTCCATGTTCGTTGCCGCCCGGGAGTTCCCGTCATGTTTTCTTTCTTCGAAACCCTCGTCGATCCCTATAGCCCCTATGCGCGGACTGACACGCCGCCCCGGCGGCTTTGGCCCTATCTGCGCGATTTCGTGCAGCCGTTCCGGCCGGTCTTCGCTGTCACGGGGGTGTTTTCTGTCCTGACCGCCTTCACCGAGGTGGCGCTGATCTGGTACGTCGGTCGGCTGGTCGATGACCTGGCCAGCCTTGGCCCGTCGCAGTTCTGGGCCGAGAAGGGCACCGAGGTCATCGTCGTGGCACTGCTGATCCTGCTGGTTCGGCCGCTGATCCAGGTGACGAACGTCGCGCTGCTGCACAACACGATCATCCCGAACTTTTCGACGATGATCCGCTGGCGGAGCCATGCGCATGTTCTGCGCCAGCCGGTCGGCTGGTTTGAAAGCGATTTCGCGGGCCGGATCGCGAACCGGATCATGCAGACCCCGCCCGCGGCAGCGGATGCGGTTTTTCAGATCTTCGACGCGATGGCCTTCGCCTCGGTCACCGTTGTCGGGGCCGGGATCATGCTGGCCGATGCCGACCCGCGGCTTCTGCTGCCGCTGACCGTGTGGTTCGTGCTGTACATGGCGCTGGTGCGGTGGACGGTGAACCGGGCGGGGCCAGCGGCCCAGGCGGCCTCGGATGCGCGGTCGATGGTCACGGGGCGGGTGGTGGATGCCTATACGAACATCCATTCGGTGAAGCTTTTCGCCCACCAGGCCGAGGAGCTGGATTATGCCAAGGAGGCGATCGAGAAAGCCCGGTCCACCCAGATGACCGAAATGCGGATCATCACGGCCATGGACCTGGGGCTGAACCTGCTGAACGCGGCGCTGATCGTGTCCGTCACGGGGTGGGCGTTGTATCTGTGGGGCGTGGGGGCAGCCAGCATTGGCACCGTGGCGGCGGCTTCGGCGTTGGTGCTGCGGCTGAACAACATGACCTACTGGATCATGTGGGCCTTTACGTCGCTGGTGCAACATCTGGGTGTGGTGCAGGAGGGGATGGAGACCATCACCCAGCCCATCGGCTTGGTGGACAAGCCCGGCGCGACGCCCCTGAAGCTGTCTGCGGGCAAGGTCGAGATCGACCATGTGTCGCACCATTACGGGCGGGGTTTCGGCGGGCTGGATTCGGTGTCGCTGACCATCCGGCCGGGCGAGCGCATCGGCGTTGTCGGTCGGTCGGGCGCGGGCAAGTCCACGCTCGTGAAGCTGCTTCTGCGGTTTTACGACACCGAGGGCGGGTCGATCCGCATCGACGGGCAAGACATATCCAGCGTGACGCAGGAAAGCCTGCGCCGGGCCATCGGCATGGTGCAGCAGGATTCGTCTCTGCTGCACCGGTCGGTGCGGGAGAACATCCTGTATGGCCGGCCCGGCGCGACCGAGGACGAAATGATCGCCGCGGCGAAGCGGGCCGATGCACATGACTTCATCCTGGGGTTGCAGGATCCGCAGGGCCGGACAGGGTATGACGCGCAGGTGGGCGAACGGGGCGTGAAGCTTTCGGGCGGCCAGCGCCAGCGCGTGGCGCTGGCGCGTGTGATCCTGAAGGACGCGCCGATCCTGATCCTGGACGAGGCGACGAGCGCGCTGGACAGCGAGGCGGAGGCGGCGATCCAGGAGGCGCTGTTCGGGGTGATGGAGGGCAAGACGGTGATCGCCATTGCGCACCGGCTGTCGACCATCGCGGCGATGGATCGGATCGTGGTGCTGGAGAACGGCCATGTCGCCGAGGAAGGCTCTCATGCCGAACTTCTGAACCGGGGCGGGCTTTACGCCCGGTTCTGGGCGCGGCAGTCTGGCGGCTTCATCGGGCTGGATGACGAGGCGGCCGAATGATGCTGCGGGCCCGGTTGGGCGATCTGATCGACGCGTTCCGGCCGGCCGATGGCCCGCCGCCCCAGACCTTGGGCGCCTTCTTCAACTGGTGTCTTCAGGGCTCCTGGCCAATGCTGGTGGTGGCCGGGATCCTTTCTTCGGTGGCCGGGGCGACAGAGGTCGTCTCGGCCCTGATCCTGGGCTGGGTGATCGACGCGACGGTGAACAGCGGGCCGGCCGACTTTTTCGCCGGCCATGTCGGGCTGATCGCGGGCTTTCTGGTCTTCTACATGGTGGTCCGCCCGCTGGTCTTTGGCCTGACTTCGGCCTCGAACGCGATCATCGTCGGGCCGAACGTGATGCCGCTGGTGTTGAGCCGGCTGCACCGCTGGACCCTGGGCCAGGCGGTGACCTTCTTCGACAACGACTTCGCCGGCCGCATCTCGCAAAAGCAGATGCAGGCGGCGCGGGCCGTGACCGACACGGCGACCGAAGTCATCAACACGGTCTGCTTCGCGCTGGCTTCGGTCATCGGGTCGGTGGTGTTCCTGCTGGCGATCGACATCTGGGTGGCGGTGGCGCTGGCGGTGTGGCTGGTGGTCTATATCCTGCTGATCCGGTTCTTCATGCCGCGCGTGCGGGTGAACTCGGCCGCCCGCGCCTCATCCCGCGCGATGGTCTCGGGTCAGGTCGTGGACACGATCACCAACATCAAGACGGTGAAGCTGTTCGCCCATGCCGCCTTTGAGGACCGGGTGGCCATCGAGGCCATGGAGGTGTTCCGCGAGAAGTCGCTGGAATTCGGCGTGATCTCCACCTGGTTCCGCCTGTCGCTGATGACGCTTGCCGGCGTGCTGCCGGTGATCCTGATCGGCGGAGCGGTGCTGTTGTGGGCTGCGGGCGAGACAACGGCGGGGGCCATCGCGGCCTCGGGCGCCATCGCCATGCGGATTGCGCAGATGTCGGGCTGGGTCAGTTTCACGCTGATGTCGATCTATACCAGCGTGGGCGAGGTCGAGGACGCGATGAAGACGCTGGCGCGGCCGCACACCTTGGCCGACGCGCCGGACGCGCAGGAGCTTCCGCCCGTGAAGGGTGAGGTTCGTTTCGACCACGCGAGCTTTGCCTATGGCCGCCAGCGCGGCGGGGTGGCCGAGATCGACCTGACGATCCGCCCGGGCGAGAAGATTGGCATTGTCGGCGCCTCGGGGGCGGGCAAATCCTCACTCGTGGCGCTGATGCTGCGGCTTTACGACACCGAAAGCGGCCGGGTGCTGATCGACGGGCACGACGTCCGCGGAGTCACGCAGGAGAGCCTGCGCCGGCAGATCGGCATGGTCACGCAGGAGACAGCGATGTTCAACCGCTCGGCGCGGGACAACATCGCCTATGGCAATCCCGAGGCCAGTGAGGAGCAGATCATCGCGGCTGCGAAGGCGGCTGAAGCGCATGAGTTCATCGAACACATGGTCGATCACCAAGGGCGCAAGGCCTATGACGCCTATCTGGGCGAGCGGGGGGTGAAGCTGTCGGGCGGGCAGCGGCAGCGCATCGCTCTGGCGCGGGCCTTCCTTAAGGACGCGCCGATCCTGGTCCTGGACGAGGCGACCTCGGCACTGGACAGCGAGGTCGAAGCCAGCATCCAGGCCGCGCTGCACCGTGTGATGCAGGGCAAGACGGTGCTGGCCATCGCGCACCGGCTTTCGACCATCGCCGAGATGGACCGCATCGTGGTGATGGACCAGGGGCGGATCGTGGAACAGGGCAGTCACACGCAGCTGCTGGCCAAGGGCGGGCTGTATGCGCGCTACTGGAACCGGCAGTCGGGCGGCTTCATCGGCGTGGACGACGAGACAGAGCAGGACGCTGCCGAATGACCCTTCGCCTGAGCATCGACCGCGTAGGCCATCTGGGCGACGGGCTTGCGATGGGGCCGGACGGCCCGGTCTTTGTGCCCCAGGTCCTGCCGGGTGAGGTGGTCGAAGGCACGTTGCAGGGTGACCGGCTGACCGATGTTCGCATCGTCACGCCCTCGCCCGACCGGATCCGCCCCCCCTGCCCCCATGCGCGAACCTGCGGCGGCTGCCTGATGCAACATGCGTCGGATACCTTCGTAGCCGAGTGGAAGCAGGGCATCGTGCGCGGCGCGCTGGCCGGTCAGGGGCTGGAGGCGACGTTGCGGCCGATCGTGACCTCGCCGCCCCGGTCGCGGCGACGGGCCACGCTGACCGGGCGCAAGACCAAGGGGGGCGCTCTGCTTGGGTTTCATGCGCGGGCTTCGGACATGCTGGTGGCGGTGCCGAACTGCCAGCTTCTGCACCCTGACCTGATCGCCACCTTTCCGGCGCTGGAGGCAATGACACGCCTTGGCGGTTCGCGGAGTACCGAGCTGGCGCTGACCGTGACGCGGACCCTGGGCGGCCCGGACCTGGCGGTAACGGGTGGAAAGCCAACCGAGGACGGGCTGTCGCTGGACATTGCACGTCTGGCAGAGACCCACGGGCTTTCGCGCGTCACGTGGAATGGCGAGACGGTCGCGATTCGCACGCAGCCAAACCAGCGATTCGGCCGGGCGCTGGTTGCGCCGCCGCCGGGTGCCTTTCTGCAGGCCACGACCGAAGGGGAAGCGGCGCTTCTGGCGGCTGTGACCGAAGCTGTGGGGCCGGCCCGGCGCATCGCGGATCTTTTCGCGGGCTGCGGCACCTTCGCGCTGCCGCTGACGGAGCGCGCCGAGGTCCATGCCGTCGAGGGCGAGGCGGCCATGGTGCAGGCGATGGAAAAGGGCTGGCGCGGGGCCGAGGCGCTGAAGCGTCTTCAGGCAGAAACCCGGGACCTGTTCCGTCGCCCGTTGGAGCCGGACGAGTTCAAGGGAATCGAGGCGGTGGTGATTGACCCGCCGCGCGCCGGTGCAGAGGCACAGACCGAGCGGCTGGCCGGGACGAAGGTGCCGGTGATCGCCATGGTGTCCTGCAACCCCGTCACCTTTGCCCGCGACGCAAGGGTCCTGGTGCAGGCGGGTTGGCGCATCGACTGGATCCAGGTCGTAGACCAGTTCAGGTGGTCGGCGCATGTGGAACTTGTGGCGCGACTGTCGCGCTGAATGGGCTCACGTCTGTGTGATGCCGGGCTCATCTGGCGGAAACGGGCCTTTTCCTGTACGGCATTCTGCAAAACAAAGAGCAGACTCATCAGGCCCGACACATCATGGCATTTCTTGCACGCTTCTTCGTTGTCCTGGCGCTAGCCCTTGGTCTTGCCTCGTGTGCGCCCAACAAGTTCCAGAAATACGACGGCCCGGCCGTTACCCAGATCCAGGTGCATAAGGCCGACCGGCGCATGTATCTGCTGCACAACGGCGAAGTGCTTGAATCCTATGACATCGAGCTTGGCGGCAACCCGATCGGCCCGAAGCAGTTCGAAGGCGACATGAAGACGCCCGAGGGCACCTACCACATCAGCCACCGCAATCCGAAGTCGCGCTATTACCTTTCGCTCGGGATTTCCTACCCAAGCGCCGAGGACATGGCCTTCGCTGCGGCAAACGGCAAACAGGCCGGCGGCGACATCATGATTCATGGCACGAACAAGGACAAACGGCGGGCCGAGGACTGGACCGCCGGCTGCATCGCCGTTTCGAACAAGGAAATGCGCGAGATTTACGCGATGGTGAAGCCGGGAACGCCGATCATCATCTTCCCCTGAGGCGGGAAGACTGACGGGTTCACGTGCCCGTCAGCAAGGTCCACCAGAGCTTGCCGCCCGGTTCCTGGAACCAGGCAAAGCCCATCTGCGTGGCGCGCGGATCCATGAGGATG
>Ga0209368_1000748_pt1 | contig 20953 bp, 19 predicted proteins | sample EBPBio242008_DNA_FD_185862 | JGI IMG/M metagenome (GOLD analysis project Ga0209368, IMG submission 185862) | Wastewater treatment Type I Accumulibacter community from EBPR Bioreactor in Madison, WI, USA - Reactor 1_4/24/2008_ DNA (SPAdes)... | ecosystem: Engineered > Bioreactor > EBPR >...
GTGAGTTTGGAGCCCACAACGACGAGTGCGGCGGCTTTGCCCGCCCATGCCCGGTTGCCGGGCAGCAAGGCGCCTTCGATCCCCTCGAAGGCCGCATCGCCGCGCAGGCCCCAGGCGAACCGCCAAGGCTGAACGTTGGTGGCCGAGGGGGCCCACCGGGCGGCCTCCAGCAACTCCATCAGGCCAGCTTCGGAGATCGCCTCGTCCGTGAAGGCGCGCGGCGACCAGCGGTCCAGAAAAAGCGGCTCGACCGGATGGTCGGCGACGCGTGGAGGCGTGACGGCGATGTTCATGGCGGTCCTCATGTTCGATGACCGACACTTATGCCACGGCGCGTGAGCGGCAAGGTCCACCGCTGCACAGCCGTCATGCCCCGGATGCACAGTGGCCGGATCTGGAACCTCGGCGCCGAGGGCGCTAGGCAGGGGCATGGAACCGCGCGCTCCGAACTTCCTTTTCCGCCACCGTGACTTCGGCCTGTTCTGGCTGGGGATGCTGTTCGTCAACGTGGCCGTGCAGATCGAGGCGGTCACGATCGGCTGGCAGGTCTATGCCGTGGGCCGCGAAACGCGATCGATCGAAGAGAGCGCGTTTCTTGTGGGCATGGTCGGGCTGGCTCAGTTCGTGCCGTTGTTCCTGCTGACCCTATGGGCCGGGTCGATGGCCGACCGGCACTCGCGTCGGGCCATCGTGCTGTGGTCGCTGGCGGTAGAGGTGGTCTGCGTTCTGGGGCTGGTGGCGGTGGCGCTGGAGCCTGCGCCGCGGCCGGCCCATATCTTTGTCATAGCCGCTGTCTTCGGGGCGGCGCGGGCGTTCCTGTCACCGGCCGCTTCGGCGCTGACGCCGATGCTGGTGCCCAAGGCCGACATGCCGCAGGCGATCTCGCTGAAGTCGCTGAGCTGGCAGGGGGCGGTGATCGTGGGGCCTTGGATCGGCGGGCTCCTCTGCGCCATCTCCACCGCCGTCAGCTATGCGACGGTGGCTGTGCTTTACGTGGTGGGTGTGGGGATCATCCTGGCGATGCGGGCCAACACCACGCCGGAGCGGCAGCCGGGGAGCCAGATTGCCCAGATCCGCGAGGGGCTGGCCTATGTCTGGGGCAACAAGGTGATCCTGGGGGCGATCTCGCTGGACCTGTTCGCGGTGCTTCTGGGCGGGGCGACGGCGCTGTTGCCGGCCTTTGCGTCGGATATCCTGAAGGTCGGGCCGGAGGGGTTTGGCATCCTGCGGTCGGGGCCGGCGATCGGGGCGGTTCTGATGGCCGCGGCGCTGGCGCGGTGGCCGCTGAAGCGGCGGGCGGGGGCGCGGATGTTCTGGGCGGTGGCGGCCTTTGGCCTGGCCACCATCGTCTTCGGGCTGTCCCAGTCGATGTGGCTGTCGGTCGCCGCGCTGGCGGTGCTGGGGGCGGCGGACATGATTTCGGTCTATGTCCGGCAGACCCTGGTCCAGATCGTGACGCCGGACCACATGCGGGGGCGGGTGTCTTCGGTTTCGGGGCTGTTCATCTCGGGCTCGAACGAGCTGGGGGAGTTCGAATCCGGGGTGGTCTCGCGGTTCATCGGGCCGGTGGGGGCGGCGGTCTTTGGCGGGATCGGGACCCTGGGGGTCACGGGGCTGTGGGCCTGGATGTTCCCGGCCCTGCGAAAGGCCGACCGGCTAGATGCCGGGCCGGAGGTGGGCGAGGCCCATGGGCCGCACCTGGCCTCTTCCCCGGCCTCGCCGACCTGAGGGGCGTCCGAGCTCGGACGCTTTTCAGGGTGAGCAAAATCAATGCGTTACGGATGCACTTTAACTTGGACTTAACACTTGTCCGAGGCGGCGGCGGAAGGTGCATCCCGCCGAAGGCGCGGGGGAAGCGCGATGCCCCCTTGACCTTCCGCCAAGGCTTGTCAAAACCGCGTAATGGCCACCGGAACCCTGAACATCGACCTTGACGCCATCGCGGCCAACTGGCGCGCGCTGGACCGGCTTTCCGCATCGGGCGTGCAGACCGCCGCCGTGGTGAAGGCCGATGCCTATGGGCTTGGCACGACGCGGGTTGTCCGCGCGCTGGCGCAGGCCGGCGCAAGGCGATTCTTCGTGGCCGCCGCCGAGGAAGGCGCCGCGGTGCGGCAGGCGCTTGGGCCCGGCCCGCAGATTTCGGTCCTGTCGGGGCATATGGCGGGCGATACCGAGATGATCCATGATCTTGAGCTGACGCCCATGCTCAATTCACTGGAGCAGATCACCCGGCATCTGGAGGCCCTGCCCGGCCATCCCTTCGGGCTGCAACTGGACACCGGCATGAACCGGCTGGGGCTGGAGCCGGTGGAGTGGGAGGCGGTGGCGCCTTACATCCTGGAGGCCGACCCCGAACTGCTGATGAGCCATCTGGCCTGCGCCGACGAGCCGGATCATCCGATGAACGAGGCGCAGCTTGCCGTCTTCGAGGACATGACCGGCGGCACCGGCCTGCCGCGCAGCTTTGCCGCGACGGGCGGCATCCTGCTTGGCCCGCGCTATCATTTCGACCTGACGCGGCCCGGCATCGGGCTTTACGGCGGTCGGCCCTTCGAGACGGGCAATCCCGTGGTGTCGCTGTCGTTGCCGATCATCCAGACCCGCGAGGTCGCCCCCGGCGAGACCGTGGGCTATTCCGCCGCCTGGGAGGCCGAGGCGCCCTCGGTCATCGCCACGCTGGCGGCGGGCTATGCCGACGGCCTGCCCCGGACCCTGTCCAATGCGGCGATGCTGTGGGACAGCGCCACGCCCTGCCCGCTGGTCGGCCGGGTGTCGATGGACATGATCACGGTGGACATCAGCCACCTGCCCGAGATTCCGCGGGCGCTGGACATTCTTGGACCGCATCAGTCGGTCGATGACCTGGCCGATGCGGCGGGCACCATCGGCTATGAACTGCTGACCGTTCTGGGCCGCCGCTATACCCGCCGCTATCTGGAGCACGGCGCGTGAATCCCCTGACCCTGCTGGCCGCCATCGGCCGCCTTGTGCTGGGCGGGCTGGCCGCACTTGGCCGGTTGACGATCTTTGCCGCGCAAGTGGTGAGCCACCTGTTCCGCCCGCCCTTCTATCTGCGCGAATTCGGTCATGCGCTGGCGCAGGTGGGCTGGTTCTCGCTGCCCGTGGTGGGCATGACGGCGGTGTTCACCGGCGGCGCGCTGGCCTTGCAGATCTATTCCGGCGGCCAGCGGTTTTCGGCAGAGGCGGTGGTGCCGCAGATCGTGGCCATCGGCATGGTGCGCGAGTTGGGCCCGGTGCTGGTGGGCCTTATGATCGCGGCGCGGGTCACAAGCTCGATTGCCGCCGAGATCGCCACGATGAAGGTGACCGAGCAGATCGATGCGCTGGTGACGCTTTCGACCGATCCGATGAAGTATCTGGTGACGCCGCGGGTTCTGGCCGGGGCGCTGACCGTGCCCCTGCTGGTGGCGGTGGGCGACGTGATCGGCATCCTGGGCGGCTTTCTGGTTTCGACCGAGACGCTTGGCTTCAACCGCGCGACCTATGTGCAGCGCACGGTGGACTTTCTGGAGGCGCCGGACGTGCTGTCTTCGCTGGTGAAGGGCGCGGTCTTCGGGGCCATCGCCACGCTGATCGGCTGCTACTACGGCATGAGATCGGGGCGCGGGGCGCAGGGCGTGGGCAGCGCCACCAAAGGCGCGGTGGCGGCGGCGTCGATCCTGATCCTGGCGGCGAATTTCGTGCTGACCTCTGTGATGTTCGGATCATGATCGAGCTTCAGGGTGTTCATAAGGCCTTCGGGTCGAACCGCGTGCTGAGGGGGGTGGACCTGTCCATCGCCAGCGGAACCAGCATGGTGATCATTGGCGGATCGGGCACCGGCAAGTCGGTGTTGCTGAAGTGCATCCTTGGCCTGGTGCAGCCCGATTCCGGCACGATCCGGCTGGATGGCGAGGATGTCACCAAGGCCGACCGGGATGCGTTCCTCGCGCGGTTCGGGATGCTGTTCCAGGGCGGCGCGCTGTTCGATTCGATGCGCGTCTGGGAAAACGTGGCCTTCCGCCTGCTGCGGGGGCCGCGCAAGCGGCCCAAGGCCGAGGCGCGCGAGGTGGCGATCGAGAAGCTGCGCCGGGTGGGCCTGGGTCCCCAGGTGGCCGACCTGTTCCCGGCCGAGTTGTCGGGGGGGATGCAGAAGCGCGTGGGGCTGGCGCGGGCGATTGCGGCCGAGCCCGAGATCATCTTCTTCGACGAGCCGACGACCGGGCTGGACCCGATCATGGCGGGGGTGATCAACGATCTGATCCGCGAGATCGTGGTGGAAATGGGCGTGACGGCGATGACGATCACGCATGACATGTCGTCCGTGCGGGCCATCGCCGACCAGGTGGCGATGCTGCATGACGGGCTGATCCGCTGGACCGGGCCGGTTTCGGAAATAGATGCGACGCCCGACCCTTACGTGCAGCAGTTCATTCACGGACGCGCCGAAGGGCCGATTGCCGCCCTGCGCTGACGGGTGGTTTCGTGGACAATCGCCGATTTCGGGCAGGATTGTTGACGCAAGGTCAATGAACTGCCGAAATGCTTGATGGAATCTGTGAAAAGGCCAAACCTGTCAGTGGGTTGGGTTTGGGGGTTTTCACGCATGTCCATGCGCGGCATAGCGCTTTCGTCCGTGTCCACGCTGCGGTCTGTGGCGCAGGTGGTGATTGTCGGGATGGCCGGTCTTCTGGTGGCGGCCTCGGCTGCGGCCGTTGCCGGTTGGCTGCCTTGGCCCTATGTGCCCCTGTCCTGGGGCGGGGTGCCGGTGCCCTGGGCGGGCATGGCGCTGCAGGTCGGGCTGGCGGTGCTGTTCGTGGTGCTGGCGGCCTATCTGCCGGCCAATGCGCGCATGGCGCGGCTGGAGCGGTCGCACCGCAGTTTCGCCGTGGGGATGGAGGATGTGGTGCGCGCCTATCGGCAGGCCCATGCCGCCGACCGGGCCGGGGTCTTTGCGCTGTCGTCCGAGTTCGACGCGATGCGCGAGCGGCTGACGCAGCTGCGCAAGCACCCCGATCTGGCGCATCTGGAGCCGGAGTTGCTGCAACTGGCGGCGCAGATGAGCTTTCAGTCGCGCGATCTGGCGCGGATCTATTCCGACGAGAAGGTCGAGCGCGCGCGGGGCTTTCTGAAGCAGCGTCAGGAAGAGGCGCAGGCGATGCAGGAGCGGGTGGTGCTGGCGCAACGGACCTGCGAGGAGATCCGGCGCTGGCTGACCGACGTGGAGGCAGAGGAGCGGCAGGTGCAGGTGCAGATGCGGCGGCTGGAGGGCGATCTGCGCGAGCTCTTGCCGGCGCTTGGCTATGATTTCGAGGATGTCGCCTCGGCCAATGTGGTGAGCCTGCCCAAGCCGCAGAAACAGACTTGAAGCCGCGGGGCCGGCGGGGCAGGACTGGCCCATGCGCTGGCTGAACCTGTCCCTGCTTGTCCTGTTTCCCGTCGCCTGGTTTGCGCCCCTGATCCGGGCCGGGCTGGACCTGCCGCTGTTCGGCATGTCCGAGATCTCGGTGATCTCGGGGCTGCAGTCGCTTTGGGGATCGTCGCCGGTGCTGGCGCTGGTGGTGACGGTGATGGCGATCTTTGCGCCCTGGGCCAAGACCGGGGGGCTGGCGCTGGTTCAGTTCGGGCTGTTGTCGCCCAAGGTGATGCCGGCGCTGCATGTGCTGGGCAAGCTCGCCATGGGCGATGTCTTCCTGCTGGCGCTGTACATCGTGGTGGTGAAGGGCGTGGGGATGACGGTGATCGAGACGGCCTGGGGGCTGTATCTGTTCACCGGGCTGATCCTGGTGTCGCTTGGTCTGTCCGAATGGACGAGGCGGGCGCTGGCCGGGGGCGCGCCCGCCTGAAGCGTCAGGGCTGGACGGTGACCTTGACCATCACGTCGGGGTCCGTGACCTCGCCATTGCCGCCGGCGCCCTTCTTGATGGCGTCGACGACCTCCATGCCCGAGACCACGCGGCCAAAGGCGGTGTACTGGCCATCCAGGTGCGGGGCCGGGGCGGTCATGATGAAGAACTGGCTGTTGGCCGAGTTCGGGTCCTGGCTGCGGGCCATGCCAAGCACGCCACGGTCGAAGGGGACCGAGGAGAATTCGGCCGGGATGTCCGCCATGGACGAGCCGCCCATGCCGGCCATCGAGGTGTCGCCACCCTTCTTGCCGTACTGCACGTCGCCGGTCTGGGCCATGAAGCCGTCGATCACGCGGTGGAAGACCACGCCGTCATAGGCGCCCTGTTCGGCCAGCGCGGTGACCTGGGCCACGTGTTTTGGCGCCACGTCGGGGAAGAGGTCGATGACGATGGTGCCCTTGGCCTGGCCATCGACCTCGATCACGAGGTTCGGGCCGGGGCCGTCTTCGGCGGCATCGGCAGGCGTGCTGGACTGGCTGATGGCATAGCCGCCAAGCACGGCGAGGCCCAGGGCGAGGATGCCGGCGGGGAGGATGCGATCAAACGACATCGGCAGCCACCCGGACGGTGATCATGCGGTCGGGATTCGCCGGCGGCTCGCCGCGGGTGATCTTGTCCACATGTTCCATTCCCGAGATCACGCGGCCATAGACCGTGTACTGCCGGTTCAGGAAGTGGTTGTCCTTGAAGTTGATGAAGAACTGGCTGTTGGCCGAGTTCGGGTTCTGCGACCGGGCGGCGCCAAGGGTGCCGCGGTCGTGCGGGATACCGGAAAACTCGGCCGGCAGGTCCGGCAGGTCAGAGCCGCCGGTGCCGGCGCGCCGCGCGTTGTAGCTGGGCGAAGCCATGTTGGCATGTTCCACGTCGCCGGTCTGGGCCATGAAGCCGTCGATCACGCGGTGGAAGGCCACGTTGTCATAGGCCTTGGCGCGGGCGAGCGCCTTCATGCGCTCGGCATGTTTCGGCGCAATCGCCGGCAGAAGCTCGATCACCACCTCGCCATCCTTGAGCGTCATGATGATGGTGTTCTCGGGATCCTTGATCTCGGCCACGAGGGTCTCCTTCGGATTCGGGTCTGGTGCAACCTAAGGGCAGGCGGCGTCCGGGGAAAGGGCGGCAATTGGGCATCGGCACAATGTGACGCGGGACCCGCGCCACGCGGACGTTGACGCGACGGCCCGGATGGGGTGGAAGGGCGTTGCGCAATCGACGGAGGTCACGATGGGCTGGAAGACGCTGGACGATGTGGCAATGGCGGGAAAGACCGTGCTGTGCCGCGTGGACATCAACGTGCCGATGGATGGCGACCGCGTGACGGACACCACGCGCATCGACAAGATCGTGCCCACGGTCGAGGACATCATCGCCCGCGGCGGCAAGCCGGTGCTGCTGGCGCATTACGACCGGCCGAAGGGCAAGGTCGTGCCCGAGATGAGCCTGGGCCGGGTGAAGCCCGCGCTGGAGGCGGCGCTTGGCCGCAAGGTGGTATTCGGCGCCGACTGCGTGGGCGAGCCGGCGAAGGCCGCGATTGCTGCGGCGGCGCCGGGCGAGGTGGTGCTTCTGGAAAACACCCGGTTCCATGCCGGCGAGGAGAAGAACGACCCTGCCCTGGCGGCCGAGATGGCGGCCTTGGGCGACATCTATGTGAACGATGCCTTTTCCGCGGCGCACCGCGCCCATGCCTCGACCGAGGGGCTGGCGCGGCTGTTGCCGGCGGCGGCGGGGCGGCTGATGGAGGCAGAGCTGAAGGCGCTGGAAGCGGCGCTTGGCAACCCGGCCCGGCCGGTTGCCGCCGTGGTGGGCGGCGCCAAGGTTTCGACCAAGCTGGAGCTGCTGGCGAACCTTGTGACCAAGGTGGATCATCTGGTGATCGGCGGCGGCATGGCCAACACCTTCCTGGTGGCCAAGGGCATCGAGGTGGGCAAGAGCCTGGCCGAGCGTGACATGGCCGAGACGGCGCAGGACATTCTGGAGAAAGCCGCTAAGGCGGGATGCCAGATTCACCTGCCGGTGGATGTGGTGGTGGCGCGCGAGTTCAAGGCCCATGCCGCGAACGAGACGGTGGCGGCAGAAGCCTGCCCGCCCGATGCGATGATCCTGGATGCCGGACCGAAGACCGTGCTGCTCTTGGAAGCCGTCTTTGCCAACTGCCGCACGCTGATCTGGAACGGCCCGCTTGGCGCCTTTGAACTGGCGCCCTTCGATGCAGCCACGGTCGCGGCGGCGAAGGCGGTGGCGAAGCTGACGCAGGAGGGCAACCTGATTTCGGTGGCCGGCGGCGGCGACACGGTGGCCGCGCTGAACCAGGCGGGCGTTGCGGAGGATTTCACCTTCATCTCGACCGCCGGGGGCGCCTTCCTGGAATGGATGGAAGGCAAGGTTCTTCCGGGGGTTGCGGCGCTTGGCTGAAGCGGCGCGGTTGCGACGGTTCGCGCCGTTGCGCGGGTATCGCCGCGGCGCTAGGCCGGCGGCAGGCAAATGGAGACGGACATGACCAATGCGAAGATGACCGAACAGGTGCGCAGCGGGCGGGGTTTCATCGCCGCGCTGGACCAGTCGGGCGGATCCACCCCCAAGGCGCTGAAGCTGTATGGTGTGCCGGAAACGGCCTACAGCGGCGAAGAGCAGATGTTCGACATGATCCACGCGATGCGGGCGCGGATCATCAAGTCGCCCGCCTTCACCGGTGACAAGGTTGTTGGGGCGATCCTGTTCGAACAGACCATGGACCGGACCATCGACGGGATCCCGACGGCGACCTACCTGTGGGAAAAGCGCGGCGTCGTGCCTTTCCTCAAGATCGACAAGGGGCTTGAGGCGGAAGCCGACGGCGTGCAGCTGATGAAGCCGATCCCCGGCCTGGACGCGCTGCTGGAGCGCGCTGTCAAGGCCGGCATCTTTGGCACCAAGGAGCGGTCGGTGGTGAACGCGGCCAATCCCAAGGGGATTGCCGCCATCGTGGCGCAGCAGTTCGACCTGGGCCGCCAGGTCGCCGCGCATGGGCTGATGCCGATCCTGGAGCCGGAAGTCACCATCTCGATCGCCGACAAGGCCGAGGCCGAGGCGATCCTGCAGGCGGAAATCCTGAAGGCGCTGGACGGTTGGGAGGGCCAGCTCATGCTGAAGCTGAGCCTGCCGACGGTGCCGGATTTCTATCTGCCACTGGTGAACCACCCCAAGGTCCTGAAGGTGGTGGCGCTGTCGGGCGGGCATTCGCGCGACGAGGCGAACAAGATTCTGGCGAAGAACCACGGCATCATCGCGAGCTTCAGCCGGGCGCTGAGCGAGGGGCTTTCGGCCGGCCAGAGCGACGCCGAGTTCGACACGGTGCTGAAGGGCGCGATCGACGGCATCCACGCGGCCTCGATCACCTGAGGCGGCCGCGCCGGGGCCCAGGCGGCCCCGACATTCCCGCTGCGGGCGAGTATCCGCCCGCAGCCCCCTGTTTTCCCGCGAAAATGCACGTCCGGCGCATTTGGGGGATTCCCATGGGAATCGCTCTGTGGCAGGGTGTCTGAAACCCCGGACCACACGGGGAGATGGGCAGAGCATGAACGCAATCCAGTCTCGTCCCGCGCTTGGCGGCATGATCTACTTCCTGATCTGCTTCACCCTGGGCAGCTATTTCGGCTTTGCGGCCGTGCAGGGCGACTATGGCGTGTTCCGCCAGGTGCAGATCAAGGCCGAAGCGGCCGAGCTGGCTGCCGAACGCGACCGGTTGAAGGCCGAATTGGCCGAGCTGGAGAACCGGACCTGGCGCATGTCGGACCAGTTCCTGGACATCGACCTTCTGGACGAACAGGTGCGCGACGTGCTGGGCTATGTGCGCGCCGACGAGATCGTGATCCGCTGAGACATTCGTTTTTCGCATGACACCCATGCAGGGCGGCCCCCGTGGCCGCCCGAGTTTTTTCTTTGCCCTGTTTTTTCCGATGCTGTAGGGATGGTTCAACGTTGAACTATCCCAGCCAGTGAGGGAGGGTGCTGCTCATGGCCGTGAAGAAACCGGTGGACCGACCGAACGTATCCAAGGAAGAGCTGCTGAAATACTACCGCGAGATGCTGCTGATCCGGCGTTTCGAGGAGAAGGCCGGCCAGTTGTACGGCATGGGCCTGATCGGCGGCTTCTGCCACCTGTACATCGGCCAGGAGGCCGTGGTCGTGGGGCTGGAAGCGGCGGCCAAGGAAGGCGACAAGCGGGTGACCAGCTACCGCGACCACGGGCACATGCTGGCCTGCGGCATGGACGCCAAGGGCGTGATGGCGGAACTGACGGGGCGGATCGGCGGCTATTCCAAGGGGAAGGGCGGCTCGATGCACATGTTCTCGAAGGAGAAGCACTTCTACGGCGGCCACGGCATCGTGGGCGCGCAGGTGCCGCTTGGCGCGGGTCTGGCCTTTGCCGACAAGTATCTGGGCAATGACAACGTGACCTTCACCTATTTCGGCGACGGCGCGGCGAACCAGGGCCAGGTCTATGAGACCTACAACATGGCGGAGCTTTGGAACCTGCCGGTGATCTTCGTGATCGAGAACAACCAGTATGCGATGGGGACCAGCGTGAAGCGGTCCACCAAGTCCACCACGCTGTTCGGCCGAGGCCTGGCCTATGGCATCCCCGGCGAACAGGTGGACGGGATGGATGTGCTGGCGGTGAAGGCCGCGGGCGAGAAGGCGGTGGCGCACTGCCGCGCGGGCAACGGGCCCTACATCCTGGAAATGATGACCTATCGCTATCGCGGCCACTCGATGTCGGACCCGGCGAAGTACCGCACCCGCGAAGAGGTGGAGAAGATGCGGTCGGAGAAGGACCCGATCGACCACGTCCGCGATCTGCTCGTGCAGGGCGGTCTTGCCAGCGAGGAGGACCTGAAGGCCATCGACAAGGAGATCAAGGCGCTGGTGAACGAGGCGGCCGAGTTCTCGAAGGAAAGCCCGGAGCCGCCCGTCGAGGAGCTCTGGACGGATATCTACGCGTAAGGGGGGAGTGAGGACATGGCAACGCAGATCCTGATGCCCGCGCTTTCTCCGACGATGGAGGAAGGCACGCTGGCCAAATGGCTGGTGAAGGAAGGCGACACGGTCAAGGCCGGGCAGATCCTGGCCGAGATCGAGACCGACAAGGCGACGATGGAATTCGAAGCGGTGGACGAGGGCAAGGTCGGCAAGATCCTTGTGGTCGAGGGCACACCGGGCGTGAAGGTGAACACGCCCATCGCCGTTCTGGTGGAGGACGGGGAAAGCGTCGCGGACGCGGCTCCTGCCCCGGCGGCGGCCCCCGTCGCGGCGGCTCCGGTTGCGGCGGCCCCTGTTGCGGCGGCGGCGGCGCCTGCGCCGCTGGCCGTGGCCAGCGGCTGGCCGCATACCGATGTGCCGCCGGGTGCCGCGACCAAGACGATGACGGTGCGCGAGGCGCTGCGCGAGGCGATGGCCGAAGAGATGCGCGCCGATCCGAGCGTGTTCCTGATGGGCGAGGAAGTGGGCGAGTATCAGGGCGCCTACAAGATCAGCCAGGGCCTGCTGGACGAGTTCGGTCCGAAGCGCGTGGTGGACACACCGATCACCGAGATGGGTTTTGCCGGTATTGCCACCGGCGCAAGCTGGGGCGGGCTTAAGCCGATCGTCGAGTTCATGACCTTCAACTTCGCGATGCAGGCGATCGACCATATCCTGAACTCGGCCGCGAAGACACTGTACATGTCGGGCGGCCAGATGGGTTCGCCCATGGTGTTCCGCGGCCCGAACGGTGCTGCGGCCCGCGTAGGCGCGCAGCACAGCCAGGACTATGCAGCCTGGTATGCGGCCATCCCCGGCCTGCGGGTCTGCATGCCCTATTCGGCGGCCGATGCGAAGGGCCTGCTGAAGACGGCGATCCGCGACCCGAACCCGGTGGTGTTCCTGGAAAACGAGATCCTTTACGGACGGTCCTTCGAAGTGCCGACCGACCCGGATTTCGCAGTGCCTTTCGGCAAGGCCAGCATCTGGCGGGAGGGCACGGATGTGACGCTGGTCAGCTTTGGCATCGGCATGAGCCACACGCTGCAGGCGGCGGAGGAACTGGCGAAGGACGGGATTTCGGCAGAGGTCATCAACCTGCGGACGCTGCGGCCCATCGACTATGACACGATCATCGCCAGTGTGCAGAAGACGAACCGCTGCGTGACAGTGGAGGAAGGCTTCCCGGTGGGGTCCATCGGCGACCACATCGCATCGACCCTGATGCAGCGCGCCTTCGACTATCTGGACGCGCCGGTCGTCACCTGCACGGGCAAGGATGTACCGATGCCCTACGCGGCGAATCTGGAAAAGCTGGCGCTGGTCACGACCGCCGAGGTCGTCGCCGCCGCCAAGTCTGTCTGCTATCGGTGAGGTGAGGACATGGCGACGCAAATCCTGATGCCTGCGCTTTCTCCGACGATGGAGGAAGGCACCCTGGCCAAATGGCTGGTCAAGGAGGGCGATACGGTGAAGTCCGGCCAGATCCTGGCCGAGATTGAGACCGACAAGGCGACGATGGAGTTCGAGGCCGTGGACGAGGGCATCCTCGGCCGCATCCTGGTGCCGGAAGGCACGGCGGGTGTGAAGGTGAACACTCCCATCGCCGTTCTGGTCGAAGAGGGCGAGTCCGCCGATGCGGCCCCTGCCCCGGCGGCCGCCACCACCCCAGCCCCTGCGGCGCCTTCTGCCACAGCCGCCGCGCCGGCAGCATCCGCGCCTGCACCCGCCCCGGCGGCTTCGGGCGGCGCGCGGGTCTTCGCTTCGCCGCTGGCGCGCCGGATTGCCAAGGAGAAGGGACTGGACCTGAGCACAGTGCGCGGTTCCGGCCCGCATGGCCGGATCGTGCGCGCCGACGTCGAAGGGGCGCAGGCAGTTCCGGCTCCGGCAACGGCGGCGGCCCCCGCTGCCGTGGCTACACCCGCCCCTGCCCCGATGGCGGCTGCGCCCGCCTCGCCCTCGGCCGAGACGATCAAGAAGCTCTATGCCGATCGGGCCTACGAGGAAGTCACACTGGATGGCATGCGCCGCACCATCGCGGCCCGGTTGACCGAGGCCAAGCAGACCATCCCGCATTTCTACCTGCGGCGCGATGTGCAACTGGATGCGCTGATGGCCTTCCGCGAAACGCTGAACGGTCAGTTGGCCGGGCGTGGCGTGAAGCTGTCGGTGAACGACTTCATCATCAAGGCCTGCGCCATGGCCTTGCAGGCGGTGCCGAATGCCAATGCCGTCTGGGCGGGCGACCGCATCCTGAAGCTGAAGCCGTCCGATGTTGCCGTGGCCGTTGCCGTCGAAGGCGGGCTGTTCACGCCCGTCCTGCGGGACGCCCAGTCCAAGTCACTCTCGGCCTTGTCGGCCGAGATGAAGGACCTGGCGGGCCGTGCCAAGACCAAGAAGCTTGCACCGCATGAGTATCAGGGTGGAAGCTTCGCGATCTCGAACCTCGGCATGTTCGGCATCGACAACTTCGACGCGGTGATCAACCCGCCGCACGGGGCCATCCTGGCCGTTGGTGCAGGGGTGAAAAAGCCTGTGGTGAAGGCCGATGGCACGATCGGCGTGGCCACCGTCATGTCGATGACGCTGTCGGTGGATCACCGCGTGATCGACGGTGCGCTTGGGGCCGAGCTTCTGAAGGCCATCGTCGAGAACCTGGAAAGCCCTGTGGCGATGTTGGCCTAACGGGACTTCAGGTTGCGGATCAACCGCAGTGACCGCCGAAAGGCGGTCACTGCGCAGCCCGCGACAATCAGCCAGAGCGTCATTGCCAAGATAGGCGTGGAGACCGGAGAGACGGCTGCCAGCAGGCTCCCCACGGTAAGCGTCGCCATGCGATGCTGCTTTGCCATTGGACCGACGTAGTCAGGGCGAAAGCCCTCGGCGCGGCCAAGCTCTCGGAGGTACGCCACGAGGAAAGCAAGCGCGGTCGCGATCCAGCCGATCGTGACATCCTGCGCGGCGAAACCTGCACCCACAAGGAAGGCCAAGTCAGACAGGCGATCCGGCGCCTCGTTCCAGAACGGGCCATCTGCCCGGCCGCGCCCACCTTCGATCGCGACCATGCCGTCGAGGAGGTTGCAGACCAGCCGCGCCTGCATCGTCACTGCGGCAACGACAAGGCAGATGCTCCGCCAGCCGGGGGGCAGTTGGACACTGGCAACGAATGCCAGAGCGCCAAGGGCCGCAAAGGCCACTCCGGCCTGAGAAATCCGGTTTGGACTGACATTCCGTGCGGCGAGTCCGGCAGCGACCGCGCGCGCCCAAGCACTCTGCCTGGACTGCAACGGCCGCCTGCTTTCGCTCTCGGTCACTTCACTGACCAATAGTAGCGCAGAATGTGCAGGAAGATGGGAGCTGCAAACAGAACGCTGTCGAGGCGGTCGATGAATCCGCCATGGCCAGGAATGACATAGCCCCAGTCCTTGACCCCGCGGTCCCGCTTGATGGCCGAAAGCACCAGCCCTCCCGCAAAACCCGCCAGGCAGATGAGAAGCGAGACCAGCAGCGACACAATCGGCGTGAACGGGGTGATCCACCAGAGCAGCATGCCGGCCAGCGAGGCTGAGGCGACGCCCCCCACGAAACCCTCCCAGGTCTTCGAGGGTGAGATGCTGGCGGCGATCCGGTGCCGCCCGACCAGTTTTCCCCAGACAAACTGCATGACATCAGAGAACTGCACCACAAAGATCAGATAGGCCACAAGCAGGATGTTCTGACCTTCGTAGCCCGGAACATGCAGATTCAGCAGGGCGGGCACATAGGAGGCGCAGTAGATGGCCAGCATGATGGCCCACTGTGTCTCTGCGATCCTGTCGAGAAATCGCTCGGGCCCGCCACGCAGGGCAGACAGGACGGGCAGCATGAGGAAGGCATAGACAGGAATGAAGATCGAATAGAGACCGTACCAGTCGTGCCAGACAAGCAAGTACTGCAGGGGAAGGATGGCATAGAACGCCAGCAGCAAAGACCAATGATCCGCGCGTGCCGTTCGGGTCAGACTGAGGAACTCCCGCAAGGCTGCGAAAGAGCAGACCGCGAACAGCACAACGACCCCGGCGCGTCCCGCCAGGAGTGCCAGCCCAATCAGCACCACCATCGCCCACCAAGACGCAATGCGTGCGTTGATTTCTTCGATTATGGGATTGCTGCGGTCGGGCGCCAACCACCACCGCATCGTCTGGCCGGCGATCGTCGCCAACACAAGGATGGTGCCGACGGCGACAAGGAAGCCAAGTAGCTCAGAAGGAGGCGCGCTCATGCGGGCGCCGGCGCAAGCGCACGCAATTCACTTGCGGCGCGTAGAAGAAAGTCCGCCTTGGCCTCACCTTCGTTCAGATGCAGAGCCGCGCCGAACGTCACGGTACAGAGCAATGGCAGCGGTATGAGCTCGCCCTTGGGCATGATGCGGCTGAGGTTGGCGATCCAGACCGGCACCAGATCAATGTCCGGACGGGCGGATGCCAGATGATAGAGTCCTGTCTTGAACGGAAGAACCGCATCTTCGGTGGTGTTGCGCTTCCCCTCAGGGAACAGGATCAGCGAGTAACCCTCGTCAAGAGCCGCGACCATCTGATCGACCGGATCTTCAGTCCGCATGTCGGGCCGCCGGTCAATGAGAACGGCATTGAACACCCGACGGCCGGCAAACGCGCGCAACCGCGATGCAAGCCAGTAGTCCGCCGCGGCGACCGGACGGGTTCTTGACCGGAGGAGGGGAGGAAGTGCAGTCCACAGAACGACAAAATCGCCGTTCGAAGTATGGTTGGCGAAGTAGACGCGCTTGCCGACAACAGGCTCGCATCCCAACCAAACGGGTCGCAGAGCAGTGATCAACCGCGCGAAAAGAGAGATGGCTGAACCCGTCAGGCGAGCCGTCGCTTGTTCCATGGAGCGGCTGAGTTTGTCGATCACACCACGTCCCGCGGCCCGTTTCACTCGCCAGACAGGATTTGGTTCATCGAGAGTGCTGGCTGATCACAACCCGCCTTTCCGACCACACGAGCAGGAACGCCCGCAACCGTGGTATTGGACGGAACATCTTGAAGAACGACGGAACCTGCGGCAATCCTCGAGCAGGAGCCAACCCGGATATTGCCCAGAACTTTTGCGCCCGCCCCGATCAGGACGCCGTCGCCTATCTTGGGGTGCCGATCTCCGTTCTCCTTTCCCGTTCCACCAAGGGTAACGGAATGGAGCATCGAGACATTATCGCCGACAACCGCCGTCTCACCGATCACAATGGAATGGGCATGGTCGATCATGATCCCCTGCCCGATCCGGGCAGCAGGGTGAACGTCCACGCCAAAAACTTCCGAGACGCGCATCTGCACGAAGTAGGCCAGGTCGGTGCGGTTGTGCTGCCACAGCCAATGACCGATCCGATAGGCTTGGATCGCCTGATATCCCTTGAAGAACAGTACGGGCTGCAGAAGGCGGTGGCAGGCCGGGTCGCGGTCGTGAACAGCAACGACGTCCGCCCTGGCAGCTCCGCCGATGGAGGGGTCGGCAGCCAAGGCCTCGTCAGCAATCTCTCTCAAGATTTGCTCACTCATCTCGCCCGACGCAAGTTTGAGCGAAAAGCGATAGGCGAGCGCGCGCTCCAAGGTAGGGTGGTGCAAGAGGCTGGAATGGATCAAGCCACCAAGGATTGGCTCCACCGCCACAGCGTCCAGAGCCTCCGCTCGGATGCGATCCCAAACCGGATCAACCGCCTTGATCCTTGCCCTGACATCCGTGCTCATGATCGACCTCCGCGCGAAGACGCAATTAGCACGAAACCATGCGTTCGGACAGAGTTCAAGCAAACGCCCACACGGGCATGGGCACTGTCGTGAAGGGTCCTAGACCGAACCGCGCAGAACCCTGGGCCACCGAGATAGACAAACCTCCAAGTCCGGAGTCGGCGAAGAGCAGTTCCGGCGGGTAGATCCATTCTGCCTGAGACACCTCTGTCTCCCGTAGGAGCACTTCGCCGGAGTACACTCTGACCACGTACCATTCGCGCTCTTCAGCCAAAGGTACCTCGATACCATCCCAGCTGTCGCCCTCGATGCGCGTGCGACGCGTCCACCTGACCGTAACCCCACCCAACTCGCGAGGCTGGACCCCTATATGGGTAACTCCGTAGGGTCGAAGCCCATTTCCAGAAAAGGACTCGATCCTCGTCTCGGCCCGGACGTCTGCATATCCCAAAGCCGCTGTGCCAATGCGGTACGTCCGCGAAAGACCGCGCTGGCTTGGCGCAACCTCGATCTGCTTAAGGGCGGAGTCGATGATGACGACAAGGCTACCGGGCGGCCACACCTTGGGCATATCGCTCTCGGTACCCAGTTGGCCACGAAGTCGTACCGACAATTCGAACTCTCCCGGTCCGACAGCATTCGCAACGGCAAACTGAAAGATCTCCCAGCCGCTCGCGGCGCCCGTCCCGATGGCCGCGAGATTGGCACCCGAAAGAACTGCATCCCAAGATGCGGTTTGGGGGTCACCCCCAGAGAAAGCCACACGTAGGGGTGTCCCTCTGTCCGGTAAGCCCGCCTGCGCAGCATCCAAAGCGTTGCGTGTGACGCCAATGATGGCAGGCGAAGCAACAAGAGTATTCAGTTCAAAGCCATCTGCGCCCGACGCGTCCCACACAGCAACTGGTCCCGGCCACGACATCGCCGCCACCGCCACATACGGCGCGTGCGGAACCTCGTCTCCACGGATCAGGGGAAGATCAAGGAAGGTCGCTTCAGGCAGTGTGCCGGCATCAGGTATGGCTGAGGGGATCAGCTCGTCGTCACTCGGGACCACCTCATAGGCTGTGGGGTCAGTTCTCTCACCTTCGACAAACAAGTGGCTGGAGCGCTCAACCCGGCCGATCCGAAAGAGTGTTTGCCCGAGACGAACGGTATCGCCGGGTCCAAGAGACGAACTGGACATGGGCAAGGAGAGCTTTACCGTTTCGCGGCCAAGCCGCATCTCCGCTTGCCAGCGTTCGACCATGGCGCGCGCTTCTCTTTGCGTAAGGACCAAAGGGACCTCGGACTGCGCAAGGCCGCCTCTCATGCCTGCAACCTGAAGTGATTGCGCGGTCGAAGTCTCGAAGCTTCCCTGATCGCGGACATATGTGATTATGAGCGACTCAGGGTCAGGATCAATCCCGCCAAGGCTCCTTTCAACGAACCCGCCAAGATCCTGCTCGACTACTGCGTTGACCGGATCAATCGCCACCAAAGGCTCCGCGGCTCGCTGGCGAAGCTGAACATCCCCGTCTCGTTCTATAACATCGAAGCCAAAGGCCAGCATCAGCGGTTGGATACCAGCTCGTGCCGATGCTGCACGTTCCAGCATGTAGCCCCTCACAACGCAGGGTACATTCGTCAAGCCGATGTTGCCAGCGACTGAAGCAGACAACTCTCCGACGACATTCTGAACGCATTCCGATCCGCTCCTGCCATTCAGCCAGTGTCCCAGCTCATAGTTGGGACCATCGGACCAGAGGTCTCCTCGCGTTGGAAAACTAGGAAATGGCCGGGCATCCCATGCCCAAGCGAAGGCATGCGACATGTCGACCATGGCTCCACCATAGACGCTCGAGATCGGATTGTTCTCTGATCTTGCCCAGAACTCTGCCATTGCCGCAAAGTAACTAAGCTGGATGAAGTCGTCCCGGACACCGGAGGAACCTCGGGGCAGCATCGATTCAGATGATCGTGGATCTACAAACACATTTGGCTGATTCGTGCCATATTCCACCGCAGGACAGCCGTACTCTGTGAACCAGATCGGCTTTAGCCCTGGGTTCCATGCTGTTGCCCTTCGCTCTCCCGATACCCGATCAAAGTGAACGTTTCCCCACCAGCCCCGAATGTCCTTGACCCGAAAAGCCCAGTGCTCTCCAAATGCACCATCGAAGATGGGCACGCGACGCTGAAGCCGGGCAGATTCTTCAGAATCGTAGTACCAGTCAAACCACTCGCCACCGGCCACGTTGCTATAGAGATAGTTCAAATCAGAGCAACTTCCCCATGCACGATCAACGTTGCTGTCAGTGTCGCGCCAATCGCTCAGCGGCAGATAGTTGTCGATTCCGACAAAGTCGATGTTTCCATGAGCCCAAAGCGGATCCAGATGGAAATATAGATTCCCGTCCAACTGATAATTTGCGTACTCGGACCAGTCTGCCGCGTAACCGAGCTTCGTTGCGGACCCAAGTATCGCGCGGACCTCGTCGGAAAGTTCGATCAGTTCTCGCACTGCCGGGAATGAGTGCTCCGGCCCGAGAATGCGAGTGAGCCCGCGCAGCTCGGACCCGATGCAGAAAGCATCCACGCCGCCGGCCAACGCACATAGATGGGCGTAGTGCAGTATGAAGCGGCGGTATCCCCATTCGTTCGGCCCATGGTATGCGACTTTGCCGCCCTGTGTGCTGAACTGAGTACGCGTGGCCGTTCCGAAGAACGCCACGACCTCCGCTTCGGCCGCGGATGTCCCGTCCGGCGTTCCAGGAACGCCCGGCGCTCGGTTCAGCGTGATCCGGCCACGCCACGGCAGTTGGGGCTGCTCGCGTCCGGGCGACCAGGGGTCCGGTTTCCCATTTCCAGCCAGTATCTCCATCAGGACAAAGGGGTAGAACATTACCTCTTGCCCGCCTGCCTTGATGGCCCTGATGGCTTCAATGACGGATTGGTCAGCCGGTGTTCCACCATAGACACTGCCGCCTGATAGCATTGGAAGCACTTGGGCGGCCTTGCGCTCGATACCGCCCGCGCGCCATTTCATGTTTCGTCCGTCGACGTCTTTCTGCTCTACCTTGGGACGAATGCTGCAAGACCCGCAGCGCAGGTCATCGCCGAACCATGAAACGACCAATGAGACCGCCTTTACGTTTGGCAACTCGCCGCGCAGCTGGCTCAGCGATACGGTCATGTCGGCCAGTCCTTCGGCCGTGTTGACGTTGACGGTGCGTGAAGCCCCTGGGTTCGCCTCCAGATTCACTGCCGAGGTGGCAAGCGCATACTCACCGGTCCCCGGGATCATCGCGACCGCCTTGACGGAATCCGCCAGTATTGGGCTCCGGTCCTCTCCCGAGGCCGAACGCACGACCTCGAAGCTAAATTGGGGAACACGGTTTCCAAATCGCCCGAGGTCGAGATCCTCGATGACGACATAGGCAGTCCCGCGAAAAGCGCAGGCCGACCCGGCGCCTTCGATAGCATCGATCAGCGGATCGGGGAGCTGGTCCTCGGCGCCCTCATATACCCGCAAGGTCAGGCTGGACTTCGCGATCTCGTTCCCATCCGCCCAGACGCGTCCAACGCAGCGGATGGGGCCTTCGCAAACGGCAATCGCAAGACTGACCGAATAGGAGAACTCCGTAACGGTAGTTTTTCTCCCACCGCCCTTGCCGCTTGAACGGCGGTTTCGGTCCTCGCGGAATCTGCTCGCCCAGATGACCTGGCCACCGACCCGAAAGCGCCCCCACACGCGGGGGACGACGGCCCCCTCGCTCGCGCCCATCAGCCGAAATCGGTCAACTCGACCAACCTCTACAGCTTGGGACCCCGAACCCAGAAGTTTTTCGTCGATCGACCTGCCGATCGCCGCACCGGCGGCCTGGCCGATTGCAGCCCCCGCGACCCCCAGAAATCCGGTGCCAAGTGCACTTCCAAACGATGCACCCACGGCTGACAGGATCAACGTCGCCATCTTCTACCCCTTCACGGAAACGAAAACCGGGCTGCAACACGGCGAGCCCAAGGTGCAGACAGCGGGCTCTCTACCACCCCCTGCCCTGAATACGCGTGGATGAAGCTTGCGCATGGCCCAATTCGGGACACGATGCCGAGATGCTTGGCAACCGAACCGTCGTGCATACGGAACAACAATACGTTGCCCGGTTCCATCGGGCCCTCGTTGCACATCCGCAGCCATCGCTGCGATGCCGCCAGAAGGTCCTCCCGGCCAAAAGTCTCCGACCAGTCTGCAGTGTAGGGGGGAACGGTCTCGGGTTCCTCGCCCACGACTTCGCGCCAGACGCCACGCACCAGGCCCAAGCAATC
>Ga0209368_1000754_pt1 | contig 20843 bp, 19 predicted proteins | sample EBPBio242008_DNA_FD_185862 | JGI IMG/M metagenome (GOLD analysis project Ga0209368, IMG submission 185862) | Wastewater treatment Type I Accumulibacter community from EBPR Bioreactor in Madison, WI, USA - Reactor 1_4/24/2008_ DNA (SPAdes)... | ecosystem: Engineered > Bioreactor > EBPR >...
CTCAGGCCCGGTCAGGACCTCAATCTTCGGATAAGAACCAGTCATAGCCACGACATTACTCCCAACCCTTATTTTAAGGGTGAGACCTGTCCGGGGAATTCGGGGGCCGTTTCACGAAGCGACCCCCATAACTGCGCCAGCAACGCCCTTGCGGGACCGATGCTCTCCTATGCCTGCTTGAGCGCTGCGAATGCCGCCACTGCCTTCGCCTGTCGCGCCTTGGCCTCTTCCACCCGCGCGGCGAGCTTCTGCCGCAGCACCACGTTGACGAGGTATGGTGTGCTATCGCTGCGGCTGCCCTCGACGGCCTGCACCCATCCGTAGCCCTCAAGCTGCCGGAGCGCCGCGCGGATATCGCCGACCGCCAGCCGCGTACCCCGCAAGTCGCGCGGCAAGATGCGATCGTCGGTTCCGGCAAGGATGGCCGATGCAACGCGCTCGACGTGGCCGGCCTTGGCGTCATTGGCGGCGATCGTGTCGCGGTACATGGCCGCCGCATGGGGCAGGATGAACGACCGGATCAAGGCCAGCACCCGGCGGGCGACATCACCGGAGATTTCCCGGCGCAGGAGGCCACGCGGATTGTCGTGGCGGTTGAGGGTTTCCTCGATCAGGTGGAACGTGCCGCAGAGGCGACCGAAGATGCCGGGATACTTGCCGATATGGCTGGCGAGCTTGGAGTCCATCGCCTCGACGGCTTGCAACTCGTGGACCCATTGCTCGCATTCTACGCGGACGGCCCGCGCTTCGGCGCCGAGATAGAGCGGCCCGATTCCATCGAACACGAACGGCATCGCCAGTTTGTGCAGCTCGTCCACGAGCTGAGCATAGCGCCCCGCCATGAAGCCGGTCGGGCGATCCTGACCAACGCCAGCCGGTCTAAGCGTGATGCAGATGAACCGCTGCAAGAGGCCGTCATCGGCCGAGCTGTTCGCAAGCTCGCGGACCTTGTCGGGCTGGATGCCGCCGAGCACTCCAATCTGATTATGCTCGATGTGGTTGCCGAGGCCCTTGCGGACGCGGTCGATTAGGTATCCGCCGCCATCATAGGCGCGCAGCCAGTAGGGCCGATCTTTCGAGAATTCGCCGCCATTGCGATAGCAGTCCATGGACGCCAGCAGCGCGGCCAGCTCGTCCTGGACGCTGAACAGCCGGCATTGCGCCTGCACCTGAATGTCCTGCAGCGCTTCCGTCGTGGCGTTGTCGACCAGCAGGCGGCGCCGCACCGGCTCCGGCTCGGTGACATCGGCTTTCTTCGTGCCAGCGTTCCGTTGCGCCCATCCGGCCATGGCGATCTTGTGCGCCTCACTGGCGCGTGCCTCGATTTTCAGGAGCGGCCGAGTTGCCGACTTCATGATCGGTGATTTCTTGGTCGACGGCAGTCCGACCAGCGCCAGCCACAGGTTAACGGCCTCGATCCAGTCGTCGTGCTCCTTCATCTGCACCGTGATCGAAGGGTGAATCACGTTGGCGCAGGTAGCGAGCGCCGCCATTGCTACGCCTGCCATGTCGGAACCTTGGTTTTCAGCGACCGACCGGGCGTATTCTTCCAACAGCGCCGGCAGGAGGCCGCGCGGCATCTCCGGCGGCGCGAACTTGCCCCACAGGTCGACCGGATCATCGAAGCTGAACGGCTGCGGTGCATTGTCGGCTGACGGGGTGAAGACTTCGGCACTGTTGACGCCGCCCGTGGGGGCGTCGCCGAGCAGGCCCGCACCCTCCCGGAACTGCCGCCACGCTTCGAACCGGGCAAGGCAGTCGCCAGCATCTCGCCGGCCGCTGTCAAAGCCGCTCTTGAACGTCCCGGCGTCCTTGGTGGGGTTGTCGCCGCCGGCCTGCGTGCATGCGGCGAGCAGCGCCTCTTGTGCCTCGGCCTCGCTTACCCAGCCAAGGTGCGCAAGGTGCCCGGCGAAGAGCGCGACCTCGTTCAGCGTGTCATTGAGCGTGCCCGGCGCGGCGCTGGTCATCCGCTTCGCCAGCCGGTCCAGATCATGCTTGGCGAAGCGGCGATGATCGTCCGTGATGTTGAGCAGGTCTTTGGCTGTGGCCTCGACGACGTCACGCTCGGCTTTCTTGGTGCGCTCGACGATACCGGCCGGGAGCGCCGGCAGGTTGCGCCACGCTTCCGGGCCGCCTTCCGGCATCGTCCACTGGCCGGTGCCGTCGACCATGACCGAGCCGCCTGCAATGACGTAGCCGCCGGGAGCGCGGATATCGACGCCGGGGGCAAGCTTGCTGACGCGGTTGGCGATCGTCACGCCTTCGGGCGCGCGGAACGGCCGGTGCTGGCCCCCCGATTGAGTGGTGACGAGAGGGCCGCCGATGTCGCCAGCCAAAACGGTGAAGTTGGCGACGCCGTCAGGCTTGCCGGGCTTCCGATCGCAATCGACGAGCACGAGATTGCCGGTAGGCTGTTCGCCGGGAAGGGCGACAAGGGCGTTAGGCCAGCTCAGCCACCAAGTTCGGATTTGCCCCTCGTCGGTCGTGGCCTTCTCGCGCCAGCTAATGCCGCCCCTCGGCGCCTTGCTGATCTTGTGGCCGCCGTTCTTCGTGTCGGGAATCCAAGTCTCGTCTGCTGGAAAGACGTTGAAGCCCGCCCGCGCCCATCGCAGCGCGACGGTCAAATTGACGGTTTCGGCTTTCGGCGGTTCCCAAGCCGCGACCGGAGCCTCGATCCAGCCTGCGGGCATGGGGGCGAACGGAGCACCCGGCCATTTTTCGGCAGACAGATTCCCGGCGGAAGCGGGTTTGAAGGGGGCGTTCATAGGGGCAGGCTTTCGCAAGATGTGGTGTCAAGACTTGCCCAATCCCCGCTTTCTGCGCTAAAACCGCCTTGCTGTCGGCCGGGTTTAGCGCCCTTCGGGGCTTGGAATTCGGAAAAGGCTCTCGGGAAACCGGGGGCCTTTTTGTTTCCGCTCGTGTCTTGCTCCCACGGCGGCGGCTCTGCGTTTTACGGCCTAGTAGCCGGGAGTCGTGCGCCTAACTCCAATCGGCAACCGACTAGCGCCGCTGCGCCAGCCATTCCGACCACGTCAGCACCGGGGCGCGGCGGGTCCAGACCACGGCCCGGCAGGCTTCCGGGTAGTACCAGCTCCCGAACAGGTCGTCGGTCGGCAGCACTTCGAAGCTGAGATCGTGCTCGGCTGCAACGTGACGCAGCCAAGGCGGGTCAAAGCGGTTCGGATAGAGATGCCCGACGATCGCGACCGGGCGGCCGTCCTTGGTGTAGCGGAAGGCATGATCGGTGACGCCGCCCGTGTTCCCATAGCTGCGGCACCGGCTGCGGTGGCTCGACAACCAACAGAGATCGAAGGAACAGTCGTCGCAATAGCGCCAGCCCCGGCGCCGGCCGAATTCGACCGCGAGCAACGCCTTGAGGCCCTGCAGCCGGAGAGGGTCGCCGTGCGGGCCGCTGGCGAGCCGCACGAGCTGCGAAATCTCGCCGCCGATGCGGATGACCTCGGCGTCGGTCAGGCCAACGTTGACCTTGGGAAAATCGAAGACGCGGGCGCCGGAGTGCTTGAGAGCTGCGGCCATGATCACGCTGCCTTCAGCTCGCCGGAGCGAGTCGCGATCCACGCATTGACGAGCGCGATATCGAAGAAAATGCGTCCGCCGATTTTGATGGCGTTGGGAAAGCCGGGCGTATTGCGCCAGCGGTGCACTGTCATCCGCGTGACGCCGAGCTTTCTGGCAAGGTTAGGCTGCGCGATCAGCGCACGACCGCCTAGCAGTTCAGTTTCAGATTGGGAGGCCATTGCAGCCATTCCTACGACAAGCATTTCGGGGCCGATCTTGCGACCGGCGGCGATGCTCGGAATGGCTGTCTGACTGAATGGCTATCTGCGTGCCGAGCGGGCACGAATCAGAAATTAGCGGCCCGCCGTGCGAACCGCAACTCAATGTTACGCTTGGTTGACGACTGCACGCATCGAAATGACGTTGCTCGGCTGCTCTTTCAACAGCCCGTCGAGATGCGCGCCCCAAGCGGTCAGGGCGTGCTGCCGCTCGGCAGCGAAGTCGTGCCGCTGATAGACCCCGGCCACGCCCCGGAAACTGCCGCTCGTGTGGTTCAGGATTTTCTCAACGACCGCCATGTCGATGCCGAGGCGAGCCATGCCCGTGGCGGCCGTGCGGCGCAGGTCGTGGAACTTCCATGGCGTCAGCGTCGCTTCCGGGTCTGCCTCGCGCATGATCTTGAGCATTTCGGCATCCAGCCGGCTCTTGGCACGAGCAAAGCCGGATACTGACGAGTCGCCGGTTGTCGTGAAGACGAACCCGGCCTTGCCAATGCGGGGCATTTCGGCGAGGGCGTCGCGCGATCCTTGGTCGAGATGCACGATATTGGCCTTGCCGTTCTTGGCGCGCTCGGCGGGGATGGTCCACGTCTCCGCGACGATCTCTTTCCAGCGCAGGCCGGCGACTTCCTCGCGCCGCTGCGCTGTCCGCGCCAGCAGCCGCACCATGGGGCCGAACGGCTGGCCAACCTTGTCACAAGCGAGCAGGAGCACCCGCAACTCGTCAGGAGTAAGGACGCGGTCGCGCGAGACTTCCGCCGAGGGCTTGGCGATGCCATCGCATGGCGAGGCCGCCAGCGTGTCGCGACCAACCGCCCATGAAAAGAACGTCTTGAGCGCAGCCAGCCGCCGGTTGGCCGCGATCGGGTTGCCGGCGTCGACCAGCTCGTCGAGATGGGCAATCACGTCCCGCTTGCGAATGTCGGCGATCGGCTTCGTACCCCATTTCTCGACGAGGCCGCCTTCCTTCGCGACCAGCTTGCCGGCGCCGTCGAGCACAAGGCCGAGATGGCGGGCCGTCTCGATCCACGTCCGGTTCTGCTTGCGGGCGTGGCGCTCGATAAAGTCCCGGACGACAACCTCGAACTGCGTCGCCTGCGCATCGGCTTCGGCTTCCTGCCGGGCCGTGGTCGGATCGACACCGCGCCGGGCGAGCGCGATGGCGTCGGCGGCAGCCTTGCGCATGGCCGTCAGCTCTTCGCCGGCCATCTCGGCGTCAGTCCCGGCAAGGTATCCGCCGAGCGTCAGCTTGGCCGGCTTGCCTTCCACGCGGAAGCGCGCCGCCCATGATTTCCGGCCGCTCGGCTGGATCACGAGATAAAGGCCGGGCGTGTGCGCGTCCGGGATTTCCAGCCGCTTCGCCGGGTCGGCCTTGAGCTTGGTGATTGCCGCTGCCGTCAGAACCTTCGCCATCTCTCGCCCCATCGGGTAACAGTAGGGTAACAATCGGCGCCGTTATGCCGTGTTACCCCGTGTTAGTCAATGTTACGGTCTGCTGGCCTAAATCCTTATTTTGTAATAGCTTATAAGGCGTCAGGCGATATGTTCTGTAGCTGTTAGTTACCTTATGAGACCTGACTTTTAATCATGTGGTCGTGGGTTCGATCCCCACCCCGCTCACCAGCGAAATCAACCGGCATGCGTGATCTTGTGGCGACGACCGATCGGTTCGATCGGGTGCGTTAACCTGCCGGAAACCAAACCGCCCTAGCGTTTTCGGCATGGTTATTCGCCGCGGTCTCCGGTCCATCTTCGTGACACTGGCCCTCTATCTCGTGTCGGGGGCGGCCGTGGCCTATTTCATGTTCCATGCCCAGCACGGTGCGCGCGGCCTCGAGGCGCGCGGCGCGATCCGGGAGTCGCTGCGCGACATGGAGGGTGAACTCGCCACCCTGACGGCCGAGCGCAAATCCTGGGAGCAGAAGCTCGCCCTGGTGCGCAGCGAGGCCGTCGACCGCGACCTCCTCGAAGAGAACGCCCGCGCGATCCTCGGCCGGACCCATAAAAACGACGTCGTCATCATGGGGCGCTGAGCGGCGATAGCCGGACGCCCGCGCGGGGATTAAAGTTCCCGTGACGGTTCGGTGCGTCGCTCCGGCCTCGCTCTCGGCCGAAAGGCGGGTTCCGTCTTTCGGCCCGCACGTTCCAAAAAGCGCTACGCTTTAGTCTCGGACGTATCGATTAACTTAATTCCAGTTAAATTATCTTGCCCCTTGTTTTTCAATGGGTTATGTCATGCTGCATTGCGAGATAGCGTGCTCGCCAAGGTTTTTCCGATCCTCTACAACAATAGTCGGATGACCTTGGAGGACCGCCTATGGCTGTTGCTGCGCGTAAGTCGAAAGCTCCCGCTCAACCCAAAGCCGCTGCAAAGCCGGCAAAGGCCCGCGCGGGCAAGGAAGGCGCCGGCAAGGTCGAAGGAGCTCTCAGCAACACCGCGACCTTCACCAAGGACGAAGACCTCCATGCCTATCGCGAGATGCTGCTGATCCGGCGCTTCGAGGAGAAGGCCGGCCAGATGTACGGCATGGGCCTGATCGGCGGCTTCTGCCATCTCTATATCGGCCAGGAAGCCGTCGTCATCGGCATGCAGATGGCGTCCAAGGATGGCGATCAGGTCATCACCGGCTATCGCGACCACGGCCATATGCTGGCCTGCGGCATGGAATCGCGCGGCGTGATGGCGGAGCTGACCGGCCGGCGCGGCGGCTATTCGCGCGGCAAGGGCGGCTCGATGCACATGTTCAGCCGCGAGAAGAATTTCTATGGTGGCCACGGCATCGTCGGCGGGCAGGTATCGCTCGGCACCGGCCTCGCCTTCGCCGACTGGTATCGCGGCGACAACACGGTCTCGATGACCTATTTCGGCGATGGCGCGGCCAACCAGGGCCAGGTCTACGAGAGCTTCAACATGGCCGAGCTCTGGAAGCTGCCGGTCGTGTTCGTCATCGAGAACAACCGCTATGCGATGGGCACCTCGGTGAACCGCGCTTCGGCGCAGACCGATTTCTCCCGCCGCGGCGTTTCCTTCGGCATCCCGGGCGAGCAGGTCGACGGCATGGATGTCCGTGCCGTGCGCGAGGCTGGCCTTCGCGCGATCGAGCATGCCCGCTCCGGCAAGGGTCCGTATATCCTGGAGATGCAGACCTATCGCTATCGCGGGCATTCGATGTCCGACCCGGCGAAGTACCGCTCCAAGGACGAGGTCCAGCGTATGCGCGAGGAGCACGACCCGATCGAGCAGGTCCGGGCGCGCCTCGTTCGCGACTTCAAGGTCGGCGAGGACGAGCTCAAGGCGATCGACGCCAAGGTGCGCGAGATCGTCAACGATGCCGCCGAGTTCGCGACCCACGATCCCGAGCCGGATCCGTCGGAGCTCTACACCGACATCCTGCTGGAAGCCCCGCGGAGCTGATGGCTCCCCGCCTGCCGGCCTTCATCCTTTTCCCCGCGTCTTAGAATCCGGGTGCGTTCATGCCGATCGACATTCTCATGCCTGCGCTTTCTCCCACCATGGAGGAAGGAAAACTGGCCAAGTGGCTGAAGAAAGAGGGCGATCAGGTCAAGGCCGGCGACATCATCGCCGAGATCGAGACCGACAAGGCGACCATGGAGGTCGAGGCTGTCGATGAGGGCGTGCTCGCCAAGATTCTCGTCGCCGACGGCACCGAGAACGTCGCCGTGAACACGCCGATCGGCGTGATCGCCGCCGAGGGCGAGGATGTCTCGGCCGCGGCCAGCGGTGCTGGCACGGCCGCTGCTCCTGAAGCCAAGGCCGCGCCGGCTCCTGCTGCGGAAGCGGCTCCCGCCGCCGCCCCGGCCGCCAGCGTTCCCGCCCAGGCGAAATCCTACGATTCCTCGTCGGAATTCCCGGCCGGCGCCGAGCTCGTCAGCACCACGGTCCGCGAAGCGCTGCGCGACGCGATGGCCGAGGAGATGCGCCGCGACAAGGACGTCTTCGTCATGGGCGAGGAGGTTGCGGAGTATCAGGGCGCCTACAAGGTCACCCAAGGGTTGCTGCAGGAATTCGGACCCAAGCGCGTGATCGACACGCCGATCACGGAGCACGGCTTCGCCGGCATCGGCGTCGGCGCGGCGCTCTCCGGCCTGAAGCCGATCGTCGAGTTCATGACCTTCAACTTCGCCATGCAGGCGATCGACCACATCATCAACTCGGCTGCCAAGACGCTCTACATGTCCGGCGGCCAGATGGGTGCGCCGATCGTGTTCCGCGGCCCCAACGGCGCGGCCGCCCGCGTCGGCGCCCAGCACAGCCATGACTATGCGGCGTGGTACTCGAACGTGCCGGGCCTCAAGGTGGTGATGCCCTACAGTGCCTCCGACGCGAAGGGCCTGCTGAAGAGCGCGATCCGCGATCCCAACCCGGTGATCTTCCTCGAAAACGAGATCATGTACGGCAAGTCCTTCGACGTGCCGAAGGGCGATGACTTCCTGATCCCGATCGGCAAGGCGAAGGTGGTGCGTCCGGGCACGGACGTGACGATCGTCTCCTTCGGCATCGGCATGACCTATGCACTCGGCGCCGCCGAGGCGCTGGCCAAGGAGGGCATCGAGGCCGAGGTCATCGACCTCAGGACGATCCGCCCGATGGATATCGAGACCGTCATCGCCTCGGTGCAGAAGACCAATCGCTGCGTCGCGGTCGAGGAAGGCTTCCCGCAGTCCGGCGTCACCGCCGAGATCGGCATGAAGATTATGGAGGCGGCCTTCGATTACCTCGACGCTCCCGTCGCCCGCGTCACCGGCAAGGACGTGCCGATGCCCTACGCGGCCAATCTCGAGAAGCTCGCTTTGCCGAATGTCGGCGAGGTCATCGCGGCGGCCAAGGCCGTCTGCTATCGCTGAGTGGGGGCTGACCGATGCCGACGAACATCCTGATGCCCGCGCTCTCTCCGACGATGGAGAAGGGCAATCTCGCCAAGTGGCTGAAGAAGGAAGGCGACACCATCAAGTCCGGCGACATCATCGCCGAGATCGAGACCGACAAGGCCACGATGGAGGTCGAGGCGGTCGACGAGGGCGTGCTCGCCAAGATCGTGGTGCCGGAAGGCACGGCCGATGTCGCGGTCAACGAGGTGATCGGCGTGATCGCCGGCGAGGGCGAGGATGCCAAGAGCATCTCCGCCCCGGCCGCGGGTGGCGCTGCGCCTGCCAAGGCCGAGGCTCCGAAGGCTGAAGCGCCGGCCGCCGCTGCGGCTCCCGCACCGGCTGCGGCCGCTCCCGCGGCGGCTCCGGCCTCTGCCGGCGGCAGCCGTTCGTTCGCCTCGCCGCTCGCCCGCCGCATCGCCAAGGACGCCGGGCTCGACCTCAATGCGATCAAGGGCTCCGGCCCGCATGGCCGCATCGTCGAGAAGGATGTCGAGGCTGCCAAGGCCGGCGGTGGTGCCAAGGCGGCTCCGGCTGCGGCTGCACCGTCCGCGCCGAAGCCTGCGGCCGCGCCGCTCGCGAGCGGTCCCTCCGACGAGGCGGTCAAGAAGCTGTTCGCGCCGGGTTCCTACGAGGAAGTCCCGCATGACGGCATGCGCAAGACGATCGCGCGTCGCCTGACCGAGGCCAAGCAGACGGTTCCGCATTTCTACGTCACCGTGGATTGCGAGCTCGACGCGCTGCTCAAGCTGCGCGGGGAGCTCAATGCCGCGGCGCCGGAGAAGGACGGCAAGCCGGCCTACAAGCTCTCGGTCAACGACATGGTGATCAAGGCCCTGGCGCTGGCGCTCAGGGCCGTGCCGGATGCCAACGTGTCCTGGACCGACAACACCATGCTCAAGCACAAGCATGCCGATGTCGGCGTTGCGGTCTCGATCCCGGGCGGCCTGATCACGCCGATCATCCGCGATGCCTGCCACAAGAGCCTGTCGCAGATCTCCAACGAGATGAAGGACATGGCGGCGCGCGCCAAGGCCCGCAAGCTGAAGCCCGAGGAGTATCAGGGCGGCACGACGGCGGTCTCCAATCTCGGCATGTTCGGGGTCAAGGACTTCGCCGCGATCGTCAATCCGCCGCATGCGACGATCCTGGCGGTCGGCGCCGGCGAGCAGCGCGTCATCGTCAAGGGCGGCCAGCCGGCCGTCGCGACGGTGATGTCGGTGACGCTCTCGACCGACCACCGCGCCGTCGATGGCGCGCTCGGCGCCGAGCTTCTCGCGGCGTTCAAGGGCTATATCGAAAAGCCCATGGCGATGCTGGTTTGACGATGGCTGCCCGGCGGGCGCCACGTTCTCTGACAGCCGGCATGGAGGCCTTGGCTTCCATGCTCGGTCCCGGACGTGGCATCGAGCCGAAATCCATGCTGAACGCCGCTGGCCTTGCTGTTTCAGGCAAGGTGTTCGCTTTCGAGCATGATGGCGCGCTGGTTCTCAAACTGCCGCGTGATCATGTCGAAGGCCTCGTTGCTTCCGGAGCGGGGCGCTCCTTTGGAACGCCGGGACGGATCATGAAGGAGTGGGTCGCGGTCCCGACGCAGCGGCCCGTCGACCAGGCGGCACTGGCCGAGGCTGCTCTGGAATTCGTCGCAAGATCAATCAAGCCGGCAGGCCGCTAGGCCGCATAGTTTGTTCACGAGGTGGTCTTCATGGCTGACTACGACATCATCGTCATCGGATCCGGCCCCGGCGGCTATATCGCTGCCATTCGGGCGGCGCAGCTCGGCTTCAAGACCGCGATCGTCGAGCGCGAGCATCTTGCCGGCATCTGCTCGAACTGGGGCTGCATCCCGACCAAGGCGCTGCTGCGCTCGGCCGAGATCCTGCATTACGGCCAGCACGCCAAGGATTACGGGCTGGTCCTGGAAGGCTCGTTCAAGGCCGATCTGGAGGCGATCGTGAAGCGCTCGCGCGGCATCGCCGCGCGGATGAACAACGGCGTCCAGTTCCTGATGAAGAAGAACAAGGTCGACGTGATCTGGGGCGAGGCGAAGCTCACCAAGCCCGGCACGATCACGGTCGCGCCGACCAAGAAGCCGGCCATGCAGCCGCAGACGCCGCCGCCGAAGAATGCCAAGGGCGAGGGCACTTATACCGCCGATCACATCATCGTCGCGACCGGCGCCCGGCCGCGTGCGCTGCCTGGCATCGAGCCGGACGGCAAGCTGATCTGGACCTATTTCGAGTCGATGGTGCCGGCGAAGATGCCGAAATCGCTGCTCGTGATGGGCTCCGGCGCCATCGGCATCGAATTCGCCTCGTTCTACCGGACGATGGGCGTCGAGGTGACCGTCGTCGAGGTGCTGCCGCAGGTCGTGCCGGTCGAGGATGCCGAGATCGGCGCCTTCGCCCGCAAGGCCTTCGAGAAGCAGGGCATGAAGATCATCACCAGCGCCAAGGTGACGAAGGTCGAAAAGGGCGCAGATTCCGTCACCGCTCATATCGAGGACGAGAAGGGCGGCAAGCAGACGATCACCGCGGATCGGATGATCTCGGCCGTCGGCGTCGTCGGCAATATCGAGAATCTCGGGCTCGAGGCCCTCGGTGTGAAGACCGATCGCGGCTGCATCGTCATCGACGATCTCTGCCGGACCAACGTCAAGGGCGTCTATGCGATCGGCGACGTCGCCGGTCCGCCGATGCTGGCGCACAAGGCCGAGCATGAGGCGGTGATCTGCGTCGAGGCGATCAAGGGCCTGCATCCGCATCCGATGGACAAGCTGATGATCCCGGGCTGCACCTATTGCCACCCGCAGATCGCCAGCGTCGGCCTGACCGAGGCGAAGGCCAAGGCCGCCGGCCACGAGATCAAGGTCGGCCGCTTCAACTTCGTCGCCAACGGCAAGGCCGTGGCGCTCGGCGAGGATAGCGGCATGGCCAAGACGATCTTCGACGCCAAAACCGGCAAGCTGCTCGGCGCCCATCTCGTCGGCCCGGAAGTGACCGAGCTGATCCAGGGCTTCGTCGTCGCCATGAACCTGGAGACGACCGAGGAAGAGCTGATGCACACGATCTTCCCGCATCCGACCCTGTCGGAGGTGATGAAGGAAAGCGTGCTCGACGCCTACGGCAAGGTCCTGAACGCCTGAGGCTTCGCCTGCAGGTGCCGGCTCGAAGCCTCACGACTGTCATTCCGGGGCGCGCCGCAGGCGCGAACCCGGAACCCACGATTGGGTCGGACATCTTGTGCCTTGCTACAGCCGGCTCACCCCGTCGTGGGTTCCGGGTTCTTCGCTCCGCGAAGCCCCGGAATGACAAACTACGCCGCCCGAAAATGACGCCCTGTCTCTAGCGCTGACGCTTGGCGACCGCCCACCCGCGCTCCATATTGCGCCGATGCCGCCACGCACCTGCAAATCCGCCAAGCCCGATCGCGTCGTCCGCGACGAGGAGATCGAGATCCTGCCGCCGCGCCGGACGCTGCCGCTCGACTGGAGCGTCATCGTGCCGACCGTGGCCTTCGGCACGTTTACGGGCTTTGCGGCCAGCTTGGTCGTCGGAGGCGGCGGCTTGATCCGCCATGCCGTCGTCGGCGTGCTCGGCATGCTGGTCGGGCAGGGCATCGTGCGCCTGACCGGCTGGCGCCTGAACACGGGCTACAGTTTCCTCGACGATGCCGGCATGGCGGTCATCGGCGCCATCCTCGTCATCCTGCTGGCGCGCTTCATCGCCTGAGATAGCATCGCGAGCGGAACCGGCGGCGCCCCAAGTCGTTGGTAGGCGCGCATCCACGCATGGCTAGGGGGATATCCGCGATGGAAAGCTTTGCCGCCACCATGGCCCAGCCGGGCTATGGCTTCTTCATGACGCTGCTGATCGGCGTCCTCGCCGGCTGGATCGCCGAGCGCCTGACCTCGTCCGATCACGGCCTCTTCACCAATATGCTGGTCGGCGTCGCTGGCTCCTTTGTCGGCGCCAAGGTCGCGGAACTCATGGACATTCCGGTCTTCGGATTCTGGCGGACACTCACTGCTGCGGTGGCCGGCGCGATCATCGTTATCGTGATCTGGAACGCGGCCCGCGGTCGCAGGTGAAGCACTGTTGCCCGGACCGGTGGTTGCGGCAGAGCGCTTTGGGGATTAGCTAGAGGGAGCCGGCTTGGCCGGCTCCTGCTGTTGAAGCCCGGACCCTGTTATGGCGCTTGTTCTCGACCTGCTGAACCGCGATCCGCGGCCCAATGCCGGCAATCCGAAGGCGCAAGCCACGGAAGTCCGCCATCCCGAGAAGCAGAAGCGGCCGGAGAACCCGGTCCTGCGCAAGCCGGACTGGATTCGGGTCAAGGCGCCGGGCTCGCCGAAATGGGCCGAGACCAAGGCGATCGTGAAGGCCGAGAAGCTGGTCACGGTCTGCGAGGAGGCCGGCTGCCCCAATATCGGCGAGTGCTGGGAAAAGAAGCACGCCACCTTCATGATCATGGGCGACACCTGCACGCGGGCCTGCGCCTTCTGCAACGTGAAGACCGGTGTGCCGCAGCCGCTCGATCTCGAAGAGCCGCGCAAGATCGCCGAGGCCGTCACCAAGCTCGGGCTCGAACATGTCGTGATCACCTCGGTCGACCGCGACGATCTCAAGGACGGCGGCGCCGAGCATTTCGCCCAGGTCATTCGCGCGATCCGCAAGGCTTCGCCCAGCACGACCATCGAGATTCTGACGCCCGACTTCCTGCGCAAGCCGGGCGCGCTCGAAGTGGTCGTGGCGGCCAAGCCCGACGTCTTCAACCACAATCTCGAGACCGTGCCGGGCAAGTACCTGAAGGTGCGGCCGGGCGCGCGCTATTTCCATTCGCTGCGTCTGCTGCAGCGGGTGAAGGAGCTCGATCCGACCATCTTCACCAAGTCCGGCATCATGGTCGGCCTGGGAGAGGAGCGGAACGAGGTGCTCCAGTTGATGGACGACCTGCGCTCGGCCGAGGTCGATTTCATGACGATCGGCCAGTATCTCGCGCCTTCGCGCAAGCACCACGCCGTGATCCGCTTCGTCACGCCGGACGAGTTCAAGAGCTTCGAGACCATCGCCTATGCCAAGGGCTTCCTGATGGTGTCCTCGACGCCGCTGACCCGGTCCTCGCATCATGCCGGCGAGGATTTCGCCAAGTTGCGTGCCGCGCGCGATGCCCAGATCGGTATCGGCCATAACAGCCGCGGCTGAGAAGGCACGTTCTCGATGCCGATGTTCAACAGCAGCCGCCGGGTGAAGCACTCGCCCGAGCAGATGTTCGCGCTCGTGGCGGATGTCGAGACATATCCGCAGTTCCTGCCGCTCTGCGAAGGGCTCACCGTGCGCCGGCGCACGCCGCGCGAGGGCGGCGGCGAGGTGCTGCTGGCCGACATGACCGTGGGCTACAAGGCGATCCGCGAGACCTTCACCAGCCGCGTCACGCTCGATCCGGACAATCTCAAGATCCTCGTCGAATATGTCGACGGGCCGTTCCGCTATCTCGAGAACCGCTGGACCTTCAAGCCGCACGAGGCGGGCTGCGAGATCGGGTTCTTCATCTCCTACGAATTCGCCAGCCGGATGCTCGGCCTGCTGATGGGCGCGATGTTCGACAAGGCCTTCCGCAAATTCGCGGAAGCCTTCGAGAAGCGCGCCGAACTGGTCTACGGGCGGAATGCCCCTACGGCAGTGACGGGGTCTTAAGCCCCGCGTGGCATGGTTCGGCCATCAGCCGAGGACATGCCCATGGATGCATCCGCAGCGCAGACGGTCGATCGCCTTCACGCCCGCCGCGTGGCCGCGACGCTTCCCGTCTATATCGCGACGATCTTCGTCTCGGCCTTCCTGCTGTTCGGCATCCAGCCGATGTTCGCCAAGATGGTGCTGCCGAAGCTCGGCGGCTCGCCGGGCGTCTGGTCGGTCGCCATGGTGTTCTTCCAGGCCGTGCTGCTCGCGGGCTATGGCTACGCGCATCTGCTCGTCAGCCGCCTTTCCCTGCGCCGCGCGGCGCTGATCCATCTGGCGCTGATGATAACGGTCCTGGCGATCAGCCTGCCGATCCATATCGCTGCCGGCTTCGAAAGGCCGCCGCAGGAGGGGGAGGTCACTTGGCTGATCGGCCTGTTCGCGGCCTCGGTCGGCTTGCCCTTCTTCGCCGTCTCCGCCAATGGCCCCCTGCTTCAGGCCTGGTTCGCCCGGTCGGGTCATAGCCACGCCGCCGACCCCTATTTCCTTTACGCTGCATCCAACATCGGCAGTTTCCTGGCTCTGATCGCCTATCCCTTCGTCGTCGAGCCGATGTTGCCGCTCGCCATGCAGGCCAGCGCCTGGACCTGGAGCTTCGCGCTTCTGCTTGCCGGGATTGCCGGTTGTGCCGGGCTCGCCATCGGTACGGGCCGGATGGACGCTCCCACGCCGGCCGCTGCCGCGCCGGCCGTGCCCGTCACCCATACGCAGCGCTTCGGCTGGGTCGCACTTGCCTTCGTGCCGTCGGGGTTGCTGGTCGCGGTTACCGCGCATGTTTCCACCGACGTCGCCGCCGTGCCGCTGCTCTGGGTGGTGCCTCTGGCGCTGTTCCTCCTGACTTTCGTCATTGTCTTCCAGCGCCGGCCGATCCTGCCGCATCGCTGGATGCTGCGCCTGCAGATCGTCCTGATGCTCGGCGTGCTTGTTGCCTTTCCGTTCAAGTCGTGGGTCGGCTGGGGCCTCTCGCTGGCGCTGCATCTTGGGCTGTTCTTCGTGACGGCCCTGGTGGCGCATGGCGAGCTCGTGAAGCGGCGCCCGGATGCTTCGCGCCTCACCGAATTCTATCTGTGGATGTCGTTCGGTGGCGTGCTTGGCGGGCTGTTCTGCGGCCTGCTGGCGCCGATGCTGTTCAATGAGGTCATCGAGTACCCGATTCTGGTGATGGCGGGATTGCTTTGCCGTCCTGAAGTCATCGCGGGCCGCGCGAAGGGCGCCGTGAAGCTCTATCTCGTCTCGGCGACCGCAAGCGTGATGATTTTCCTTGTGATCAGCGACTGGCAGCGCACCGATTCGATCCGCTCGTTCTTCGGCATCAACCGCGTTTCCGAAACCGAGGATGGGCGCTTCCGCAAGCTCACGCACGGGACTACCGTCCACGGCGTGCAGCGCCTCCGCAATGACGACGGCAGCATGGTCACCAGCCGCCCCGAGCCGTTGAGCTACTACTTCACCGGCGGAGCCATCGCGGACGGTATCGATGCGGTACGGCGTGCGCGCGGCGGACGGTTGGGCAAGGTCGCCTCGGTCGGCGTCGGCACGGGCTCGCTCGCCTGCCAGATCCGCCCCGGCGAAGACTGGAGCTTCTACGAGATCGATGCCCGTGTGGTTTCGCTCGCGACCGATCCGGCGCGCTTCTCCTTCATCAGCCAATGCGCTCCGCATGCGCCGTTCGTGATCGGCGATGCGAGGCTGACGCTCACCGATGCAGCCCCCGGCTCGCTCGACCTGATCGTCGTCGATGCGTTCTCCTCGGACGCGATTCCGATTCACCTGCTGACGCGCGAGGCGATCGGGCTCTACCTGTCCAAGCTGACCCCCAACGGCGCGCTGCTGTTCCACATCTCCAACCGAAACATGGACCTCGGTCCCGTGGTTGCGGCGACGGCAGGCGAGCATGGGCTCGTCACCTGGATCAGCCAGTATCGTCAGACACAGGAGCTGGCGGATCAGCACAAGTTCTTGTCCCTGGTCGCGATGGTCGTGCGCGATCAGGCCGATCTTCGCTTCGCGGCAGGCGAGCGTTGGCGGGTGGAGCAGGGGGGTGGGACGCGGCCCTGGCGCGACGATTACGCAGACGTCATCGGCGCGATCTGGCGCAAGCTCTCGCGCTGAACGAGGTCAACCGGCGGCGTCACGCAGCAGCCCAAGCGCGACGATGACGGAAAGCCGCCGGATCTGGTCGCGCGGCAGGGGGCCGAAGCGCATTTCGCGATGGGCTGTGCCCGTTGGCCCGGCGCAGGCAAAATGGACCAGGCCGACAGGCTTGCGGTCTGTGCCGCCACCGGGGCCGGCGACGCCGGTAATGGCGACGGCCAGGTCCGCGGAAAGCCGTGTGCGACCTCCCGCGGCCATCGCGCGAGCAACCTCTTCGCTGACGGCGCCGTGAGCCTCGATCAGGGCGGCAGGCACGCCGGCCAGCGCCGTCTTGGCGCCGTTGGAATAGGTCACCAGTCCGCCATTGACGACATCCGAGGAGCCGGCGATCGCGGTCAGGGCGCCCGAGACGAGCCCTCCCGTGCAGGATTCCACCGTGGCCACCTTGAGGCCGCGTGCGCGGCAGCTCGCCAGAACCGTCTCTGCCAGCGTCGCGATCTCCGCGTCGAACATGATCATTCCTCCTCGGGCAGGCGGATCGTTGCCGTCCCAAATGCGACGAGGCCCTCGCGCCGCCCCGTGAAGCCCATGCGCTCCGAGGTCGTCGCTTTGATTGCGACCTTGCCGACCGGCAGGCCGGCGATCGCCGCGATCTCGGCGCGGATGGCTTCGCGGTGTGGGCCGATCTTCGGGGCCTCGCAGACGACGGTCAGGTCGAGGAAGTCGATCCGCCCGCCGCGTTCGCGCACCCGTGCCGCGGCGAAGGCGAGGAACTGGGCCGAGGCTGCGCCGCGCCATTGCGGATCGCTCGGCGGGAAATGCGTGCCGATATCGCCGTCGGCGAGCGCGCCGAGCAGGGCGTCGGTCAAGGCATGGAGCGCGACGTCCCCGTCGGAATGGGCGATCACCCCCTGATCATGGCCGATCCGGACGCCGCCGAGCCAGACATGGTCGCCCGGTCCGAAGGCATGGACATCGTAGCCGGTGCCGACCCGCGTTATGAGCGCCTTGCCCGGCTGCGCGGAGGCCCGCAGGAAATCTGCGGCATGGGTCAATTTCACATTGGCCGGGTCGCCTTGGAAGGTCGCGACCGGATGGCCGGCCCATTCCATGAGGGCGGCATCGTCGGTGAAGCCATCGAGCAGGGCCGCCTCCGCGGCCTCATGGGCCTCCAGCAGGGGCCTGAAGCGGAAGGCCTGCGGCGTCTGGACGGTGACGAGTTGGTCGCGCGGCGGGGTCTCGGCGACATGGCCGTCGGCGCTGGTGCGCTTCACTGTATCGGTGACGGGCAAAGCGGGGATCGCGGCGATGCCGCCGGCACCGAGCCGGTGGATCGCGGCGCTGATCTGGGCGCGCGAAACGAAGGGGCGGGCCGCGTCATGGACAAGCACGATACCGTCGAAGCCCTCGCGCGACAGCGCGAGCAAACCGCGCCGCACCGAGGCCTGGCGCGTTGCACCGCCGAGCGTCGGCGTCACGAGACGGGAGCCGTCGATGCCGGCCATGGCATTGGCGTAGCGTGCCTCGTCGCCTTCGCCGATGACGATGGCGATACGCTCGATCGCCGGCTCCGCCAGGAAGGGCGTGAGCGCATGAGCGAGAACGGGGCGGCCGTCGACCAGCCGGTACTGCTTCGGCTCGCCATCGCCGGCCCGCAGGCCGCGGCCGGCCGCGACGAGCAGGGCTGCAACCGGCGGAAGCGCATCGGATTGACGGAGCACGGCGCTGGATCCTGTCTGCAAGCGGGTCATGGGCGCATGCCATAACCAATTCCGCTGCGATGGGGCAGGGGGGTGTGACGCTGCTGCATTGCAGCATTCCGCCTAAGCGCTTGCGCTCATGCAGCATTGTCCAATAAATATGCATACTGAAAATTGCCTTAAAAGCAGGCTGGCCCTTTGGACATTGCAGATATCCCGATCGCCTCCCGCGCCTTCCTGGCGCCGATGTCTGGCGTGACCGACATCGTCATGCGTCGCCTGGCGGCGCGCAGCCGCGCCGGGATCGTCGTGTCGGAGATGGTCGCATCCGATGAATTCGTGCGCGGCAGCGAGGAAGCGCGCATCCGGGCCGAGGGCGAGGGCGTCTCGCCGCATGTCGTCCAGCTCGCTGGCTGCGACCCGTACTGGATGGGTGAGGCGGCGCGGCTGGCCGAGGCCAACGGCGCCGATATCGTCGACATCAACATGGGCTGCCCGGCCAAGAAAGTAACGGGTGGCTGGGCCGGCTCCGCCCTGATGCGCGATCTCGACCATGCGATCGCGCTGGTCGAGGCCGCCGTTGCCGCGACCAGCGTGCCGGTGACGGTCAAGATGCGCCTCGGCTGGGACGATGCCTCCCGCAATGCTCCCGAGCTTGCCCGTCGGGCGGTCGATGCTGGGGCGCGGATGATCACGGTCCATGGCCGGACGCGCCAGCAATTCTACAAGGGCACGGCTGATTGGCGGGCGATCGCCGCGGTGCGTGCTGCCGGCGCCTTCCCACTGGTGGCCAATGGCGACATCCACGATGTCGCGGATGCGCGGGCTTGCCTGGAACAGTCGGGCGCCGATTTCGTGATGGTGGGGCGTGCTGCGCTCGGCCGGCCCTGGCTGGTCGGCGCGATCGGCGCGGCGCTCGACGGGCGCGCGTTCCCGCCACTCACTCTGGCCGAGAAGCTCGCGCTGGCCTGCGAGCACTATGAGGGCCTGTTGTCCCTGATGGGCGTGGCGCATGGCGTGCGCCATGCCCGCAAGCATCTGGCGGCCTATGCGGATGACGCCGTTGCCGATGGCTGCGAGCCCGATGCGGAGCTGCGCCGCAGCCTTCTGACGTCTGACGAGCCCAAGCAGGTCCTGGTCGCGCTGACCGGCCTGTTCTCGACCGATCGCAATCGCGAAGCGGCCTGACGCAACAAGGAGCAGCCGATGACGGCGATGTTTGCCGACAAGGGGCTTGGAAGCCGCAGCACCTACCTGCTCGATCCGATCGAGGTCCAGGCGCTGAACGTGCTGCCGATGCCGGTGCTGGTGATCGGCGAGAGCCATGCCGTGCTCTATGCGAACACGGCAGCCGAGGATTTCTTCCAGTCGAGCGCCGCCCTGCTCAAGCGCCAGCGCATCGATGATCTCGTCGCCTTCGGCTCACCCGTGCTGGGGGTGATCGAGGAGGTGCAGCGCCGCGGCGCCAGCGTCAGCGAGTACCGCCTCGATCTCGGCACGCCCCGCCTCGGAACCGATCACATCGTCGATGTCTTTGCCTCTCCCTTGCCCAGCCAGGGCGACGCCGTCGTGCTGATGCTGCAAGAACGAACAATTGCTGAAAAAATGGACAGGCAATTGACCCATCGCGGGGCAGCTCGCTCGATCACCGCGCTCGGTGCGATGCTGGCCCACGAGATCAAGAACCCGCTTTCGGGCATCCGCGGCGCGGCGCAGCTGCTCGAAGGCTCGATCGGCGACGAGGATCGGATGCTGACGCAGCTGATCTGCGACGAGACCGACCGGATCGTGAAGCTGGTCGAGCGTGTCGAATTGTTCGGCGACGAGCGGCCGAGCGAGCGCGACGCGGTCAATGTCCATGACGTGCTCGACCATGTGAAACGCCTCGCCCAGTCCGGCTTCGCCCGGCACATCCGCTTCACCGAGGCCTACGACCCGTCGCTGCCGCCGGTGACCGGCAATCGCGACCAACTCGTCCAGGTGCTGCTCAACCTCATCAAGAACGCCGCTGAAGCCATCGGCGAGGGCGCGATCGACGGCGAGATCACGCTCACGACGGCCTATCGCCCGGGTATCCGCCTGCAGGTGCCCGGCTCGTCGGAGCGCATCGCGCTGCCGCTCGAGATCGGCGTGCGCGACAACGGGCCGGGCGTGCCCACCGATCTGGTGCAGCACCTGTTCGATCCCTTCGTCACGACCAAGGCCCAGGGAAGTGGCCTTGGACTTGCACTTGTCGCCAAGGTGATCGGCGATCACGGCGGAATCGTCGAATGCGAGTCCGTTCCGCGCCGGACGCATTTCAGAATCCTCCTGCCCTTGCACCAGCTCAGGTCGGGGCAGGCAACGTAAAGGCCTCAAGCAACTCATGCCGACCGGTCACATCCTCGTCGCCGACGACGACGCCGCGATCCGCACCGTCCTCAACCAGGCCCTGGCGCGGGCGGGCTATGAAGTCCGGACCACCGGCCAGGCCGCGACCCTCTGGACCTGGGCCGCGCAGGGATTGGGCGACCTGATCATCACCGATGTCGTGATGCCCGATGGGAACGCCTTCGACCTGCTGCCGCGCATCAAGCGGGTGCGGCCGGAACTGCCGATCATCGTGATGAGCGCGCAGAATACCTTCA
>Ga0209368_1000759_pt1 | contig 20634 bp, 16 predicted proteins | sample EBPBio242008_DNA_FD_185862 | JGI IMG/M metagenome (GOLD analysis project Ga0209368, IMG submission 185862) | Wastewater treatment Type I Accumulibacter community from EBPR Bioreactor in Madison, WI, USA - Reactor 1_4/24/2008_ DNA (SPAdes)... | ecosystem: Engineered > Bioreactor > EBPR >...
GCGCCACCGCGCTGACCTTCAACATGCACAATTCCTCGATGGCCTGGTCGCGCTTCATGTACGACATGCCGAACCTGACGCCCGAGGAGAAGGCCGAATTCGCGCCCCTGCGCGAACGCCAGTTCCTGCGCGCCATGAAGGAACGCGCGATCTACTCGCAGCCGATCTCCGAAGGCGGCCAGAACTGGACGTCCAAGCCCAACCAGACCCAGGCCCGCGCCGTCGAAGGCGGCTGGAAGATCAACGGGTTCAAGAAGTTCGCTTCGCTGGCCGGCTATTGCGACTACTACACCATCGTCTGCACCGAGGTCTTCGAAGGCATCGAACCGCGCCACGAAGACACGATGCTGTTCGTCGTTCACAAGGACACGCCCGGCCTTCTGGTGAAAGGCGACTGGGATCCCCTGGGGATGCGCGGCACCAATTCGCGCGACCTGATCCTGAAGGATGTCTTCGTCACCAAGGACGACCTGCTCATGCCGCGCGGCATCTTCGGCAAGACGCTGCCGAACTGGCCGCACATGATGGCCACCCTCTCGCCCACCTACATGGGCGTTGCCCAAGGCGCCTTCGATTTCACCGTGGCCTATCTTCAGGGCCGCGTGCCGGGCCAGCCGCCCATCGACCGCCGCATGTATGCGACCAAGCGCGTCGCCGTGGGCAAGATGTATGCCCGGCTCGCCGCCATGCGCGCGCTCTGGTGGCAGGCCTTCGGCGAGGCCAAGGGCTTCCCCTCCAAGGGCGAGGTCATGCGCATGTATGCCGCGCAGTACAATGTGATGGAGGGTGTGCAGGAAATCGCCGCCATGGCGATCCGCACCTGCGGCGGCCAGTCCATGCTGCGCTCGCTGCCCCTGGAACGCATGTATCGCGACAGCCGCTGCGGCGCGCTGATGTTGCCCTATACCTCGGAAATCATGGAGGATTACCTCTCGGTCCTCTCGCTCTACGACATGGACGAGCTGGATACCGCGCCGGGCGATGAAGGCGGCGCGCGCAACTCGCTGTGGCGCGGCGACAGCGGCACCCTCCGGATGCTGCGCTGATCCGATGCCGCGCGATACGGTTCATGTCCACGCCCGCCTCGCCGCCGACCCGGCGGCGGTCTGGGCCGTGGCGCGCGACTTCGGCGGGGCCTGGCACCCCTGGATCGAGACGATCCGCACCGAACGCGACGCCAAGGGCCACCTGATCCGCGCCTTCACCGTGAAGGGCGAGGCCACGCTCTACCGCGAACAACGGACCTACCTGTCCGACAGCGACCGCGTGCTGGCCTATACCCATCTGGACGGCATCGCCGGCGCCGACAGCTACGATGCGCGCCTGACCGTGAGCCCGGCCGAAGACGGCGGTTGCGTCGTCACATGGATCGCCCAGGTCAGCGCCCCCGCCGCCCGGCTCGGGCCGATCTGCGAGGGCACCCGCGCCGTGTTCGAGGCCGGGATCGCCGCTCTCGGGGCCGCGCCTCCCGCGCCGGCCCCGGCCCCCAGGGTCGCAGCGCCGGCGGTGAAGATCGAGGAAATCACCCTCGACGGCCTGCCGCGCCTTGGCCTCTCGGTCACGCCCGACCTGGGCGACGGGCGGCTCTGCCTCTTCCTGCACGGGATCGGCGGCAACCGCCGCAACTGGCACCGGCAACTCGCCGCCGTGGCGCCCCACATGCGCGCCGCCGCGCTCGACCTGCGCGGCTATGGCACCAGCACGCTCGGCCCCCGCCAGACCGGCGTGGACGACTACATCGCCGACATCCAGCGTGTGGCCGATGCACTCGGCGCGCGGCGGCTGGTGCTGGTGGGCCTGTCCTACGGCTCCTGGATCGCCACCTCCTTCGCCACCTGGCACCCCGACCGGCTGGACGGCCTCGTGCTCTCGGGCGGCTGCACCGGCATGTCCGAGGCCGGGCCCGAGGAACGCGAAGCCTTCCGCCTCAGCCGCGAGGTGCCGCTGAACGCGGGCCAGGTCCCCGCCGACTTTGCCCCCGCCGTGGTCAAGGTGCTGGCCGGCCCCCACGCCACGGACGAGGTCCGCGCCGAACTCCTGGCCTCCATGTCCGAGATCCCCGCCTCCACCTACCGCGACGCGCTGACCTGCTTCACCAACCCGCTGGAACGCTTCGACTTCGCGCGCCTCACCATGCCGGTCCTGATGATGACGGGCGAGCACGACCGCCTCGCCCCCCCCGCCGAAATCCGCGGCGTCGCCGGGCGCATCTGGGACTGCGCCCCGCACCCCGACGTGCGGTTCGAGGTCATCCCCGGCGCGGGCCACCTGTGCAACATCGAGCAACCGGCGCCCTACAACCGCCACCTCACCGAATTCCTCTCCGGCCTGCCCGCATGACCCAGCCGCTCTCCCGCCGCGAACAGAACCGCCAGACGCGCGAACGCCGCATCCTCGACGCCGCGCTCCGCGTCTTCTCCTCGATGGGCTACAGCGGCACCACGATGGATGCCGTCGCCGCCGAATCCGGCCTGTCCAAGCCCACGCTCTACCAGTACTTCCCCAGCAAGGAGCAGCTCTTCCAGGAGATGATGCTGGCGCAGCGCGACCAGATGCTCGACGTGTTCCAGCATCCCTCGCCCGACGGCATGGTCCAGGATCTCCTCACCTTCGCCTGGGCCTATGCCGGCGTGGTGATGCGCCCTGACATGCTCTCGCTCGCCCGGCTCATCATCGGCGAAGTCAGCCGCTTCCCCGAAATCGGCCGCGCCTACCAGGCCTCCGGCCCCGACAAGCTGTTGCGCGGCATCATCGACTACCTCGTCGCACAGCGCGCCGCCGGCCGGCTCGCCTTCAACGACGGCGAACTGGCCGCGCAGGACCTCTGGGGCCTCATCCTTTCGGCCCCGCGCACCCAGGCGCTCTACCTGCCCGACGACCAGCCGACGCGGGCCCAGCTTGGCCGCTACATCTCGAACGGGCTCAGCGTCTTCCTGCGCGCCTATTCCACCGATCCGGCCACCGATCTCAACCGCCTGAAGGCGCTGGAACGCGCCCGGGCCACGACAGGGAACAGGGAATGACCTTCGACGACTACCTCGCCGATCCCGCAAGCCGCTTTGCCACGGTGGCGATGGCCGATACCAACGGGCTCCTGCGCGGCCAGATGGTGTCGCTCTCCAGCCTGAAGGGCATCGCCAGGGCCGGCATGGGCATGGCCCCGGCGCAGCTGGCGCTGGACCCGACCGACGTGCATCTCAACCTGCCCGGCGTGAACGACGACAGCGGAGACTTCCACGACGACCCGCTGAAGATCGACCCCGCCACCGCCCGCCGCCTGCCCTGGTCCAAACCCGGCCACGACCTCCTGGTCCTGTCCAACTTCACCGGCGCCTCGGCCGAGCTCTGCCCCCGCTCGATCCTCACCCGCGTCCTGGCCCGCGCCGCCGAAGCCGGGTTCTTCCCGAAATACGGGATGGAACTGGAATACACGCTCTTCGACGAAACCCCTGAAAGCGCGCGCGCCAAGGGCTACCGCAACCTCAAGCCCGCCACGCTGCACGCCAGCCACGACCTGATCCTCTACCAGGCCGTCCAGACCGAATGGTACGAGGCGCTGGCTGCCATCTGCGAGCCGCTGAAGATCAACCTCGCCAAGATGCACGAGGAAATCGGCGCCGGCTTCATGGAATGCTGCATCGGCGCGGGCGAGGGGCTGGAACCGGCCGACCAGCTCGTGCTTCTCAAGAACTTCCTGCGCGCCCTGGCGCTGCGGCAGGGCAAGTCCGTCACCTTCATGCCGCGCTGGAACGAACAGGCCGACAGCCAGTCGATCCACCTGCACATCAGCCTGAAGGACAAGTCCGGCACCCCGGTGTTCTGGGATGCGGCCGGCAAGAACGGCGTCAGCCAAACCTTCCGCCACTTCCTCGGCGGCCTGCAGAAATACATCGGCGACATGACGCTGGTGTTCCAGCCCACGGTGAACAGCTACCGCCGCTTCGCCCCCGGCACCTTCGCGCCCCCCGGCCTGACCTGGGGCTATGAAAACCGCACCACCTGCTTCCGCCTCGTCGGCCACGATCCGGGCTCGCTGCGCGTGGAAAACCGCCTGCCGGGCGCCGATTCCAACCCCTACCTCACCGCCGCCGCCACCATCGCGGCCGGCGTCGCGGGCATCCTGGAAAAGGCCGAACCCGAGGCCGAGGTCATCGGCTCCGGCTATGCCCAGGAACCCGCCCGCGATTTCGCCCGCTCCATGCCCGAGGCGATCGACCGCCTGAAGGCCTCCGACTTCGCACGCGACTGGCTCGGTCCCCGCTTCGTCGAGGGCTTCACCGCCACGCGCCAAAGCCAGTACGACGAATTCCGCCGCAAGGTGCCGGATGTCGAACTGGAACGCTTCTTCGACCTGGGGTGATCCGATGACAGCCGAGCTGCGCGCAGACTTCCTCGAAGGCATGAGCCGGGCGGCAACCTTCGTGGCCGTGGCCACCACCGATGGCGAGGCCGGGCGCTACGGCGTCACCATCTCCTCGCTCACCTCGGTTTCGGCCGATGGCGATCACCCCTCGCTGCTCGCCTGCATCCACCATCTCTCCCCGGCGGCGGCGGCGATCCTGAAGAACCGCGCCTTCTGCGCCAACCTCCTGCACGAAGGCCAGAAAGCCGTCTCCGACCTCTTCGCCGGTCGCGGCCAGCCCGGCGACCATGCCGCCCGCTTCGACCGCACCGCCTGGACGCCCGGCCCGCACCGCCAGCCCATGATCGACGGCGCCACCGCCGCCTTCGAATGTCGCCTGGCCACCGCGCTCCTGTGGGAGACGCATTACATCATCGTCGGCCGCGTCACCCATGTCGTGCTCTCCGACAGCCCCGCGGCGCTGCTCTACGGCCAGCGCGCCTATCGCCGGGCGGTCCACCTGCCGCCCGCGGACCCGTGAAAAAGGTCTCAAGAGAATAGTTGATAAAGCAACTAATTGGTGAATAGTGTATCCACGAATGAAGAATGAGGCGGGCAACACACCCGCCCATCCAACCAGGAGAGGGAAATGACAGATACATCCGGGCTGGGCGCGAACCAGCTCAAGAAGAACTCGCTCGGCCTTCTGGCCGTGACCTTCATGGTCGTCTCGGCCGCATCGCCCCTGACCGGGGTGGCGGGGGCCATGCCGCTTGCCTTCCTTCTTGGCAACGGCACCGGGGTTCCGGCCATGTTCATTGTCATCACCGCGCTGATGCTGGCCTTTGCGGTCGGCTATGTGGCGATGGCCAAGCATGTGAAGAACGCCGGCGCCTTCTATGCCTATGCCGCGCGCGGGCTTGGCGGCCATGTCGGCGGAGCCGTCGCGATCCTCGCGCTCCTGTCCTACAACTGCATGCAGTTCGGCCTGATCGGCCTGTTCGGCGGCGTGGCCTCGGGCGTGTTCGGCGGCCTCGGGATCGAAATGCCCTGGTACTACTGGAGCCTCATCGCCCTGATCCTCGTCGGCATCCTCGGCTATCGCCAGGTCGACCTCTCGGCCAAGGTGATGATCGTCCTGGTGGCGCTGGAATATCTCATCGTCCTGGTGGTGGATTTCGCCATTCTCGGCCAGGGCGGCGCCAATGGCCTTGCCTTCCCGATGTTCGACTCCACCGCCTTCTTCTCGGGCTCGCTGACCGCCGCCGTGCTCTTCTGCCTCGGCTGCTTCATCGGCTTCGAGGCGACGACGATCTATGCCGAAGAAGCCCGCGACCCCGACCGCACCATCCCGCGCGCGACCTATCTCTCGGTGCTGGCCATCGGTGTGTTCTTCATCTTCACCACCTGGCTGATGATCGTCGGTGTCGGCGCCGAAAACCTCCTGCCCACGCTCGGCGGCATGGCCGATCCGACGACGTTCTTCTTCGATCTCGCGGGGCAATATGCCGGCGGCACCGTGGCGAACATCACCGGCATCCTCTTCGTGACCGGCCTCTTCGCCGCGCTTTCGGCCTTCCACAACTACATCGCCCGCTATTCCTATGTTGCCGGGCGCGACGGTCTCTTGCCCGCCGCCTTTGGCCGCACCCATGACCAACACCTCAGCCCGCATATCGGCTCGGTGGTGCAAAGCATCGGCGCGCTCATCATCCTGGCGGTGTTCGCGGGCCTCGGCCTCGATCCGGTGCTGAACATGTTCACCTGGATCAGCCAGATCGGCACGCTTGGCGTTCTCGCCATGATGACGATCACCTCGCTTTCGGTGATGGCCTTCTTCCGCCAGCCGGGCCAGCAGGAAAACGTGATGGCCGCGGTGATCCTGCCCCTGGTATCCGGTTTGGTGATGGCGACGCTCTACGTCTACATCTTCGTCAACTTCGGCGATCTGACCGGCACCACCGGCGGCGCGCTCAGCTGGATCCTGCCGCTCCTCACGGTGATTGCCGCCGTGCTGGGCCATTTCATCGCCGCAGGCCTCAAGGCCCGCGCCCCCGCCCGGTTCGAGGCGATGGGCCAGAACCAGTTCTGAAAGCCGGCGCCGCGGGCACGTCCCGCGGCGCCTCTCCCCGGCCCGGCAGGGCAGGGGCATGGGCATCGCCAGCCACGCTCCGGCACCCCGTTTCCGGCACCCAATTCTTAAGTCCAAGTTAATACGACTTCGCAAGTCATTGATTTTGTTATATATGACAAAGCGTCCGAGCTCGGACGCCCCCTTCCGTCCGGGGCCAAACTCCCCTATCCCAAGGGGGCAAGGATAAGGGAGGGCAAGATGATCCCGGTCAGAGGCTATCAGGGGCAGAAGGTGGCGGTCCTCGGGCTGGGCCGGTCGGGTCTGGCCACGGCCCGGGCGCTGGCCGCCGGCGGGGCCGAGCCCCTCCTGTGGGACGACAGCCCCGAAGCCCGCGCCAAGGCCGAGGCCGAGGGCTTCGCCCCCACCGACCTGACCCGCGCCACCGCCCTCGACGGGGTCGCCGCCCTCGTCACCTCCCCCGGCATCCCCCACCTCTTCCCCAAACCCCACCCGATCATCGCCCGCGCCCTCGACCAGGGCATCCCCGTGGACAACGACATCGGCCTCTTCTTCCGCTCCTGGGCCACCCCCGACTGGGACCGCTTCGAGACCGCCCCCCGCGCCGTCTGCATCACCGGCTCCAACGGCAAGTCCACCACGACGGCCCTGATCCACCACATCCTCCAGGTCGCCGGCCGCCCCACCCAGATGGCCGGCAACATCGGCCGCGGCGTCCTGGACATCGACCCGCCCCAGGACGGCGAGGTCGTGGTGCTGGAGCTCTCCTCCTACCAGACCGACCTCGCCCGCGCCCTCACCCCCGACGTCGCGGTCTTCACGAACCTCTCCCCCGACCACCTCGACCGCCACGGCGGCATGGGAGGTTACCTCGCCGCCAAGGCCCGCCTCTTCACCGCCGGCGGCCCAGACCGCGCCGTGATCGGCGTGGACGAGGTCGAGGGCCGCTTCCTTGCCGACCAGATCGGCCAGGGCCCGCAGGACGACCGGGTGATCCGCATCTCCTCGGGCACCAAGCTCGAAGGCTTCGGCTGGTCGGTCTTCGCCCGCAAGGGCTTCCTTGCCGAATGGCGCAAGGGTCGGCAGATGGCCTCGATCGACCTGCGCGAGGTCAAGGGCCTGCCCGGCGCCCACAACCACCAGAACGCCTGTGCCGCCTATGCCGCCTGCCGGTCCCTCGGCGTGGCGCCCAAGTTGATCGAGCAGGCGCTCCATTCCTTCGCGGGCCTGCCCCACCGCAGCCAGCTTGTGGGCGAGCGGGGCGGTGTCCGCTTCGTGAACGACAGCAAGGCCACCAACGTGGACGCCGCGGCCAAGGCGCTGCAGGCCTTCCCGAAGATCCGCTGGATCGCCGGCGGTCTTGGCAAGGAGGGTGGCATCGCCGCGCTGCAGCCCTCGCTGGGCGCCGTGGTCAAGGCCTACCTCATTGGCCATTCTGCCCGCGACTTCGCGCTCCAGATCGGCGAGACCCCCCACGAGATCTGCGAGACCATGGAGCGCGCCGTGGCGCGGGCGGCGGAGGAGGCGCAGCCGGGGGAGGTGGTGCTGCTGGCGCCGGCCGCCGCGAGCTTTGACCAGTACCCGAACTTCGAGAAGCGGGGCGAGGACTTCACGGCGCGGGTCAGGGCTTTGACGGGCGGCTGAACTGCCGGGCGGTTTGACATCGTCGCGGGGCCGGTCCAGCTTGCGGGCCAAAGGGAGAAGCCCATGCACGGCCGCTGCACCTGCGGAGCGATCCGCTATCACCTGAAGCATCGCCCGCTGTTCGTCCATGCTTGCCACTGTAGCTGGTGCCAGCGGGAGACCGGGTCGGCCTTCGCGCTGAACGCGATGATCGAGACCGAGTTGATTGAGGTCATGGGCATGCCGGACATGGTCATGACCCCGTCGGCCTCAGGCCGTGGGCAGGAGATCGCGCGGTGCCCGGCCTGCCGGGTGGCGCTGTTCAGCCATTATGCCGGGTCGGGGCGGGCGGTGGCTTTCGTGCGGGTCGGCACGCTGGACGAGCCGGGGGCGCTGCCGCCGGATGTCCATATCTTTGCCGCTTCGAAGCAGGCCTGGGTCGAGTTGGACGACCGGGTGCCGGTGGTTCCGGAGTATTATGACCGGCGGGAGCTTTGGCCGCAGTGGGCGCTGGACCGCTGGCAGGCGATGAAGGACCGCGTCCGCGGGGGCTGAGGGGAGGCGTCCGAGCTCGGACGCCCTGCTAGATTCAATGATTTCAATGAGTTATGTAGTCGAATTAACTTGGACTTAATGATTGCGGCTTTGGGGAACGAATTTTCTGCGAAAATTCGGGGTGACGATCCTTCTGCGAGGGATATGAAGTTAAGCGCATGAATTTTCGTAGAAAATTCATGTCCATGAGTTGCCGCAGAAAGCTCGATCTTCGACTGGGGTTCCCTACAGCTTCACCTCGCCCGCCAGATCGGCAAGCATCTGCGCAGAGCGGCGCAACGCTTCGGCCTCGACATCATCCAGATCGGGCAGCAGGTCGGCGGTCACGCCGGCGCGGCCCACGGCGCGGGGCAGGGAGAGCGTGGCACCCTTCACCCCCACCACTTCGGGCGTGAGGATCGAGACCGAAAGGACCGCCTGTTCGTCGCGCAGGATGGCGCGGGCGATGCGGGCAAGGCCGGCGCCGATGCCATACCAGGTGGCGCCCTTGCCTTCGATGATGCGGTAGGCCGCGCGGCGTACGCCGGCGTCGATGCGGGCCACCACCTCGTCGGTGATGGCCGCGCCCATCTGCGCTGCCGCCGCCCGGATCGGCACCGAGCCTGCCTGGGCGGAGGACCAGGCGAGTACCTCGCTGTCGCCATGTTCGCCCAGGACATAGCCGTGGATCGACTGCGGCGAGAGATGCAGGTGCTGGCCAAGCAGCGTGCGGAACCGGGCGGAGTCGAGGATGGTGCCCGAGCCGATGACGCGTGACGGCGGCAGGCCCGAAAGCCGCGTGGCGATGTCGGTCATGATGTCCACCGGGTTGGTGGCGATGAGCAGGATCGCGTCGGGGGCAACGCGCCGCACGGCGCCGATGACTTCGGCGAAGACCTCGGCATTGCGCGACAGAAGCGCAATGCGCGTCTCGCCCGGCTTCTGGCTGACCCCGGCGGCCAGGATCACCAGATCGGCGCCTGCGAGCGCATCGTAATCGCCGGCGATGACCCGCGTGGCCGAGGCAAAGGGCACGGCATGGGAGATGTCTTCGGCCTGGGCCTGCGCGAGTGCCGGCGAGCGGTCCACAAGAACGATCTCGCCCGCCACGCCCATGAGGGCCAGGGCATAGCCTGCGGCCGAGCCGACCATGCCCACGCCCACGATTCCGATCCGTGCTGCCATGCCTGCCCCCGGTTGCTGCGGGTGCAGGATGGACGCCGCGGCGGGGTCAGGCAATCGCTATTCGATGTCTTCGCCGGGATCGACGCCCCAGAGCGCGTCTTCGGGGACCCAGCCCTTGTCGCCCTCGATGGAGATGCGGCACCAGCCGTTCAGACATTCGACGACCTTGCCGATCACGCCCATTTCGGCCTGGAACAGCACATCGGCCCGCAAGTCAGGCTGGGCGCGAAATTCGGCCATGTCCTGTTCGACCATCACGGTGCGGACGCCGGAGAGGAGCGAGTAATGCACCCATCCGCCTTCGCCATCGGCATCTTCTATGCGGCGCCAGTTTTCGTATTCGGCGGTGATGCGCAGCGGCATCCCGGCGCGGGTGAAGACCCAGTCGATGCGGTGCGTGAGGCCGGGGCCGCGGCGGGCATTGCCTTCGCCTGTCTTGAGCGAGACGAAGCGGGGCAGGGGCAGGTTGGTGACAGCGCCGCGCGAGGGGTCGCGCGCCGGTTCCTGCGGCTTGGCAGAAGCGGTAGGTTCGGCGGCGGGCGCGGGGGCGGCGAGCGCCACGGGTTCGGCCGGGGCGGGGGCCGAGACCTGGATGGCGGCCTTGACGGCGGGGGGAAGCTGGTCCGGCGGCGGGGTGGCCGCCACGGCCTGCGCGAGCGGGGCCGTCAGACCCTGCGTCTGTGCCTGCTGCATCATGCCGGGAAGCGTCAGCGCACAGACCACTGCCGTGGCCCCGCCTGCCGCGATCCATCGCGCCTTGCCCATGCCTCACCGCCTGTCATGTGGCGCCCCCTGAGAGGGTCGCCCACTGCCGCCCATCCGGGCCGCCATGCGACACCGGACACCTCTTCCGGGGCTTGTGGATCGCCCCGCTTGCCGTCACTTTGCCATCCGAGGCCCTGAGAGGGAAGCAGGAGGAGAGCGCCGATGCCCGCACAAAGGCCGAGTGTTGTTGTTACGCGACGGTTGCCCGAGCCGGTGGAGACCCGGATGAAGGAACTGTTCAACGTCGAGTTGCGCGACGACGACACGCCGATGACGCGCGACGAGTTGGCCGCCGCCATGGCGCGGGCGGATGTTCTGGTGCCCACCATCACCGACCGCATCGACGCGGGCCTTATTGCCAAGGCGGGAGAGAAGCTGCGGCTGATCGCCAATTACGGGGCAGGTTTCGACCATATCGACGTGGCGACAGCGCGAAGCCGCGGCATTCTTGTGTCGAACACGCCGGGCGTGACCACCGAGGACACCGCCGACATGGCGATGGCGCTGATCCTGGCGGTGACGCGGCGCATTCCCGAGGGGCTGGCGTTGATTCAATCCGGCGAATGGGCCGGTTGGGCGCCGACCGCGCTGATGGGCGGGCGCATCGCCGGGCGGCGCCTGGGCATCCTGGGCATGGGCCGCATCGGATCTGCGGTGGCGCGGCGGGCGCGGGTCTTCGGGATGCAGGTCCATTACCACAACCGCCGCCGGGTCCGGCCCGAGCTGGAGGAGGAACTTGACGCGACCTGGTGGGAAAGCCTGGACCAGATGATCGCGCGGATGGATGTGATCAGCGTGAACTGCCCGCACACGCCTTCGACCTATCACCTGCTGAACGCGCGGCGGCTGAAGCTTCTGAAACCCTCGGCGGTGATCGTGAACACCTCGCGCGGGGAGGTGATCGACGAGAATGCCCTGACGCGGGGCCTGCGCGCGGGCGAGATCGCGGGGGCGGGGCTGGACGTGTACGAGCACGGCAAGGAGATCAATCCCCGGCTGCGTGAGTTGCCCAATGTCGTGCTGTTGCCGCATATGGGGTCGGCCACGGTCGAGGGCCGGCTGGAAATGGGTGAGAAGGTGATCATCAACATCAAGACCTTCGCCGACGGCCACCGTCCGCCGGATCAGGTCGTGCCCTCGATGCTGTAGCGGATGGCCGCGCGGGCCAGACGGGCATGATGCGGAAGGACGCCCTGATCCTTGGTGCCTTTGCGGCCTATTTCGCCGCCCATGCGATGCTGCGCACCTGGGCGGGCGGCGGGCTGGAGGTGGACGAGGGCGAGATGCTGGTGCTGGGGCGGCGCTGGCAATGGGGCTATGGCCCGCAGTTCCCGCTGTACAACTGGCTGCAGGCGGGGTCCTTCGCGCTGTTCGGACCGACCACGCTTGGGCTGGCGGCCCTGAAGAACGTGGTTCTGTGGGTTTCGGTTACGGGGCTGTACCTGGGCCTGCGGCGAGTTCATGCCTTGCCCGTGGCGCTGGCCGGCGCGCTGTCCTTGGCGCTGTTGCCCAATGTCGTGTGGGAGTTCCAGCGCGCCTCGTCCCATTCCATCGTGCTGCTGGCCGGGGTGTGCTGGACGGTCTGGGCGGTGATGGGCGTGTTGGCGCGGGGGGCGCGGCGCGACTGGCTGATGCTGGGGGTGGTGGTCGGTCTGAGCGGGTTGACCAAGGCGAATTACTGGCTGGTGCCGGTGACGTTGGCGGCGGTGCTGGCGCTTGGGCGGCCGCCCTTGCCCGACCTGCCGCGCCGGTCGGTCTGGCCTGGGCTGGCGCTGGCCGGCCTGGTGGCAGTGGCGATCCTGGCCTGGCCGTATCTGTGGATGCTGGAGCATCCGGAGCTGACGATGGCCTCGTCGGGAAAGGCGTTCCGCAGCGAATTCGGCCTCGTGCCCGGCGTGGAGGGGCTGGCCGAGGCGGCGGTGGGCACGCTGGCGGGGCTTTTGCCGGTGGGGCTGGCGGTCTGGCTTCTGTCGCGGGGCCGGGCGGTGCCGGCGGGGCCGGACTGGCCGGGGCGGCTGTTGGTGGCGGCGGGGATCGCGGGGCTGGGGCTGAGCGCGGCGGCGATCCTGGTGGTGCGGGCCACGGAGGTGGAGTCGCGCTGGCTTGTGCCGGCCTATGTGCTGCTGGCGGCCGGGCTGATGGTGCAGGCGGCGCGGCGGGCGACGCCGGCGGGGCTGCGGCGGCTTTGGATTGCTTGCGGGGTGATCGGGGCGCTGACGCTTGGCGGCATGGCCAACCACCGTCTGTCGGCGCCGGGGACCGGGATGATCGATTTCGTGCCGCTGGCCGAGGCGGTGGACCGGATGGCGCCGGATGTGGTGATGGCCGATTACCATATCGGCGGGAACCTGGTGCTGCTGCGGCCCGACCTTGCGGTGCTGGCGCCCTTGGCCGGGGCGGTGCCGCCCGGTGCGCGGCGGGTGCTGATCCTGACGCGGGGCGGGGCGGTGCCGGATCCGGTGACGGCTTTCGCGCTGCGCGGGCTTGACCCGCCGCCCGAGGCGGCGAGGCGCGTGGTCGAGACGGTGGCGCTGCCCTATCTGAGGCCGGTGGAGGAGCGGTTCGAGATTGGGGCGATGCTGCTGCCGGATGTGGCGCTTAGCCCGGCACGCTGAGGGGGCGGGCGGCGGAGGCGCGGATCAGGGCGGCGATGCCTTGCAGTTGCCGGGCGAGGGGGGTGGAGTTGCGCCAGACCATGCCCACGGTGCGCGAGGGGCGGGGGCTGTAGAAGCGCTGCACCGCCACGTCGGCCGAGCGGGTTTCCACCGCGACGGCCATGTCGGGGATCAGCGTCACGCCGATGCCGGCGCCGACCATCTGAACGAGAGTGGAGAGCGAGCTGCCGTCCAGCAACTCGCGGGGGGGCGCGGGCTGCATGTTGCAGAAGGACAGGGCCTGGTCGCGGAAGCAGTGGCCTTCTTCCAGCAGGAGGAGCCGCATCTCGCGCAGGCCTTCGCGGTCGGGGACGGGGAGGGCCGCCTCATGCGCGGGACGGACGAGGACAAAATCCTCGGAGAAGAGCGCAACCTCGGTCAGCGCGGGTTCCGAGACGGGCAGGGCCACGACGGCGGTGTCGAGCCGGCCGTCGAGCAGTTCCTGGATCAGCTTGGGCGTGACCGTTTCGCGCACATGGATGTCCAGCTCGGGGTGGTTCCGTGCCAGGTCGGCGATGATGCGCGGCAGGAGATAGGGTGCCACGGTCGGGATGATGCCGATGCGCAGCCGGCCGAGAAGCCTGTCGCGCGCGGCGCGTGCCATGTCGCCCAATTCGTCCACCTGCGCCAGGATGGCGCGGACACGGGGGGCAAACTCCTCGCCGAAGCTGGTCAGACGCACCTGCCGCGCGCCACGTTCGAAAAGGGGGGCACCCAAATCCTCTTCCAACTCGCGGATCTGCATGGACAGGGCGGGTTGCGAGACGGCGCTGGCTTCGGCCGCGCGGCCGAAATGGCCGTGTCGGGCGAGCGCCTCGAAATAGCGGAGCTGGCGGAGGGTGAGCGAGTTCATAAGGGCATCTTATGAAGGTGATCAGGAAATACAACTTCTTCTAATCGCTCTCGCTTGCTAGACAAGGGTATCGGCACTGAGACTCGCAGATTGCCGGCCTTTGGCCGGGCCTGCGCCGTTTTCCGTGCATTGGTCAGGATAGGGAGAATGAAATGGACGGAAACGATGTCGGAGCCGGCAAGTGCCCGGTGATGCATGGCGCCCTGACGACGCCTGCGATGCGGTCGAACCGTGACTGGTGGCCGAACCAGCTGAACCTGCGCATCCTGCACCAGCATTCGGCCCTGTCGAACCCGATGGACCCGGAGTTCAGCTACGCCGAGGCATTCAAGAAGCTGGATCTGGATGCGGTGAAGGCCGATCTGCGCGCGCTGATGACCGAAAGCCAGGACTGGTGGCCGGCCGACTTTGGCCATTACGGGCCCTTGTTCATCCGCATGGCCTGGCACTCGGCCGGGACCTATCGCGTGGGCGACGGGCGCGGCGGCGCCGGTGGCGGGCAGCAGCGGTTCGCGCCCCTGAACTCCTGGCCGGACAACGCCAACCTGGACAAGGCGCGGCGGCTGCTTTGGCCGATCAAGCAGAAGTACGGCAACAGCCTGTCCTGGGCCGACCTGATGGTGCTGACCGGGAACGTCGCGCTGGAAAGCATGGGCTTCAAGACCTTCGGCTTCGGCGGCGGTCGGGCGGATACCTGGGAACCGGAAGAGGATGTGAACTGGGGGGCCGAGGACAAGTGGCTGGCCGATGCCCGCTACAGCGGCGACCGGCAGCTGGAAAACCCGCTGGCCGCCGTGCAGATGGGCCTGATCTACGTCAACCCCGAAGGCCCGAACGGCAACCCCGACCCGCTGGCCGCGGCGAAGGATATTCGCGAAACCTTTGCCCGCATGGCGATGAACGATGAGGAGACTGTCGCGCTGATCGCCGGGGGCCACACGTTCGGCAAGACTCACGGCGCGGGCGATGCGGCGCTGGTCGGGCGCGAGCCGGAGGCCAACCCGATCGAGGCGCAGGGCCTGGGCTGGTTTTCGACCTATGGCTCGGGCAAGGGCGGCGACGCCATCACCTCGGGCCTGGAAGTGACCTGGACCACCACGCCGACGCGGTGGAGCAACAACTTCTTCTGGAACCTGTTCGGCTATGAGTGGGAACTGACCAAGAGCCCCGCCGGCGCGCATCAGTGGCGGCCCAAGGCGGGGATGGGTGCGAACACCGTGCCGGATGCGCATGACCCCAACAAGCGGCATCAGCCCACGATGCTGACCACCGACCTGGCGCTGCGCTTTGACCCGGACTACGAGAAGATCTCGCGCCGGTTCCTGGAGAACCCGGACCAGTTCGCCGATGCCTTCGCGCGGGCCTGGTTCAAGCTGACCCACCGCGACATGGGGCCGAAGGTTCGGTATCTGGGGCCGGAAGTGCCTGCGGAAGACCTGATCTGGCAGGACCCGATCCCGGCCCGCGACCATGCGCTGATCGATGCCGCCGATATCGCGGCGCTGAAGGCGGAAATCCTGGGTTCGGGCCTGACCGTGGCCGAGCTGGTTTCGACCGCCTGGGCTTCGGCTTCGACCTTCCGCGGTTCGGACAAGCGGGGCGGGGCCAATGGCGCGCGCATCCGCCTGGCGCCGCAGAAGGACTGGGAGGTGAACCAGCCCGAGCAGCTTGCCAAGGTGCTGGGCGTGCTGGAGGCGATCCAGGCCGGGTTCAATGCGCGGGCGGCGGGAGGCAAGAAGGTCTCGATGGCGGACCTGATCGTCCTGGGTGGCACCGCGGCGGTCGAGGCGGCGGCGAAGGCGGCGGGGCATCCGGTCGAGGTGGCCTTTGCGCCGGGCCGCATGGACGCGAGCCAGGAGCAGACCGACGTGGCGAGCTTTGCCGTGCTGGAGCCGGTGGCGGACGGGTTCCGCAACTATGAGAAGGAGGCCTATGCGGTGGGGGCGGAAGAGCTGCTGCTGGACCGGGCGCAGCTTCTGACCCTGACGGCGCCCGAGATGACCGTGCTGGTCGGCGGGCTGCGCGTGCTGGGCGCCAACGCGGGCGGTTCGGCTGCCGGGGTCTTCACCGACCGGCCGGGCGTGTTGAGCACCGACTTCTTCGTGAACCTGACCGACATGGCGAACGAGTGGGTGGCGACCGATGCGGGCGGGCGGAGCTTTGACATCCGCGACCGCGAGACCAAGGCGGTGAAATGGACGGCGACGCGGGCGGACCTGGTGTTCGGGTCCAACTCGCAGCTGCGGGCCATCGCCGAGGTCTGGGGCGCCAAGGGGGCCGAGGCGGGCTTTGTGCGCGCCTTTGCCAAGGCCTGGACGAAAGTGATGAACCTGGACCGCTTCGACCTGGCCTGAAGCGGGGCAGGATCGGGGAGGCGTCCGAGCTCGGACGCCTCCTTGAATCGTTATAAATCAATGATTTGAACGGCCGGATTTACCTTTCGGTAAGGTCTGGCCGCGTGCCGGCCTGCGACCGGTCAGCCGAGCGCGACGACCTGGGGTTCTGCGGCTTCGGCCAGGACCAGTGCCGCACCTCCTGCGGCCATGGCCTGTGCGACCTCGGGCGGTGGCGGCCTGTCGGTGACCACCTCGTCCAGCATGTCGAAGCCCCCCACGCGGATGAAGCCGCGGCGGCCGAACTTACTGGCATCGGTCAGCACCGCGCGGCGTGCACCGCAGCCCAGGGCGACGCGGGCAAACTCGGCCTCGTGCAGATCGAAGTCCATCACGCCGCCGGCATCCACCGCGCCGGCCGAGATGATCGCATGTTCCACCGTGAAATCGCGGATGAAGGCGAGCGCCGAGGCCCCAAGGGCGGCGCCGGAATCGCCGCGCAACTCTCCCCCCGCCATGAAGACGCGGTTGCCGTTCACGGTGGCCAGCGTCCGCGCCACGTCGGAGGAATTGGTCACGACCGTCAGGCGGCGGTGGCCCAGAAGCTCACGCGCGAGGAAGCTGGTGGTGGTGCCGGTGTCGAGCATGAGCGAGGCGCCATCGGCGATGCGCTGTGCCATGGCCCGGGCGATGCGGCGCTTGGCGCCGGCATTCTCGCGCATGCGGCGGTCGAACGGGGCTTCGCCCATCTGGCCCGCCAGGCCCACGGCGCCGTGGACGCGGACGGCGGCGCCGGTATCGACCAGCGCGCGGATGTCGCGGCGTACGGTTTCGGTGGAGACGCCCAGTTCCTGTGACAGGGCCGTCACGCTGAGCGAGCCGCGCCCTTCGAGCAGCTTGAGAATCGCCCCGTGGCGCTTGGAAGACATGACTGAAACGCGACCGGTTCTGTGACTTGATGCACGATACTGACCGAATTCGGGGGAAGATTCAAACCGGCGGTCACGAAAACCACAAAATACCGCGATTCCCGTTGACAGGCCGGGCCAAGCGGCGCGTAATTTGACCAAGAGGAGAAGGGGCGGCACTGCGCCCTGAGAACGACCAGGCGGGCCGTTCCGGCCTGTTCAACAGCTGGGGGTTACCGATGCGCCTTTCCCTGCCGCTTGCTGCGGTCCTTTCCCTTTCCACCGCCTTTGCCGCCCTGGCGCAGGAAAGCGCCGATCCGATCAAGCTGACGCTGCACGACTGGACGGGGCAGCTGATCACCACGACGCTGATGGGCGAGGTGCTGAAGAAGGCGGGCTACAACGTCGAATATGTCCAGGCCGATTACCTGGCCCAGTTTGCCGGGCTGGAAACCGGCGACCTGGATGTGGCGATGGAGATGTGGGAGACGACGGGCCGCGAGGCGATGGATGCGGCCGTGGCGACGGGCGGGGTCGAGGTCTTTGGCCCGACCGGCATGAAGGCCAAGGAAGAATGGTGGTATCCGGCCTACATGAAGGAGAAATGCCCTGGCCTGCCCAACTGGGAGGCGCTGAAGGACCCGGCCTGCGCCGAGGCCTTTGCCACGCCGGAAACTGCGCCGAAGGGGCGCTATCTGGGCGGGCCGGTGACCTGGGGCGGCTTTGACGAGGAGCGGATCGAGGCGCTGGAGCTGCCCTTCGAGGTGATCCATGCAGGCACCGATGCCGCGCTGTTCGCCGAGCTGGAAAGTGCTTACCAGCGCGAGGCGCCGGTCATGCTGTGGATCTATGCGCCGCACTGGGCGCCGGCGAAATACAAGGGCGAATGGGTCGAGTTCCCCGAATACACGGCGGAATGCTATACCGACCCGGCCTGGGGATCGAACCCCGACGCAACGCATGATTGCGGCAAGCCCTTCGGCGAGATCTGGAAGGTCGGCTGGGTGGGCGTGAAGGACAAATGGCCGGGCGCGTACAACGCGATCAAGACCTTCACCATCGACAACGACACGATGGGCGCGTTGATCACCGAGGTCGATCTGAACGGCAAGACGGTGGATGCCGTTGTCGGCGAATGGATGGCGGCCAACGAGGCGGTCTGGAAGCCCTGGATCGGTCAGTGACGCGACGCTTTCGGCGGATCAGATGACGGACGCCCCGGAAACTCTGGTCTGCCGCGATGTATGGAAGATCTTCGGAGCCCGCGCCGAAGAAAGGCTGGCCGCGCTGGATCAAGTCCCCGATCTGGCGCGGCTGGCCGAGCTGGGCCTTGTGGCCGCGGTGCGTGGCGTGGACCTGTCGGTGCGGCGGGGCGAGATTTTTGTCATCATGGGGCTTTCGGGGTCGGGCAAATCGACCCTGGTGCGGTGCCTGTCGCGGCTGATCGAGCCGACGCGGGGCCAGGTGCTGTTCGAGGGGCAGGATCTGCTGAAGGCCAGCGAGGCCGAGATGACGCAAATCCGGCGGCACAAGATGGGCATGGTGTTCCAGAACTTTGCCCTTCTGCCGCATCTGAGCGTGCTGGAGAACGTGGCATTTCCGCTGGAGGTGCAGGGCGTGGCGCGTGCGGCGCGCGAGGCGCGGGCGCGCGAGATGGTGGCGCTGGTCGGGCTGGCCGGACGCGAGGCGGCCTATCCGCGCCAATTGTCTGGCGGGCAGCAGCAGCGGGTGGGCATCGCCCGGTCGCTGGCGGGCAAGCCGGAACTGTGGTTCCTGGACGAGCCGTTTTCGGCGCTGGACCCGCTGATCCGCCGCGAGTTGCAGGACGAGTTCCTGCGCCTGCAATCGCGGCTGAAGAAGACCATCGTCTTCATCACCCATGATTTCGACGAGGCGATCCGGTTGGCGGATCGCATTGCCATCATGAAGGATGGTGCGGTCGAACAATGCGGCACGCCCGAGGAGCTGGTGCTGAGCCCGGCCACGGATTACGTGCGCGAGTTCACGCGGGGCGTGGCCAAGGCCAAGGTGGTGCGGCTGGGATCGCTGGCGGTGCCGGGCGTGGCGGCGGGGCCGCGACTGCCCGCGCGGATGACGGTGGCCGAGGCGGGACCGGCCTTCCTGGCCGGGGCCGAGGCGCTGACTGTGGAGGAGGGTGGCGCCTCGCGCGGCGTGGTGCCGCGCGAGGCGGTGGTGCGCATCCTTCTGGGGGGCGAGGCGTGAGCGCGTTCGTCCGGGTGCCCCCCTCCCCCAACCCCTCCCCACGAGGGGGAGGGGAGGGCGCAGTGCCTGCCGTTTGCGTGGGGGGCGAAGCGTGAGCGCACTGGCGACGCCACGGCCCTTGCGGCTGGATGGGCGCTGGCTTTGGGCGGCGGCGTTGCTGCTGGCGGCGGCGATCTGGCTTTGGGGCGCGAGCCTGATGCCCTGGGCCTTCGACTACCCCAAGGCCTGGCGCATTCCGGCGGCGCGCTGGATCGGCAGCTTTGTCACCTGGCTGACCAAGGAGGCGGCGCTTGGCCCGGTGGCCTTTTCCGACGTGACGCGGGGCATTGCGGCGGTGGTGGAGGCGCCCTACCGGCTGGTGCATGGCGTGCTGGCGACGGGCTGGGTGCGGGCGGAGAGCGGTACGACTGTGGTGCTGTTGCCGCCCCTGGCCTGGGTGGCGGTGATCGGCATCGTGGCGCTGATGGGGCTTTGGGCCGGAGGCTGGGGGCTGGCGGCCCTGATGGCGGCCTGTTTCGGCTTTGTCGCGGTTTTCGGGCAATGGGGCTCGGCCATGGTGACGCTTGCCTCGATCCTGGTGGCGGTGCCGATCGGGGTGGCGGGCGGGCTGATGCTGGGCGTGCTGGCCTTTCGACATGCCTGGTTCGATCGGGCGCTGCGGCCCTTCCTGGACCTGATGCAGACCATGCCGGTCTTTGCCTATCTGGTGCCGATCCTGATCCTGTTCGGCTTTGGTCCCACGGCGGCGGTGATCGCCACGCTGATCTATGCCATGCCGCCGATGACGCGGCTGACCACGCTGGCGCTGGCCCGCGTGCCTTCCGAGACGCACGACCTTGCCCGGATGGTGGGCTGCACTCCGCGCCAGACGCTGTGGCGTGTGCTGGTGCCCTCGGCGCGCGAGGCGCTGATGGTGGGGGTGAACCAGGTGATCATGCTGTCGCTGAACATGGTGATCATCGCCTCGATGATCGGCGCGGGGGGGCTGGGCTTCGATGTTCTGACGGCGCTCAGGCGGCTGGATTTCGGCGCGGGGCTGGAGGCGGGGCTGGCCATCGTGGCGCTTGCCATCGCGCTGGACCGGCTGAGCCAGGCGGTGGCGCATAAGGCGGCGGGGGTGGA
>Ga0209368_1000766_pt1 | contig 20407 bp, 13 predicted proteins | sample EBPBio242008_DNA_FD_185862 | JGI IMG/M metagenome (GOLD analysis project Ga0209368, IMG submission 185862) | Wastewater treatment Type I Accumulibacter community from EBPR Bioreactor in Madison, WI, USA - Reactor 1_4/24/2008_ DNA (SPAdes)... | ecosystem: Engineered > Bioreactor > EBPR >...
CGAATGGTGGACCACCGGCTCGCCGTCGATGTATTCGATGATCGCGCTATCGCCCGAGGCGTCCTCGATGGCCAGATGCACGGTCGCGTCGTGCCCGTTGGCTGTAACCATCACCACCTGAATGCCTTTCAGCAATTCCAGGGCCTCGGCGACGGTCGCAGCGTTGTCCAGCACGTATTGCGCCCAGAGACCGGCCTGAACACCGGGCAGCGAAGGGTCGCGCGCGCCGTAGTCGGCGGCATTGAGATAGAGCATGTGAACGCCCACGCCCTTCTCGTTGATCCCGTCCGCCGTACCGATCCCGTAGACGGTCGTGACGAGGCTGCCGTACTTCGACGTCCAGCGCGCCGGGTTCTCGGCCACGATGACCTCGCCTCCGGCAAGCCCGCCGTCGCGATCCATGCCGCGCGGCAGCAGGGTCAAGACTGGCTCGGTGCTTTCGGGCCAGTCCATGGTTCGGCTGACCATCGTGTCATAGCCGTTGTCGTTCCAGAGCATGCGCGTGCATGCCTGAGCACTGGCCGATGAAAGCCCGATCGATACGACGACAACGGTCGTCAGAAGTCTTGACTGCATTCGTGATCCTCCCTGTATGCGCGTAATGCGGATTGTCGTGTTTCATGTTCTCCGCGAGGCGCTGAGTTACCATTTGTCCTGGTTGAAGCGGGCGTCAAGCAAACGAGTTCAGGTTGTGGAAGCCGCAAACCCCACGGCCCAAACCAGCGACATGAAACAGATCCTTTTCTCAATTCTGAAGCTTCAGTCGGCGGCCATCTCGGTTCCCTCTTCCGGCAACCCGAAAAGCCAGGGCAGCATGAGCGTGGTCGCGCAATCCTCGTAGCGTTCCTCGAAATGCTGGCGGGCCTCGGCTGTGCGGTAGGCTTCGGGCATCAGATCCATCTGCCGGTTCAGGTAGACCTGCCGGATCATCTCATAGAACCCCGGTCGGGTGATGTCGTGCCCACGCATGAGGTCGCCCCGCTTTTCGCCACGCAGGAAGATGGTCTTGTCCCGCTTGATGGTCTCGGAGACCATCAGCTGATCGATCGTGTCGGGATCGACCGATGTCGGATCATCCGACAGGATCACGAAGTCGGCAATCTTGCCGACCTCGATCGAGCCCTTGTCGGCTTCCTCGAAGGCTTGATAGGCGCTCCAGATTGTCATCGCTTTCAGGCCCTCGTCCACCGACATCCGCTGCGTCGACCCAAGGATATCGCCCGACCGTGTGCGCCTGGTGACGGTGGCATCGAGGGCGCGCATCGTGTCGGGGAAGGCCACCGGCGCATCGGTGTGGATCGTGACGGGAGAGCCACGCTTGCGATACCAGCCGGTGGGCGAGATGTTGTCTGCAAACTCCGGCCCCACCGTATGGTCGCGGTGCCATTCGCCCCAGTAGAACGTGTGCATGGTGAAAAGCGACGGGATCACCCCGGCACGGACGAAGTTTTCGACCTGGTCCTCTCGCTGGTATTGCCCGTGGATCAGGACGGTGCGTCGGTCGCCTGGCCCGTGGCGGCCTTGCGCCGCCCTGACGGAGGAGAGGAGCAGATCTGCCGCCGCTTCGCCATTGGCATGGACGATGATCTGAATGCCGTTCTCATAGGCCCAGTCCAATGACGAGATCACATCTTCATTCGTCACCGCCGGAAAACCCACATAGCCCGGCGGGTAGTCGCCCACCGGATCGACGTAAGGCCGGTCGCGCCAGGCGGTGAACCCTTGCGCCGAACCGTCGATTGTCAGCTTCGCCCCTGCGAGGCGGAAGCCCTTCTCATAGGTGCGGCTCACGTTGTTGCGGATGTAATCGCGGCCAAGAAGCACGTCGGCATAGGCGTAGATGTCGATCTTGACCGACCCGTCCGCGGTCAGCTTCTGCAGAACTGGGGTAAGGGAGGCATTCGCCCGGCCTTCCTGCCCGGTGGTATAGCCGAAGGACGACCACATCTCGGCCCCGGCGACGGTGAAAGCCTCGAAGCTGGAAGGGCCGAGGTTCTGCAGAAGCTTCGGCAGGGCGTTGAAGAAGGCCGTTTCTTCTACGACGCCATTGGGTTCCTGCGAGCCTTCCTTCCGCAGGATCTTGCCGCCGGCGGGGTCGGGCGTGTCAGCGGTGAATCTGGCGATCTCCAGCGCCTTCGAGTTCATGGCCCCGATATGGCCAGACTGGTGGACGACCAGCACCGGCAGCTCGGTCGAAACCTCGTCCAGCTCCTCACGGGACGGAGGACGCAGTTCGGCCAGCTGCGAATGGTCATAGCCGAAACCCATGATGATCTTGGCCGATGCCAGCGCCTCGGCATTGGCTTCCATCCACTCGCGCAATGTGGCTTGCAGCGCGGAGATGCTGTCTACCGCACCATCGGGCGGCGGCAGCATGTTGGCACTCAGCGCCTGAAGGCCGCCCATCATCACATGACCATGTGGGTCGATGAACCCCGGCAGCATGGCGCGACCGGCCAGGTCGACCATCCGAGTGTCGGGGCCCTTGAGCTTTATCACCTCATCGAGCGGCCCTGCCGCGATGATGCGCCCGGCGGTGACGGCCACCGCCTCGACCCGCGGGTTATCATCATCGATCGTCAAAATCGGGCCGCCGGAATAGATCGTGTCGGCCAGCGTCTCCTGTGCATGGCTCGCCCCGGCGCAAAGCGCGGTGGCGGCGGTGGTCAAAAGGAAGAAACGGCGGGACAGGCATAAGGTCATTCTGGCCTCCATCAGGGTTGGGGAGAACGGAGAGCTGTCAGGTCAGCGCCTGATCGAACGACCGGTTGAGCGCCTCGGCCACCGGGGCGACATCTTCCATCGTGAGGCAGAGGGGTGGCACGATCCGCAGGATGTTTCGGAAATTGCCGGATTTGGAAAGCACGATCCCGTTGCGCCGGGTGGCTTCGAACACCGCCGCCGTCACTTCGGGCGCCGGGGTCTTGGTCTGGCGGTCTTCCACCAGTTCCATCGCCAGCATGAAGCCCTGGCCGCGCACATCGCCGATCACCGGGTGGCTCTGCTGCAGGCGTTGCAACTCGGCCTTCAGCGCTGCGCCCACGGTGCGGGCGTTTTCGATCAGCCGGTCCTCGCGGATCACCCGCAGGACGGCGCGTCCGGCGGCGCAGGACACCGGGTTCGCCCCGTAGGTGTGGAAGATGAACTTGCCTGCCATCGCCTCTGCAACCTCGCGACGAGCCACGACGGCCCCGAGTGGCATGCCGTTGCCGATGCCCTTTCCCAGCACCACAATGTCGGGGACCACGCCGTGCTGTTCGAACCCCCAGAGCGCGGTGCCGGTCTTGCCAAAGCCCGCCTGCACCTCGTCCAGGATCAGAAGGCCCGCCGCCGCCCGCACCCGTTCGGCGGCACCCTTCAGATAACCGTCGGGCATCAGGACGATCCCGCCATAGCCCTGCACGGTTTCCACGATCATCCCCGCCAAGGCGCCACTGGTCGTGTAGCCGATGGTCCGGTCGATCTCGTCCAGGTAGGGCTGCGCACCGGGGCCGAAGACACCACGATAGTCGTTTGGTTCGGCCACGAAGGACACATTCGCAAGCTGGGCGAGGTTGTGGCGGAAGTTCTTCACCCCCGTCACTCCCTGTGCCCCATAGGTCGCCCCGTGGTAGGAGTTCCTGAGTGCCAGAATGTCCGAATTGCCGGTGAAGCGGCGGGCCATCATCAAGGCCAGGTCGATGGCTTCCGTCCCTGAGTTGGTGAAATGCACCACCCAGTCTTCGCTCGCCGGAAAGGTCGCGGCCAGTTCCTCGGCGAAATGGGCAGGCACCGGATGGTGGAACATCGTTGTGCAATGGGTCAGCGTGGCGACCTGTTCGGTCACCGCGGCCACGACCGCCGGGTGGGCATGGCCGATGCTGATGCAGAGGTTCATGCCCAGAAGATCGGTCAGGCGGTTCCCGGCCTCGTCCCAGATATATTGCATCTCGCCCCGTTTGATCACCAAGGGGTCGGAGTAGGGCACGAAGGCGCGCTGCGTAGCGGCGAAGTATCGGTCACGAAGCCCGAGGATCGTCTCGCGGTCCCAGGAAGTATGGCTGGCGGCAAGATCTTCGGGCATGGCGGGCTCCGGATGAAGTGGATCGTCGCGCAATGTCGCGCCGGGGCCTCCTCGCGCATAGTGACAGATGGCCCCAATCTGTGGGACAGTTCCCGCCACCCCGACTGGTGCTGCCATGCCCCGCGCGGCCACGATGCCCCTCTTGCGACTGCCCGACGGCCCGCACCGGTCGTTGCACGAGCGTTTGTGTGAGGCGGTCAGCACCGCCATCGCGGCAGGAGACCTTACCCCCGGCACGATGCTGCCCTCCTGCCGGGCGCTGGCCGGGCAATTCGGGCTGTCACGCAACACCGTTCAGGCGGCTTACGCTGCGCTGACCGACCGGGGCCTTCTCTCGGTGCGCGACCGGTCTGGCTACGTCGTAGCCGGGCAAACGGCCTCCGCGGTCCCGGGCCGGCAGCAGGACACGGGGCCTTCGCCCCTCACATGGACCGGCCCGCGGCCGTCCGAGCTGCCCCGCGTGATCCACCCGGCCGACTGGGCCCACTATCCTTTTCCCTTCATCTACAACCAGACGGACAGCGCGCTGTTCCCGATCGAGGCCTGGCGCGACTGCTCGCGCCTGGCGCTGAACCGGCGCACCTTGCGCGGCTGGACCGGCGACATGGTGGAAGGCGACAGCGCCGACCTGTCACGCCTGATCCGCACCCGCCTGAAACTCCATCGCGGCATCGACGCGCGGCCCGAAGAGATCCTGATCACCCCCGGCGCACAGGGAGCCATCGCCATCGTGGCAGCCCTCTTCGCAGGCCTGCCCGGTGCGGTAGCGATGGAGAACCCAGGCTATCCCGATGCGCGCAATGCCTTCCTGATCGCCGGCAACCGGGTTCTGCCGGTGCCGGTGGACGAGGCCGGGCTACAGGTGGACGACCTGCCTGTGCAAACGAAGCTGGTCTATGCCACGCCAAGCTACCAGTTCCCCACCTCGGTCACGCTGACGATGGACCGCCGCCGCAGGCTTCTTGACCGGGCCGCGGCCGAGGGCTTCGTCATTCTGGAAGACGAATACGAGGCCGAACTGCGCAACCCGGACCGCCTGCCCGCGCTGCGCGCGCTCGACGGGGCCGACCGGGTGATCCATGTCGGCAGCTTCTCCAAGACCCTGTCCCCCGGGCTGCGTCTGGGCTTCATGGTGGCCCACCCCGACATCATCGCCGAGGCCCGCGCAGTCCGAGTGGTGCAGTGTCGCCATGTGCCGACAGTGGTGCAGGAGGCAGCGGCGATCTTCATTGCGAAAGGTTATTTCGACAGCCATCTGCGTGCCCTGGACGCGGAGCTCAGCGTGCGGCGCGAGGCAATACGGGCTGCGATCGCCGAGCACCTGCCAGAATTCCGGATCGGCCCTTCGCACGGGGGGACGGCAATTTGGCTGCAAGGCTCGGACGGATTTGATGCCGCCGGGTTCAAGCAGGCGCTTCTGGCGAAAGGCGTGATCGTCGACAGCGGCGAGGTGTTCCACATCGACGGTACAGCACACGGCTGCATTCGCCTCGCCTTTGCCGCCGTCCCGACCGACCTGATCGATGCGGGCGTCACCGTGATCGCGGAAGTGCTTCGGGGTACCGGACCGTCCTGACCGGGACGGCCGGAAAATGCCTTGGGACGCAATGGCTGCATCCCTTAAGCCGCAACACGCGGTCTTACGCAATGGGGCGCCGATGCTTCGGCAGTGGGGTCAGTAGGCCGTCCAGCCGCCATCGGATGCAAGCAGCGCGCCGGTCATGTAGCTTGCCTCGGGCGATGCGGCAAAGAGGATCACGGCCGCCTGTTCCCAGACCGTCGAGGCGCGCGCGATCAGGGGCGCGGATTTGACCACCGCGCGCGGGGCGGCGGCATCGGCCGCGCCCTGCTTCGACATCACGAATTCGGTCGCCCGTTCCAGCATCGGCGTCTGCGTGGCGGCCATGTTCACCGAGTTGCAACGCACGCCGAACGGCGCATAGTCGATGGCGATGGAACGGGTCAGCCCGCTTACCGCGTGCTTGCTGGCGACATAGGCCGGCGTGCCCGCGCTGCCGGTCAGGCCGGTGATCGAGCCGACGTTGACGATCACCCCGCCGCGCCCCTGGTTCACCATCCGGGCAAGTTCCGCGGCACAGGCGAACATCGTGCCCAGCAGATTGATCTCGATGGTGCGGCGCAGGTAAAGGTCGCCTGCCAAATGCATCGGTGCGGGCGGGCCGTCGCGCCCGCCGTCCATGACGCCCGCATTGTTGATGGCGATGTCCAAACCGCCAAAGGTGTCGGCCGCGGCGGCGACCATGGCGGCGCAGTCCTCGCGCCGGGTGATGTCGGCGCCAATGCCGATGGCGCGCCCGCCTCGGTCGGCAATGCCCCCGGCCGCGGCCTCGGCGGCCTCGGCATTGATGTCGGCCAGCACCACTGCGGCGCCCTCCAGCGCCGCCCGGGTCGCACAGGCCAGGCCCATGCCGCCGGCGGCGCCGGTGACCAGCATTACCTGCCCGGCAAAGCGGCCGGGGCAGAAGGTGTCGGCGGGAATTGGGGTCACGGTCATGCGGGTTTCCTCAGGGAAGCGGGGCCTTGGCCGCCATGCACCTGCGTGGCGGAAACGGTTTCGCGGATGGCGCGGGCGATGTCGTCGGCGCCATAGCCCAGGGCGGTCATGGCGGGAGCGGGGTCCAGGAACAGATCCTGTTCCTGCCAGGCGGCAACATCCAGCGGGTCATAGCCGGTCTCGATCCCGGCTTCGACCAGCCGCCGGCGTTGCGCCTCGGCTGCGGCGCGGTCGGCGGAAGGGTCGGCCGGAACGAAGTCCGGCGCCAGCCCCATCGCCGCGGCGAACATGCGATAGATCGCGGCATAGGACAGGTTCGCGCCGCCGATGGGCCAGGCGGTATGGCCGCCCTGCCGTTCCACCGCGCCCACCGCGGCGGCGGCCACCTGATCGGCGGTGACGCAGGCGGTACCGCCGGCCGGCACCGCGACCTGGCCGGGCGCAGAGACCTTGTCCATGACATAGCCCCACAGCGTGCCCCGGCCGGGGGCGGCGCCGAAGATATAGGGCAGTTCGAGCACGTCGCAGCCGATGGCATTCCCGCACAGCGCAAAAGCAAGGTCCATCTGTTCCTGCCGCGACAGGGGATAAGGGTTGCGCGCCAGATCGACCAGACCGGGGCTTTGCCGCGCCAGCGAGGTGTAATAGGATCCGAAGATCACCAGTCGTTGCGCGCCAGCGGATTTCATCGCCGACACCAGCCGCCGCATCGGGGCGACGTTGCGGGCCCGGTAGGCGTCGATCACTGGTGCCTTATCGGAAAAGCGGCCATCGGCGCCGGCGGCATGAATGACGACATCAACATCGGCAAGCAGGGCGGCAAGCCTGTACTCGGGGCAGGTGTCGGTGTTGCAATCGGCACAATCGACCCCCTCCGGCATGGTGCCGGGCGCCGGAGTGCCAAGCCCGACGGCCAGAACCCGATGCCCCCGCGCCACCAGATCGCGGCAGACGAAATAGCCCAGATAGCCGGTGCCGCCGATCATCATCACGCGCATTGCGCACCCCTGGTTCAGAAAGTCGTGCATCGGCTAGTCAGGTCGCGGGCAGCGGTCAAGAAGCGACGCGCTCAAACTGGGCACTACCCGTCCGGCCAGGAAGCCGCGGCAGGTCCGGCTGCGGGCGTCGCGCGAACGGATTCCTCCGGCGATTGCCGCATGACCTCTGGGAGGCGCCTTTTCGACACCGCCCGCCTGCACGACCCAGAACCGGCGGGCCATGACCGGACGCTCGGGCACCGCCGCCCGACCCTTGCCAGACGAGGAAGCGGCAAAGTCCGGGCGGCGGACCCCGCCTGGCGCAGGCGCAGGCGGAGTTGGCGACACGGCTGTCCGGGGTCAGAAGCCGGCCGTGGTTACAGGCCCTGCCGGGGCAGGGCCAGCCCACCCGGGGCGCCCCCCGGCAAAGCCGCCGCCATGAGCGCCGACATCCGGTGGCGCAGGGCGCCGCAGGCTTCGCAGGGACCGTCAGGGCCGTGGCCGCCCTGCTTAGCCCCCGTCCCGGCAAAGCGGCGCAGGGGAACCGGGGGGGCGGTGCCCAATTCCGGCCGCATGTCCGCCCGGCGGCCTTCGACCGGGGCCTGCTGCACCCGGCCTTCCAGCACGGTACCCCAGACCCCGATGCCGGCAATCTCTTCCGGGGCCGTATCGTAGGGGCTGGCTTCGAGGATGGTGAAGTTGGCGAACTTGCCGGGCGTGATCGAGCCGATCTCGTTTTCCAGCCGGATCGAATGGGCGGCGTCGATGGTGATGGCCCTCAGCGCAGTGTCGATGTCGATGCGTTGGTCGGGACCGGACACATCACCCTCGGCGGTCAGCCGTGTCATCGCCGACCAGACCAGTTGCAGCGGCTTGGCCGGCGCCATCGGCATGTCGGAATGGAACGACATCGGCATGCCCGCGGCCCGCGCGTCGGCCAGCGGCACCATGCGCGCGGCGCGTTCCGGCCCGATGCCAACATCGTCATAGCGACCGGCCAGCGCGGTAACGTAGTAGGGGTTGGCACTGACAATGGCGCCAAGGCGGCCAGCGCGCATCACCTGATCGGTCGTGGCAAAGCCGAAATGCACGATGGTCATACGGTGATCGAAACGCGGCGTACGGCGCTGCGCCTGTTCGAGGTTCTGCAACAGCACATCCATCCCGAGATCGCCATTGTTGTGGACATGGATGTGGTAGCCGGCATCCCAGAACGTCTGGAAGGCATAGGCAAAGACCTCGGGGTCCATGATCCAGGCACCCTCGTGCCCATCGGTATAGCCGTCCTTCATCTGCATCAGCTGGCTGTAGATGGCGCCGTCGGTCAGGAACTTGATCTGGTTCGGCAGATAACGGGTGCGTCCCTGCCCCCAGCCCAGCACACCTTCGGCCATCGCGACCATCGCCGCGGGATCGTCGCGTTCCACCGCGGCGAAGGTCTTGCCGTCGCCGATGAAGTAGTGGTTGAAGGGCGTCGCATCGGCCGAATAGACGGCATTGATCGCGTCCTGCAGCGATTTGGAATAGAAGCCGCCCGGCTCGCAGCAGGTGGTGATGCCGTTGCGGTGATAGTAGTCCACCGTGAATTCCAGCCCCTTGCGCAGCCGCTCCGGCGTGGCCACCGCCGGAGCCAGGCGCTCGAGCAGCTTCAGCGCGCCCTGTTCGTAGAAGTGGCCCGAAGCGAGGTTGGACTGCGCCGCCTCGCTTTCGCTGAAGGTGGCAAGGAAGGCCTCGTCAATGCCGAACTGGTCCATGACCTGAGTGTTCAGGAAGAATTCGTGGCAGGACCGGTGCCAGACGATCACCGGAAAACCGGGTGCAAGGCTGTCGAGAAGCGCACGGTCCATCGGCCCGTGGAAATAGTGGTGATAGCCCCACGTCACGAAAGTCTGCGCCGGGTCATGCGTTGCAAGAGCTTCTTTCAGACGGGCCTGATAGCCCGCCTCGTCACGGACCTGATCGGAGAAGCCGCTCGCCGTGTCCCAGGGCTCGATCGAGATCACGACCGAGGGCATGGTCAGCCCCGCCAGCACCGGGTGGACGTGCTGCTCGACAAAGCCCGCGATCATAACCTTGTCGGCGAAGCGGCGATCCACGGTGAAGGGCTGGTCGCCGGCCATGGCTTGCAACTCGGCCAGCGATCCGACGGCCGCGATCCGCTGGCCCACCACGGCGACGGCTTCGGCGCGGGGGCGGGCGGGGTCCATGGTGATGATTTCGCGCGCGACGCAAATCGTCGCCTGCGGCGGCAGGGCAGCGGCACCGCCGATGTCCTGAAGCCGGATTGCCTGGGCCAGGGCGGGGACACCCAGGGCGAGGCCCGAGGTTGTGCCCAGAAGGCCCAGAACCACGCGCCGTGACAGGTTGCTGCTTTTGCACGCCGTCATGATCGTCCCTCTCTTTTCACCCGAAGGTGGCGGCATCCCGGTGTGACGCCCCTTGAGCCCGCAACCACGATACGGCCTTCCAGGCAAGAGATTGTCGGAATTCCGGCAATCATCATCCAGGCGGGGCGATATTCTGAGTGCGGGACCAGTGGATCAGTGAGTCGGGATCCGGCGATGGTCGCTGCGGCGCTGCCGAAGATGACGTATCGTGACGAGAGGGGATGAGTTGGACCGACGTGCCGCCGAAACCCTAATTCTGCGCGATGGCTGGCTGGCGGCCCAGTCGCAGGCGTTCCGAACCGCTGTGCTTCGCAAGGCGCGCCTGATCGAATGCCCGCCCGGGGGCGCGCTGTTCCACGTCGGCGACGACCCGGGCGGCATTTACGGGGTGGTCGACGGTGGTATCGGCATCCATGTTCCGCAGCCTGGACAAGGGGCGACGCTTCTGGTCCATATCGCGCGCCGCGGTGTCTGGTTCGGCCACGGACCACTGGTCCGCAGGACGCGGCGAACCCTGGAATTCTCGATTATCGAGCCGAGCTGGTTGTTTCATGCGCCCCTGGCCGCGATGGACGAAATCGGTGCCGCCTCGCCCGCGAACGCGCGCGCCCTCTATTCCATCAGCGAGTTCAGCCTTGACGTCGCGGTTGCGGCCGTCGCCACGCTTCAGATACGCAGCGTTGGACGGCGCATCGCCGCTACCCTGCTGCGCGTGGCCCCGCAGCCCGACGTCGGGGGGCACGGTCCGCTGGACATCGTGATCACACAGGCACAGATCGCCGAGATGGCAAATGCGTCGCGCGATCTGGTCAACCGGACCCTGGGCGAGCTTGCCGTCCGATCCTGGCTGTCCACCTCGTACGGGAAGGTGACGCTGCTGGATACCGCCGCCCTTGGTGCCTTTGCCGCTGACGACCCGTGACCCAGGCCGGCGCGTCAAGCGCCGGATCAAGGACCGTTCAAACGACCATTCACCAAGGGAGACCCCGGATGCCAATCACCCGCCGCATGCTGCTTCTTTTGACGACCGCAATTCTTGTCCGCCCCGCCCTGGCGCAAGACGCCGCCGGCCCCGCCACGACGATCTACTTCGGTGGCGACATCCTCACCATGTCGGACGCGCAGCCGACAGCCGAGGCACTGGCCGTCAGGGACGGGCTGATCCTGGCAGCCGGACCAAGGGGCGGGATCGAGGCCGAGTTCCGCGGGCCGCAGACCGAGATGGTCGATCTTGCAGGCAAGACCCTGCTTCCCGCCTTCATCGACGCGCATTCGCATTACATCAATTCGCTGCTTGTCGCCAACCAGGCCAAGGTCTATGCGCCGCCCTCTGGTCCGGGCACGGATGTGGACAGCATCATCGCCACGATCCGGGACTTTGCCGAAAGCCGGGCCATTCCCAAGGGCGAACTGATCATGGCCTATGGCTATGACGACAGTGTCATGCCGGAGGGGCGTCTCCTGAACCGCGACGATCTGGACGCGGCCTTCCCGGACAACCCGGTGCGGGTGGACCATGTCTCGATGCATGGCGCGGTGATGAACAGCCTGGCCCTCGCGAAATACGGCTACAGCGCCGATACCGTCACCCCGCCCGGCGGAGTGATCGTGCGCAAGGAGGGCACGAACGAGCCCTACGGGCTGATCATGGAAAGTGCCTTCCTGCAGGCAATGGAACAGTCCGAACCGATGACCCCCGAGCAGGAGATCGAGGCATCGAAGGCCGGTCAGATGCTTTACGCCGAGGCCGGGATCACCACCGCGCATGAAGGCGCCACCCATCTGGCGAACTTCCAGACCATGAAGCGCGTGAGCGACGCCGGAATGAACATCATCGACGTGATAGCCTATCCCTTCATCACCGATGTGGACGCGATTGCGGCCGAATTCCCCGTGTCGGAATGGGGCAGGTACAACAACCGCTTCAAGGTCGGCGGCGTGAAGATCACCATCGACGGCTCGCCCCAGGGCCGCACAGCCTTTTTCACCACGCCCTATCTGCGCGGCGGCCCGGCCGGCGAGACCGACTGGGTGGGCGAACTGACCTTCCCACAGGATGTGGTGAACGGCATGGTCAAGAAGGTCTATGACATGGACGTGCCGCTGAACCTGCATGCCAACGGCGATGCTGCCGTCGATACCTTCATCGCCGCGCATGAACTTGCCGCCGCGGATGATCCGACGAAAGACCGCCGCGTGACGATGATCCATGCGCAGTTCACGCGCGCCGACCAGATTCCGGCCTATGTCAGATACAGGATCCGGCCGTCCTACTATACGCTGCACACCCATTACTTCGCCGACACCCATATCGCCAACCGGGGTGAGGCGCAGGCTTCCTACATCAGCCCGATGCGCGATTCGATCGACGCGGGGCTGCGTCCGACGAACCACACCGATTTCGTCGTGGCACCGCTGGACCAGATGTTCATGCTGTGGTCGGCGGTCAACCGCATCTCGCGGGCGGGGGCCGAGATCGGGCCGGGCCAGCGTGTGACGCCGCTTGAGGGGCTGAAGGCGATGACCCTCTGGGCGGCAGAGCAATATGGCGAAGCGGACCGCAAGGGGTCGCTGGAACCCGGCAAGATCGCCGACCTGGTGATCCTCAGCGGCAATCCACTCGCCGTCGATACGATGTCGATCAAGGACATTCGGGTTGTTGAAACGATCAAGGACGGGCAGACCATCTATCACGCGCCTTAGCTCACGGGAGCCCAGTTCCGTCTGTTCGAATTCGGAAGCCGGTGACTGGCGGGGCCTGACCGAGCGCGGGTCCAAGCGACGGTCGGTCGCTCTTGATTTTCTTACCAATGTAGGCCGCGCAGGGCAGCACTACGTTCAGTTTGCTGCCGAGGATCCGGCCGCGATCTGGGAGCGTGATCTAGGGGTTATGTCGATAATGTCGCAATCGGGGGCGCTTTCGGTGTTTTCCGGTGTACCCAAGGATAGGTCGTCACAAGACCCAGAACGCATTCAGGTCGCACCAACGCGGATCTCAGGTGACCGTTCCATGAAGTCTCCTTCCCTCAATATGACAAAGCCGAAACGTACACAGATGTCGCTGGAAGCCTTCTCGGCGCAGTACCTCGGCTGCCAGTACCATTTTGTCGAGGGCTTCGTGGAACGCCTCGTCGCCCTGAGCCGCACGTTCCACGGCAACCCGCAACTCATGCTGATACTCTCGGCGATAGGGCAGGTGAAGTTGCGGTCTGCGCAGGCTGCGATGCAGGACGGCATGAGCACACTCGAGGCTGCCCAGCTTCCCCGGGCATTTGGCGCCCGCTGCTTGATGGAGGGCGCTGGCCACGGTGCGATCGACCATCTGGAGGACGTCCGGGACCAGTCCGCTCTCGTTCAGGGTTTCCATGAATTGCTGCCAGAGCCTGGCCGGCCTCCGACGCCTGCACCGGCGATAGAAGGACGACCACTTTCCAAACTTCTCGGGCAGGTCGCGGCATTGCGTGCCAATGCGTGCGATCCAGAAAATTCCATACAGAACAAGGTAATAGCTTAGAGGCCTGCGCCTCCCAGGCGCGTCGATCAACAGGCTGAAGCGCTCATGGAACGCCCACTCCTCGTCTGACATCAGGTCGCTTGTCACGTTGGTCTCCATCGCAGATACCGGCTTGGCGTACAAACAGCGCCCCTCGTGAGTCCACATTGTCGACACGGCCAATTGCTCGCTTCGCCGCGCACATCCTGGTCACAGCCCGTCAAGAAGGACCCTCGTGTCGGGCATCCGCCTGAGCGTGTTTGCAATGTGCTCGCGCCAACGCGGGCCGACATTCAGAGCCGTGTCATAGGCACGGGACAGATCGTCAGGCCGGTCCTCGGCCAAAGCCGCGATCAGAAATGCCGCCTGTTCGCGGTCCTTTGCGGCCTTGAGACTGCCCGCGCCATCGCGCCGACGATCTGCGATGATCAGCTTGTGGACCGCGAATCTTTCGGGGCGCGGCACCTGCACCAGAATGCCCGACCGGTAGATGGCGGCTGCGTGGATCGGTTCCGCTATCAGGAAGTTGAGGTAGTTCAGCGCCTGTGCGTTCACGCCCAGTGCCGGAAGGTCGCGGACGGTTTCCTCGCCGAATGCAGGTGTCAGGAACTCGACCAACTGGCCGCTGCCGCCCTGCATCCAGCGCCATGTGCGGCCGGGTTCAAGCCCGGGCAGGGGTTCAAACTTCAGCGCCGAGAATGTCTCGGTCAGCCCGGGGTTGACCCGGTCCTCCATGGCCAGGCTGAGTTTCCGGAACTGGGCGATGTCGATGTCGCCCGTGTTTGCCATGCCGCCCAAGGGCAGGCGGATGCCAAGCTCCCCTTCGTAAAGGCGAAACGCGTTCGTGCCGACAATGGTCCCACCCAGCCGGAATGTCCCCGCGGCCGCCATGGCGGACAGGATGGAGCCGGTCGCCCGGTCGGTTGGCGTCATACCCTCTGCCCGCAAGAGCCGGACCAAGCGTGACCGCTCGGCCTTGCGGTCCTCGGCGGTCACCCGCAGGGTCTCGATGCGGTCAATGCGCGTGCGCGTTTCGGCACTGTCTTCGCCGATGTAAGTGAAACGCATCTCCGATCCGACGCGACGCGTGGCGTACCAATAGGCCTTGTCGCCGCGCCGCTTGAGGGTTGGTTTGCCCTCGATGCCCGACAGCGCATCGTCCTTCAGGAGCCGTACGAGATCGGTGTATGCGCTCAAGGCGATGCTGCTGAGGGGGGTCATGCCTAGCATTCTCAGTTTTTGCTTGGCACGAGTATACCTATCAAAATAGGAAATTGCTAGGTATGCCCTTTAGAAAGGCATCTGAGCCGAGGAAGTCGTTCGGCGACCGGGCGTCCCGGTCGCGGTTCATCGACCGGTTTGCGCCCGGACCGCCGTTTATCGCGCCACGCCCCTAAGACCACCCTGGACCGTGAGCTCACAAAGGCCTTCCGGTGAACAGAGAACCACTGGTTGCGGTCGAATCAAGTCTCGCATTCTCAGCTGGGCCGTCCGCGGTCCTCCTGCCGTTCCGCGACGCAGAGCTTCTGGATAGGCACATTACCCTGCCATCCCCTGCAGCTTCTGCGAGAACTTCTGCATCCGGTCGATCGCGGCCTGCTGCTCTGGACGGAGTGCCTTGAGGTCGCGCGGCGTCGCCCTGCGCTCGGTCTGTCCTCCGACTTGCCGATCTCTTGCGGAGCTGTCCGAGCCACCCAGGGAACCCGGTGATCTCGTCTCGTTTTCCATGATCTCCGCAGCCAGCTTCGGCTCCTCCACCGACCGCCCCCCTTCCCGGGGACACTCCTTCCCCGGCCGCACGAAGTCCACGACCATCATCCCCTTGACCTGCCGTTCGAGTTCTTCGACCCGTGCGGCCAGCCCGATGACCCTTGCCCCATCGCTTGACGGATAGGGCAGGGGGCCGGATTGCGCCTCGACAAGCCGACGAAACGTCGGATCCCGGAAGTAGACGATGCGCTGGACCAGGAGCGGGTTCTGGCGCTCGGGAATGAGGATGGCCTGGTCGGGGTTGAGGCGACGGACCTCGTCCGGCGTGAGGAGCGGGCGCTCTTCCATGCGCCGGCTGACCGACCTGCGCTGCAGGAAGTCCCGGTCCCGCGAGATGCTGTCCGAGACCGAGAGCTTGGTGGTCTTGCCGAGGGCGTCCGAGATTTCGCCCGCGGTCTTCTTGTCGTTGGCGGCGAGGTAGAGCTTCATGCCGGCGGCGGATTCGAGAGACATGCGGACATTCTCGCCGTAGATGTTGTCGAGGCCGGGGATCGACTGGGTGATGATGGAGACCCGGGCGCCGTGGCCGGCGAGCTGTTTGAGGGCCTGTTCGACGATCGGCATGGGTCCGAGCTGGTCGAACTCGTCAAGGAGGACCATGACCGGCCAGGGCTCGCGCTTCGGATCGGGGAGTGTTGCGCGGAGGGTGGCGATGAGTTCCCCGAAGAAGAGGCGTACGAGGGGGGCGAGCGTGCGGATGTCGTCGGCGTTCACCACGACATAGACCGAGATCGGTGTCTTGCGCAGCATGTCGAAGGAGAAGTCGTTGCCGGAGGTGGCCCGGTCGACGGCCGGGTTGTTCCAGAGCGTCATGCCCGCACCGCCGAGGACAGAGGCGTGGGAGGAAAGCGTCCGGTCGGAGTAGCCCGCGAACTTCCGGAAGGTCTGGGCGGCATTCGGGTGTTTCACCTCGAGCCCATGTTCGGCGTAGACCGCTTGGGTCGCGCCTTGACCGAAAAGGATGCGGCTGATCTCGCCGATGCTGGGTTTGCCCCTTTCGATCGCGAGAAGCCCCGCAGCGACGAAGAGCTCGCGGCCCTCGGTGAGGAAGTCGCCGGCATTTCCCTTGTCCGAAACCGTCAGGAAATAGTCGGCGATCTTGGCAAGCTCGGTATAGCGCTGCTCGAGGTTGGCGATCCTGGCGACCCGCTCCAGCGGGTTGTAGCGATGCGTCGCGTGTTCGAAATCGAACGGGGCGAAACGGAAGACCGCGTCGCCCTCGGCCAGGCGATGCCGGGAGGTCGCCTCGAAGATCTCGCCCTTCACATCGAGGACGACGATGCTGCCGTTGAAGAGAAGGGTGTTCGGGATCACGTAGCCGACGCCTTTGCCGGCGCGGGTGGGGGCCACGACGAGGCAATGCGGGAACTTCTCGAACCGCGCCGAGACGAAGGGCGCCCGGCTTGTCGGCGTGCCAAGCTTGCCGAAGACAAGGCCAAGCCCGGGCGGCTGCAGGAGGCCGTTGGCCTTCATCTGGGAGCGGCGCTGGAAACGGGCCTGGCCGTATTCGGTGAGTTTCTGGCGGAAGGAGAGGGCGGCCGCGGCGATGGCGAAGAGCAGGGCGGAGCCACCGGTGATCTGCCAGGGCAGGAGCCAGGGCGCGGCGCCGATCCGTCCGATCCCCGGAAACTCGGTGAGGAGCACGAAGGGTCCTGTGCTGTTCGGATCCCGCCCGAGGATGAGGTTCAGCACGAGTCCGCCGGCGATCAGTCCGACCATGGCCCCTGCGACCAGTCCGATCGGGAAGAGAAGGAGTGCCTTGCGCAAGGCTCAGTACTCCCGTTCGTGATCATGGGTGTGGAGGGATGATCGGTCCGCTTGCCGTGTTCGGCTAGCAGCCTGGGCCGCGTCACTCGCGGCGTCCGCCACCTCAAGTCCGAGCCCCGGATGCGAATGGGCGACCGCCACGACGGCGGCGGCGAGGGCTTGCCGGGTGCCGGGGTCGGGGAGGTCCCCGGCGAGGGCCTCGGTCTGCCCCGACGCGATATCCCGCAGGATCGATGCGCCGAACCGTTCGGTCATGGCGTCCGCGAAGTCCCGGGCCTGGTCATCGCTCCGGAAGGCCACGGCACCCTGCGCGCCATGGACCTTGGCAAGCGCGCCGAGCGTTTCGATCAGCGGGTCCGCGTCCCGGACAATCTCAGTTCCGCGTGCCGAGTGGATCAGGTCGGCTGCCCGTTCGTAGAAGCGATCGACCATCCCCGCGGCTTGGCTTCGGGCCTGGTCGTCGCCGAGGTCGAGACGGTGGCGCGCCGCCACATCGGCGATGTCGCCGCGCACCCAGCTTTCCTCTTCCTGGGCATGTTTCGCGCCTGTCACGAGACGCTGGTTGAGCCGGATGGGGTCGATCCCGGCCTCCGCCGCGAGAGCCGCCAGGCCGAACTTGAGGGAGGCGGTGATGTCCGGCGAGACTTGCACTTCGTCTCCGCCGGTCACGACCGAGCTGTCCCGGATCGCCGTTGCATAGAGCGTCGAGCGCGGGGTCGCTGCGAGCTTCTCATGCTCATCCGGGATACCGAAAGCGGCGGCTGCCTCCCGGGCGATGCCCTGCATCTCTTCGCGGAGGTCGGCCCCGAGTTCGGGCGGGAGCCGGTCGATGGCGGCGCCTGCCTGGACGACCCAGTCCGAGATCATCCGGGCGGGATCGGGCGCAACGGCTTCCGGCGCCCGGCTTGCCTCGAGATGGGCGGTGACGACCGGGCTCTCGCGCAGATGGTGGGCCAGAGAGTAGCTCAACGGGCTCTCGTCGGGAAACTTCGCGAGGACCTCGGAGCTTCCGTCCCGGGCGTAGGAAGTGACGGTCAGGAGTTCGTCGGGCAGGAAGCCGGTGGATCCGGCGCCATCGGTGAAGCGGCCGGTGCCGATCGTGGCCTCGGCATCCGGAATGTGCCCGGCCACAAGCCTCCGGAATTCGGGGTCGGCGACGAGCCGTTCGGCCAGGTCACGGGTCGCTTCAGTATCGCGGCCGAGGGTCAGGACAAGCTGGCCCTCCTCGCCAGCCAGGATCGCCGCCTCGGGCCTCGGGAATTCGGGCTGCGGCCGGTGCTCGATGATGAGGCCCTCCGGCCCGTCTTCCCGGTCCGTGCCCTCTCCCCGGCCGAGCGCCGCGACGGAGGCCAACGCCCGGTCGAGACCGGCCTCGCCGCCTTCGTAGAAGTCCCAAGCATGGCGCAGGGCGTCCCGCGCAGTGCGAAAGGTGCGTTCGGAGATGGTGATCTCCTGCACTCCGTCCGGAAGCCGCGCCTCGTATCCAGTGTGGATGCCCACCTCGCTTCGGGCGGCCAGGGGCCGCAGCTCGACACCCTGGTCGGTGGTGACCCAATCTCCCGAGGTCAGGATCGTCGGAGGCGGCGCTGCGGTCGTCCGGTCCGAAGCATGATCCTGGCCAGTCCCCCCTTCCCGGGAATTCGGGTCGGCAGAAAGGAAAGGTTCGGCTGCCGGATCACCGGATGCCACCGTCCGGAGCACGGCTGCTCTCTCCGGCGCTAGACGACCGAAGGCTTCAAGATCCTCCCGGAGGTCGGAAGCGATCCTGGCTTCGGGGCCAGATCGGTCTCCTGACCGGCCTTCGGATCGCTCCAGCGACCCAAGCCGCTCGGTGAGCGAGGCTTCCATCGCCTCCAGAAACCCTGCGCGGAAGGCGGCGTCGGGCGCATGGCTGTCCGGCAGTACCTTCACATACCGCGGCACGCCGGGTTCGCGTTCGCCATGCAGCTCCGTGCGCGCCATGGTGCGCGCCCGATTGCCGTCGACATGGGTGACCGCGGGACGCTCAGTGGGATCGGCGCGGAAGAAGGCCGCCCCGGCTTCCCGGGGATCCTCGTAGTCCTGGGCCTGTCCGGAAAGCGTGAGCCGGACCGAGAAGTACACCTCTGGCCGCGCGCCGACCGCCGGGGCGGCATCCCGGCGTTCCTCGTCCAGGCGCTGCCGCGGCCGTCCGGAACCTCCCTCCTTCCCGGGTCCTTCAAATCCGTGCTGATCCATGACGGTATCTCCATGTCGCGCCAGGGACGCGGGCGGGTTGAGCGGGGAATGTGGCTGGGGGCCCGAACGGCTTGAGACCCGTCAGGTCTCAAGGCCCGGGAAGTGGACTTCCATGATCCCGCGGCGGTCGCCGTCGCGGCCCATCTGCAGGATCACGTCGATCGAGGTCTCGAGATGGCGGATCACATCGGCGAAGCCGAGCCGCGTGCCCTGGGCGAGGACGAGGAGGGCGAGCCGGTCCATGGCCTTTCGGGCGGAATGGGCATGGAGTGTGGTGAAGGAGCCGGAATGGCCGGTGTTGATCGCATCGAGGAAGGTCGCGGCCTCGGATCCCCGAAGTTCGCCGAGGATGATCCGGTCGGGCCGCAGGCGAAGGGCTGCCTCGAGAAGCCGGGTGGCACTTCGGGGCGAGGCGTCATCGCGCTGTGCGACGAGGCAGAGCGCGTTCGGCTGCCCCGGCAGGAGTTCGAGTGAGTCCTCGATGGTGACGATGCGCTCCTCGGGAGCCACGAGGTCCAGGAGCTTCCGCCCGAGCTCGGTCTTGCCGGTCGAGGTGCCGCCCGAGACGATGACATTGAGCCGCTCGGCCACGAGACGTGCGAGGAAGCGGTCGACGTCCTGCATGTCTTCGCCCGCTCGGATCCCGGCAACCCGCGCCCGCCGCTCCTCTTCGAGCGTGCTGTCCTGGCCGCGCAGGAAGGTGAAGACGCGGTCCGGGCGCGACGGCCCGCCCGGACCGGACCTGAACACCCGAAACCCGATCGCCGTGCCGGAGGAGACGGCGGGCGCGCCTACGACCTGGCAGCGCAGCATCAGGTCGCGGTAGCGCACCGCGGCCGAAACCAGGGGCAGGGCCTCGGTGAAGGTGTTGGATGTCGAGTTGGCGATCTGGGCGCCGAGGTCGCGCACGACCCGGGCGGACAGGGGGGCGAGCTCGCAGGGACCCATGTGGACAGCGCCCGCGCGCTCGACCCAGATGCGGCCGTCAGCATTGATCGCGATCTCCATGACGGCGGGATCGGTGAGGAGCGGATCGAGCACGGCCAGGTAGCTGTCGAGATAGCTCATCAGCGGAACTCGAGATCGGCATCGACGCGGACCATCACCACGGCTCCCTGGTCGACACTGATGGTCGGCGGGATGGTGAGGTAATCCGCCATCACATCATTCACGGCATCGCCGAGGTCAGTGCCGACGTTTTCGACTGTGTCGGAAACC
>Ga0209368_1000769_pt1 | contig 20297 bp, 18 predicted proteins | sample EBPBio242008_DNA_FD_185862 | JGI IMG/M metagenome (GOLD analysis project Ga0209368, IMG submission 185862) | Wastewater treatment Type I Accumulibacter community from EBPR Bioreactor in Madison, WI, USA - Reactor 1_4/24/2008_ DNA (SPAdes)... | ecosystem: Engineered > Bioreactor > EBPR >...
ATTTCCAGCGTTCGATCAGCTTCCACAGGTTGTCGAAGACCCCTGCCCCGCGATACCCCGCCGGTGTCGGAAACACGACATGCCCCCCGCTCGCGATCATCGACATCAAGATCGGATGGCAGGCAAAGACGTGGAACATCGGCAGGGGGCACATCACCGTGTCGGTCTCTCGGAACAACAGCCGATTGCCCAGCCAGCCGTTGTAGACCATGCCGGAAACGCGGTGCTGTGCCACCTTGGGCATCCCCGTGGTGCCGCCGGTGTGGAAATAGGCCGCCACCCGATCCTCTGCCGGGTCCTCAAAGCTCAGCCGGTCCGCAGGCTGGCCCGCCATCGCATGGGCGAAGTTCAGCACCCGCGCATGATGCGCCACCGGGTTCTTCGGGCGCAACAGCCGCACCAGCAGCGACTTCGGGAAGGTCAGATAGCGCGCCAGATCGATCTCCAGCACGGTCTGCACCCCGGGCGCATGGCGCACCGCCTCGGCCACCTTTTGCGGCACGTCGGTCTTGGGAAAGGCCCGCAGCGTCACCACGACCTTGGCCTTCGTCTCGCGCAGGATCGAGGCGATCTGCTCGGGCTCCAGAAGCGGGTTGATCGGCGTCACGATCCCGGCCACCGCACCACCCAGAAGCGTGACGGCGGTTTCCATCGAGTTCGGCAGCACATAGGCCACGCTATCCTTCGGCCCCACGCCAAGCGACCGGAACAGGTTCGCTGCCTGTGTCACCTGTCCCAGAAGCGCATCCCACGTCAGCGTCTCGGCTTTCGACCCCGGATCAGCCAGAAGCTGGAAGGTGATCGCGGGCCTTGCCCCGTGCGATGCAGCCGTCCGTCCAAGAAAGCGATGGATGGTGCGCGGCAGTTCGCGCGCCTCCCAAGGCATCTCTGCCTCGATCGCGCGCAGATCCTCGCGTGTCGCGAAACTTCCCATGGTCTCCTCCCCGTCTCCCCTCTCATCCGGGGGAGTTCTGGAAAGATGGCGACAAATCCGCCCTGCCACAAGCGCCCGCCACGCAACAGGACGCTACGTCGGCGCCGGCCGGTCAGACCTGCCCGTCGGTGAACTGCAGCCGCGCCAGCCGGGCGTAAAGCCCGCCACCCGCAACCAGCTCGTCATGCGTGCCCTGCGCCACGATCCGCCCGTGCTCGAACACCACGATGCGGTCCGCCCGCTTCACCGTTGCCAGCCGGTGCGCCACCACCAGCACCGTGCGGCCCTCGCCCATGCGCTCCACCGCGGCCTGCACCGCGCGCTCGCTTTCCGCATCCAGCGCGCTGGTCGCCTCGTCCAGCAGCAGCACGCTGGCATCGCGCAGGATCGCCCGGGCAATGGCCACGCGCTGCCGCTGGCCGCCCGACAGCATCACCCCCCGCTCGCCCAGCCAGGTGTCGTAGCCCTCAGGCAGCGCCGTCAGGAACTCATGCGCCGCCGCGGCTTTCGCCGCCGCCTCCACCTCGGCATCCGTGGCCTCGGGTCGCCCGAAGCGGATGTTCTCGCGGGCCGAGGCGGCAAAGATCACCGGATCCTGCGGCACCAGAGCAATCGCCTTGCGGAAGTCCGCGCGGCCCATGTCCCGCAGGTCGATCCCGTCCAGCGTGATCCGGCCTTCCTGCGGGTCATAGAACCGCTGCAACAACTGCAGGATCGTGGTCTTGCCCGCTCCCGAAGGCCCGACCAGCGCGACCGTCTCGCCCGGTGCCACATGCAGGCTCACACCATCCAGCGCCGAAACCGTGGGCCGCGCCGGATAACGGAACCGCACGTCCTGGAACGCGATCTCGCCCCGCACCGGCCGCGGCAGCGCAACCGGCCGCACCGGGTCCTGCACCGTGTCCTCGGTGTGCAGGATCTCGATCAGCCGTTCGGTCGCCCCCGAGGCGCGCTGCAACTCGCCCCAGATCTCGGACAAAGCCCCGACCGACCCCGCCACCATCACCGAATAGATCACGAACTGCACCAGCTCGCCCGGCGTCATGCCCCCGGCCCGCACGTCCCGCGCGCCGATCCACAGCACGCCCACGATGCCGGTGAACACCAGGAAGATCACGATCACCGTCATCACAGACCGCGTACCGATCCGGGCCTTGGCCGACAGATAGGCCTTCTCGGTCACATCGCCGAAGTCGCGCTGCGTCAGCCCCTCATGCGTGAAGGCCTGCACCGTCTGTACCGCCGTCAGCGCTTCGCTGGCCGACCCCGAGGACGAGGCGATCCAGTCCTGGTTCTCGCGGCTAAGCTGCCTCAGCCGCCGACCCAGCACCACGATCGGCACCACCACCAGCGGCACCAGCAACAGCACCAGCCCGGTCAGCTTTGCCGAGGTCAGAAACAACAGCACAAGCCCGCCCACCAGCGTCAGCAGGTTGCGCAGCGCGACCGAGATCGACGAGCCGATCACAGACAGGATCAGCGTTGTGTCCGTAGTGATCCGGCTCAGCACCTCGCCGGTCAGGATGCGCTCGTAGAAGGCGGGCGACATGCCGATCACCCGGTCGAACACCGCCTTGCGGATATCGGCCACCACCCGCTCGCCCAGACGCGTCACGAAGTAGTAGCGCAGCCCCGTCCCCAGGGCGAGCAGCGCGGCAATCGCCAGCGCCGCACCGAAATACTGGTCCAGAAGCTCTGCATCCGCGGCGCCGAACCCGTCTACCACCCGCCGCACTGCCAAGGGCAGGATCAGGCTTACCGCCGCCGTCAGAACCAGCGCCGCGCCGGCAATTGCCGCATACATCCGGTAGGGCCGGATGAACGGCACAAGACCGCGCAGCGCCCCCACCTTCTTCGACCCAGGGCGCACCTCAGACGTGATATCGGCCATGTTCGGTTCCTTTCGCGCCCCGGCGATCTAGGCCGTTGCTCCCGCCGGAGCAAGCGGCGCGGTTGCCGCGCCCCCTTTTCCCGCCGGCTGCCGCATGTCACCAAGGGCCGGACCGGAGGTTCCGCCCATGTCCACGCATTTCACCGCCCCCGACGGCGCCCGCCTCGCCTACGACGACCGGGGCGAAGGCCTGCCCCTTCTTTGCCTGTCCGGCCTCACCCGCACGATGCACGATTTCGGCTATCTCATGCCCCACCTGCCGCCCCTGCGGCTCATCCGCATGGACTACCGCGGCCGCGGCGCATCGGACTGGACCGGCGCCGCCACCTACACCGTCCCGCAAGAGGCCGCCGATGCACTGGCGCTCCTCGATCACCTCGGCGTGGACAAGGCCGCCCTCCTCGGCACCTCGCGCGGCGGCCTGATCGGCATGTTCCTCGCCGCCACGGCGAAACACCGCCTGCGAGGCCTCTGCCTCAATGACATCGGGCCAGAGGTCTCCCGCCCCGGCCTGACCCGCATCTTCGACTATGTCGGCCGCAACCCCGTAGCCAGGACCCACGCCGCCCTGGCCGAAGCCTCGCCCCGCCACATGACGGGCTTTGCCCATGTCCCGCCAGACCGCTGGCTCAACGAGGCGCGGCTGCACTACCGCGAGACACCCCAGGGCCTGCGCATCACCTACGACCCCGCCCTGCGCGACAGCTTCCTCGCCGCCTTCGACGGCCCGCCCGCCGATCTTTGGCCGCTTTACGACGCCTGCGCCGGCCTGCCGCTCGCCCTGATCCGCGGCGCGAACTCGGACCTCCTGTCCCCGGAAACCACTGCCGAGATGCACCGCCGCCGCCCCGACCTGATCCTGGCCGAAGTCCCCGACCGCGCCCATGTCCCCTTTCTGGACGAACCTGAAAGCCTGGCCGCGATCCAGGCCTTCCTGAAAGCCGTGCAATGACCTCCCTCGCCCTCATCGAAGCCGCCGCCGCGCGCCTGCAGGGCCATGCCCGCCGCACGCCGCTCCTGAACGCCCCGCTGCTCGACCGCATCGCCGGGCGCCGTGTCTTCGTAAAGGCCGAATGCCTGCAGCTGACCGGCTCGTTCAAGTTCCGCGGCGGCTGGTCGGCGGTCTCTGCCCTGCCGCCCGAAATCCGCGCGAAGGGCGTGATGGCCTATTCCTCGGGCAACCACGCCCAGGGTGTGGCGCTCGCAGCCGCCATGCACGGTGTTCCTTCGGTCATCATCATGCCCGCCGACGCCCCGCCAGTGAAGATCGCCAACACCCGCGCCTATGGCGCCGAGGTCGTCACCTACGACCGCGACACCGAAAGCCGCGAGGATATCGGCACCGCCCTTTCCACCGAACGGGGCCTCACCCTCATCAAACCCTACGACGAACCCCAGGTCGTCGCCGGCCAGGGCACCTGCGGCCTGGAAATCGCCGAACAGGCGGCCGAGGCCGGCATTGCCCGCGCCCCCGTCCTCACCTGCTGCGGCGGAGGCGGCCTGACCGCCGGCATCGCGCTCGCGCTCGAAGCCCGCGCCCCCGGCCTCACCGTCCACCCGTGTGAGCCCGAAGGCTTCGACGACACCGCCCGCAGCCTCGCCGCAGGCAAGATCCTGCGCAACGCCCGCCCCTCCGGCTCGATCTGCGACGCCATCGTCACCCCCGAACCGGGGCGGATCACCTTCCCCATCCTGCAACGCCTCTGCGGTGCAGGCCTCGTCGCCTCAGATGAAGAGGCCCTGCGCGCCATGGCCGTGGCCTTCACCCACCTGCGCATCGTGCTGGAACCGGGCGGCGCCATCGCGCTCGCCTGCGCCCTGTTTCATGCAGGAACGCTCGGGGCCGACACGGTGATCTGCACTGCCTCGGGAGGCAACGTCGATCCCGCCCTGTTCCGCCAGGCACTGGATCGGTTCGCCTGACTTGATATCTTCGAACATCAGCTGGCGCCTTTGCGGCAACTTCTCCAGCAAGGCTAGAAGGAACCGAACAATTGCCGCTGATCTGGCTCGATGACATCCGCCTCAATGCCACCCTCTCCGGGCCAGAAGGCGCTCCCGCCCTCGTCCTGATCCACGGCCTTGGTCTGTCCTCTGCGGGCTTCGACCCGATCCTGCCCTTCCTCCCCGCCAGCCTCCGCGTCCTCACCTTCGACCTGCGCGGCCACGGCAAATCCGACGTGCCCCCCGCGCCCTACAGCATGGGCCAGCTCATCCGCGACACCGAACGGGTGATCGACCATTTCGGCCTGAAGGACACCGTCGTTCTGGGCCATTCCCTCGGCGGCCTCATCGCCCAGGGCCTCGCCACCAAGCGGCTCGACCTCGTGCGCGGCCTGATCCTCTCCAACACCGCCGCCCGGATCGGCATTGAAAGCCAATGGCGCGATCGTATCGCCACGGTTCGCACGGGCGGCATCACCGGCATCCGCGATTCAAGCCTGCAACGGTGGTTCGGTCGCAACTGGCGCACCGCCCACGGCGTTGCGGCCGCCGTGGCACTGCTGGACGCCGCCCATCCCGAAGGCTGGCTCGGCGCCGCCGCAGCAATCTCGGGCGCGGATTTCTACACCACCACCGCCGCCCTCCGCTTGCCCGCCCTGTTCATCGCCGGCGCCAATGACGGCTCCACCCCGCCCGACCTCATGCGCGAATCCGCAGACCTGATCCCTGGTGCAGAGTTTCGCCTGGTCCGCGGCGCAGGCCACATGACCTTCCTCGAAAAGCCGCAGGAGTACGCCCAGGTGCTCACCGATTTCCTCACCCGCATCGGCCATGTCTGACCTGATCCTCGTCCACGGCGCCGGCCATGGCGCCTGGTGCTGGGATCTTGTCCTCCCCGAACTCGCGGCCCTCGGCCTGCCGGCCCGTGCCCTTGACCTGCCGGGCCATGGACAAGACCGCACCCCACCCGCCGACATCACGCTCGACCTCTATGCCACGGCCATTCTCTCCCGGATCGACCGCCCGGCAATCCTCGTCGGCCATTCCGCCGGCGGCTACGCCATCGCCGCCGCCGCGCAACGGCGCCCCGACCTCGTCCGCCGCCTCATCTACGTCACCGCCTGGATACCGGCCCCGGGCCGATCCCTCGCCGACCTTCGCCGCGCGGCCCGGCCCGAAGCGCTGACCCGCGCGCTTCGCCCGTCGCCAGACCGCCTCACCTACAGCTTCGCCCCCGAAACCTATGCCGACACCTTCGCCCATGACGCGCCGCCCGATCGGATCGCCCGCGCGCTCGCGAACCTCTGCCCCGAACCCGTTGCCCCACACGAAACCCCGCTGACGGCCCTGCCCGACACCCCCGCCTTCGCCCTTTTCTGCGATGACGACCGCGCCATCCCGCCCGCGCTCCAGCGCGCCATGGCCGACGGCATCCCCGCCCACCGCACCGCAAGCCTGCCCACCTCCCACTCCCCCTTCCTCAGCCAGCCGCAGGCGCTGGCCCAGGCCCTCGCTCACCTCGCCAGGGCACCCGCCTGATCTCATCCGCGGCATGAGCGTGTCGCTTTCCGCCATGCCGGGCGCGGCCACCCCCCCTAGCCTCGACCCACCCGCACTTTCTGTCCAGAAACATCCTGCGGGGGGTCCGGGGGCGCGCAGCCCACCGGCGACCAGCCAAGGGGGGCACACGATGAAACTGAAAGACCTCGAAATCTTCGTCGTGGCCCCGCCCTTCCCCGGCTGGGGCGGCCGCTACTGGATCTTCCCGAAGCTCACCACCGACACCGGCATCACGGGCTATGGCGAATGCTATGCATCCACCGTCGGGCCCAAGGCGATGCAGGCCGTCATCGAGGATGTGTTCGAACGGCACATGCTGGGCGAAAACCCGGAAAACATCGAACTGATGTTCCGCCGGGCCTATTCCTCGGGCTTCACCCAACGCCCCGACCCAACGGTGATGGGCGCCTTTGCAGGGCTGGAAATCGCCTGCTGGGACATCCTCGGCAAGGCCCGCAACCGCCCGGTCTGGGCGCTCCTTGGCGGCCGCATGAACGACCGCATCCGCAGCTATACCTATCTCTACCCCGAACCCGGCAAGGAATCGGCCGAATTCTGGGTCAGCCCCGAAGCCGCCGCCGAAGCCGCGACCCGCTTCGTGGACATGGGCTTCACCGCGGTCAAGTTCGATCCCGCCGGCCCCTATACCATCCGCGGCGGCCATGAACCGGCGATGTCCGACATCACCCGCTCCATCGCCTTCTGCAAGGCCATCCGCGAGGCGGTGGGGGACCGCGCCGACTTGCTCTTCGGCACCCACGGCCAGTTCACCACGCCCGGCGCCATCCGCCTTGGCCAGGAACTGGAGCCCTACAACCCCCTCTGGTACGAAGAGCCCATCCCACCCGACAATCTGCTGGAATTCGCCGCCGTCGCCGCCCAGGTCCGCGTCCCCCTCGCCACCGGCGAAAGGCTTACAACGAAATACGAATTCGGCACGCTCCTGCGCGCCGGCGGGGTGAAAATCCTGCAACCCGCCCTTGGACGTGTCGGCGGCATCTGGGAAGCCAAGAAGATCGCCGCCATGGCCGAGATCTTCAACGCCGAGATGGCCCCCCACCTCTATGCCGGTCCCGTGGAATGGGCGGCCAACGTCCACTTCGCCGCCTCGATCCCCAACCTCCTGATCGCGGAAACCATCGAGACCGGCGGCGCCTTCCACCTGAAGCTCATCCGCAACTCGATCCGCTGGGAAGATGGCTACATCATCCCGCCGGAAGCCCCCGGCCTCGGCATCGACTTCGACGAGGACCTCGCCCGCGCCCATCCCTTCACCGGCACCGGCCTGCATCTCCAGATGCAGGAGGCGCCCTGCGACTATCGCCACGGAAACCGCTTTGAAGGAGGTGCGCCGCGGAAAGAGGGCGACTAGGCTTGCCAAGCCCGCCCCGCCGCGCAACAAGCGCCCAACCGGAGGAGATGCCATGGGCCGCAGCTATCACAACACCACCCTGCAGGGCGACATCGTCCTGGACGGAGCCACCTTCGACAAGGTCACGTTCAAGGGCGCGACCCTGATCTTCAAGGGCGGCCAGCCGCCCACCTTCACCGAATGCGCCTTCCACTCAGATGTGCGCTTTTCCTTCGACGGCCCCGCCGGCAACACCGTCGCCTTCATCCGCTCCATGCGCAACAACACGCGCTGGATCGCGATGATCAAGCAGATGCTGGGGATGAGCTGAACGGCTGGCGGCCCCGGGAGGATTCGAACCCCCGACCTACTGCTTAGAAGGCAGCTGCTCTATCCAGCTGAGCTACGGGACCGCTGCCCCGCCTTTTGCGTCACCGGGGCAGCGCGCGCAAGTGCCGCGTCACCCGATCAGACGGGTCATGTAGACAGAGTTCGGGTCCAGCACATAGCCCTCGAAGGGCGGGCATTCCGTGAACCCCGCCCGCGCGTACAGCCCACGCGCCGGGGCAAAGGCGTCTTGCGATCCTGTCTCCAGCGACAGGCGGCGAAAGCCCGCTTCCCGCGCCTCGGTCACCAGATGATCCAGCATCGCCCGGCTCAGGCCCCGCCCGCGATGCTCGGCCAGCACATGCATCGACTTGATCTCGGCATGGGTCCCGTCGATGCGCTTGAACGCCCCCATCGCCAGGGGCTCGCCGCCATCGCGCAGCACGAAAAAGGCAATGCCCGGCGCCTCCAGCGCGCCGCGGTCCATCATGTGAATGCTCTCGGGCGGCGTGTCGGCATGCATATCGGCGGTGTGCCGTTCGAACAGCAGGCCCAGGTCCGGCGTCAGCGGGCTTTCCGCCGCAATCGTCACTGCCATCAATGCGTCCAGGCGCCCTTGCGGTCGGTGGCGAAATTCTCGCCATAGCCGCGCGGCCGGATCACCGGCTTGCGCTGGTGCGGCTCTGTCACCGTGACCTCGATCCCCTTGGCCTCGGCATAGGCCAGCGCCTCTTCCTTGGTCTCGAACCGCAGCCGCACCTGGGTCTGCGTGTCGCTCGACGAGGTCCAGCCCATCAGCGGATCAACCTCGCGCGCCGAGCTTTGCCCGTATTCCAGCACCCAGGCATGGGTCTTGGCGGTGCCCGATTGCATGGCGGTCTTGGCCGGCTGATAGATGCGCGCGCGCATGGAGTCGCTCCACGTGGTTGTCCTGCGCCGATAAAGCGGATCAGCCCCCCCCGACGCAAGAGGCTATTCGGCCGCGCAGGCCAAGTCCGGGCTCATGGATCGGCGGTCCGTTGCTGCCGCGCCGCTTCATAGGCGGCATAGGCCGCCTCGAAGGCTTCGTTGGTGCCGCCGTGATCGGGATGCGAATCCATCATCTGCCGACGCAGGCGCTCCAGATCGGCATCGGTGATGCGGGTCTCGCGCGGCGGGTCCATGGCAGGGCCGGGGTCGATCTCGGGCTCGTCCAGCCCTTCGCCCCAGGATGGCGACCAGCGCAGCCCGTACCGGGCCAGGGCCATGCTGTGCAGCTTCCGGTAGGTCTCGACCGAAGAGTAATAGGCCGGCTCGTCCGGCGGCGCCCCTTCCCAGGTGCGCATCACGTCGATCTGCGACTGCGACACCCGGCGAAGCGGCCCGATCTCGCCGCCCGCCCAGGCCGCCGGCCCCAGATCCTCTGCCGTCTCGCTGTCCACCGTGACGCCCGATCCTCCGTAAAAGGTCACGTCCGAAACCGTCACCGAATGCACGCGAAACCGCATGAGCGCATGGGTATGCGCGGGAATGCAGTAAAGAAATCGGCTGCTGCGAATCAGAGGGGCGCGCACCAATGAATCCTCCGGCACGTCTGACACCACCTTGCCAACAAGATCGCGGTCTTTTCAACGAAAACCCCGGCTTGCCTCGCAAATCCGGCTGAAATGCCGTTGCGACAACGATTGCCGGATTCCCCGCGAATCGCCTAGGCTCTCGCAAGCTCCAACGTCGCAGGACACGCGGATCATGCCCTTCACATTGACCGACTTTGATGATTCCTTCCCCACCGGCCCGCAGGACAACAGCGGCGACGACGCGATCAACGCATTGCTTGGCGATGACACGGTCCATGCCGGTACGGGTAACGACACCGTGGTCGGCGGCGGCGGCAATGACAGCATCCTGGGCGAGATCGGCGACGACCTGATCGACGGCAACGGCGACAACGACACGATCTATGGTGGCGACGGCGGCGATGTCCTGGGCGGGCAAGAGGGCAACGACCGTCTGTATGGCGACGTCGGCGATGACCAGGTGTCAGGCGGCATCGGCAACGATTTCCTCTACGGCGGGCTCGACCGCGACACGCTCTTCGGCGATGGCGGCAACGACCGCCTCTTCGGCGGCGCGGGTGACGATTCCCTCGGCGGCGGCGCAGGGCACGATACGCTCTATGGCGGGGGCGGCAATGACACCCTCTCCTTCGGGCTGGATGGCGACAACGCCTTCGGCGACGGCGGCAACGACCTCTTCCAGCTCGACACCCCCGGCACCGGCAGCGCCGATGGCGGTGCCGGCCGTGACAGCATCACCGGCGGCACGACCTTCGATCTCACCGGCGTCACGCTCACGGGAATCGAGACGCTTCTGGTCTCGCAGGGACTGATCGGCGTCACCAATGTCGTCGCCACCGCTTTGCAATATGCCCAGTTCATCCGGATCGAGGATACATTCGCCCTCTCGGACATCACCCGCCTCGGCATCTCTACCGATGGCGCCGTGGACTTCTCCTCCAAGCTCGCAACCGGCCTGAAGCTGCACATCACCCTCGCCAACGGCATCGGTTCCGATGTCATCGGCGGGCGGTGGGCCGATACCATCATCGGCGGCATCGGCAACGACACGATTTCCGGCTCCTCCGGGGCAGACAGCCTGATCGGCGGCGAAGGCGCCAACCTCATCGACGGCGGCACCGGCATCGACACGATGGAGGGCGGCTCGGGCAACGACACCTTCCGCGTCCAGGAACAGGCCGATGTCATCAACGGCAACGGCGGCTTCGACGAGGTCTGGACCTCGCTGTCCACCTACACCGTCCACCAGTTCATCAGCCGCGCCGTCTACACCGGCGCGGGAGACTGGAAGTGCATCGGCTCCACCGGCCTCGGCAGCACCGGCGACAACGAGATCGTCGGCGGCACCGGCAACGACACGCTGAATGGCGGCAACGGCACCTTCTCGGGCAATGACACGCTCGTCGGCTACGACGGCAACGACAGCCTGATCGGCGGCTTCGGCTTCGACCTGCTCGATGGCGGCCGGGGCAACGACACGATGATCGGCGGCAACGACAACGACACCTATATCGTCGACAGCGCCCTCGACAGCATCGTCGAAGCCTTCGGCGGCGGCACCGACACGGTGCAGACCAACCTCTCCTATGCACTCGGCGCTGAACTCGAAAACCTCTACCTCACCGGCGGCGCCAACCGCAACGGCACCGGCAACGCCCTGGACAATGTGCTGACAGGCAACGCCGGCGCCAACCGGCTCTCGGGCGAGGACGGCAACGATACCCTCCAGGGCAATGTGGGCGCCGACACGCTGACCGGCGGCCTCGGCGCCGACCACTTCGACTTCACCGCCCTGACCCAAAGCCCCGCCACCCCCGGCGCCTTCGACGAGATCACCGACTTCTCCTCGGCCCAGGGCGACCGCATCGACCTCTCGGCCCTCGACCCCCTGCCCACTGCTGGCGATCAGGCTTTCGCGCTGGACCTGAACGGCGATTTCGCCCGCGGCGAGATCCGCCTCACCCAGCAGGGCGCCGACCTCCTGGTCGAGGTCAACGCCGATGCCGACGCTGCGGCCGACCTCGCCATCCTCCTGCGCAACACCGCCAGCCTCACCGCGGGCGACTTCGTGCTGTGACCCCTACCGCAGGAACAAAAACGGAATAGATTGGGGCGGCTGACCGGAGAGCCCCATGCCCCACAACAATTCCAACGACCTGTCGCCCCGCCCCGAGGTGCTGACCCGGCCAAAGCTGGAAGGCGGCCGCCGCTTCGTCATGCAGACGCCCTTCCAACCGGCGGGCGACCAGCCCACCGCCATCGCCGAGCTTGCCGCCGGGGTGCTGTCAGGCGAACGCGACCAGGTCCTCCTCGGCGCCACCGGCACCGGCAAGACCTTCACCATGGCCAAGGTGATCGAGGAAACGCAGCGCCCCGCCATCATCCTCGCCCCCAACAAGACGCTTGCCGCCCAGTTGTACGGCGAATTCAAGGGCTTCTTCCCGGACAACGCGGTCGAATACTTCGTCAGCTACTACGACTACTACCAGCCCGAAGCCTATGTCGCCCGCACCGACACCTATATCGAGAAGGAATCCCAGATCAACGAACAGATCGACCGGATGCGCCACTCGGCCACCCGGGCGCTTCTCGAACGCGACGACGTCATCATCGTCGCCTCCGTCTCCTGCATCTACGGCATCGGCTCGGTGGAAACCTATTCCGCCATGACGCAGGACCTGATCGTCGGCCAGCTTTACGACCAGCGCAAGGTCATCGGCGAACTGGTGGCCCAGCAGTACCGCCGCCTCGACACCGCCTTCCAGCGCGGCGCCTTCCGTGTCCGCGGCGACAGCCTGGAGCTTTGGCCCGCCCACCTGGAAGACCGCGCCTGGCGCTTCAGCTTCTTCGGCGAAGAGCTTGAATCCATAACAGAATTCGACCCGCTCACCGGCGCCAGGACCGACAGCTTCGACAAGATCCGCATCTATGCCAACAGCCACTACGTCACCCCGCGCCCGACGCTCCAGCAGGCGGTCAAGGGCATCAAGGCGGAACTCTTCCAGCGCCTGAAACAGCTGAACGACGAGGGCAAGCTCCTGGAAGCCCAACGCCTGGAACAGCGCACCAACTTCGATCTCGAAATGCTCGAGGCCACCGGCTCCTGCGCCGGGATCGAGAACTACTCCCGCTACCTCACCGGCCGCGCCCCCGGCGAGCCGCCGCCCACGCTCTTCGAATTCATCCCCGACAACGCCATCGTCTTCGCCGACGAATCCCACGTCTCCGTCCCCCAGATCGGCGGCATGTACCGCGGCGACTACCGGCGCAAGTTCACGCTCGCCGAACACGGCTTCCGCCTGCCCTCCTGCATGGACAACCGCCCCCTCAAGTTCGAGGAATGGGATGCCATGCGCCCGCAATCCGTCTTCGTCTCCGCCACCCCGGCGGCGTGGGAGATGGAGCAGACCGGCGGCGTCTTCACCGAACAGGTGATCCGTCCCACCGGCCTTCTGGACCCGCCCGTCGAAATCCGCCCCGTGGACATGCAGGTCGACGACCTGCTGGACGAGGTCCGCAAGGTCGCGGCCCAGGGCCTGCGCATCCTCGTCACCACGCTGACCAAGCGCATGGCCGAGGATCTGACCGACTACATGCACGAACAGGGCATCCGCGTGCGCTACATGCACTCCGACATCGACACCATTGAACGCATTGAGATTCTCCGCGACCTCCGCCTTGGTGCCTTCGACGTTCTGGTCGGCATCAACCTCCTGCGCGAAGGGCTCGACATCCCGGAATGCGGTCTAGTTGCCATCCTCGATGCCGACAAGGAAGGCTTCCTGCGCTCGGAAACCTCGCTCATCCAGACCATCGGCCGCGCCGCCCGCAACGCCGAAGGCCGCGTCATCATGTATGCCGACCGCATCACCGGTTCGATGGAACGCGCGCTGGCCGAAACCAACCGCCGCCGCGAAAAGCAGGCCGCCTACAACCTCGCCCACGGCATCACGCCCGAGACGGTGAAGAAGAACGTCGAAGACGTGCTCTCCGGCCTCTGGCAGGGCGACACCGACATGAACCGCGTCACCGCCAAGGTCGATAAACCCATGGTCGGCCAGAACCTCGCCGCCCACCTCGACGCACTCCGCGCCCAGATGCGCAAGGCCGCCGAGAACCTGGAATTCGAGGAAGCCGCCCGTCTGCGAGACGAGGTGAAACGTCTGGAGGCGGTGGAACTGACGGTGGCCGACGACCCGCTGGCGCGTCAGTCGGCGGTGGACGAGGCGGTTGAGGCGGCGGTCAAGACCTCGGGGCGGAGTACGGCCGGGCGGGCGGGGACAAGAGGGGGGAACAAGAGGCGGGGGAGGTAGGTGACGACTGCAAAGCGAAGTGCTAGTGTTTTCTAGGGTTTCCTTTCGGCATGGGGGTGAATTTTGTTTAATTCCATCTCGGAGAAAGTAATTGTTGGAGTTCTGACGGCACTGTTGCTTGGAATGATTTACTGGGTATGGGATCAAGTTAGAAGTGTACGTATCGGCCTACCCGCCGGAGTGATAGTTTTCTCGGAGAAGAGTTGTGCAGATCTTGGAAATTTTCAGAACTTTGAAGAGGCGTCTGGACGCTTCATCGTAGTAACGGGGCGTGGGCAGGATTTAGCAGGTTCTGCTCAGTCATTTTTCCCAAGTGACACTGGCGGAGATTACACTACCAAGCTGACTATTGATAATATCCCGGCCCATGGGCACAGTATTGCGACGGGATATGGAATAGACTGGCACGATGGCCTGGCTGGAAGTCCCTCCGCTGTTGGAATTTTTCCTGACTTCTACAATCGTTATCCCGGCGCCAAGCAAGATGGCGGACACGGCGAAGTACCAAATGCAATCTCAAGAACGGGGGGTGACGCCGCCTTCTCTAATCTTCCGCCATATTTTGCGCTCAATGCGTGCATTTCCCTTTAATGACGATTTGCAAGCGTCGCGTTTGCACGCACCATAACCGCCATAGCCCACCTCACTCGTGCATGCATGCACTCTCCCTGCCCCCACCCCCGCCCGAGGCCATCGCCTCGGGCGCCGCGACCGGCCTCCACCCCTCCCGCCCGTGCGCCCCGCGCACGGGCCGCGACCGCCGGGGCAGCAAGAGTAGGGTGCGTGCTTGCACGCACCATGATCATCGCGCCGGCCCATTCCATGCGTTCAAGTCGGTGCGTGCAAGCACGCACCCTACATCCTAACGCCCCCCGCCCGAGGCCATCGCCTCGGGCGCCGTGACCGGCCTTCCGCTTTCCCGCCCGTGCGCCCCAAGCGCACGGGCCGCGACTGCCCCCCGCAGGGCAGTCGCGCAAGCGCGCCCGCCGGGGCAGCCGCACCCCGTGCCCAACCCGCGGCGCCAACGGATAACCCCTTGGCGAAATGCCGGCACTTCGCCAACCGCGCCGGTCGGGTGTCCACCGGACACCCGCCTTGTCGGCGCGGAAGCAGGCTTGGTGTGAGGTTCCACCCCAAAACCCTGATCCCAACGGCCCCCGTAGGTCGGGGTTCACCCCGACTTCCCCTATGCGCCACCGCCCCGCCCTGCTAGCCTGTGGCCCTTCGTGGGAAGGAGCCGCCGATGCCCTGGGATGAAGGCCTGGCGCAACTGATGCGCGACGATCTCGCCGCCGAGCCGGTGACCGAGAAGAAGATGTTCGGCGGCCTCGCCTTCCTTCTGAACGGCCATATGGTCTGTGGCATCCACAAGGGCGGCGCCATGTTCCGCGTGGGCAAGCCGAACGAGGCCGAGGCGCTGGCCGTGCCCGGCGCCAGCCCGATGATGTTCACCGGCCGCCCGATGTCCGGCATGGTGGATTGCAGCGACGAAGCCTGCGCCGACGACACCCGCCGGGGCCGCCTGATGGCCCTGTCGCTCGGCTTCGTGCGGGCGCTGCCGCCGAAGTAGCGGCGGGACGGTTTCCGCTTCTGCCTGTTGTGCGCCTCGGACAATCGTTAAGTCCAAGTTAATCCGCGCTCGCAACCCATTGATATTGCTCAATCCGGCAAGGCGTCCGAGCTCGGACGCCCCCCTTGCGCCCCGGCCGCCTTTCAGGCTCAACTCGGGGCATGACCCGCCTCCTCACCCCCCTCGCCCAGGGCCTCCCGGCCACCGTCCCCTTCACCGGCCCCGAGACGCTGGAGCGCGCCCGCGGCCGCCCCTTCCTGGCCCGCCTAGGCGCCAACGAAAGCCTCTTCGGCCCCTCCCCCCGCGCGGTCGAAGCCATGGCCCAGGCCGCCGCCGAGGCCTGGATGTACGGCGACCCCGACCAGCACGACCTCAAGGCCGCCATCGCCGCCCACCACGGGATTGCCCCCGGCCACATCGTCCCCGGCGAGGGCATCGACGGCCTGCTCGGCCTCCTCGTCCGCCTGACCGTGGCCCCCGGCGACGGGGTCGTCACCTCCGCCGGCGCCTACCCCACCTTCGCCTTCCACGTGACCGGCCACGGCGGCACCCTCACCCGTGTCCCCTACCTCGGCAACCACGAGGACCCGCAGGCCCTTCTGGACGCCGCCCACGCCACCGGGGCAAAGCTCCTGTACCTCTCGAACCCCGACAACCCGATGGGCAGCCACCACCCGGCCGAGGTGATCGAGGCCATGCTGGACCTGCTGCCCGAGACCTGTCTGATGGTTTTGGACGAGGCCTACATCGACCTCGCCCCCGCCGGCACTGCCCCCCGCATCGCCCCCGACGACCCCAGGGTGATCCGGTTCCGGACCTTCTCCAAGGGCTACGGCCTCGCCGGCCTGCGCATGGGCTATGCCCTGGCCGCCGAACCCCTCGCCCGCGCCTTCGATCGGGTCCGCAACCACTTCGGCCTCGGCCGCATCGCCCAGGCCGGCGCCATCGCCGCGCTCCATGACCAGGGCTGGCTGGCCCATGTCCGCGGCCAGGTCGAGCACGCCAAACTCCGGATTGCCCGGATCGCCCGCGCCAACGGGCTGGAGCCCCTGCCCTCGGCCACCAACTTCGTGACCATCGATTGCGGCCGCGACGGCGCCTATGCCCGGGCGGTCCTGACGGCCCTGCAGGACCGCGACGTCTTCGTCCGGATGCCGGGGATAGCCCCCCTCGACCGCTGCATCCGGGTCAGCGCCGGGGATGCGGCGGCTCTGGCGGTGCTGGAGGAGGCGCTGCCCGCGGCGCTGGCCACGGCGCGGGGCTGATCACTCCTCGGTGGCGGGGCGGGGGGCGGCGGGACCGAGCGCGGGTGCCGCGCCGGGTGCCGCCTCGGCCTTGCCGAGCCAGAGGGGCGTGGGGCGGCGGACGGGGGCCGCTGGCTCGGGCGGGGCTGGCGGCGCTGGCAGCGGGAGCACGGGCTCGACAGGGCGCTCGGCTTCGGGCTCGGGGATCGGGCGGCGGAAGACCAGGAGCGTCTGGAAGGTGGTCTTGCTGCCGGTCAACCCGGTCCGCTCCTCGCAAGGGAGGGTATCGGCGCGCAGGTAGTCCCAGCCCTGGGCGCCGAGCTCGTTCATGACGGCGGTCAGCGAGGCGGCGAAGCGGTCCTCGGTCGTCTTGGCGCCCTTGACCTTGTCGGCCTTCCGCGGCGCCGGCATCACCCTGTATTCGTAGCGTTGCATCCCGTCCCCCTTGCGCGCCGCAGCCCTAGCCGAAAACCGCGCCCGTGGCGAGAGTGGAGGCAGGGGCATCGGCACCCGGTTGCGCGTCCGAGCTCGGACGCCTAGCCCACATGAACAAAATCAATGGCTTGTAAAGCCGCTTTAACTTGGACTTAACACTTGCCGCCTCAGCCGGCGTGGACGACTCCGGCGGCCATCAAGATCACGACAAGGCCGGAAAGAGAGAAGGCCATGCGCAAAAGGAACAACGGCCCGAAGCCGGGGAACATCCGCACGAAGACCATGCGCGACAGAAGCCCCACCAGACCGCCGCCGCCGACCAAGGCCACGGCGGCCAATGTCATCGCGGTGGCAGGCGAAACATCCGCGGGCACGACCCCGGTGCCAAGCGGCACGGCCAGCGCCCCTGCCCCGCCAAGCCGCATCGCCAGACGGCGCGGCGACACCATGCAGGCGGCAAAGGCGCCAAGACAGAGCGTTTCCGGGCTGAGAGAGATCGGGTCCATGCTGACGGATTAGACGCCGATTCAGAACGGCGAAAGGCGGAATCGCGGCATCGTCATGGCAGAAGACTGCCTGTTGCGCCGGCGCCAATCTTCTTTGCGGCAGATATCCTTGGGGGGAGTCCGAGGCTTGCCTCGGACGGGGGGCAGAAGGCCCCCCCGAACGCGGCGCCCCGGCGGAGGCCGGGGCGGCGGAAAAGGGCTTGCGCGGGCCTCTTGGCCCGCGCTCCGCTGGACAGGCTCAGAGGCCGAGCTTCTTCGCCACCATCTCGTTCACCACGGCCGGGTTGGCCTTGCCGCCGGTGGCCTTCAGCACCTGGCCGGTGAACCAGCCCGCCAGCTTGGCGTTGGTCCGGGCCTTTTCGACCTGGGCCGGGTTGGCTGCGATCAGCTCATCCAGCGCCGCCTCGATGGCGCCGGTGTCGGTGACCTGCTTCCAGCCGCGCGCCTCGACGATCTGCGCCGGGTCGCCGCCTTCGGTGTAGAGCACCTCGAAGACATCCTTGGCGATCTTGCCCGAGATCGTGCCGGCCGAGATCAGGTCGATGATGCCGCCCAGTTGCCCGGCAGAGACCGGGCTTTCGGTGATGGCATGGCCTTCCTTCTTGAGCCGGCCGAAGAGTTCATTGATGACCCAGTTCGCGGCGATCTTGCCGTCGCGGCCCCGCGCCACGTCCTCGAAGAAACGGGCCGATTCCACGTCGGCCGTCAGCACCGAGGCGTCATAGTCGGTCAGGCCGAAGTCACCCATGAAGCGGGCCTTCTTGGCATCGGGCAGTTCCGGCATGGACGCCGCGATGCCGTCCACCCAGGCCTGTTCGATTTCCAGCGGCAGAAGGTCCGGGTCGGGGAAGTAGCGGTAGTCATGCGCCTCTTCCTTGGACCGCATGGAGCGCGTCTCGCCCTTGTCGGGGTCGTAGAGCCGGGTTTCCTGCACGACCTTGCCGCCGTCTTCCAGGATGGCGATCTGGCGGCGGGCCTCGTACTCGATGGCCTGCTGAATGAACCTGAGCGAGTTCATGTTCTTGATTTCGCAGCGCGTGCCGAGATGGCCGAAATCCTGCGTGGCCTGGTACTTCTCGTAATCGCCCGGCCGGCAGACCGAGACGTTCACGTCGGCGCGCAGGTTGCCGTGCTGCATGTTGCCGTCGCAGGTGCCGAGATAGAGCATGATCTGGCGCAGCTTGGCGACATAGGCGGCGGCTTCTTCCGGGCCGCGGATGTCGGGGCGGCTGACGATTTCCATCAGCGCGACGCCGGTGCGGTTGAAGTCGACGAAGGACATGGTCGGATCCATATCATGGATCGACTTGCCGGCATCCTGTTCCAGGTGGATGCGTTCGATGCGCACGCGGCGGGCAACACCGGGGCCCATCTCCACGATCACCTCGCCCTCGCCCACGACGGGGTGGTAGAGCTGGCTGATCTGATAGCCCTGCGGCAGATCGGGATAGAAATAATTCTTGCGGTCGAAGGCCGAGACCAGGTTGATCTTCGCCTTCAGGCCAAGGCCGGTGCGCACCGCCTGTTCGACGCAGAATTCGTTTATCACCGGCAGCATGCCGGGCATGGCGCAATCGACGAAGGAGACGTTCGAGTTCGGCTCGGACCCCACGGCAGTGGAGGCCCCCGAGAAAAGCTTGGCGTTGGACGAGACCTGGGCATGGACCTCCATGCCGATCACCAGCTCCCAATCGGATTTCGCGCCGGAAATCACCTTCGGTTTCGGGCTGTCGTAGGTCAGGTCGAGCATGGGTTTCATTCCCCTTCGCGGTGCTGCGAGACTTCCTTACGCAGGCGGGCGGTGCGGGGCAAGGGGCGCGGCGAGGGGGACGAGTGGCGGATTCGCGCCGACTCAGCACCGAGTCGTGATCGGTCGGGTTGTGAGAATCACGATTCGCGTTCCAGAACCCCTCGGTCGCGCAAGGATGCGATGCCACAAGTACGGATCAATGCAACTCAGGACGACCCTCTGCCTTCTGGCGCTTGCGGCCACCACGGCCTGTTCGACGATGAAACAATCCGACGATCTGCCCGCGATGCGGTGGGATCATCGTCCGGAAGCCGAAGTGTGGACCTCGCGCTCGCTGGTTGCGGCGGCGAAGCTTGATGACGAACTGGCCGAGACCGTGCCCGCCGACATCGAGACCTGGTGCCCCGGTTACGAAGACGCCTCGATCGAGGACCGCCGTGCCTTCTGGGTCGGCATCTTCTCGGCGCTGGCCAAGCATGAAAGCACCTGGAACCCGAAAGCCTCGGGCGGTGGCGGGGCCTGGATCGGGCTGACGCAGATCTCGCCCGCGACCGCGCGGCAATATGGCTGCGAGGCCAACTCCACGGCAGAGTTGAAGGACGGGGCCGCGAACCTGGCCTGTGCGCTGCGCATCGGCGCGGCGCAGGTGGACCGCGACAACCTGGTGGTTGGCAACGGGGCGCGGGGCCTCGGCCGCGACTGGGCGCCGTTCCGCAGTGCGAAGAAGCGCGCGGATATCGCGGAATGGACGCGCAGCCAGGACTATTGCCAGAAGAAGCCCACGACGCTGGCCTTCCTGAGCTCGATGTCGATGCCGGTCACGGCGCGGCCGATTTCCACCGCGCACTGAGGTTCGGTCTTAAGATACAGAAGGCCCCGGCGTCAGGCCGGGGCCTTTGTCATTTGGCGGTTGCCT
>Ga0209368_1000771_pt1 | contig 20281 bp, 21 predicted proteins | sample EBPBio242008_DNA_FD_185862 | JGI IMG/M metagenome (GOLD analysis project Ga0209368, IMG submission 185862) | Wastewater treatment Type I Accumulibacter community from EBPR Bioreactor in Madison, WI, USA - Reactor 1_4/24/2008_ DNA (SPAdes)... | ecosystem: Engineered > Bioreactor > EBPR >...
GAAACTCGGGCAGGATGTGCACATCGGCAACTTCGTCGAGGTCAAGGCGGCGACCATCGAGGACGGCGCCAAGGCCAACCTTTACGCCACCATCGGCCCGGCCGACCAGGGCGGTGTCATGCTGTCGGGCCATACAGATGTTGTGCCGGTCGAAGGCCAGGCCTGGACCCACCCGCCCTTCCGGCTGACCGAAGCCGGGGGGCGGCTTTACGGGCGCGGCACGGCCGACATGAAGGGCTTTGTCGCCTGCGCCCTGTCCGCCGCGCTGAAGGCTGCCGGGCGCCCGCTGGCGACGCCACTGCATCTGGCCTTTTCCTATGACGAAGAGATCGGCTGCATGGGCGTGCGCTCGCTGATCGACCTGTTGGAGGGCGCGCCGGTCCGGCCCGCCTTCTGCATCGTGGGCGAGCCGACCGACATGGCCGTGGCCACCGGCCACAAGGGCAAGGTCGCACTGCGCGCCACCTGCACCGGGCGCGAGGGCCATTCGGCGCTGGCCCCCCTGGCGCTGAACGCGCTGCACCTGGCGGCCGACACCATCGGCGCGATCCGCAGCCTTCAGGCCGAGATTGCCGCGACCGGCGCGCGCGACGGCGATTATGACGTGCCCTATACCACCGTCCATGCCGGCAAGATGCAGGGCGGCGTGCAGGTCAACATCGTGCCGAACCACGCCACCATCGACTTCGAGATCCGCTCGCTGGCCGAGGACGACCCCGAGACGATCATCGCCCGCCTGCGCGCGGCCTGCGCGGCGATTGTCGCCCCCCTGAAGGCCGATTTCCCCGAAGCGGACATCCGCATCGAACGGCTGTGGGATTACCCCGGCCTCGGCACCGCGCCGGATGCCTGGATCACCCGCTTCGTGCAGGGCCTGACCGGGGCGAACGGCACGATCAAGGTGGCCTTCGGCACCGAGGGCGGGCTGTTCGACCGCCGGCTTGGCATCCCCACGGTGATCTGCGGGCCGGGCAGCATGAACCAGGGCCACAAGCCCGACGAATACGTCACCGTGGAACAACTGGCGCGCTGCGCGGCGATGCTGGACCGCCTGACCGACCGGCTGGAAGCGGGGCTCTGATGGCCATCACGCTCTGGCGCCTTTGCGACCTGGCGGCCCACGGCTTCGACGACATCATCGACGTGCGCGCGCCCTCCGAATATGCCGAGGACCGGCTGCCCGGCGCGATCAGCCTGCCGGTCCTCAGCGACGAGGAACGCGCCCGCGTCGGCACGATCTACACCCAGCAAAGCCCGTTCCTGGCGCGCAAGATCGGCGCGGCGCTGGTGTCGCGCAATGCGGCGGCGCATATCGAGGGGCCCCTGGCCGAAAAACCGGGCGGCTGGCGCCCGCTGGTCTATTGCTGGCGCGGCGGTCAGCGGTCGGGCAGCTTTGCGCTGATCCTGTCCCAGATCGGCTGGCGGGTGGAAACGCTGGCCGGTGGCTACAAGACCTGGCGCGGGCTGGTGGTGAAGGCGCTGTACGAAGACCCCTTCCCCTGTCCCGTCATCGTGCTGGACGGCAACACCGGCACCGCCAAGACCGAGATCCTGAACCTGCTGCCGGGCCTCGGCGTGCAGGTGCTGGACCTGGAGGGGTTGGCACGGCACCGGGGCTCGCTCTTCGGCGCGGTAGAGGGTGGCCAGCCGGCGCAGCGCGGGTTCGAGACCGCGCTGGCGGTGGCGATCTCGCGTCTCGATCCGCGCCGCCCGGTGGTGGTGGAGGCGGAATCCTCGAAGGTGGGCAACCTGCGCCTGCCGCCGCGACTGTGGGCGGCGATGACCGCCGCGCCGCGCATCGTGCTTTCGGCACCGCTCGAGGCGCGCGCGGCCTACCTCGCCCAGGCCTATGCCGATGTCACCGCCGACCGCGCGCGGCTTTGCGGCTTGATCGAGAAGCTGCGCCCGGTGCAGCCGCGCGACATCATCGCCGAATGGCTGGCGCTGGCCGAGACGGGGGCCTTCCTGCCGCTGGCCGAGGGGCTGATGGCCCGCCACTATGACCCGCGCTATGCCCGCCACCGCGACCGGATGCCCGCGCCCGCAGCCCGGATCGAGTCGGGCTCGCTGGCCCCCGCCGCGTTGCCCGGCGTTGCCGCCGAAGTGGCGATGGCCGTGGCGGGGCTTGGCGGCTGATGGGCCGCCCGAACCCGTCAGGCCGCCTGCGGCTGGCCGGTCTGCGGCGCCTTCGGGAAGGGGCGGAAGGTCATGGCGATGCCAAAGGCGCCAAGGCCAAGCGCCATGCAGGTCAGGTACATCGCGCCATAGCCGCCGGTGGCATCGAAGATCCAGCCGCCCATGACCGGCCCAGTCGCCATGCCAAGCCCCCCCGCCAGCCCCGTGCCGCCCATGATCGTGCCCATCATCTTCTGGGGGAAGTTCTCGCGGATCAGGACGGCATAAAGCGGCATGATCCCGGCATAGATGAAGCCGAAGACGGCAGCGACGGCATAGAAGCTCATCAGCCCGCCGGCCAGCGTATAGGCCCCCGCGCCAAGCGCCTGGGCGAAAAGCCCCGCCACCAGCACCCGCTTGGCGCCGAAACGGTCGCCCATCACGCCAAAGCCCACGCGGCCGAACATGCCGGCGATGCCCTCGACCGAGTAGATCGACACGGCGGCCATCGCGGTCAGGCCGCAAAGCTCGGCGTAGCTTACGGTGTGGAAGATCGGGCCGGAATGGGTGGCGCAGCAGAAGAAATTGGTGGCGACCAGGATCAGGAAGGGCGCCGACATCACCGCCTCGCGCACCGACATGGATTCCGAAGGCGCATCGCTGCCGGGGACCGGCGCCAGATCGGCGGGCGGGCGGCGCAGCAAGAGCGCGGTCGGAACGGTCAGCAGGGCGACAATCACCGACAGGATGGTCAGCACCCCGCGCCAGTCATGGGTTTCGGCCAGCCGCGCGGCCAGAGGCGACATGGTGACAGGGGCCAGCCCCATCCCGGCAGACACCAGCGATACGGCAAGACCGCGCTGCGTGGTGAACCAGCCGGTCACGGTGGCCATCATCGGCGCGAAGAAGGCCGAGACGGTGGCGCCCAGCATCACCCCGAAAGCCAGCTGGAACAGGATCAGCGAGGGGGCTTGCGCCGCCAGCCACAGGCTTGCCGCATAAAGCGCGGCGCCCGACATCACCACGGGCCGCGCGCCGAACCGGTCGGACAAGGCGCCCCAGACCATCGAGGAGAAGGCCATGGCAAGGAAGGCCACGGTCATCGCCGCCGAAATGCCGGTGCGCGACCAGCCCGTATCTTCGGCCATGCCGTTCAGCAGCACGGGCAGCGAGAACATCGCCCCCATCGCCACGCAGCCCATCAGGCCGCCCGCCGCGACGACCACCCAGCGATAGCCCTGGTCTGCCATGACCCCTCCTGTGGCAGCTGGCCGCAGCCCCGCGCCTTGTTCCTTCGAATCTATTTCGATATCAACATACAATGAGCGAGACAAGCCTTCCCCTGTCGGCCATCCACGAGGTGCGGGACAGCTGCCTGTGCCTGGCCACACAGCGCGCGGCGCGACGGCTGGCGCGGCGGTTCGACCGGCTTTTCGCGCCCCTGGGCATCACCAACGGGCAGTTTTCGCTGATGATCGCACTGTCGGGCCAGTGGAAACCACGGCTTGGCGAGCTGGCCGAGTTCCTGGCGATGGACCATGCCACCATGACCGCAGCCATCCGCGCGCTGGACCGGCGCGGACTGGTGACGCTCTCGCCTGATGAGACCGACGGCCGCGTCCGCCGCCCCTCGCTGACACCCGAGGGCCGGGCGGTCCTTGTGAAGGCGCTGCCGCTCTGGTGCGAGGAACACGCACGCCTTGCGGCGGAATTGCCCGAGGGCATGGCAACGCAACTGGCCCGGCAACTGCGCGACCTCGGCTGAACCGGCGCTTCAGCCCCGCTGGAACGCCAGGCGCATCTGCTTTTCCACCTCGAGCAGGGCGAAGAACAGCACGCCCACGCCGACGATCAGCAGACCCTCGCGGAAGGGCACTGCGACGGTGCCGAACAACGCCTGCAGGGGCGGCAGATAGGTGACGGCGAACTGGGCCGCCGTCACCGCAACCACGCAGGCCCAGACCACCGGCGTGCCGCGCACACCCGTCCAGGTCAGGGACGAGCCGTAAAGGTTGCGGATGAAGAACAGGTGGAAGATCTCCAGCACCACCAGCATGTTGACCGCCATGGTCCGGGCCAGATCGATGCCCAGGCCGCGATCCATGGAATAGGCGAAAATGCCGAAGACCGCGGCCACGAACAGCGCGGACACCAGCACGATGTGCCAGACCAGCCCGCCGGTCATCAGCCGCTCGTCGCGCGACCGCGGCGGACGGCGCATCGCGCCGGGCTCGCCCGGTTCGAAGGCCAGCGCCAGCCCAAGCGTGACGGCGGTGATCAGGTTCACCCACAGGATCTGCACCGCCGTCACCGGAAGCGCCATGCCGGCCAGCAGCGCCACCACGATGGTCATCGCCTCGCCCGCGCTTGTGGGCAGAGTCCACGAGATGACCTTGCGCAGATTGTCATAGACCGTGCGCCCCTCGCGCACCGCCGCGGCGATCGAGGCGAAGTTGTCGTCGGCCAGCACCAGCACCGCGGCCTCCTTCGCCGCCTCGCTTCCCTTCTGCCCCATGGCGATGCCGGCATCGGCCCGCTTCAGCGCCGGCGCATCGTTCACGCCGTCGCCGGTCATCGCCACGGTCAGGCCGCGCGCCTGCAGCGCCGTCACCAGCGCCAGCTTGTGGCGCGGCGAGGTGCGGGCAAAGACGTCGGTGGTCTGCACCGCCTCAGCCAGTTCGGCCTCGCTCATCGCCTCGATCTCGGCGCCGGTCAGCACGTCGCGATGGTTCGCAAGCCCGATCATCGCCGCGATGGCCCGCGCCGTGGCGGCATGGTCGCCGGTGATCATCTTCACGCGGATGCCCGCGGCCTGACAGTCGGCCACCGCCGCCACCGCCTCGGGGCGCGGCGGGTCCATGAGGCCCACCAACCCCACCAGCACCAGCCGGCCCTTCAGCGCCTCAGGCTCCAGCACCCCGGTCTCCAGCGCCCCGTCCTCGCCCGAGGCCAGCGCCAGCACGCGCATCCCCTCGCCCGCCATCTCCTCGACCATGCGGTGCCAGCGGTGCAGGTCCACTGCCACCTCTCCGCCCGGCGAGGTCCTTGCCGCGCGGCAGAGCGCCAGCACCGCTTCGGGCGCGCCCTTCACCGCCAGGCGCACCGGCCCATCCGGCCCCCGCGCCCGCACCGCCATGAAGCGGTGCGCCGCATCGAAGGGCAGCGCGTCCAGCCTTTGCCAGCCGGCGAACGGGGCCGCCCCCCGCCCGGTGATCCGGCCGGCCAGCGCCAGGAGTGCCCCCTCCATCGGGTCGCCCTGGACGTGCCAGACCCCGTCGGTCTGCACCAGCGCCGCGTCGTTGCACAGGCCCGCCACTTCCGCCAGTTCGTCCAGGCCCGGCGGCACCGCACCGCCCGGCGCATAGCCCGAAGCCTGGATGCCAAAGCGGCCCTGCGCCGTCGCGACCTCGGCCACCGCCATCTCGTTGCGCGTCAGCGTCCCGGTCTTGTCGGTGCAGATCACCGACACCGCCCCCAGGGTCTCGATCGCCGGCAGGCGCCGCACGATGGCATGGCGCCGTGCCATTTCCTGCACGCCGACCGCCAGGGTGATGGTCAGCACCGCGGGCAAGCCCTCGGGGATGGCGGCCACCGACAGCCCCACCACGGCCATGAAGAATTCCTCGAAGGGCAGATGCCCGACCAGGCTGCCCCAGGCCAGCAGCGCCCCGGCGGCCAGCAGGATGAACACTGTCAGCCAGCGCGCGAACACATCCATCTGCCGCACCAGCGGCGTCGTCAGTTCCTCTACCGAAGCCATGAGCGTGCCGATCCGGCCGATCTCGCTCGCGGCGCCGGTGGCCACGACCACGCCCCGCCCCGTGCCCGCCGCCACGAAGGTGCCGCCGAACAGCATCGGGGCCCGGTCGCCAAGCGCGGCCTCCGCCGCGACCCGCGCCACCGCCTTGTGCACGGGCACCGATTCACCCGTAAGGATCGCCTCTTCCGCCCGCAGCGCATGGGCCTCGATCAGCCGCAGGTCGGCGGCCACTCGGTCGCCGGCCTCGACCAGCACGATGTCGCCGGGGACCAGCCCCGTCGCCTCCACCACCTGCCGCACACCGTCGCGCAGCACCGTGGCGCGCGGCGCCAGCATGTCGCGGATCGCCGCCATCGCCTGTTCGGCGCGGCCCTCCTGCACAAAGCCCACCACGGCATTGACCAGCACGACGGCCAGGATGACGCCGGTATCCAGCAGATGCCCCAGCCCCGCCGTCACCGCGGCCGAGGCCATCAGCACATAGATCAGCACATTGTTGAACTGCGCGAGGAACCGGCGCAGCGGTCCCTTGACCGGGCCCGCGGCCAGCCGGTTCTCGCCAAAGCGTGCCAGGCGGTCAGCCGCTTCGGCCGTGGTCAGCCCACCGGCGCGGGCGTCCACCGCCTGCAGCGCCTCTGGCGCTGTCATCGCGTGAAAGGCAGGCTCGACCGTCATCATGCCGTCCCCTGTCGCGTCCGATATGGGGCGGCAAGGGCAAAGACGCGATGACAGCGGCGCAGGAATCGATGGCCTGCGGCGACCTGCCCCGGCTCAGATCAGCCCGGCCCCACGGAACATCGCCTTCAAGTCGCTTTCCGGCCGCGCACCGAAATGGCTGATGACCTCGGCCGCGGCGATGCAGCCCATGCGGCCGGCCACCTTCAGGCTTTGCCCCGTCGCCATGCCGTACAGGAACCCCGCGGCGAACTGGTCGCCCGCGCCGGTCGCATCCACCGGCACCACGCGGTGCACCGGCACCTCGACCCGTTCCTCGCCACGCAGGATCACGACATCGGCCCCCGACCGCGTGCAGACCACCAGCCCGCAGTCGCGCCGGGCATGGGCCAGCGCCTCCTCCAGATCGGTGGTCTGGTACAGCGATTCCCATTCGTGCTGGTTGCCGATGACGTAATCCATTTCTTCCTTCACCAGCCGGCGGAAGTCGTGGCGGTGGCGGTCCACGCAGAACGGGTCCGAAAGCGCGATCCCGGCCTTGCCGCCGCCCTTGTGGCAGTCGCGCGCGGCCTTCTGGAAGGCGGCCTTGCCCTTGTCCTTATCGAACAGATAGCCCTCCAGAAACAGCCAGTCGGTGCTGCCCGCCACATCTTCTGCAACATCGTCCGGTGAAATCTCGGCCGAGATGCCAAGGTAGGTGTTCATCGACCGCTCGCCATCGGGCGTGACAAAGATCATCGAGCGGGAGGTGGGCAACTCCGCCCCCGCCACCGGCGGGTTGGGGAAGTCGGTGCCTTCCAGCACCAGCGACTTGGCATAGAACCGGCCAAGCGCATCGTCGCGCACCCGACCGATGAAGGCGGTCTTCAGGCCCAGGTTGCCCAAGCCCGCCACGGTGTTGCCGACCGAGCCGCCCGGTGCCTCGGTCCGTTCGCGCATCGCGCCATACAGCGTCTCGGCGCGCTCGCGCTCCACCAGTTGCATGATGCCCTTGGTGATGCCCATGAGGTCAAGGAAGGTTTCCTCGGTCTGGGACAGCACGTCCACGATGGCATTGCCGATGCCGACCACCTGATACCGGGTCATGCGTCTTCCTTCTGATCGTAAAGGCACCAGTCCCGGATCGGGCAGATGCCGCATTTGGGTTTGCGCGCCACGCAGATATACCGTCCATGCAGGATCAGCCAGTGATGCGCGTGTTGCAGGAACTCGGCCGGCACATTGTCCTCGATGGCGCGTTCCACCGCGCCCTCGTCCTTGCCGGGCGCGATGCCGGTGCGGTTGCCGACGCGGAAGATATGGGTGTCCACCGCCTGCGCCGGCTGGTGGAACCACATGTTCAGCACCACATTCGCCGTCTTGCGCCCCACGCCCGGCAGCGACATCAGCGCCGCGCGGGAAGAGGGCACCTCGCCGCCATACTCATCCATCAGGATGCGGCTCAGCCTGATGACGTTCTTCGCCTTGTTGCGAAAAAGGCCGATGGTCTTGATCTTCTCGATCAGACCCTCCTCGCCAAGCGCCAGCATCTTTTCCGGCGTGTCCGCAATCGGGAAAAGCCCGCGCGTCGCCTTGTTCACGCCCACGTCGGTCGCCTGCGCCGACAGCGCCACCGCGACCAGAAGCGTAAAGGCGTTCAGATGCTCCAGCTCGCCCTTCGGCTCGGGCTCGATCTCCCGAAAACGGGAGAAGATGGCCTTCATCTCGGCGTAGGGCAACTGGCGCGTCATGCCCCTTTCCTGCCAGCAGGGGCGCCCTCCTTCAAGCAAGTTCCGGGTCGCGGGGGAAGACCGCGCCGCCTATCTTTGCGGTCAAGGAGAGCCTGCCCATGACCGAACCCGTCCCCTACCATTATGCCGTGATCGGCCGCGCGCTTAAGATCATCGACGAGGCCGGACCCGGCCTGTCGCTGGACGACCTGGCCGCCCGGCTGAACATGAGCCCGGCGCATTTCCAGCGCACCTTTTCGCAATGGGTGGGGGTCAGCCCCAAGCGATACCAGCAATACCTGACGCTGGACCTGGCCAAGCGCCTGCTGGCCGAACGCTTCACCACGCTCGACACCGCACTGAACACAGGCCTCTCCGGCCCCGGCCGCCTGCACGATCTCTTCGTCACCTGGGAGGCGATGTCGCCCGGCGACTATGCCCGCGGCGGTGAGGGTCTGACGATCTTCTGGGGCTGGTTCGAAAGCCCCTTCGGCCCCGCCCTTGTGATGGGCACCGACCGCGGCATCTGCGGCATCGGCTTCGCCGCCGAAACCGGTGAGGAGGCCGCGCTGGAAGACCTGGTGTCGCGCTGGCCCAAGGCCCGCTTCGTGGAGGACCCGATGATGCTGCGGCCCTGGGTGCTGGCGGCCTTCGGCGCCGGCCCCGGCCAGAACGCCGACGCGCCGCTCTACCTCATCGGCGCGCCCTTCCAGATCAAGGTCTGGGAGGCGCTGCTTGCCATCCCCTCGGGCCATGTCACCACCTATTCCGAAATCGCCGGCGCCATCGGCCACCCCAGGGCAGTGCGCGCGGTGGGCACCGCGGTGGGCCGCAACCCGATCAGCCTGCTGATCCCCTGCCACCGCGCCGTCCGCCGCGACGGGGCGCTTGGCGGCTATCACTGGGGCCTGCCGGTCAAGCGCGCCATCCTCGCCTGGGAGACAGCGCGCGAAGATGCGCGCGAGGATATGCGCACCGGGACGTGATGCGCGAAATCCTGCCGCAGCCCGCCCCGCTCTGGCCCCTGCGGGCCGCGGCCTGCTATAAAGGCGCGGACCCGGACAACCGGGCAGCAACCGCAGGCAACACCATGACCTATCGCATTCCCCTCACGCTCTCCTTCTGCTCCGTGCTCGCCCTGTCGGCCTGTGTCAGCCCCGACACGCCGCCCGGCCAGAACGCCCGCACCGGCGCGATTTCCGGCGCCGTGCTGGGCGCAGCCCTTGGCGCCGCCACCGGTGACGGCGGCAAGGAACAGGCCACCCGCGCCGTCGTGGGCGGCATCATCGGCGCGGCCGCCGGCGGCGCCATCGGCGCCACGCTGGACCGCCAGGCCGCCGAACTGCGCGCCTCGCTCGCCAACCCGAACATCTCGGTCACCAACATGGGCGACCACCTGGTCGTGAACATGCCGCAGGACCTGCTGTTCGCCACCGACAGCGCCTCGCTGAACGCCGCGCTGGTGCGCGACATCCAGGCCGTCGGCACCAACCTCGCCGCCTATCCCAACCAGCGGATCGAGGTCATCGGCCACACCGACAACACCGGCACCGCCGCCTGGAATGCCGACCTGTCGCTGCGCCGCGCCACCTCGGTCGCCCAGGTGCTGATCGGCGCCGGCGTCCCGGCCGCCCGTGTCAGCACGCGCGGCATGGGCGAGGATCAGCCCGTCGCCTCGAACCTCACGCCGGAAGGCCGCGCGCAGAACCGCCGCGTCGAAATCCTGATCTGGCCGGCGAAATAGGCCCGGCCAACAGGCGGGCGCCCCGCGCCCGCCGTCCCCCAAAACGCAAAGACCCGGCCGCAAGGCCGGGTCTTTTCACTTGGTCGTCGCAAAGGCTCAGTGCAGCTTGGCCGCCACCTGGTCGATGGCCGTGTCGATCGAGGCCGAAGCCCCCTCGGCGGTCATCTGCTTGGACAGCACGTCGCTTGCCGCCGCCACCGCCACCGCAATCGCGCGCTCGCGCACTTCGCGGATCGCCGAAGCCTCGGCCGCCGCGATCTGGTCCTCGGCCGCCGCCAGACGCCGGGCGATCGAGACCTTCAGGTCTTCCTTCGCCTGGGTCGCCGCCGCCACCGCCTCTTCGCGGGCCGAAGCCACGATGCGGGCCGACTGCTCGGCCACTTCCTTCTGCTTCTTCTCGTAGGAAGACAGCAGGGCACGGGCCTCTTCGCGCAGCGCCTTGGCTTCGTCCAGCTCGGCCTTGATCTGGGCGGCACGACCATCCAGCATCGCGCCGACCTTGGCCGGCGCCTTTGCCCAGATGATGATGCCGACGAACAGAAGGAAAGCCAGCGTCACGACGAAGTTGGTGTTCCACAGCGAGAAGAACGGTCCCCCCGCCGCCAGCGCCGGCGTTGCCGCCAGCGAGGCCAGAACGATCAGCCGGATCATCATGCCTTCCCCCTCACGCGTGCATTGACGGCGCCGGCGATCGACCGGGCATCGACCTGCCCGCCAAGCGCCACCACCAGTTCACGCGCGGTGTCGCGCGCCACGGCCGTCACCGCATCCGCAGCACCATCGCGGATCTCGGCGATGCGGCCTTCGGATTCCTTGGCCTTGGCCTGGATCGCCACATCCGCCTCGGCGGTCGCCGCGTCCAGGTCGGCCTGAATCTCGGCCTTGGCCTGCGCCACGATCTTCGCCGCCTCGGTGCGGGCCTTGGCCAGCGCCTCGTTGTAGGCGCGCTCGGCGTCCACGGCCTTCTGCTTCAGCTCTTCCGCCGCCGCGAGGTCATTGGTGATCACGCCCTTGCGCTCTGCCAGGATCGACCCGATCCGCGGCAGCGCCACGCGCGTCAGCACCAGGTAGATCACGACCAGCGTCACCACCAGCCAGAAGATCTGGTTGGGGAAGGTCGAAAAGTCGAGCTGGGGCATCCCCGCCTCGACCGCATGGGCCACATCTTCTGCGCCCTGAACGACCTCTGGATTCGTCGTAGTCATCGTCGTCCTCCGTCGGACCCTTCAAGACATCCGGGAATGCCGCGCAGGGCGACATTCCCGGCCGTAAGGAGCTTCCGTCGGGATCAGACTGCGAACATCAGCAGCAGGGCGACGAGGAAGGCGAAGATGCCAAGGGCTTCGGCGAAGGCCAGGCCGATGAACAGGGTCGCGGTTTGCGAACCGGCGGCCGAGGGGTTGCGCAGGGCGCCGGCCAGGAAGTTGCCGGCAACGTTGCCCACACCGATGGCGGCAGCGCCCGAGCCGATGGCGGCAAGACCAGCACCGATGAACTTGCCCAGAGCGGCAGCGGCGACGATTTCCATGGGTATTCTCCTTACAATGGAAGCGTTCGTTTCAGGGGAAACCGGCGTCAGTGACCCGGATGCAGCGCATCCTTCAGGTAGACGCAGGTCAGGATGGTGAAGACATAGGCCTGGATCCCGGCAACCAGGAACTCAAGGCCATAGATCGCGGCAATCGCCAGGACCGAAATCGGGGTGACCACGATGCCGATGCCCGACAGCAGGATCATCGGCGCGAAGGCGGCGAACACCTTCATCACCGCGTGGCCCGCCATGATGTTGCCGGCAAGACGGATCGAGTGGCTGACCGGGCGCACGAAGTACGAGATGACTTCGATCACCGCGATCACCGGGCGCAGGATCAGGGGCGAGTCCTTCATCCAGAACAGGCCCAGGAAATGCGCGCCGTGCTTGTAAAAGCCCAGAAGCGTGACGGCGATGAACACGCCAAAGCCCAGGACCGCGGTCACGGCGATATGGGTGGTGGGGGTGAACGAGCCGGGGATCAGGCCCAGGTAGTTCACGAACAGGATGAACAGGAACAGCGTGAAGATGTAGGGGAAGTACTTCACGCCGTCATGGCCGGCGACATCCTCGACCATCTTGTAGATGAAGCCGTAGATCAGTTCCGCGACCGACTGGATGCGCGTCGGAATGATGGCGCGGCCACGGGTGCCGAACACGAACAGCAGCACGATGCAGATCGCGGCCAGCGCCATCCACAGCGTCGCGTTGGTCGGCGTGTACCAGGCAAGCGCCTCACCGGGCTTCAGTTCGCCGAAAAGGGGATGGATCTTGAACTGGTCCAGCGGATGGAACACCAGTCCGCCGCCTTCGTGAGCCTCACCCGCCATCTTTCGCCTCTCCGTTCTGGCCAGCGTCAGATGCCGACCGTCGTTCCTGCACTTCCCTTGCCGACCGGAGCATCGTCTTCACGCCCGCGGCAAAGCCCGCCAAAATGAACAGCACCAGGAAGACGGGCTTTGTGCCGAACAGCGTGTCCAGCCCGTATCCGATGCCAAAGCCGATCACGATGCCCGCGACCAGCTCGATCACCATGCGCCAGGCAAGCTGCGCCTGGCTGTAGTCGTTCTCCTGGTGCGCCGTTTCCGGCGCGATCCCCTTGGCGGCGGCGATCCGCTTCTCAAGCGCCTCAAGCCGCGCCCGGTCCGCGTCTTCGTCCATGGCCAGGGGCCCCCTTGAACTTCGCCGGCAACCTAAGTGTCACAGGGAATTGAGTCAACCGCGCATTTGGCAGGGTCATGGCCACATAACCATTTGTATTTGCAATGTTTTCCGATTTGTCGCGGCGGCCGGTTCGGGTGCCTTCGCGCGCCTTGCGGCAGCGCGGCATATTCAACCATCCGGTTGATGATCCCTCCTGCTGACGATCCCTCCTGTTGACGATCATCGGCCCACCCCGCATCCTTGGCCCATGTCCCAAGCGCTCGATGCCGTGTTCTCCGCTCTGGCCGACCCGACCCGGCGGCGCATCCTGACGCTGCTTCTGGAAGACGACATGGCGGTCACCGACGTGGCCGAGCCGTTCCAGATGTCGCTGGCCGCAATCTCCAAGCACCTGCAGGTGCTGGCCGAGGCCGGGCTCATCACACAGGAACGCCGGGGCCGGGTGAAATGGTGCAAGCTTGAACCCGATGCGCTGCGCGCCGCCTCGGTCTGGATGCAGGGTTTCGGCCAGTTCGATCCCGTGGACCTCGATGCTTTTGAACGGTTCCTCGAAGGCGAGCTGAAAGGCGATGCGCCCGAGGACGCGCCCCCCCCTGCCCTCTCCGGCTGAAAGGCGCCCGGATCCGTGCGCAGGTCGAAACACCGGCATCGCCTGCAAAAATCAACGAATGTCCATTACTTGATTTGTGTCATGGTCGTCTGCCTCCTTCCTGGGCAATACTGCCTGCACAGCAACAGGGGCCAGCCATGAAACTCATGACCGCACTTCTTCTCACCTGTCTCGCCACTCCGGCGCTGGCGCAGGACAGCGGTTGGGATTTCCGGACCACGCTCTATCTCTGGTTCCCCGGCATGTCGGCCACCGTCGAAACCGCCGAAGGAACCGTCTCCTCCGATCTCAGCCCGGCCGATGCGCTTTCGAACCTCGACATGGGGTTCATGGGCAGCGTCGGGGCACAGAACGGCAATCTGATCCTGTGGGGCGACCTGCTCTACACCGATCTCGGGGCCTCGGAAGACACGCCGCACGGCATGTTGTGGGATCAGGTCCGCATCGAGCAGAAGCTCACAGCCGTCACCGGCTACGCACTTTATGACATGGCGCGGGAACCCGAAGTTCAGTTCGGCCTTGGCGCGGGCTTCCGGTACTTCAACCTGTCGGCCGATACGGTGCTGACCGGCGGGTCGCAGCCGCGGGTCGAGAATTCCCTGTCCGACAGCTGGTGGGTGCCCGTGCTGGCCGCTCAGTTCTACAAGCCGATCGACGACCACTGGTTCGTGGACGGACTGATCGACTGGGGCATGGCCGGCAGCGATACCGAAACCTGGCAGGGCTATGCAGGCGTGGGCTACCGCTTCAACGAAACCTGGTCCACCCAGGTCGGTTACCGCTACATGAACTTCAGCCGCACCATCGACGGCAAGGCCATCGACACAGACCTCAGTGGCATCCTGGCCGGCGTGACCATCTCGTTCTGACCCCAGATACGTTACCGCCCGCGCCGGTTGGCGCGGGCGGTGGTGTCACCTGTGGAAATCGGCCCCGGTTCCGAAAGATGCGGCGCTGTCGGGATGTTCCAGACGATGGGGCGTCCCGACCCGGACAATTCTTAAGTCCAAGTTAAAGCGCGCGGCCAAGCCATTGAAATCATTCACACCTGGCAAGCGTCCGAGCTCGGACGCCCCTCAGGCCCCCGCCACGACCTCGGCCGCCGCCCTCAGGCCGCCCTCGCCATGGGGGATGTCCAGGGCGATCATCCCCGCCTCCATCACCGCCAGCGCCCCCAGGGTCATGTGGGCATTCACATGGCCCATATGGGCCACCCTCAGGAACCCGTCCGCGCCGGGATCCTCGGCCGAGTTCATCCCCAGCCCGATGCCCAGGGTCACGCCGGCCTTGCCTTCCGTCCACTCCCTCAGCCGCGTGGCATGGGGCGCCCCCATCACAACCGAGGTCACCGCCCTGCCCCGCTGCCCCGGATCGGCCACGTTCAGCCGGATCGCCGGGTTGCCTGCGCCCCAGCCCTCGACCGCCGCCCAGACCGCCCGCGCCAGCCGCTCGTGCCGCGCCCAGACCGCCGGCAGCCCCTCCTCGCGCAGGATCATGGTCAGCGCCTCGCGCAGGCCATACAGGTGGTGGGTCGGGGCCGTGCCATGGAACAGCTGCCAGAACTCCTCCGCCTCGGCGCGCGGCCCCCAGTTCCAGTGCGGCGTCCGCAGGTCCGCCCCCCGGCACCGCTCCGCCGCCCGGGGCGAAAACCACAGGAAGGCCAGCCCCGGCGGTGTCATCAGCCCCTTCTGGCTGGCCGCCACCGTGACATCCACCCCCCAGTCATCCATCCGGTACTCGTCGCAGCCCAGAGACGCGATGCAGTCCACCGCCAACAGGGCCGGATGCCCCGCCGCATCCATCGCCGCCCGGATCGCCGGCACATCCGCCCGCGCCGTCGACGCCGTATCCACGTGGCAGACCAGCACCGCCTTGATCTCGCCCGCCCGGTCCTCGCGCAACCGCGCCTCGACGCGGGCCGGGTCGGCGGCGGCGGAGCGGCCGAAGTCCATCACCTCGACCTCGACCCCAAGCCCCCGCGCCGCATTGGCCCAGGACAGGCCGAACTGCCCTGAAGCCAGCACCAAGGCCCTTTCGCCCCGGCTGAAGAGATTGGTGATCGCCGCCTCCCACCCGGCATGGCCGTTGCCGATGTAGATCGCCACATGCCCTGCGGTGCCCGCCACCTCGAGCAGGTCGGGCCGGATCGTTTCCACCATGTCGGGCAAGGCCCCGGCATAGATGTTCGGCGAAGGCCGGTGCATCGCGGCCAGCACCCGGTCGGGCATCACCGAAGGGCCGGGAATGGCAAGGTAGGGGCGACCGCGGTCGAGGCTCATGACATTCTCCTGTGCAGCCCGCCTTGGCTACGTCCACCCCGCGGCAGGGTCAACGCCCGCCGGGCGGTTGCCGTCGGCCCCGCTTTCGGCGAAGGTGGTTGTCCTTTCGGTTCGGACACAGGGAAACGCATGTCAGGCGAGGCGGCAGAGGGCCGGGTGGTGGTGGAGATGTCCGGCAAGGACGTGCTGCCCTTCCTTCAGGGGCTGGTCAGCAATGACGTGCTGCCCCTGGCGAAAGGGCCGGGGCTTGTCTGGGCCGCCCTGCTGACGCCGCAGGGCAAATACCTGGCCGACTTCTTCGTAGGCCATCTGCCCGACGGGCGCATGATCCTGGACATACCCGCCGCCCTTGCCGAAGCCACGCTGAAGCGGCTGGCGATGTATCGCCTGCGGGCCGACGTGAAGATGGAACGGACAGGCTTGCATGTCAGCCGGGGAACCGGTCCGCCCCCCCATCACGCCCTGCCCGACCCCCGGCACCCCGCCCTTGGCTGGCGGCTCTACAGCGACGCGCCGGGCGGGCCGACGGTGACGGACTGGGATGCGATCCGCGTGGCACATGTCATCCCCGAGAGCGCGGTCGAATTGCAGCCCGAGGATGCCTACATTCTGGAAGCTGGGTTTGAGCGGCTGCACGGCGTGGACTTCCGCAAGGGCTGCTACGTCGGCCAGGAAGTCACGGCGCGCATGAAGCACAAGACCGAACTGCGCAAAGGCCTGGTGCGAGTTCTGGTCGAGGGCGACGCGGCGCCTGGCACGACGGTCCTTGCGGGCGAGCGCGAGGTCGGGCGGCTCTTCACCACGGCGGGTGGTCGGGGCATCGCGCATCTGCGGCTGGACCGGGCCGAGGGTGCGATGCAGGCTGGCGCTGCCGTGGTGCGGCTTGACCCGGACTGGCCCGGGGCCGCAGGCGGCTGAGGCCCGCACCTTCAGGCAAAGGTCAAGGTCGCGACGTGGCGTTTCATGGCGAAACTGCGACAAATGCTTGATTTGTTCGGCAAGTGTCCCATATATGGGCGGTTCGCTGTTACTGCGCCGACAAGATACGGTGGTTCTTGCTTTCCACCCATGCAGGCGCCGCATGGCAGGCATGACGAAGAAGAAACCCCGAATCGCCCGACAACGGGTAGGTTCGGCGGACGCCGGAAAACACAAGACCGAGACGACAAGGACGACGAGATGGCTGATTTCGTTGATAGCACTGCTTTCAACTACGAGCAGGGGCAGCGCGCGCGTAAACTGTTTGCAGCCGTCGTGCTGGCTGCACTGGACGACGCGATCGCTGACGACAAGAAGTATGGCAACGGCCCCGAGCAGATCGCCCGGTGGGCGCGGTCGCGCGATGGGCGCGAGGTGCTGTCCTGCGCCGGGATCGACCCGAACGAGCGCGTCGTGAAGGGCCTCATGGAATTCGTGTCCAAGGGTGTGCGCACCTCGGTTGCGCTGTCGCGCGAAGAAAGCGAGCGCCGCCACGCCCTGGAGCAGGCCGAAGCCGCCTGATCCCGCAGCTTCGCGGAATGACAAGACGCGCCCCCGCCGGGGCGCGTTTCGTTTTGGCCAAGGCTCATGGCGGTTCGGGCGAGACCTGTCGTTCAGTCCAGGTTGCGCACGGCCAGAGCCCGCGCGATTTCCTGGTGCACGAGTTTGCGGATGTTTCGCGTGATGCGCTCGCCAAGCGGTCCCGCCAGTTCTTCGCGAAGCACGTCGCGCACGATCTCACGCAGCCTCGCCTCGTCCATCGGGGCGGCTTGTGCCGTGTCGATCATGTCGTCGTAGTCATCTGGCTCCATCGGCTGCGGTCGCGCCATGCCTTCGAGCTCGGCCCGGGCGGCTGCCTCGGCCGCATCCGACCATGCGCTGTCGCGCTGCGGAGGAATGGTCTCTTCCGGCGGCTGGATTTCTGCCATCGGCTGGGGCTCTCCAGCCGGGGGCGCAGCCGGTTCCATCTGCGCCCAGGCCGGAGCCTCGTGGCGGAAGGCGGCCAGCTCCTCGGTGTCGAGGAAGGTCTCCGGGTCGGGCAGAACCTCGGTCTCGGGCTCTTCCTCGGCCAGTTGGACCGGGACACCCAGACGCAGGCGACCGCCATGATGCGGGGCGGCGGCGCGCGCCACTGGCATGACCGGGGTTTCCAGGCGCAGCGGCGACGGATCGCCGGTTTCGGATTCCCATTCCGGGGCGCGATCCTTGAGGGCCCGGCTGAGGGCGGCGACCACCATGTCTACCCGCGGCTCGTTGGGCGCTGCACGCTGGGGCGTGAGGACAGGACGCGCACCTGCCGGCTCCGGGATGACCCGTTGCGCGGGCGTCAGGAGCAGCTTGCCGGGTTCGGACGCATCGCCATCGCGCGGGGCCGGGCGAAGATCTTCCGTGACCAGACGGCGGATCGAGACGAGCACATCTTCGATATCGCGCGATGTCATCTGTTCCGACATGGAGTCCCCGATCATCCTGCCCCCCGAAAACAGTAGCGCCGAGACCGGCGTGGCACAAGATTTGGGCGAGCGCCGGGCCGTCTCAGGGCTGCTGTATGGTCTTCAGGATACGATCGAGCTTCTTTCCCTGCGGGCTGGACGTCGGCGCGCGACGCACGGCGTTGTAATAGGCCGCCGGATCGTAGACGGGCACGTTCAGCTTGAGGTGATCCACAGTCATCAGGCCCATGGCGGCAAGCAGGTTGTAGGCCGCGACGTAGCGCTCGGCCTCGGCCTGAAGCCGTGCGAAGCGGGCGTCGAGCAGGTCCTGTTCGGCATCGAGAACGTCGATGGTGGTCCGGGCGCCGAGATTGGCTTCTTCCCTCATGCCTTCGAAGGCGATCTGGGCGGCTTCGACCTGCTTGATCGTGGCCGCGATGTTGGCGCCGGACACCGACAGCTGGGACCAGGCATCGCCCACGTCCTGCTTGATCTCGACCCCGACCTGCAGAAGGTTCGAGTCTGCGGCGTCCAGCTGAGCGAGGGCCGAGCGATAGTTGGCCGACAGCCCGCCGCCACCATAGAGCGTCTGGTTGAAGTCAAGGTTGAAGGTCGCACTGCCGCCATCGAGATTGAAATCGGAATCGTCATTGGCCGCAGTGAACTCGCTTCCGCCAAGGCGGAGCGTGCCGGTCAGTTCGGGGCCAAGCTCGGCGCGGGCACCTTCAACCGCCAGCCGCGCCACTGTCGCCTCGCGCTGCGCCTGGCGCACCGCGGGATGCGTGCGCAGAGCAACTGCCTCGGCATCCGCCTGCGAGCTGGCGGTCTGCGGCATCGGCGGTTCCCGGTCGAGGTCGCCCGGATACCGTCCGACGGCGGCCTTGTAGGCTTCGCGCGCAACAAGCAGATCGCCTTCGGCAGAGGAGAGGCCGGCCTCGGCCTGGGCAAGCTGCGCCTCGGCCAGGGCCACGTCGGTGCGCGTGACCTCGCCCACGTCGAACCGGTCCTGCGTGGCCTTCAATTCCTCGGACAGCAGGCGGACGTTGTTTTGCCGGATGGCGACGACCTCCTGATTCACGCGCACCTGGATATAGGCGCGCACCGCAGAAAGCAGGACCTGCTGTTCAATCTGCAGCAGGGCTTCGCGAGTGGCGAGGACCGTTTCCTTGGCGCTTTCCACACCGATGGCATTGCGTCCGAAGTCGTAGAGCGTGGCCTGGGCAACGATGGCGTAGGTCGCTGTCAGGTCGCCCCAGTTGTTGTCGAAACTGCGACCGTCGGCATAGAGGGTCCGGTCTGTCGTGGCATTGGCGACGAACTGGACGATGGGGCGTAGCTGTGCCACGGCGGCGGCGACGCCTTCGTCGGCGGCGCGAAGAAGCGCTTCGTTCTGGTCGAGGAGGTTCGAGTTCTTGTAGGCCGAAATCAGCGCATCGCCCAAGGATTCCGCCCAGGCAGCCGGGGCCTGCATCCCCGCCGTCAGCGACAGCGCCACCACTACCCGTTTCACGAAGTGCATTCTGCTCGCCCTTTGTTGTGTCCTTGCCGCCGGTGCCGGCGGCTGTACTAGAGTGCGAAAGCCCGGCGTTTCGCGAAGCCCGGCAGGACCGGGGCCGCAGCGTTGAACACGAAGCGCCAGGTGATGACACCGTCGATCTTGTAGCCGACACGCGCCTCGCCAAGGGCCCCGTTCATGAAGATCGCGGCGATCCGGCCACCTTCCTTCAACTGGGCCAGCAGCGCAGCGGGCACTTCCTCGACGGCGCCTTCGATGGCGATCACGTCGAAGGGCCCGTGCTTGGCCGAACCGGCGGAGAGAGGCCCGCCGATCACGGCGACATTGTCCACGGATTCTGCGGACAGCCGCGCCTGCGCCTCGGCAACCATGGCTTCATCTTCTTCCACGGCGACGACGGCTTCGGCCAGACGCGCGATCACCGCGGTCGAGTATCCAAGGCCGCAGCCCACATCGAGCACCAGTTCCACCGGCTGCACGTCGAGCGCGTCGAGGATCTTGGCGAGCGTGCGCGGATCCAGCACCACGCGGCCCGGCGCCAGTTCGACATGCTCTCCGACATAGGCGGCCTCGCGCTGCGACTCGGGCACGAAGACCTCGCGCGGGATCGTCAGCATCGCTTCGATTATGGGGAACTTGGTCACGTCCGATGGGCGCACCTGCGTATCGACCATGGTGACGCGGCGGTGACGGAAGTCGGTCATGTCTAAACTCGTCAGTCTAGTTCCTGCTTGAATCGTCTTGCCATAACAATCCGGCACGGGCAA